>Ga0255091_1000067_pt1 | contig 48067 bp, 41 predicted proteins | sample Colum_Yuk_RepB_8_2_FD_188439 | JGI IMG/M metagenome (GOLD analysis project Ga0255091, IMG submission 188439) | Freshwater microbial communities from Columbia River, Oregon, United States - Colum_Yuk_RepB_8d | ecosystem: Environmental > Aquatic > Freshwater > River | place: USA: Oregon... | reverse complement strand
CCCGGGTGCTGGGGTTGGCCACGGCAGCAATACCGCCGCTGGTATCGAGCCCGCCACCCGCCACGCTGCCCAGATTCCCCTTGCTCGGCACCGTGACCGAGTCGAGCGCAAGCCGCCTGGTGGTCGAGCGCACCTTTGATATCCAGCAGGATCTGTTCCTGCGCGACCACGCCATCGGCGGTGTGCCGAGCCGGTGTGACCCCACGCTGCTGCCGCTGCCGGTGATCCCCTTCACCTTCAGTATGGAAATGGTGGCCGAGGCCGCTGCGAAGTTGCTGGATCGACCCGGCTGGGTGGTGACCGCCATCGAAAACGCGCGCGGCAGCCGCTGGCTGTCGCTCGACCAGGGGCAGATCCCCCTGCGCCTCGTCGCCGAACAGCAGGGGCCACTCGGTGACGAGGCGCGCATCGCCTGCCGCGTATTCCTGCGCGGCGAAGGCAGCACGCCGGGTGGCCTGCTGGTGTTCGAGGCCACGGTGGTGCTGGCGGGTTTCTACCCGGCTGCACCCGCACCCATGCCCTGGTCTGCGAGCGATGGCCAACCGCCGCGCCTGCACACCGCCGGGCAGGTGTATCGACACGGCATGTTCCACGGGCCGCGCTTGCAGGGCTGCACGGCGGTATTGCGATGGGGGCATGGCGGCATGGAGGCCGAGATCACGGCACTGCCGACCCAGGATTACTTTGCCGGCGAAGCAATGCCAGCCGCACTCGCCGCGCCCTCACCGTTTCAGTTTGATGCCGCCATGCTCGATGCAGCCGGGCAGATCGCCGGTTTCTGGCTACGCGAGCGATATGCCGAGGTACGCAACTGCTTTCCGTTTCGCGTACGGAACTTGCGCTTGTTTGCAGCACCGCCAGCTGCCGGTACCAAGCTCACCTGCCGCGGCGCCATCGCCATGCAGGGTGAGACGCAGCTGGAAGCCCGCTGGGACCTGTTCGGAGCAGACGGGCAGCTCGTGATGCAGGCCGAGGGCTGGGAAGACCGCGTGTTCGCCGTGCCAGACCGCTTCCATCACTTCCGCATGGCCCCCGATACCGCACCCCTGTCGACGCCGGCTCTGGCTGATCGCCTGCCGGCCGAGCTGTGCGTACGCCGGCTCGAACCGCTGCCAGAGGGCCTGCTCGATGAAGGGGGAACGATCTGGAAGCGCGTGCTCGCGCACATGATCCTCTCTCGCGCCGAGCGCGAAGCCTTCTACCGGCTGCCGGTGGCGGGCGAGCGCCGCGAGGAATGGCTGATGGGCCGTCTGGCGGCCAAGGATGCAGTGCGCGACTACCTGCAAAAGCACGGTGCGCCAGCGCTCTCCGCCGCCGATGTCGAGATTCTCGAGGGCCAGCGTGGCAAGCCTGTGGTCCGCATCGCCGCCCTGCCGGACCTCGCGCCGCCTTCTCTCTCGCTGAGCCACAGCCAACGTGGGGCCGTGGCGGTCGCGAGTGATGCCAGTGTCTCGCTGGGCATCGACTACCAGCGGCCCGACCGCATCAAGGGCGAGCACCTCATCAGCGGCGGCTTCAGCGCCGCCGAACAGGGTCTGCTGGCCGCGCAGGAGCCGGCACGCAGCCAGCAGGCCATCGCGCTCTGGTGCGCCAAGGAGGCCGCTGCCAAAGCTGCGGGTACCGGGCTCGAAGGCCGCCCACTCGACTGGCAGGTGGTCGCAGCACACCTCGATGTACGCAGCGGCACCCCCGCCATGGCGCGCGTGCGCCGCGGTGGCAGCGACTACGACTGTGCCTTGCACGTCGAGCCGGACGGCGCGGTCGTCGCGCTCTGCGTCACTGCCATCACCACCGCACAGCCATTCGCGGTCCACTAAACCCTCACTCACGAGACCCAGATGACCACCACTCTCTTCATTGGCCTCGACGGCTGCACCTACACGGTGCTGGACCAGATGACCCGCGACCTGCCGGGCGAGGGCGTGACCATGCCCTTCATGAAGTCGCTGATGGCGCGCGGCGTGCGCGCCAAGCTGCGCTCGACACCCAATCCGCTCACCCCGCCCGCCTGGGCCTCGATCATGACGGGCAAGGGGCCGGGCGAGCACGGTGTGTTCGATTTCATCCGCGCCGAGGACAACGGCGGCGAGGTCTATTGGACGCTCTACGACGCTCGCGACATCGACAGCGAAACCATCTGGTCGATTGCCTCGCGCAAGAACAAGTCGGTGGCCGCGCTCAATTTTCCGCTCACCGCGCCAGCACCCGAAGACCTCAAGGGTTCGATCGTGCCGGGCTTCATCCCGGCCAAGCACCTGCGCCGCAATACCCACCCGCGTGAACTGTTCGAGCGCATCAAGCAGCAGATTCCGGGCTTTGACCCCAAGGAGCTGGCCTGGGACTTCGACAAGGAAAAGCAGGCGATGGAATCGCTCAGCGCCGACGAAACCGCGAAGTGGGTGCGCTACCACCTGCCACGCGAGGAGCAGTGGTTCAAGGTGGCCGAGTTCATCCTCAAGAACGACAGGCCCGACATCATGGCGGTGATGTTCGACGGCACCGACAAGATCCAGCACCAGGCCTGGCCCTGGCTTGATCTCACGCTCATGCCAAAGAACCCGCAGCCGCACGACCTCGAAATGCGCAAGGTCTGCCTCGAATACTTCAGTAATCTCGATGGCTACATCGAAAAGCTGGTGACGCTGGCCGGGCCGGAGGCGCAGGTGTTCTTTGCCAGCGACCATGGCTTCACCGCCTCCACCTTCGTGCTGCGCATCAACACCTTTCTGGGTGAAAAGGGCTATCTGCACTGGGCGAGCAACGACGGCAGCGAGCAGGCCATCCGCCGCGAGGCCAGCGACTTTGCCAACCTCGACTGGAGCCGCACCACGGCGTACTGCCGCACGCCGTCGAGCAACGGCATCCACATCCGCGTGGCGGCCAAACCGGGCGATCCGGGTATCGACCCCAAGGACTACATCCCGTTTCGCGACCAGCTCATCGCCGACCTGCTTTCCATCCGCGACCCCGATACCGGCGAGCCGGTGGTGGTGGATGTGCTGAAACGCGAAGAGTGGTTTCCAGGCCAGCACATGAAGCGCGCCTGCGACCTCACGCTGGTGCTGCGCGACCACGGCTTCGTGTCGATCCGCAACTACACGCCGGCCGTGGTGCAGCGTCCGCTGGCGGTGGGCACGCACCATCCGGATGGCATCTTCATGGCCGTTGGCCCCGGTATCCCGGCAGCTGGCATGGTGGCGCCGCGCCAGATCGTCGACGTGGCACCGACGCTGCTCTACAGCGCCGGGCTGCCCGTGCCTTCAGATTTCGAGGGTGTGGCGGTGTCCGAGTTCTTCACCCCCGAGCAGTTGGCCGACAAGCCCATCAAGAAAGGCGCGCGCACCAGGATCACCGAGCGCCGGGCGCTCGGGCAGGAGATGGATGCGGGCGAAAAGCAGCAAATCATCGAGCAGCTGCAGATGCTCGGATACATGGAGTAGCGGCGCGCGTGTCGACCACTCCTGAAAATCTCGAAGCCAACGGCCTGATGCTCGGGGCGCCGCCCGGAGCGCTGCGCGACACCACGCATGGCATCGACGGCACGCTGGATTTCGAGCGGCCGGCCTATCCGTTTGGGCATCGCCTCAAGAACTGCTCCATCGGTGCTTTCTGCTACTTCAATGCGGCGGGGCGTACCAGCGCCTATCGGGTGCGTTTCGGGCGGTACGCGCAGATCGGCGAATCCTCGATCATCGCGCCGCCGGAGCATCTGCAGACCGGCTTTTCCAACCATCCATTTGCTTTCACACGGCCGTCGCTGATGCCGAACATGTATCGGCTGCCCGACTTCGCCGCACTGGCACCGGAGGACTCGGATGCACCGTCCTACGTCGACACCGTCAACAACGAAACCGTGGTCGGCCACGAGGTGTATCTGGGTGCCGGCAGCTTCGTGAGACGGGGCGTGACCATTGGTGATGGCGCGCTCATCGGGGCGCGCAGCGTGGTCACTCGCGATATACCGCCCTATGCGGTGGCCGTTGGCAGCCCGGCGCGCATCGTGCGCTTGCGCTTTGCCGAACACCTCGTCGAACGCCTGCTCGCGCTGCAGTGGTGGCGCTACGATCTGGCTCGCTTCAAGCACACGCTGGATTTCACCCGGATGGAACCGACGCTCGAAGCGCTGGAGCAGCTTCTGGCCGAGGGCCAACTACCGCTCCTGAAGCCCGACAGCTTCAGATTGACCCGCGCCGCCGGTGGCGAGCTGAGTCTCCGGGCCTTGCCAAAACCTCTCTTTTTCTCCTGACCTCACACACCATGTCCATCGCCAGCGACGCGCTTGTTCAACCGCTCATCTCCCTGCTCAAGGATTTCACGCAGGACTGGGATCACAGCTTCGAGGGCACGATGACTCGCAGCACCCGCTTGTTTGCTGACCTGGGCTTCGAGTCCATCGACATCATCCAGCTCGCCGTCGCGATCCAGGAAGAAGTGGTGAAAAGGCGCGTCGCCTTCGACAAGCTGCTGATGAAGGATGGCCGGTATGTCGATGACCTCTCCATCGGCCAGATCGCCGACTTTCTCGCGGAATAGGCCTCGCCGTGGCGTATGCCGAGGTGCGCGGTACCCGCCTGGCCTGGCAGCAGATCGGCTCTGGGCCTGATCTGATTTTTCTGCATGGCGTGGCTGCCAACCGGGCGTTCTGGTTTCCGATGGCCATGCCGTTTGCGGCCCACTTCAGGGTGACGCTGTTCGACCTGCGCGGGCATGGCTACAGCGACCGCGCCCCCAGCGGTTATGCCAGCGCCGACCTGGGTCGCGATCTGCTGGCGCTGATGGATGCCCTGGAGATTGGCCAGGCTGTCGCCGTGGGCCACAGCTACGGCGGTGGCGCGGCACTGGAGGCCGCGGCACTGGCACCGCATCGCTTCCTGCGCCTCGTGCTGGCCGATGTGCGCGTACAGCGCCTGCAGCCAGAGATGCGGCTTTCTGACCTTGAAGCGCGCTCCGGTTTCGAACAGGCACTGGTGGACAGGGCCGGTGGTGCCGAAGCCCTGTCGGAGGAGACGCAGATCGGCTTCCGGTTTCTGGAGGCTTCGGCGCGGCTCAAGGTGTCGGGTGCCGCACCAGGTGGCAGTGATGAGTTCATCCCCTTTGGCGAGGGCAGCGGCGCACTACGCGCTGCCAGGAGCTGGCTGGCGCTGCTGGACGAAACCGAGGCGCGGCGAGAGTTTCCGCAAGCCGGTGCCACGGCCGAGCAATTGCGCGGCGTCGACATGCCCGTGCTGCTGCTGTACGGCGAGCGCTCGCGCTGCTGGCCCTCTGCCACCGCACTCGCGCAGCTGCTGCCACACCGCCAGACCCGGAGCGTGCCGGGGGGCGGGCACTTTTTCCCCATCAGCCAGCCTGCTTTTACTTTGGCGGCACTTCAGGAGTTTCTCGGGGTCCGTGTTTCGCCGTGAAGGCCGCAGTGCAACCCCGCAAGGCCGGCCCCACCAATGGCTGAGAACACCCCAACCCTCCACCATCCCGCCTGCGGTCCCCATCACTCTGAGGTCTGCCATGAAACTTCAACACGCTCTGCTCGCCCTGCTGCTGTCGCTGCCCCGGTTTGGCCACACGGCCCCCGTGCTGCCGGCACCCGGTATCAGCCATGGAAAGCTGACGCAGGGCAGCGTGCAGCGGAGCTACCGCCTGTTCATCCCGACCGCACTGAAGTCGGGACAGTCCGCGCCGCTGGTCATCGCCATGCACGGCGGCCTCGGTACGGGCGACATCTTTGCCAATCAGACGGGCTTCGATGCGGTGGCAGAGCAGCAGGGTTTCATCGTCGCCTACCCGGATGGCCTGGGCCGGGTCTGGAACGCCGGACGCTGCTGCGGCAATAGCCAGAGCGAGGATGTGGCCTACATCCGTGCCTTGGTTGCGGACCTCAAGGCGCGACTGCCGGTGGACGCGCGGCGCGTGTATGGCATGGGTTTCTCCAATGGCGCGATGCTGGCCCATCGCGTGGCCTGCGAGGCGCCCGAAGTCTTCGCAGCCATCGCCCCGGTCTCTGGCGGGCTGATGCTGGATCAATGCGACGCCAGAACGCCGGTGTCGGCGCTGCTGATTCAGGGACGGCTGGACGAGCGCATCCCCTGGGACGGTGGCGGCTTCGAGGGCACCTACCGGCCCTCTGTTGCCGAGGTGGTGACGGGTCTTGCGGCCCGCAACGCCTGCAGCGCCGAGGTGAAGTTGCTGGTGGATGGTCCCGTGGTGCAGTGCTGGTCGCGTAGCGCCTGCGCCAGCGGGGCCAAGCTGGAGTGGTGTGGATTGCCGGGCGTCGGCCATCAGTGGGCGGGCGGCGAGACTTATTTCCCCCGCGTGCTCGGCCCTAACACGGCCGCATTCAACACCAGCCGGAAAATCGGCGAGTTCTTTCAACAGCAGCCGCGCTGACACGCCCCAAGTCGGGGCAGCGCCGCCAATGAGCGCGCAGGGTGCGCGCTACACTGGTGCACAGCGCCAAGGAAGGCGCGTCGTGAGAACCACCGATGTTGACCGTACTGCCCTGTCGTCGCTCCCTGCGGGCGACCCTGGTTGCTGCATTCACGCTGTGCCTGAGCGCCTGCGGCGGTTCGTCCACGCCAGGTGAAACGGCTGGCGATGGCGGCACGCCACCCACGCCGCCAGTCAGTAACGGTCCCCCGGGGCCGCTGCCCACGCTCAAGCGGGGCTGCGACTGGATGCTGGCGTTCGATCCCAATATCCAGGGGCTCGGCAACACCGCCTTCCCCGACACCAGCGTGCGTTACTGGATCGCCTACGTCGCAGCCGGTGTGTCGGCAGGATCGACGCTCCGCATCGAAGGACGCTACCCGGTGGCGCGCTATTCCTCGCTCCGGGTGCACGACGGCAACCTGTTCGTGCTCGATGGTCTGGCCGACTTCCAGATCGCACCGAACGCCGGTCAGGCCACCCCGTTTCTGGACATCACCACGCTCAACCCCAACATCGTGTTCGGCGGTGGCTACACCGTCCGCCTCAAGATCGGGCAGGACGTGCCCGCCACGCGCGAGGCCAACACCCTTTACCGCAAACCACCCGGCGTGGCCGATGGCGAAGCGCGACGCACCACGGCGCTCGTCTACCGCACCTATCTGCCGGCCAGCGGCAACACGGGTCAGGTCGGCTTGCCGCGCCTGCGGCTGGAAACATCGACTGGCGAGTTTCCGCTGAGCAATGCCGACGATGCGGCCGCCTGTGCGGCCATCGGCAGCCGCTTCTTTCAGGATGGCGCTCTGTTACCGGGCATCACCAATGCGCTCGATCCCCTGCCCGCGCTCCCCAACCCCACGTTCCGCAAGTTCGACCCCATCCTGCTGCAAACCACCAATACCGGCGTGGGCCTCAACACCGACAACGCCTTCGCCTATATCAAGACCGACATGAACTACGGGGAGCTGCTGCTGGTGCGAGGGCTGCCGCCCAGCTACACCTCGCAGCCCGGCGCCGGCAACCCGCCGCAGGTGCGGTACTGGTCGCTCTGCCAGTACGGCTTCAACTCGCAAAAGGTCTACGGCTGCGTGCCAGACCTGCTGGCCCCGCGAGACGCGACCGGACGCTACACGCTGGTGGTGGCCAGTGATTCGAAAACCGTGCCCGCCGCCACGGCGCTGCGCGGCTTCAGCACGCTGCCGTTCGGGCCAGAGCGACAGGGGCTGCTCGCCCTGCGCGAACTGCTCGCCCATCCCACCTTCGGCGAGGCGATCGCCCGCACCGACGCCGGCGTGGCTGGCGCTGCGCAACGAGGCGTGTATCAGCCAGAGGCGAGCTATTGCGCCCGCGCCATCTTCGATCTCAACGCCCCGCAAGGTGCCGCGGCCACGTTTGCAGCCTGCGTCGAGTCTCGCCGGCTGCTGCCTGCACCTTAAACACTGACTTGGGCCGTGTCCGGCCTGGGCGTGCTGTGCAGCGAGCTTTAGCAGTAGCCGTACGCCTCGGCGCGCCGTCGCACTTCAGGCGCAAAGCCAAGCCCATCATCGCGCCAGGGCAAGGGCGTGGTGAGCGTCGGTTGTGCGGCGAGGTCCAGCGCAGCCGGGCGGAAGGTCTCCAGCGCTTCCGGCTCCAGACCATACGGCGCACTGCGCGGGCCGTGGCCTGCGAACCGCCACTGCGCCTGATGGGCCATGGCAACCAGCGCGGAGGCATCAGCCTTCAAACCGAGGGCTGCGCACAAGCTTTGAGCCGCTGCAACAAAATCGTCGTCCAGCTGCTCACCTCGAAAGCGCAGCAGTGGCGCGCGGGCAGCAAAAAGGGCGTCGAGGTTCTGTTCGGCCCGCAGCCAGGCGATCTGCGGGTCCAGCACGGGCGGACGGCGCGCATGATCCTTGAAGTCCTGCGGCACAAACAGGCGCCCGCGTGCCCAGTCTGCCAGCAGCACGCCCTGCGACCAGGGGTGACGCAGGAGATGGATGGTGTTGATCTGCGGCGTTGCCGAGCGCAGGCGTTGAAGATCCATGGGCCGCAGCGGGCTTTCGGCATCCGGCACGACGAGGCGGCGAGGCGATACGCGGTGGGCGAGGTGCTGCAACACCGCTGCGGTGGGCTGTGCAGCCTGCGTCTCCAGCCAACGCTGGGACGCCGCCACGCCCTCGTCGGTTTGACCGCCGAAGTCGATTTCTGCCAGCGCCCGCAGCAGGCCGTGCGCGTGGCCACCCTGTCCCAAGGCAAAGATTTCCAGCAACTCGCCAACGGTATCGGCCAGGAACAGATTGAGTTCTGGCACCGCATACAGCGCCGGATGCTGGCCCAGTATCCCCGCCAGCACGCTGGCACCGCTGAAGGGCGCGGCCAGCAGATAGATGGGCGTCGGGGTGATCACTGGGGCTGTACCGGCAGGGCATCCGCTGCCGTGCTGCCCAGCCACACCTCGCAGCCGCCGCGTGGATTCGGCACGTACTGCCAGCGGCCTTCGCGCTTCACCGCCACCTTGGGCCCGAAAGGATTGGCCGTGGCCACGAATAGTCCGTGCGGCGTGGAGACGATATTGCGGATGCCCCAGTTGAACTTGTTGCCGAAGCCATTGCGCGTCACCGGTTGCCAATGGACACCGTCCGGCGAGCGCCAGAGTTCTGCCCCGCCGAATCGCGCCACGAACTCCTGGTCGCCCCAGCGGCGCAGCAGCGTCAACATGTCTTCAGGCCAGCGATTGACCGCCATGTAGGGGATCATCATTGCCCAGGAAAACGTGCCGGCGTAGAGCCAGCCCTGGTGCTCGCACAGGCGCCAGAAATAGCCGTTGAAAAGGCTGTCCATGCCTGGCCCCATGCCGCTGAGCGGAAACTTGAGCCCCCAGGGCGTATGGCGCGCTTCGCCAGCGATCAGATCCCACGAATCGTCGGGCCAGATGCGGATCATCTCGGCCGCTGCGGGGCCGATTTTGGCGGCCCGGTGATAGCCACCATTGATGATGCCGCAGCCCACGTATAGCGCCCCCTTGAACACACACATGGAGCCCGAGCCTTCGTTGAGCCGCCCACGCCCTGCGCCGCAGTCCAGCACCTTGGTCCAGGTATAAGGCGGTTTGCCGCCTTTGGTTTTCCAGATTTCGGTGCCGGTGACGGGGTTGACCGTGCCGCCATAGAGATGGCCATTGAACTGCACCAACTCGAACACCGTGCCATTGGCCTTGTTGCCGAAGCCTTCCTCATTCACCGGCACCCACTCGCCGCGGCCCATATCGGCGCAGCCGTAGATGACGGCCTCGCTGCTGATGTCCTGGTTGAAGCCCTTTTTGGTACCGCTGGCGGTCGGGCTCAAATGCGCGCGGCCATCGAAGTATTCGAGGGCACGACAGGTGCGCACCGCCGCGCCGAAAGGCGGGCGCGCGATCGCCGCGTAGGTCACCCCATCGACAGTGCGCAGCACGTCGGGCGAGTGCGCGGTGTGCGGCGACCAGGAGGAGATATACAGACAGGGCTCGGCATCGGAGGTGTCCTGAATCACTGCCATGCCGCGAAAACCGATGTAGCTCGGCACGTCATCGCGGCCGTTGTTGCCGTGCACGACCGGTGAGCGATAAGCCAGTCGCCACTCGTCTGTCTCCGGTGTGTATTCCCAGATCTGTGCGCGGCGGTCGATGTCGTAGATGTCGTCCGGGGATTCGATCGGCCAGGGCCTGACCCCTTTTCGCTGGCCTGCCAGCCTCAGCGCTGCCAACTGCGCGCGACTGGTGCCGACATAAATCTTGCCGCGGAACCAGGCCATGCTGTGGGCATAGTGGTTCCAGCCATCGCCAAAGCCGTTGAGGCAGGTCAGCCGAAAGTCCCCGCCCTGCAGCGGCACGCCCTTGCTGCCATCGGCATCCATTACGGAATCCACGACCAGAGTTCGACCAGCGCGAAGCGCACCAGGGCACGCGTGAAGACCAGGCCCGCAAAATCCCAGCGCGCCGAAATCTTGCCATTGCCCGTCATGCCGGCCTTCAGCTCGCCCTTGGGGTCGCTCAGCGCAACGTTCACACGGACGATCTTTCCGTACCGGCCCTCTTCGGCATTGGGCGCAATGCTGCGCACCTCGCCCTGGTAGCTGCTGCCCGGAAAGGCCCAGGGCTTGGCACTTGCCTTCGCCCCCACCTTGATGTCGCCGATGGACGACTCCGGCAACTTCACCTCCGCCATCAGCTCGCCGGTGTCTTCAATGGTGGCCAGCAGGGCGCCGCGTTCCAGATAACTACCTCGGGCGAATTGCAGGCGGGGTGCCACCACCACCCCGGCGATGGGTGCGGCCAGCGTGGTGGCGGCAAGCTGCTCGCGCTGGTATTCGAGATCGACCTGCACACCGCGAATCTCGGCTTCCAGCGCCTTGATGCTGTCCTGCTGGGTGGGGCTGCTGACCAGATCAAGCGAGCGTTGCGCGGCGAGCAGCTGCTGCTTGGCAACCTCTGCTGCGCCCTTGGCCTTGTCGTAGTCCTGCGGGGTGACCGACTTGCCCTTGTAGGCGGTGGCGATGCGCTGGAAGTTGCCGATGACCAGATCGGCATTGGCCCGGGCGGTGGCAACTTGCTGGCGCGCGAGTTCGATTTCTTCGCTCTTCGCGCCCTTCTTCGCCAGCGCGAGGTCGGATTGCAACCGCGCCAGGCCCGCTTCGGCACCCGCGACTTTGGCCTTTTGCGCAGCGTCGTCGAGCCTTGCCAGCGGCTGTCCCGCCTTGACCGTATCGCCCTCGTGCACGAGTACCTCACGCACATCGCCCGGCGTCAGGGCACGCACGTCTGCGCGGTCGCGCGGCAGGATCTCGAAGTCGCCACCGGGCGAATCCGGATACGGCAGCAGACACAGCAGCAGCAAGGAACCCGCCCAGAGCAGCTGCCTGCGGCTGGGGCGCCATGGTGGGTCTTTGAGATGGCCCATCTTGCTGGTCTCGACGGCTGTGCGCTGGTATCGCTTGAACATGAATAACCCCCCTGAACTCAAAACCAAAAATGCGCCCGTACCCTGAAACCGCGCCTCGGCGTATCCGCCCAGAAGCCACAGGATCAGCACGAACGAACCGAGCGTGAACAGCAGCGACAACACCGAGAACCGCACCAGCCAGACGCGCGGCAAGCGCCGGGTCTGCGTCATCCAGGGCCGGTCGGCCTTGAATAGCGCGAGGTCCGCCTGCTGGCGCAAATCGAGCACATCGAGAGCGTTTGCCAGCAGGTAATAGCCATCGCGCATGGCGAGCGGATTGAACCGCAGCAGCAGCGAAATGGCGGAGGCCGTCGCCGCGACCGAGCCCAGACCTGCCAGGTTGGGCAGCGTGGTGGCAGTCAGAAACCAGAGCAGGATGCCAAACACCATCAGCAGGGCTGTGCCGGTCAAACCGGCACCGACCAGGCGCAGGCGATGGGGCCGGTCGAGCCGCGTGGTGGCGCCGGCACTGTCGGCCACGAAATACGGGATTTTTGCGAAGCCGTAGCGGATACCGAACTTCGGTGCCTCTTGCGTAAAGCGCACCACCGCTGCCGCACGCGCCGACATCGAGAACAGATTGACCAACCAGCCTGCCAGCAGGATTGCCGCCAGCGCACGGATACCCGGCAGGTGCAGCACGCCAAAGGCAATCCATTCGAGCCGCCGACTGTAGAGCAGGCCGAGCGCAGCCAAGACCAGCAACACCAGGCCGATGAGGGCCATGCGCGACGCCAGCGGCCATACCAGCAGGCGACCCAGTGCGACGAAGAATCTCGGCGACAGCCTGATGTCGATGCGCACAGGCTCGCCACGGCGATCGCCCACGGCACCGGTCGCGGAATCCTGCACCGCCGGCTGGGCTAGCGATCCCGGCATGCTGCTGGGTGGCAGCGCGCGCGCATCGGCTGCCTCGCGCTGCTGGCCACTCCGCCCAAGCAATCTCAGGCGCGAACCTTCATCAGCGGTCTGCGCCGGCACCGGCAGAGGCTCATGGGTGCCGGCGTCGAGCCGTCCGGCTTCAGCGAGCTGGCTGGCGAAGGACTCCATATCGGCCGGGCTGATCACGCCACCCAACAGCTCACCGGCGCGCACGGCGAGCTGCGCTGTCGGCGCACTGCCATCGAACAGGGGCGCGAGCTGTGCTTCGTCCGGCAGCAGCGTGAAGCCAGTCGTAGCGCCCTGCGGCGGGCGATAACGCCGATAGCGAGGCTTGAGTAGAGCCGTCATCTCAGTGGTTCGCGAGCGGGCGTTTCACTGCATGGGGTCAGCAATGCCACGAGTAGCACGGACCGCTGCGCTGGGCTGTTGCAGCAGTTGATTGATGCGCCCCAGATCCGCCGTGAGCAAAGCACCAGCAACCTGTTTGAGAGAGAGGGTATCGGCCAGAAACTTGTAACGGGCGGTGGTCAGCGCGAACTCGGCGCTATAGCGCTGCTCTACTGCAGCGAGCAGATCGGCATTGCTCCGGGTGCCGGATTCAAATCCGGATTTGTTCGCCGCCTCGGCCAACATGGCGGCCTCCAGCGCGCGCTGTAATGCTGCAATTTTCTGAGTGCCCAGCGTGGTGTTGGCGTAGGCGACGCGGGTATCACGATTGGTTTTGGCGACGATGGCGGCGAGCTCTGACTCGGCGCGCCGTTGTTCACTCTGCACGCGTGCGATCTCGGCCGTGATGAGACCGCCCGTGAGCAGTGGCAGGCTCGCCGTAAGACCGATACGGCCCTCGGTTTCGTCGCGCTTGCCAGTCACCCCGCCTTCGTTATTGAGCCGGGTGTAGCTGCCGACGAGATCAACCTTCGGATAGCGCTGGTAGCGCGCTTTTTCGACATCGGCCTTTGCCGCGGCAACCTGCATCTGCTGCGCGAGGATGGCCGGGTTATTGGCCGTGGCACGGGTTATCCACGCCGATTCATCGGCCGGCGTGGGTGGTCGCAGCTCAACGTTGGCTTGCAGCGGCAGGATGCCCTCATAGCGCTGGCCGGTGAGCGCTTCGAGGTCGACAAAACCACCCTCAACGGCGCGGCGTGATTCTTCGAAGCTCACGGCTGCAAGCGCCAGGCTCGCCTCGGCAGACTTGAGCTCTGCTTCGAGCGCCAAACCCGCACTGGCACGCCCTTTGATCTGCTCGTACAGCGTTTTGAGCGTGGCGCGTTTGGCGTCGGCAATGCGCTGCTGTTCCTGCGCCGCCAACAAACCGAAGTACGTGCTGCAAACACCCACGATCAGGCCATCCTCGGCCACATCGGACAGAAACCGTGCCCTTGCCACCTGTTGCACGGCCTTGCTGGCACCGAACAAGAGGTCGCCCGAGAACACGGCCTGCCGCAGAAACGCGCCGTATGCGGTGCGCGGAAAATCGTCCTGCAGGTCAATGCTGCGAAGGCCGAAATAATCGCCTTTCACCGTCTCGTCGTAGTAGTCATAGCTACCAGTCAGCGTCAGCTGCGGGTAGTAGCGCGACTCGGCGATGGGCACCAACTGCTGCGCGCTGGCATAGGCATCGAGGGTAGCCTGGTAGCCAGGGTTGCTGCGCAGGGCATCGTTGACGGCGGTCAGCAGATCCGCTGGCGCCGCAAATACCGGATCGAAAGCACCCAAAAGCGCGCACAGCGCCACCTTGGCCCAACGCCTGACTGGTCTCCTCCGCATACGCTTCCTTGCATATCTGTCGGCTTGAAGAGCGCCAATGTAGCAGCGAACGCCCCTCGCGGAGAGACCTCAATTTCCCAGAGTGCAGTGAGTCTTACCGGACGGCGAGACGGCAACATTGAGTGAGAACGCTGCCAATAAAAAAGACCGCTCAAGGCGGCCTTTTTTTGACTCACTTGCCTCACTGAAGGCAAGGAAAACTGGCGTTCCCAAGGGGATTCGAACCCCTATACTCACCGTGAAAGGGTGATGTCCTAACCGTTAGACGATGGGAACAACAAGCTGGACAAACTGTTGAAACCAGAAACTTGGTGGAGCCAGTCGGGATCGAACCGACGACCTCTTGCATGCCATGCAAGCGCTCTCCCAGCTGAGCTATGGCCCCTTGCGGGACGCGGATTATAGGAGCCCTTTTCGTGATCCGCAACGAAAATCTGCAACTTGATTTTGGGTGCCCCCAGGAGGGCGGAGCCTCTCTGCAAAAGCCGCTTTTTTTTCGGTTATTCACAAGGATCACGCATCCCTGATCGTACCGGGATCAGACGACGCATCCTGCCGCTTGCACCACTTGCTGCCAGCACTGGCAAGGCCAACTGCACCAAGCGCTCGGGATGAAGCCGCTCGCTAGGGCATCCGCATTAGCGCCCTGACCTATGCAGAGAGCGCGGGTCATTACATCTCTTTGCACTGCGTGGTGGGCGGCGCGATGAATGAGGGCATCGTGCCGGTCAAGCGTCGCACGGTCGCGATGGTGTCGAGAAGCAGCCAACCCGCAAAGCGATAGGTGGACCGCAGACAGCTGCCATACGGGCGACACCATACATGACCCATCAAGGCTTCTTGAGACATCACGCCCCAGAGCATCCATCGCTCGCGATCGGTGAACTCTCTAACCTGGTGGCGAGGGCTGCTGAATCAGGGCGCGAGGCGAGTGCCGGGCCGCTATCAAGACATTCGGAGGGGCCGAGCGATGAGCGCGGCTACGAAAGGGCGGCGGAACACTGCGGCACTAATACTGAAGACACATGGCTGGCCTGCAAGTCATGGTCTTCATACCATCGCGATGCTGGAGGCTGGGGTCGGAATTGAACCGGCGTACGCGGATTTGCAGTCCGCTGCATGACCACTCTGCCACCCAGCCGGCATCGCAGACTGGCTATGAAACTAAAAGCCCCGCACAGCGGGGCTTCGGTGAAATCGTTGGAGCGGGAAACGAGATTCGAACTCGCGACCTATACCTTGGCAAGGTATCGCTCTACCAACTGAGCTATTCCCGCAACGAGGTGCGAATTATAGAGATGAAGCCTTTGGTGTCAAGGCTGTTTTTCACCTTGATACACACAAAGCGAGAACAAAAATTTATTGCGGCATGGACTCCTTCAACAGAGGCCACGCCGCACGCAGGTACACCACCATCGACCAGATCGTGAGGGCGGCCGCAACGAACAGGCAGGCGAACCCCATTTGATAAATCGGCAGCCCGAGAAACGGCTGTTGCCAGATCAACATGCCGATAGCGCTCATCTGGAACCCGGTCTTGATCTTGCCGATCGAGCTGACCGCCACCGTGGTCCGTTGTCCCAGCTCTGCAAGCCACTCGCGGAGTGCCGAGATGGTGATTTCGCGACCGATGATGATCGCCACGAGCACAGCCATCACATCGCCCTGCCCCTGCTGCTCGCGGTCCCGCAACAGCATGACGAGACTGACCGCCACCAGCAGCTTGTCTGCCACTGGGTCGAGGAAAGCGCCGAATTTGCTGGTCTGGTTCCATCGGCGCGCGAGATAGCCATCGAGCCAGTCCGTGAAGCCCGCCAGTGCAAACAGCACACAGGCCCATTGCCGGGCATGCGGCCAACCGACGTAGAACAGCGCGAGTACGACCGGAATGGCCGCGACGCGAGCCAGCGTGAGTGTCAGGGGAATGTTGAGGCGCATGACGCGAGCATAGCGAAAGCCGGTCGCGGATTGCGGAACGTGATCAATGGAAACGGGCGTAGATGCGCTCGGCCAAGGCGGTGTTGATGCCCTCCACCTGGGCCAGTGCATCGACACCTGCGCGCTTCACTTCCGATAGGCCGCCAAAGGCGTTGAGCAGCGCGCGCCGGCGCGCCGGCCCCAGGCCCTCGATATCTTCCAGCGAAGACGTGACCCGCGCCTTGTCACGCGCGGCGCGGTGACCGGTGATCGCGAAACGGTGGGCCTCGTCACGGATTCGCTGGATCAGATGCAGCGCTGGCGAGTCCGGCGGGAGACGCAGCGGCAGTTCGCGCTCCGGCAGGATGAGCTCTTCCAGACCTGGCTTGCGCGTCGGCCCCTTGGCGATGGCGACCACCTTGAGATCGCTGATCTCCAGTTCATCAAGTGCCTCTAGAGCGGCATTGAGCTGACCCAGACCGCCGTCAATGAACAGCACATCCGGGGCAGCCACCTCGCCATTCTTGATGCGAGCATAGCGCCGCTTCACGGCCTGATGAATCGCAGCATAGTCGTCGCCGCCCGTGATCTGCTCCCTACCCTCGCGTGCTGCCTGCCCTGACACGTCGGTATCGATATTGAATTTTCGATACGCACTCTTGAGCGGTCCATCGGCGTTGAACACCACGCAACTCGCCACCGTCTTCTCGCCCCGCGTGTGACTGATGTCGAAGCACTCCATGCGCCGCGGCGGCTGCTCCAGGTCCAGCGCACGCTGCAATTCCAGCAGGCGATCATCCATGCTCGCAGCCTCCACCAACCGCGTGGAAAGCGCCTGTGCCGCGGTCGCCTGGGCCATCTCCAGCAGACGCACCTTGGGCCCGCGCTGTGGCAGGCTGATACTCACCTTGCGACTGGCGCGACTACTCAGCGCCGCTTCAATCATGGTGTCGTCGCTGATCGCATGGCTGACCAGAATCTCCGGTGGCGCTGGCTGGTCAAGGTAGTGCTGGCTCAGGAAGCTTTCCAGCAATTCTTCTGGTGCCGCATGGGCGGCGTGGCGGGGAAAGTGGCTGCGGTGCCCGAGGTTCATGCCATCGCGTACGCTCATCACCACGACACAACTGGTGGATTGATGGGTGGCGACACACACCACGTCGAGGTCTTCAGCGCCACCGGTCAAGGCGCGACTCTCGCGAACGCGTTTCAATGCTGCGATCTGGTCACGCAGGGCGGCGGCCTTCTCGAAGGCCAACGCCTCGGCAGCCTGCTCCATCTCCACCATGAGTTCAGTGGCCAGTGCGTCGGCCTTGCCTTCGAGAAGGCGGGTCGCCCTGCGTACATCCTGCGCGTAGTCGTCCGCCGAGATCAGCCCTACACAGGGTGCCGAGCAACGCTTGATCTGATGCTGAAGGCAGGCACGCTGCCGATGCGCAAAAAAATTGTCGCGACAAGGCCTCAGCTTGAACAGCTTCTGCAGGGTGTAGAGCGTCTCCTTGACCGCCCCGGCGCTGGGAAAAGGACCGAAATAGCGGTGCTCGCCGGTCTTCGCACCCCGGTAGTAGCCAATGCGCGGAAACGCATGGCTGCTGATGCGTACGTAGGGGTAACTCTTGTCATCACGGTAGACGATGTTGTACCGCGGGTTCAGCTCCTTGATGAGGTTGCTTTCAAGGATCAGCGCCTCATCCTCGGTATGGACGAGCGTGACCTCTACACGGGCGATCTGGCTCACCATGGCTTCGATCCGCGCGTCACCCGAGGCGCGCAAAAAATAAGTGCTTACCCGCTTCTTGAGATTTTTGGCCTTGCCGACGTAGAGCAGTTCCTCCGAACTGCCGTACATGCGGTACACGCCGGGCGAACTGGAAAGCTGTTGCAGGAAACTGCGGCTGTCGAAGGCAGGCATATTCATCCCGATATTGTCCTCCGCAAAACAAGACGCCGCGAGAGTTCGCGGCGTCCAGAACAGCGAATGCGCCTTACTTCACGGGCCAGTAGATGTCGGTCTTGACCTCGGCCGCCGGCTTGGTGGTGGGATCATCCAGGTAGTGCTCCCAGGCATTGCCGTTGTCATCCAGGCCGGCAATCGCCTTGTAGGCGGCGAGCTTCGCGTAGCTGGATTCCATCGTGCTGTAGGCACCGATGTGGGTGATCTTGAGGGCCGACCCTGCATAGCCGCTGATGGCCTTGATACCCGTCTCCGGCCCTGGTGCAGCACCCACCTTATCGACCGGGATTCCCGCATCGAACTCCCAGAACTTGGTCTGCTCGTCAAACTTGCGATTGATCGCAATCGGCGCACCCGCTGTCTGGTAGCCATTGGCCTGCATCCATGCGCTGATCTTCTGGTAGGCCGCACCCAGCTTGCCTGCGACTTCTGCACCGTCACCGGCTGCCGACCCTGCGTCCGATACCACCAGCAAAGGCACGGCTATCGTGCTGACCAGGCTGACGCCCGAGCCGGCCAGATCATCCTTGGGGAGGTCTTCGATCAGAGGCTTCATGTGCGCCAGCCCCTTTTCGTAGTCCGGACCGATGAATTTCTCCAGCAACAGGCCGAACCAGCGGTTGAGGGGGTTCAGGCCCATATCGGCATCCATCGCCCAGACGATCCGGGTACCTTCGCCTTCAGGCGTCAAGGTTTGGGTAACTACCGACGGCGCCATATCCGGCAGCATGAGTTTGATGGTGATTGATTTGTCTGGCTCTACGGCGGTGATCTCCTGACTGCCATGACCAACATTCTTCTGTTCGCTGGACCAGCTCTGCTTGGCGCCGACGCCCATCAGCGGTCCCTCGTAGCGGTATTGGGTCTGGGGATCGAGCGAGGCCCACGGGGACCACTGGTTGAAGTTCTTCCAGCCATTGAGATACGCGAACACCGTGGCCGGCTTTGCGGCAATGGTGGTCTGCCGCTCGATGTGCACGCCTCTTGGCAGCGCCAGGCCAATCACGGCCAGAGCGGCGATCAGGCCGAAGACACCCAAGAGCAAGGTTTTCAGCATTTTCACTTGTCATCTCCTGTAGACAGGCTTGAAGCCTACGCTGCACATACCGCCTGCTCAAGACAGGCAAGCGACCACAAAAAAGCCCGCTTTCGCGGGCTTTTTTCAGCAAGGCAGAAACCTCAGTGGAACTGCTCTTCTTCCGTCGAGCCGGTCAGCGCCTTCACCGAGGACGAACCGCCCTGGATCACGGTGGTGACGTCGTCGAAGTAGCCGGTGCCGACTTCCTGCTGGTGGCTGACGAAGGTGTAGCCCTGCTCGCGCGCGGCGAACTCCGGCTCCTGCACCATGTTCACGTAGTGCTTCATGCCTTCGCCGTTGGCGTAGGCATGGGCGAACTGGAAGGTGTTGAACCAGTTGATGTGGATACCGGCAAGCGTGATGAACTGGTACTTGTAGCCGAGGTCCGACAGATCCTGCTGGAACTTCGCGATCTGGGTGTCGTTGAGGTTCTTCTTCCAGTTGAAGCTGGGCGAGCAGTTGTAGCTCAGCAGCTTGCCCGGGCAGGCCTTCTGCACGGCCTGCGCGAACTCGCGGGCAAAGCCGATGTCCGGCACGCCCGTCTCGCACCAAACCAGATCAGCGTAGGGCGCGTAAGCGACGCCACGGCTGATCGCCTGCTCGAGACCGTTCTTGACACGATAGAAGCCTTCCTGCGTGCGCTCGCCGGTGAGGAAGGGCTTGTCGTTGTCGTCGAAGTCGCTGGTGATGAGGTTGGCGGCTTCGGCGTCGGTACGGGCGAGGATCAGCGAAGGCACGCCCAGCACGTCGGCAGCGAAACGGGCCGCGATGAGCTTCTCGCAGGCTTCGCGGGTGGGGACGAGCACCTTGCCACCCATGTGGCCGCACTTCTTGGCGGCGGCGAGCTGATCTTCAAAGTGCACGCCAGCAGCACCCGAGACGATCATGTTCTTCATCAGCTCGAAGGCGTTCAGCACGCCGCCGAAGCCGGCTTCAGCGTCCGCCACGATGGGCAGGAAGTAATCGATGTAACCCTTGTCGCCAGGGCCAATGCCACGGCTCCACTGGATTTCGTCGGCGCGGGTGAAGGTGTTGTTGATGCGACGCACCATGGTCGGCACCGAGTCGTACGCATAGAGCGACTGGTCGGGGTACATGGTTTCCGAGGTGTTGCCGTCGGCGGCAACCTGCCAGCCGGACAGATAGACGGCCTCAAGGCCAGCCTTGGCCTGCTGCATGGCCTGGCCAGCGGTGATGGCACCGAAGGCATTGACGTAGCCTTTCTTGGCCTCGCCGTTGACGAGCTTCCAGAGCTTTTCCGCACCGCGCTTGGCGAGGGTGTGGTCAATGGCGACGCTGCCGCGAAGGCGGACCACATCGGCGGCGGAGTAGCCGCGCTTGACCAGCTTCCAGCGGGGGTTGGTGGCCCAGTCGTGTTCCAGGGCTTTGATCTGCTCTTCGCGGGTGGACATCGTCAACGTTCCTTTCGGGGAGTGAAAAAGGCTTGTGCGCAGGCGATTTTTTCGGTCAGAAAACGATCACGCTGCGGCAATGGGCGCGGATTATAGCGAGTGCCTTTTTGCACTGCACCATTGTCAAAACACACTACAGGGCGTGCACGGTCACCGGCACGCCATTGAGCGCCACGTTGCCGCTCAGTCCATCCAGAAACTGCTCGTCCGTGAGGTCGTTGTTGCTGGCACCCGCGTGTGCCTCGGCAATCGCCAGACGGGTGCCCGCACGGTCATGGCCCCAACCGTGCGGCAGGCTCACCACGCCGGGCATCATCTCGTCACTCGACTGCACCTCAACGCTGATTTCGCCAACGCGCGAACATACCCGCACGGTGCTGCCATCGACCAGGCCGCGGCGCTGTACATCCTCAGGGTGCATGAGCAGCTGATGGCGCGGATTGCCCTTCACCAATCGGTGCGAGTTGTGCATCCAGGAATTGTTGCTGCGGATGTGGCGACGACCGATCAACTTGAGCTCGCCGCTGGCGGGCGTCGTCTCTTTCAGCGCGGTTGCGAAACGGTTCAGCTCTTCGAAGATCGCCGGCGGCGCGGCGTTGATGCGCTTGCTCGCATGGACGAGCCGCTCCGGCAGTGTCGGCCGTAAAGCGCCCAGATCAAGACCGTGTGGCGCAGCCAGCAGCTTCTTCACTGACAGCTGGCGACCACTGGCTTGCAGACCCATATCGATGATCTGCTGGGGCCGCGGCATGGCCTTGGTGCTCTGCCCCAGCTTCTCGACCAGGCGTTTGCCCACAGCCTGGAAGATTTCCCAGTCGTGCATCGTACCCGGAGCCTTTTCGAACAGCGGTGCGTTGAAGCGGGTGGTGTTGCGCACGGCAAAGTGGTGAAAGATCAGGTCGTAGTGGTCGTGCTCCAGCGTACAGGTCGGCGGCAGGATCACATGGGCATGGCGTGTGGTTTCGTTGAGGTAGATGTCCACGCTCACCATGAAGTCCAGCGACTCCAGTGCGGCATCGAGCCGTCGGCCATTGGGGGTGGACAGCACCGGGTTGCCGGCGATGGTGACGAGTGCCCTCACCTGCCCTGCGCCCTCGGTTTCAATCTCCTCAGCCAGCGCCGCCACCGGCAGCTCGCCACCAAACTCCGGCAGGCCGCGAACCCGGGTGTGGTGTTTTGCAAAGCTGCCGGGGCGCGACGCCGCAGGCCCCTGCACCATGTCCAGCGCCGGCTCCGTGAACAGCATGCCGCCCTCGCGGTCGAGGTTGCCGGTGGCGATATTGATGAGCTGGATCAGCCACTGACACAGCGAACCGTAGGCCTGTACCGAAACACCCATGCGGCCATAGCAGGCAGCCCCGTCGGCCTTGGCAAAGTCGCGGGCGATGATCTGGATAGGCGTCGTGTCGATGCCGCAATGTGCGGCTAGCGCGCTGAGTTCGAAGGGCCGGATGGCGTCGAGCGCGGTATCCAGGCCATCGGTGAAGGCAGCCAGACGACCCGGCTTGAGCAGGTTTTCGTCCAGCATCACCTTCAGCAACCCGAGCAGGAACGCCGCATCGGTGCCGGGGCGGATGAAGTGATGGGCATCGGCGACTTCCGCCGTCTCGCTCCGGCGCGGGTCGATCACCACCATCTTGCCGCCGCGGGCGTGCAGAGCTTTCAGGCGATGACGAAAATCGGGCACGGTCATCAGGCTGCCGTTGCTCGCCATCGGGTTGGCACCAAGCACCAGAAAGTACTGGGTGCGGTCGATATCCGAGATCGGCACCATGAGCTGGTGCCCATACATCCAGTAGGCCATGAGCTGATGCGGCAGCTGATCGACCGAGGTGGCGGAGTAGCGATTCCGGGTACGGATCGGCGAGAGCATCTGGCCCGCGGTAGTGAGCACGCCGTAGTTGTGAACACTGGGGTTGCCCAGATAGGCGGCGACGCTGTCCGGGTCACGTTGGTGCGCTTCCGCGAGCTTGCTGGCGACGAGATCGAAAGCGGCATCCCACTCCATCTCCCGCCACTCGTTGCCAACGCGCTGTACGGGCTTGCGCAGGCGGTCTGGGTCTTCGTAGAGGTCCTTGAGCGCCACAGCCTTGGGGCAGATATGTCCACGCGAAAGCGGATCAGCCGCATCGCCCTTGATCTGCAATATCTCGTTGCCGCGCACCCTGAACTCCAGGCCACAGATGGCCTCGCAGAGATTGCAGGCGCCAAAGTGAATGCGCTCGGCTTGCGTGGGCTCGCTCATGGTCATCTCCTCGTTTCAATGAGCCTAAACGAAAAACGGAGCACCGAAGCGCCCCGTTTTTCACTGCCACCACCTTGATTCAATCGAGGTAGCGATAACCCGGCAGCGTCAGGAACTCCTCGCACTTCGGCGCGGTGGACATGCGCGCCACGATGCCGGCAGCCTCGACAAAACGACCGGCGTAGAACTTCTCGTCGCCGAGCTGCTTCTTGTAGGCGCCGAGCTCTTCGTCGACGGTGCGGAGCACCAGCTCGCGGGTGACCTTGCGGCCATCGGCCAGGGTCGCGCCGTATTTGAGCCACTGCCAGACCTGCGTGCGGCTGATCTCGGCGGTGGCCGCGTCTTCCATCAGGTTGTGCAGCGGCACGCAGCCGACGCCGCGAATCCAGGCTTCCATGTAGCCGATGCCGACGTTGATGTTGTTGCGCAGGCCACCTTCGGTGATCTGGCCTTCCGGCACCTTCAAGAGGTCGGCTGCCTTGATCTTGTAGTTGAACTGCTTCGCCAGCTGGTTGGGCGTCGGCATGTGCTCATTGAACACTTCCATCGCCACCGGCACCAGGCCCGGGTGGGCGACCCAGGTACCGTCGTGGCCGTTCTTCACTTCGCGCAGCTTGTCGGCGCGCACCTTGTTGAAGACCTCTTCGTTCTTGACCGCGTCCTTGGTCGGGATGAAGGCCGCCATGCCGCCCATCGCGAAGGCGCCGCGCTTGTGCGTGGTCTCGCACAGCAGCTTGGAGTAGCTGTCGAGGAAGTGCTTGTCCATGCCGACCTGCATGCGGTCCGGCACCACCCAGTCGCCGTGGGCGTTGAGGGTCTTGATGCAGCTGAAGATGTAGTCCCAGCGGCCGCAGTTGAGTGCGACGATGTGGTTGCGCAGCTCGTAGAGGATCTCGTCCATCTCGAAGGCCGCCCACAACGTCTCGATCAGCACGGTGGCCTTGATGGTCTTCTGCGGCACCTTCAAGAGGTTCTGGGCATCGACGAAGATCGCATTCCAGAGGCGCGCTTCGAGGTGGCTCTGCATCTTCGGCAGGTAGAAGTAGGGACCAGTACCGCGCTTGATCAGCTCGTGCGCGTTGTGGAAAAAGTAAAGGGCGAAATCGACGATGCCGCCGGGTGCGGGCTTGCCGTCGATGAGGATGTGCTTCTCCTCCAGATGCCAGCCGCGCGGACGCACGATGAGCGTCGCAATCTGCTTGTTGAGCTTGTATTCCTTGCCCTCGGGCGACTTGTAGCTGATCTTCTTGCGAACGGCGTCATACATGCTGACCTGGCCTTCCATCATCAGGCTCCAGACCGGGCTGGCCGAATCCTCGAAATCCGCCATGAAGCACTTGGCGCCTGAGTTCAGCGCGTTGATGACCATCTTGCGCTCGACCGGGCCGGTGATCTCGACGCGACGATCCAGGAGATCCGCTGGGATGCCGGCAATTTTCCACTTGCCGTCACGGATTTTCTTGGTCTCTTTCAAAAAGCCTGGCTTCTTGCCGGCGTCAATGGCCTTCTGGCGTTCGACGCGCAGGGCCAGCAGCTTCTCGCGCGTCGGCGCGTGCTTGCGGACGAGCGTGGCGACAAACTTGAGCGCCTCCGGAGTGAGGATTTTCTTGGTGGCAGCGCTCGACGCGCCCACGATCTCAACGCCTTTGACTCCGCTCATCTGCTGATGCTCCTGAAGGGTAAATGTGCCTAACGGGCTGCGATTATAACGGTGCGACTGCGCGCACCAACGCGAGCCGCTCGGCGTTTGCCTGCTGCCGTCGGTATGTTGCCGCACCGAACTGGCCACTCCGACGGCGACCCTTGGCAGGCCGCACAACGCTGGCCAGACAAGGGACCGCTCCGATGCGATCAATTCAGTTCACAGGCCGTCTCGACAGCGGCTGGCACACCTCGACGCTGCCAGATGGTTTTGCCCCGCAACTCGTGCTGTGGTTCGGTGCCCGACAAGCCGATGCGACGGGATTACAGACGATACTTCAGACACGATTCCCGACGGCAACGGTGGTGGGATGTTCCAGCAGCGGCGAGATCGCCGCCGGCCAGGTACTCGACAGCACCCTGGTGGCGACAGCCATTGAATTCGATCAGGTGACGGTAAAAACAGCGTGTGTCGACGGTGCCGAGCCCGGCGATTCAAAAGCCATTGGCCGCAGTCTCTCGCTGCAACTGCAGGCCGACGATCTCAGCGGCGTCATCATCTTCTCCGACGGTCTGCGAATCAGTGGCACGGCGCTGGGCCAAGGCTTTACGGATCTGATCGGCACCGGCATTCCCATCTGTGGGGCACTGGCGGGCGATGGAGCGCGGTTCGAGCAGACCTGGGTAGCCAGCGATGGCACTGCGGCATCCGGCCGGGTGGTCGCCATCGGCTTTTACGGATCCGCACTGACCATGCGCTTTGGCACTGGAGGCGGTTGGGATCGGTTCGGCCCGGAGCGACAGATCACTCGTGCCACCGATAACCGCCTGTTCGAGCTGGACGGACAACCCGCACTGTCACTCTACAAAAAATATCTCGGTGAAGAGGCCGCAGGCCTGCCGGGTTCGGCACTGCACTTTCCGCTGTTTGTGCGGCCTGCCGGCGGTAACGGCGGTGTGACCCGTACCGTGCTCGGCGTGAGCGAGAACGAGGAAAGCATTACCTTTGCCGGCGACCTGCCGATGGGCCATACCGCGCAGCTCATGCACGGCAATTTCGAACGAATGATTGCTGGCGCCGCCGACAGCACTCGTCAGATGGGCATACCGCCCGACGGCAGCGCAGGCCTCGTGCTGCTGATGTCCTGCATCGGCCGTAAGCTGGTACTGGGCGAGCGGGTCGCTGAAGAAGTGGAAGCCGCGCTTGAACAACTCCCCAGCGGCATCCCGGCCATCGGCTTTTACTCCTATGGTGGTCTTGCCCCCGCGCCGGGCCTGGACGGCACACAGTTGCACAATCAGACCATGACCGCAGTGCTGTTGAGCGAGGTCCGGACCTAGCCTCAGGCCGATGCACAAGCACCTCGAAAAGCAACTGAACAAAGTCACCATCGACGGGGTGGTGGACTGCCCTGCCTTGTTGCGGGCCGTGAGCGATTACTACACCGCCATCGACCGCGAACGCAGCCTGCGAGACCGCTCGCTCGGGCTCATGTCAGAGGAGTTGCTCGCACTCAACCAGCGCATCCAGGCACAGGGGGAGGCCCGATTCCGCAGCGTCTTCGACCAGGCCGCAGACGCCTTGCTGGTGGCAGATACCGAGGACCGTATCAGCCGCTGCAACCAGGCGGCAGCCATGCTGCTGGGCAGTACGCAACAGGGTTTGGTCGGCGAGCCCATGGGGCGCTTTCTGCGAGGCCCTAGTGACGAGGGCGAGCGGGAGGTCTGGCGCGTCGACGGCGTTGCAGTGCCGGTCGAAGTACGGAGGCAAAGATTGCAGCTGGGCGATGACGCTGACCTGCTCTACAACCTGCGCGATATCTCCGAGCGACAGCAGGTCGAGCGCGAGCGCGCAGCGTTCATCGAGCGACTGGCCCGCAGCAATGCCGAACTGGAGCGGTTTGCCTACATCGCCTCGCATGATCTGCAGGAGCCACTACGCACCATCATCTCGTTTACCGGGCTCTTGCAGCGGCGGCTTGAACCAGTGCTGGACGAAGTCACCCGCGACTATCTGAACTTCGTACTCGACGGCAGCACCCGCATGCGCGACATGATCGGTGGCTTGCTGGAACTCTCGCGCCTCGATGGCGCACCACCTCAAGCGGTTTCGACACCGCTCATGGCGCTGATGGAGGAGGTGCAAAAGGAACTGGGTGCTGCCATCGAGAGCGCGGGCGCGAGGCTGCGATATGAAGCGCTACCGGTGGTGTTCGCAGACCCACGACTGGTCAAGCGGGTGTTGTTGAACCTCGTCGGCAACGCCCTGAAATTTCGCGGCGACGCCAAACCGCAGATCGACGTCACTACGCAGCCCAGCAGCACCGAGTGGTGCATCTCGGTGCGCGACAACGGCTTGGGCATCGCGCCAGAGCATCGCCAGCACGTGTTTCAGTTGTTCCGGCGGCTGCACACCACGGACCAGTTCCCAGGCACCGGCATGGGCCTCGCCATCTGCGAAAGGATCGTGACGGCTCATGGTGGCCGCATCTGGGTGGAACCGAACCAGGGCATTGGCTCGATCTTTCGCTTCACGCTGCCGCGATAGCAACAGCTCCGGAGCCGAGCGATCAGCTGTGGATCGGCTTCTCCGAGACCAGGATGCCGTCGGCATCGGCATACAGCCAGGCGCCGGGTTTGAAGGTCACACCGGCAAAGTTCAGCACCTTGTCGGCCACGGCCGAGTGCAGGCCTTTTTCGGACTTGCGCGGGTGCACACCCAGCGCCTTGATGCCGACGAGATGCTGCGAGAGTTCTTCGCTATCGCGGACGTAGCCGTAAACGAGGATGCCGGACCAGTCGTTCTTCACCGCAAGCTCCCCCAGCATGCCGCCCACCAATGCGCAGCGGGTGGAGCCGCCACCATCGACCACCAGTACCCGACCCTTGCCGGGGGTTTCGAGCGTGGCGCGTACCAACGCATTGTCTTCGAACACCTTGATGGTTTTGATCGGCCCGAAAAAGGCGAGTTCGCCGCCAAAGTCGTTGAAGATCGGCTCGGCGACCTGGGCATCAGGGTGGGCGTCGGAAAGGTCGGTCGTGGCAGTGCTCATGGATGCGAGGCTCGCGGATGTGTGAGTTAAGGGTTCAGGGAGGTGCGGTGAAGCGGCCAATCTCGCCCGGGAACACGACAGGGCTTTCGAACCCTAGGTCGCCGACAGCGGAGACGCCAAAGAACCAGTCGTCGATGACCGTATTGGCCAGTACCAGGCTGCGGGCATCTGCATCAACCAGACGGGCATGCTGCCATAGCGGAGCCGTGGTCTCGCGCCAGTGCACGCGATAGGCCTTGGCCGAGGGCACGGTATTCCACCGCACCGTGGTATCGGGGCTCACCGCGCCTTCGACCATCACGCCGGTGGGCGGTGCGGGGGCCATGGCAAGGGCCGCGAGGGCGATGGTGTTCAATCGGGTGGTCTGGGCAAGATAGTCAAAGTCCATCTGATCGGGCGTATCGCCATAGACCACCCCGTTCTCCGTACGCAGGTCCTGGTGCTGCTGGTGGTAGTTCTCATGCCCTTCGGTGAGTCGCACCGCGGCATATCCCGCCGCCTGCATTGGCAGCTGATCTCCTCCACGGCCGTCGCGATCGGTGCGGTACAACTGCTTGACGTGGAAGTTGACCAGATGCTCGTCCGCGAGCACGGCGAGGTAACGCGACAGATTTCGCGACGGCGAATCCAGTTCACCGCCGTGGGCCTTGCGCCATTGCGCCTGTTCGGTGGTCTCGTTGGCTCGCGTGCCTTCGCTCATCACCCGCACCACGGTGTTGTCGCGCACGCCATCCAGCCCCCGGCTGTTGCCAATGATGTCGTTGTTGAACACCGCCTCCACCTGCCAGCCCTTGGCCTTCGCAGTTTTGGCCAGCAACTGGCCGCCGTAGAGGCCCTGCTCTTCACCGCTCAACACCGCATAGACCACGGTGGCGCGCAGCGGGTAGCGCGATAGCACCCTTGCCGCTTCGATCACCGCTGCCACACCAGAGCCATCGTCGTTGGCCCCTGGCGCATCGGAGGTCGCATCCATGACGTCGCTGACCCGCGAGTCGAGATGGCCAGAAATGATCAGCACGCGCTCAGGCTCGCTGCTGCCGCGCTGGATCGCCAGCACGTTCATGATCTCCGTTGGCTGCGGGATTCGCTTGCCGTTCACGGTTTCCGAGGGCGTTTCGATCAGCAGGCAACCGCCGCAATCCCTGCCGATTTCTGCAAAACGGCCAGCCACCCAGCGCCGCGCCGCACCAATGCCGCGCGTCTCCGAAACGGTGTCAGACAAGGTGTGCCGCGTGCCAAAGCCCACCAAGGTGTGCACGGTGCTGCGCAACTCCTCGGCCTTCACCCCGGTGGCCAGCACGCGGAGCGCTGGCAGTTCCGGCGCAGGAAGCTTGCCCTGGGGGGCAGCAAACACGATGGCTGGGCACAGCAGCGTGACCAGCAACCCTGCAAAAAGCGCTTTCACGAGCGAGAAGCGCTACGGGCGACCAGAGGCATGGCCAGTGCCCACAGGATAAGGGCGACGAAAACCAGGAATGTCCACGCCGGGATGCTGTAGCCGAGCAGGGTCCAATCGATCTTGGCGCAGTTGCCGTCTCCCCGAAGCACCGTCTCGACCACTTCGCGCAGGGGCAGCATGTCCATCAGGTAATTGAGCGTCGGGCCGCAGGCAGGGCGCTGATCCTCCGGCAGGCCTTGCAACCAGGTGTGCCGTCCGGCGATGAAGGCGCCAATGCCACTCGCCAGCACCACCAGTGTGGCGTAGCCCCACCGACCACCACCCTTCGGATCGTGCACAGCAGCAAGGAGGAAGACGATGCCGGCGGCCAGCATGGCCACGCGCTGGAAGATGCACATCGGGCAGGGCTCCAGCCCGAGATGCTTCTGAAAGTAGAAGATGGCCATCAGCAAGCCGCTGGCGCAGCCTGCAGCACCGAGCAGAGCGAGAACCCGATAGTTGCGCAGGAGACTCATTTGGCAGGCCCCATCGTCAATCCCATGATGCCGTCGCAGGCGAGCACCGCGGCCGTCATCAGCGAGTGATTGCTACCCTCGCCACAATGCGAAACATCCTTGAGGCATTGGGTGGTACTGACGTTGCCGTTCTCGCACTTCACCCAGAACGTCGTGACTCCGTAGCGGTCCGGGCCGGATTTCTTGTAGGTCGCCGGAGCTGCCGCGGCAGATGCCACGACACCCAGCAGACTGAGCAGGACGATTTTTTGCATGAGCTAGCCTCGTGATCTGGACAGCTGGTGGCGCTAGGCCGTGATGACGGGAATGCCAGCGATCCGGCTCTTCCACTCCCTGGGACCCGTTTCGTGTACCGAGGTGCCCAGCGCATCCACCGCGACCGTGACCGGCATATCTACCACCTCGAACTCATAGATCGCCTCCATTCCCATGTCACCAAACGCCAGCACCTTGGCATGGGTGATGGCCTTGCTGACGAGGTAGGCGGCACCACCAACGGCCATGAGATAAGCCGCCTTGTGCTTCTTGATCGCATCGATGCCCGCCGGGCCGCGCTCGGCCTTGCCGATCATGGCGATCAGGCCAGTCTCGGCCAGCATCATTTCGGTGAAGCCGTCCATGCGGGTGGCAGTGGTGGGGCCCGCGGGGCCGACCGCTTCGTCGCGCACCGGATCAACCGGGCCGACGTAGTAGATGACGCGGTTGGTGAAATCGACTGGCAGTTTTTCGCCGCGCGCCAGCATGTCGTGGATGCGCTTGTGGGCAGCGTCACGGCCCGTGAGCATCTTGCCGTTGAGCAGCAACGTCTGGCCGGGCTTCCAGCTCGCGACTTCTTCGCGGGTCAGGCTGTTCAGGTCCACGCGCTTCGAGCGTTCAACGTTGGGCTGCCAGCTTACCTGCGGCCAGTCCTCCAGCCGCGGTGGCTGCAAGTGCGCGGGGCCACTGCCATCAAGATGGAAATGCACATGGCGGGTGGCAGCGCAGTTCGGGATCATCCCCACCGGCAGGCTGGCTGCATGGGTGGGGGCATCGATGATCTTGACGTCGAGCACCGTGGTCAGCCCGCCGAGCCCCTGCGCTCCGATCCCAAGCTGGTTGACCTTTTCCAGCAGTTCCAGGCGTAGCTCTTCGATGCGTGTGAGCGTTTCGCCGCGAGCTTTCTTTTCTTTCACCAGATGGATATCGATCGGCGACATCATGGCCTCCTTGGCCATCACCATCGCTTTTTCCGGCGTGCCGCCGATGCCAATGCCGAGGATGCCCGGCGGGCACCAGCCCGCCCCCATGGTCGGGAGCGTCTTGAGAACCCAGTCGACGATCGAATCGCTCGGGTTGAGGCACACCAACTTGGACTTGTTTTCGCTGCCACCGCCCTTGGCACCACAGACCACTTCGACGTGATGACCCGGCACCATCTCGATGTGGACCACGGCTGGCGTATTGTCCTTGGTGTTGGTGCGCTTGCCGGCGGGGTCCGACATGATCGAGGCACGCAGCTTGTTTTCAGGATTGAGGTAGGCGCGGCGCACCCCCTCGTTGACCATCTCCTGCACGGTGAGCTCGCTGTCCCACACCACCTTCATGCCAATCTTCAGAAACACCACGCAGATTCCCGTGTCCTGGCAGATGGGTCGCTTGCCTTCGGCGCACATGCGGCTGTTAGTGAGGATCTGCGCAATGGCGTCCTTCGCAGCCGCGCTTTCCTCGCGTTCGTAGGCAGCCCCCAGGGCTTGGATGTAATCCAGCGGGTGGTAGTAGCTGATGTATTGAAAGGCGTCTGCGATGGACTGGATGAAATCGGCCTGTCGGATGGTGGTCATGGCGGCGCTGGGTTTGTGGAAGCCGCAACTCTAGTGGGTGTGATCGGCTTGTGGAATAGCGCGCGCGGGCTCGCCGGTCCGGCTACTCCGGGCCAAGCCCCAGGGCCGTGCTCGTCACACCCGGCCCTGGGGTGCGCCACGGCTGAAAAGCCGGGGTGCGGGCGCAAATCGGGGAGGCTGGCCGGTAGAATGCGCGTCACTTCCAGCACGCCATTGCCATGCATCTGACTTCGTTGTCCGCCATCTCCCCCATCGACGGTCGCTACGCCGAAAAGACTGTCGACCTGCGTGCGATCTTTTCGGAATATGGATTGATGCGGTATCGGGTCATCGCCGAGATCCGCTGGTTGCAGGCGCTGGCGGCCGACGCAGGGATCCCGGAGGTGCCCACGCTCTCCGCGCCGGCCAATGCAAGACTGGAGGCGATCATCCAGGGCTTCAACCTCGACGAAGCGCAGTGGATCAAAGCCAAGGAGCAGACCACCAATCACGACGTGAAAGCCGTGGAGTACTACCTGAAGGACAAGGTGCAGGGTCAGCCGGAACTGGCCGCTGTCACCGAGTTCATTCACTTCGCCTGCACCAGCGAAGACATGAATAACCTTGCCCATGCCCTGATGCTGAAAGAGGCGCGCGACAACGTTTTACTGCCCGCCATGGACAAGACGATTGCCAGCATCGCCACCCTCGCCCGCCAGTACGCCGAGCAGCCCATGCTCTCGCGCACGCACGGCCAACCTGCCTCGCCCACCACGCTCGGCAAAGAAATGGCGGTATTCGTGGCCCGTCTGCAACGCCAGCGCGAGCAGTTTGTGGCGGTGGCCTGCCTCGGCAAGGCCAATGGCGCCGTCGGCAACTGGAACGCGCACCTGGCGGCCTACCCCGAAGTGGACTGGCCCACGTTTGCGGAGCGCTTCATCCAGGGGCTGGGCCTGCAATCGAGCCCGGCCACCACGCAGATCGAACCGCACGATTACATCGCCGAATACTTTCACGCGCTCAGCCGTTTCAATACGGTTCTCCTCGGTTTTGCCCGCGATATCTGGAGTTACATCTCCATCGGCACTTTCAAGCAGCGCGCCGTCGCTGGCGAAGTGGGCAGCTCGACCATGCCGCACAAGGTCAATCCGATTGATTTCGAAAATGCCGAGGGCAACCTGGGGCTGGGCAACGCCATCCTGCAACATCTGGCCGAAAAGCTGCCGGTGTCGCGCTGGCAGCGCGACCTCACCGACTCCACCGTACTGCGCAACCTCGGTGTCGGTGCGGCGCATTCGCTGATCGCCTGGCAATCGCTGTGGAAGGGAATCGGCAAGCTCGAAGCCGATGCCTGGCGCATCGGGCAGGACCTTGACCAGAACTGGGAGGTGCTGGGCGAAGCGATCCAGACCGTAATGCGCCGCTACGGTCTGCCGGAGCCTTACGAACAGCTCAAGCGGCTGACGCGTGGCCAGAAGATCGGCAAGGAAGCGATCCGTACCTTCGTGCAAGCACTTGATCTGCCGGACGACGCCAAGTCACTGCTGCTGGCGATGACGCCTGCAAGCTACATCGGCAACGCGACCGAACAGGCCAAAAAACTGGCATGAGCGACGCGACCCCAGTAGCGCCACTGGTGGTCAATCTGACCGGGCGCATCGAGTTTCTGGCTGCCTCGAGGCGACTGATTCTCGATACCCGTTACAACGCCAGCCTGCTGACCCAGGTTATTGATCCGCGGGTGTTTGGCGATGCTTCCTTTGCGGCTGCCGTGCAGCAGTTTCTGCTGCTGCAGCGCAATGCGCGCCTCCGCGTGCTGGTGGCGAGACCCCAGCAGGCAGTGCGGGGGCCTCACGCGCTGATTGATCTCGGCCGCCTGATGGCGAGCCGGGTGGAGTTTCGCGAATTCGCCCCCGACAAGCCGGCGCCGGCGGAAGAAATGTTGCTGGGAGATGGCCGCCTCCTGCTTGAGCGCAGCAGCGCCGACGCACTGGAGGCGAGATTGATCCGCGACGATGCTTCGACAACGCGCGAGCGGCAGCGCCGCTTCGATAACCTTTGGGATCACTCGGTGCCGTCATCCGAACTTCGACGGATTCGGCTCTAGTTTCTTCAGTTTTCGAGCGGGGCCAGCACTTCGCGCTGACGGATCAGAGCCTTCACTGCATCCGGGATCGGGGCTGATTTCTGGGCGCGATAATCGAACCAGACGACCGTGCCCTGGGAGACGGCTACCAGACGATCACCCTCGAACATGGCGCACTCGGTCTCCATGCTGCTGCGGCCAAAGCGGCGGATTCGCAGGCCCACATCGAGCTTTGCGGGGTGGTGGAGTTGCTGCAGGAAGTCGCAACCTAGGCGCGCGAGAATCAATCCCTGCGCCGTCCACATCTCTGGCACCACACCCTCGAAGATCTGGAAATACTCCAGCCGCGCCTGCTCGTCGTAGGTGAAAAACTTGGCGTTGTTGATATGCCCCAAGGCATCCATGTCACCCCAGCGGACCACGATGCGCGTGAAGTGACTGAACTGGGCCCTGGAAGGGCGAACGGCCTCGTTCATGCGGCGGCGGCTTCAGCTGCACGCTGAAAGCGGGCGAGTTCCTTGCGGTGCTGGTAGAGGTTCCAGATGATGCCTGTGGCGCACAGGAACAGATGTGCCGCACAGAAGAAGTTGGCCTGCTTGGGAAAATAGAAGGCGTACAGCGCTGCATACAGAAAGGCACCAGATGCAAATACCTGGAAAAACATCACGACCGAGAAGTAGACCTTGAGGGACTGACGGGCAATCACGGTCACCAGCAACATGCCGAATGGCAAGCCGGTGGCCGCAAGGTAGCGGTAGGTGGCTTCCGGCGTGTGTAGAAAATTCACCGCGAAGAAATTGGGCAGCCAGTACGCCAGCGTGGCGAAACACAGCACGAGATAACCGACGACAAAAATGAGGCCAAGGGCACGATTCATGGTTGTCTGTCCTGCAATGCCGGGTGAGCCTGGATTATAGCCAGCCGCCTTGCAGCCTCGGCACGTATGAGGATTTTTCTCCCCACACTCGCTGCCGGCCACTCAACGATCTCCGCCATCAGGCGACCGCATCCCACACAGGTTTCAGCCTCTAGGCGACAGACGCCCTGACAGGGTGAAGGTGGTGGGCTGATGGGTGAAAACATCTAAGAACGCGGCGGTGGCCTTTCGATAAGATTAGCGCAACGTACAGGAGACGAGGGCAAACCGATGAAAACACGGAAGTCGAAGTGGCAGTCCAGCCTGCTTGCTGCCCTCGCCCTTGGCATTGCGGGCTGTGCGACCGACCCGGTCAACGAGCAACTGCCTTTCACTGACTCGGTGATTCGCGACTACAACCTCACGGACGCTCACAAGCGCCGCTTGCAGTACTACACCTCCGATCACATCTCGCTCGCCCGTGCGGCGTCCAGCAGTCTCAGAGGCATTGGCGACGGCAAGCTGATCGACCGTGGCCAGGCTCAGGTGGATGGTGTCGACATCCCTGCCGGGGCACCCGGTATCGTGGTCGGGTCAGGCCCGAACTGGCTCGCAGTCAGTTTCGAGGCTGGCAGCTATCTGTATTTTGTGTCCAGCCAGGCGCGAGTGAACTCGCCCTACTGGGATGACCGCCGTGAAGGCGACCGCTACTACCTGTATGCACCGGATTGGGATGGACGGGCGGGCACGGTCAAGTTGGGCAACACCCAGTTCCAGGCGGTGGACAGGAGTATCGGCACCTACTTGCTGGTGGATCGTGAGGCGCTTTACTCCGCAGACAGCCATTCCAGCACCCAATCCGGCCGATGGCTGGATGGCAGACCCCGGCGCTGATAGCCGAGAAAGCAAAAAGGCCGCGGAGCAATCCGCGGCCTTTTTGTTGATCGCGACCTCTTACTGCCCGGCGGGCGCCTCGACGACTTCCGGTGCAGGTGCAACCGTTGCACCTGACTTGATGATGCTGAACTGCGCGGTGCGGTTGAGGCTGCGACCCGACTCGGTCTTGTTGCTGGCAGGCGGATTGAACTCGCCATACGAGAGCGTCGACAAACGGGAGGCATCGATCCGCTTGCCGAGCAGATACTGCCGCACCGCCTCTGCGCGCTGGCTTGCCAGCACGATGTTGTAGGCCTCGCTACCACGGTTGTCCGCATGGCCCGTGATCTGGATACGCGCATCGGGGTCGGAACCCAGATAGGCAGCGGCCTCGTCGAGCTTGACCTTGGACGCATCGTCGATGATGGCCTCGTTGGTGGCGAAGTACACCGGCTGCGGGGTGTTGAAGGCCACTGGTGGGGGCGGCGGGACGGCTGCCGCGACCGGTGCCAGCGGGCAACCCAGCTCATTGACGGCCGCACCCGGGTTGGTGCCGGGGCACTGATCGACACCATCGGCCACGCCATCGTGGTCAGAGTCTGCCGCGCAGTCGCGGCGACCCGTCGTGGTATCCACCACGGCGAGTTCGCAGGCTTCCACGGGTGTGGCGGCGCCATCGGAGATCGCAGCCCCGGCCCACATCAAGGGAACCTGCAAGCCGAGCATCACGCGATAATCGGCCAGCAGATCCTTGTTGGCAGGGTCTGAGCGCTTGCCGTTGTCCTGCGCCAGGGCGCTGGCTTCGGCGCGCAGCGCCAGCCCGTACCAAGGCAGGCTCACCAGCGTGCCGACACCCGCGTTGATGCCGAAATGCGTGTGCTTGTCGCCCAGCACGTCTTCCTGCACCCCAGCAATACCGCCGGTGACGAAGGGCTTGAACAGGCCGAAAGCGCCGAAGTCATGGACATAGTTGACCAGCAGCGAGGTCTGGTAGTCGTTGCGGCCGTCGAGGGCGCGCTCGCGACCGACATCGTAGTAGCTGATTTCGATGGCGCCGTGCTCAAGCTGCAGGGGCACACCGAAAGTCAGCTGGCCACCCAGGCCGTTGTCAGCGTGCCGCTTGCTGTCGTTGATCTCGTAGACCCCGGAGCCCACGATGTAGTTGCCGCTCGTCCCCTCGTTACTGACTGCATGCACGGACGAGGACATAGCTGCGAGTGCGAGTGCACTCCAGAGCGCTTTTTTCATGACGACATTTCCTTCCATTGTTGGTTTTGGCCTGACGTCATATTAAAACGTCACTCAGTGAATATCTTGAGACTGTTTTAGCTGATTTAGCTCATACCCCGTTCGCCAGCGCCTTTGCACTGGCACCAACCAGCGCCGGGCCTTGATAGATGAAGCCGGTGTAGATCTGGATCAGGTCGGCACCTGCCATCCGGCGGGCCACTGCCTGTTCGGCACTGGAAATGCCGCCTACACCGATCAGCGGGAAACCTTCGCCCGCGGCCGCCCTCAGCCCGCGCAGCACCGCCTCGGCCCGGGCTGTCACCGGCGCGCCGGAGAGCCCGCCTGTCTCACCGGCATGTTGATGACCAGCCACGGCCTCCCGCGACAGGGTGGTATTCGTCGCAATCAAACCGTCCATGCCGTGCCGCTTGGCAAGCTCCACCAGACCCGGCAAAGCCGAGTCCGGCAGGTCCGGCGCGATCTTCACCAGCACCGGGGCCCGGCGTCCCTCCGCCTGTGCCACACGCTCGCGCGCGATGGCGATGGCGGCCAGCAGCGCGTCAAGCGCGGCGTCGGACTGCAGATCCCGCAGATTCTTGGTGTTGGGGCTGGAGATGTTGACGGTGACGTAGTCGGCTTGGCAGTGCAGTTTTTGCAGACACAACACGTAATCGTCCGCTGCGCGCTCGATGGGCGTATCCGCGTTTTTACCAATGTTGATGCCGAGCACACCGGTGAACTGATGGCGCGTGCGCGCAAGCCGCGCTGCCAGCGCCTCCATGCCGTGGTTGTTGAAACCCAGGCGATTGATGAGCGCCTGGTGCTCGGGCAGGCGGAACATGCGCGGCCGTGGATTGCCGGGCTGCGGCCGCGGCGTCACCGTGCCCACTTCCACCGCACCGAAACCAAACTGCTCCCAGGCGGCAAGGCACTCCCCATTCTTGTCGAGGCCGGCGGCCAGCCCGACGCGATTGGGAAACGTCAGGCCCAGCAGGTTCACCGGCGCGTGAATCCGCCGATGACCCATCACCAGGCCAGCCAGGGCCGGCAATCTCGACAACACATCCAGCGTGAGTTCGTGGGAGCGCTCGGCATCCAATTGGAACAGAGCGCTGCGGGCAAGCGAATAGAGCATGGTCAAACCATTTGGGATTCGGGGATAGGCAGTCGCGCCACGTTGGCGACGGGCTGCGCCTGCGATTCGAGGCTGGCTGGCAGCAGATGCCGCCGCAGGAAGCCAGGCAAGGGCAGCGTATGGGCGAGCTTGCGGCGCACGGCCGCGATCTCGCGATGAAAGAGATCCTGGGTCGCGGTGAGCGGCAGTCGCATCAGCGTCCGGCTCAGGTCGCGCAGCAGCAGCGTCTTGGACTCCCCCTCATACAGCGAACCGAAGCTGCCTCCGGCCGCGAACAAAGCCCGTGCGAGGTGCAGGTAATCGCGCTGGATCACTAGTCCCGCCTGCTGGGTGTTGCTCATCAGGTGCAACACGGCCTGGCCGCGGGCATGCAGCCCGGCCATACCACCGCGGCGCAGCTGGACGACAAAATTGCGGCGCGTCAGTGGCGTCACCCCCTTCTTGCGCAGGGTTTCGTCGAGCGCAGCCTGTATCTCGCTTCTTCGCAAGGCGTTTTCGACGGGATGGGTGCTCACCTTGATCAGTGCATCGGCCAACACTTGTGTATCGGCCAGCAGCGCGCCGGAGAGGTATTGCCACACCACGCCCCAGCGACCTTCGAGTGGGACGACATTGCCCCAGTCGATGAGGTTGAGCGTGCCGTCGCGGCTCACCATGATGTTGCCGGGGTGCAGATCGCCGTGCATCTCGTGGTACGCGAAAACATGGTGCAGCACCGTGAACAGCAGCCGCTCCATCACCTGGGTCTGGAACGCGCGGCGCCGGTGCTTCGGCATTTGTGCCAGGGCACGCGTGAGGCTGTTGGCATCGTGGAGGTATTCCATCTCCAGGATGCGCCGCGCATGGCCATAGAGTTGCGGCACGCGGAACAGCTGTGTCTTCTGGCTGCGCAGGTAAAAGCGCTGGTGGTGGCGCGCCTCGGACTCAAAATCCAGCTCGGCGACGAATCCGGCGACGAACTCGTCGACCTGCTCCTGCAGGGCGCGCAGGAAAGGGGCGAGCTTGGAATGCGGTGCCCAGTATTGGCTGGACATGATGGCGAGGCCGATGGAGAGCTTGCCAACGGCAAACTCACGGTCGATGTTGTGCCGGCCCACCTTGATGACGACCGGCTTCAGCACCTCCACCCCATTTTCGATGAAGGGCTTCTTGGCAAAGTAGACACTGCCGATGGAGCCGCTTTTCACCGGCCTGGCCGCATCAAATTCCAGATAGAGCTTTTCCGGTGGCTTGCCGTAGCACTCCATGAAAGCTTGCCGCACCTCGTCCTCGCTCATGGCCGGCACGTCTTCATGGAAGATCGCTAACTCCTTGGCGATCTCTTCCGGCAAGAAATCTGAGTTGGCAGCTGCAACCTGCGCCATCTTGATGAAGAAGGGTCCGAATTCGCGCACCATCCGCGCCACGATTTCGGCCTGTGCCTTGAAGTCCTTCGGATCAGTCTCGAAGAACGGCCGGATGTGACGGATGGCGCGGATCTGCCGCCGCATGATCGCCACGTCGTTGCGCACCAACGTGGCACGCCCCAGCACCTCCACCACCTGCCATTCGTTGAAGCGCCGCCCCACCTTGAGCAGGTTCACGACCTCGGTGAGCAGGGGCTCGTAGGTCGTGAGGACGAGACGCACCATATCCAGCGACAACTCGCCCAGGCCCTTGAGTTCGGGTGCGGCGAACAATTCGTCGAAGAAGTTCCAGAACTCCTGCACCAGCGCATCCGGCACCGGCACCGGGGCGCGCTGCAGCGACTGGTCCACCACGTAACGAATGAGGTTCTCGGTGGACTTCTCGTTGGGGATCAAACCCCGGGCGCGCAGGCGCTCGGTGATGCGGCTGGACTGCGCCACCAGCGGATGCTCGTAGAGTTTCTCGAACAGTTTGTCGATGGCGTCCGCGAGTTGCGGCTGGGTGATGTCCTGGCCCGAGGCCAGCAAACGCCCGAGCGGCAGCAGGCCGCGACTGACCTGGTAGGTCGAAACCGTGATCGAGCTCAGCTCCCGCAGCAGGCTGCGCGTGGCACTGGGCTGTTCCTGCGGCAGACCAGCCTTAGGCTGCGGCGGTGCTCCCGGATCGCTCACGGAGGCAGGAGATGTCCCAAGCGCTGGCGCTTGGTTTCGAGATAGCCCGCATTGTGGGCATTTTCGCCAACCCGCAAGGGCACCCGATCAACCACCTGGATTCCATCCTTCTCCAGCGAAGCCACCTTGCGGGGGTTGTTGGTCAACAAACGCAGACTGTTGACCCCAAGCTGATGCAGCAGTGCCACGGCCAAAGAGTAGTCGCGCGCGTCATCCGGGAATCCCAACTGGTGATTGGCCTCTACCGTGTCGGCACCGGCATCCTGCAAGGCGTAGGCGCGGATCTTGTTGCCAAGACCAATGCCACGCCCCTCCTGCCGCAGGTACAGGATCGCGCCGCGGCCCTCCTCCGCAATGCGGTGCATCGCCTCTTTCAGCTGAGGACCGCAATCGCAGCGCAGCGAACCCAGCGCATCGCCAGTGAGACACTCGCTGTGTAACCGCACCAAGGGAGCAGGCCCGGTGTGCAGATCGCCCAGGGCGATCACCATGTGCTCCTTGCCATCGGCGGCGCGGAACACCGTCATGGTGAACGTCGCTTCCGCCGTGGGCAGTTGGGCGGAAGCGATTTTTTCGAGCGTCGGCGTGGCCGCGTCGGGCATGGTCGAGAGTCCTTCAGGCACCCAGCCAGTTCTGGCCGCAAACCCGCAAGGTGCGGCCATTGACGCCGCACGCCAGCGGGCTGGCGAAGAAACTCACGGCCTCGGCGATGTCCTGCGGCACGCCGCCCTGCGACAGCGAATTGACGCGCCGACCGACTTCGCGGTTGGCGACCGGCATCATCGCGGTCATTTGAGTTTCGATGAACCCAGGTGCCACCGCATTGATGGCCATGCCTTTCTTGGCGAGGAGCGGTGCCAGCGATTCGGCATAGCCGATGACACCGGCCTTGGTGGCCGCATAGTTGGTCTGCCCAGCATTGCCGCCGATGCCGCCGATCGAGCTGATGCACACGAACCGGGCACCGGGTCTCAAGCCAGACTGCAGCAGGCGATCATTGATGTTGAGGATGGCGCCGAGGTTGATGTCGAGCACCATGTCCCACTGCTGGGCATTCATGTTGCGCAGCATCTTGTCGCGGGTAACACCAGCGTTGTGGACGATGATGTCGGCCCCGCCAAAGCGGCTCTTCAGCTCGCTGGCCAATCGTTCACCGGCATCTGGCGCGGTGACATCGAGGGCAAGGCCCACGCCGTTGATGGGGGCGAGCGTCGCCCCCAGCGCCCCTTCTTCAGCGGGGCGATCCATGCCGACCACCGTGGCCCCCTCGCGCGCCAGCACCTGCGCGATGGCGGCGCCAATGCCGCGCGCCGCACCCGTAACCACGGCCACCTTGCCCGCCAGGGACTGGTTGAAGTGTGCGGGTGCGACCGCGCCCTTGGGCGCTGCGCCCACCGGCAGGACCTGACCCGTCACATAGGCCGAATTGGGCCCGGTAAAAAAGGCCAACGGCCCCGCCAGCCAGGCGTCCCCAGCCTTGGAGACCTCCAGCAGATTGGCCGTCGAGCCGTTCTTGCCGATTTCCTTGGCCAGCGAACGTACGAAGCCGCGGAGACCCGCTGCCGCCGTCGCAGCCTCGACCGAATCGCAGTCCTCCATCGCCCGCGACAAGATCACAACTCGGGTATTCGCCACCAGACGACGCAAGCGTGGCTGGAACAACTCATAAATCTGCTTCAGCGCCTTGGCGCCGGCCAGCCCGGTTCCATCGAATACGATCACCGGCGCGATGGGATCAGACTCCGCCCCTTCGTTACGCAGATCGACACCGGTGGCCTGTGAGGCGGCCTTCACCGCCGCAAAACCGCTGTGACCTGGTGAGACCTGCACCGCAGTGCCAAGCTGGTTCAACGCCGCCAATGCTGCGGCTGTCGCGGTAGCGGCGCCGTCGGCAGCGAGCAGTGCGACCTTGCCCGCCAGCGGGGCAACGGCATAACCGGCATCTGCCCGGCTCAGCCGCGGAGGCGTTGGCAACCCCAGCGAGGTGGCGAGCTGCTTGCCGAATGCAGAATGGGTGAACTCAAGGTAGCGGTCGAGCATGGGCGTTGAGAACCAGAACTAATGGAGAGGGAGAAGGACCTGAAAGGGTCGCTATTATGCCGGGGGCACTGGCGGCGGTCGCGTCAATGTCTAACAATGCGTCCGTTTCAAAATCTGCAAAAAATTCAAACACAAGTCACAGACTTGAAGTCACGATCAACGGAGAGGAAAACACATGAGTAAAAAGTTCTTGCCTTTGGCAGGTATCGCCATCGTGCTTGCGATTGTCAGCTACCTCCTGCTGTCTTTCCTGTTCCCCCATCACAAGGAAGTTGCTGCTGACACCAGCGTCAAGCCGGAAGCCGTATTCAGCGGCGAGGTCAGCGAAGAGGGTGCCGTGCCGACCGCGACCAGCGCCAATCTGGACGATGTGTCCACCACCGCAGCAGTTACCACCAGCGCCGAAGCCAGCACCGCCGTTGCCGCGACCGGCAGCACGGACGAGTCGCCCAGCGAGGAAGTCGATATCGTGCCCGAAGGCAGTGTCGAAGCAGCTCCGGCGGAAGCCAGCGCCACCACCGAAACTGCCAGCGAGCCCAATGCCGCCCCGGCAGAGACCGCCGAAGTGGCGACAATGCCGGTTAGCGAGCCTGAGCTGCCGGTGGAGGCATCTAATGAGCCAGCACCCGCCGAGACCGCTCCTGCAGAAACACCGGTCGAAACCGTCACCGCCGCACCGGCCGAGCCTGCCCCCGCCAGCGCAGGGGGTGGTCTGAGCCGTGAACAACTGACCAAGATCGTTGCCGAGGCTGCGGCCAGAGCCGCTGCAGAAACCGCCAAGGCCATCGCAGAAGAGGCCGCCCGCAACGCGGCTGCGCGCTGACCCCCTGCCCCGACACGACGAGTGCAAGCATGACGAAACAATCCTCGCAAACTCCCTTGCTGATTGGCATTGGTGCCATCACGGCTGCCGTCATCGGCGGCTACTTTGGCCTTGATTACCTGAGTGGCAAGAAAGCAGTGGCAACTGAGACGGCATCCGCCGCGACGACCACCCCGCCCGCCGAAGGCGACTACTCGGCCGCCATCGCCAGCGCTACCGAGGCCGCAATGGCAGGTGCCACCGGCAACGCGCCCCTGACGGCCGAAGAAGCCGCGCGCATCGGCGCCGAAGTAGCCAAGCAGGTTGCCGCCCAGGTTGCACAGGCGATCGTCGACCAGAAAGCTGCCAGTTCCACCGGTGGCACCAGCGATGGCAGCGGCGGACTGACCGAGGCGGAAGCCCGCCGCATTGGTGAGGAAGAAGGCCGCCGCGTCGCGCAGGAAGTCGCCGCCACCACCGTACAGGAGGCACTCGCTGCCGCCGGCAGTTCTGGTTCAGGCGGCAGCACGGGCGGACTGACCGCCGCCGAGGCGGAGGAAATCGGTCTGGCCGCAGGCCGGCGCGCCGCTCAGCAGGTTGCCGCGAGCACCGCACGCGATGTGGTCCGAAACGAGTTCGGCGGTGCAGTGGCGGCGAAGACCGAACCCAAAGTGCGTCATTCCACGCCCAAAACGCCGGAAGAAGCCCCGGCCGCCGAGGTCGTCTCCAAGCCGGCCAGCAGCCATTCAGGCACTTCAGCCAAGACGGCGGCGGGCGCGGGCTCTGACGCCTTGCGAGCCTGGTGGAGTGCGCCGGCCAGCGGTGACTTCGGCATCGTCTATGCGGGCCAGCCACAGGGTGAGGGCGCCATTGCCCTGCTCTTTTCGGGCGAACCGGCAGCCAACACGCTGAATGAAAACATCAAGGTTTACGACGCCAAGGGAAATATCGTGTCTGGAAACTGGGAGGCCGCGGCGAATCCCCGCCTGGCGGTGTTGCGCGGTCTGCAACCGGGGCGCTACACGGTTGTGGTGGGTGCTGCGCTGGCCGATGCGAGCGGCAAAGCGATCAACAAGGCACAACATGGGCCGGTCTACGTGATCTGACAAGCGCCGTTGCAACATCAAAAGCCCGGCCTCGTGCCGGGTTTTTTGTGGCCGATCGCTTTAAGACCATTGTTTTTGTTGACGATTCTGAATTCAGGAAAACTTCAGAAATCTTTCCGCCTTCTCTCAGGCCTTTCAGGGTCACTTTCCACATGATGCGTCCACCTCGATGGATCGGGGCCACATATCGCCAGCCATGGCGGGCTACTGGAGAGCAGCTCATGAACAGCATCACCCTCGCGCAAACCGCATTGATCGTGAACAACCTTCGCACCGCAGCCTTCTGGGCCGAGCTGGATACCGCCATCCAGAAACTGCACGGCACCGTGCTGATCCACAGCAGCAGCTCGCGCGACTACCGGCTGCCGACGATCGAAATGCGCGTCTGCCTGGCCGGTAGCGCCATTACCGTGACCTGGGTGAGCCGTACGCCAGTCCTGGATGCCCGCGGTCGTATCGACCTGCGGCAGTCGGCAGACGCCTGGCTGGACACCCTCGCCGCGCTGATGCTGCGGCCGGCCCCGGTTTCGGCTCGCGTGCAGGCCGCCTCGGCGCTGCTCGCGGCTGGGTTCGATTCGGTCACGGTATCAACCAGCGGCGCCAGCGCCGCCCCGCCGATCGCGTCACAGGCGCTGGCGGCCTAGTAGGGCCAGCATCACGAATCAATGACCAGCCGCGCAGGCAGGTCGGGAGAGAACCTCAATGGGGAGGGCATAACCACCAGCATCAAGCTGTGCAGACTGGTTTGAGGCACGATCCGAGGGCTTAAGGGAAGCCCGAAGGATCACCCGTATTGGCCGCCGCGCTGTCATCAGCCGGCGGCTTTCTTTGTGGTTCGCAACCTACAATCCTTCACCACGAATCACTGAGGAGAAGGCATGACCGCTGCTCTGTTGGACGCGCCAGGCGCCGTCCGCGACGAGAATCACTTTGACCCGGCGCTGATCCTGCCTTTTCTCAAATCGCAGATTGCTGATTTGCCGGATGGTCCGGTGGAGCTCAAGCAGTTTTCAGGCGGGGCGTCCAACCTCACCTATCTGCTGACGGTGGGCGGGCGCGAGATGATCCTGCGCCGACCGCCGCCGGGTACCAAAGCCAAGTCAGCGCACGACATGGGGCGTGAGTTCCGCATCATGCAGCGGCTCAAGCCGCACTTTCCCTGCCCCACACCCCTCGCCTACTCCGAAGACGAGTCGCTGATTGGCAGCACGTTTTATGTGATGGAAAAGCTCACTGGCGTGATTTTGCGCCGCGACCCGCCCAAGGGACTGAGCTACTCGGCGCAGCAGGCGAGCGTGCTGTGCCAGAACCTGTTCGACACGCAGATCGAGCTGCACCTGCTGGATTACCGGGCGGCCGGACTCGACGACCTGGGCAAGCCGGAGGGCTACGTCGGCCGGCAGATCAAAGGCTGGTGCGAACGCTTCGAGAAAGCCTGGACCGACGACGTGCCGCGCTGCGAGGCCATCATGGCCTGGCTCAAGGCCCAGCAGCCGGCGGACTGTCCACGTTCGGCGCTCATCCACAACGACTACCGCTTCGACAACGTAGTGCTCTCGCCTGCCGACAACATGAGCATCATCGGCGTGCTGGATTGGGAGATGGCGACCCTTGGCGATCCGCTGATGGACTTGGGCTCATCGCTCGCCTATTGGGTGGAACCCGGCGACGAGCCTCGCATGCAGACCCTGCGCATGCAGCCCAGCCAGCTACCGGGGATGATGACGCGCCAGCAGATCGTCGAGTACTACTCGAAGAAAACCGGCATCGAAGTGCCCAACGCCGACTATTACTATGTGTTCGGTCTGTTTCGCCTCGGCGTCATCGCCCAGCAGATCTATTACCGCTGGAAGCTCGGACAGACCAAGAACCCGCGCCTGCAGATGTTCGGGATGTTCGTCACCGTGCTCTCACAGGTCGCGGAGAAGGTCATCGCCCGCCACGGCTAATCTGCTACCGCACAGCTCTCAGGCGGCTTGCGTCGCCTGGGATTTCTTCACGTTGCGATGCGCCCGCTGCACCAGCGGCGACAGCTTGATGAGGTTGAAGGCGATGCGGTTCATCACCCGCCCGGCAAGGCGCATCGGGCGGTCGATATCCATGAACAGTACTACGCGGATGCCGTCGGTCTCGTTCCACACCTCATGCGAGTGGGTGTCGTCGAACATCAGACTCTTGCCTTCTTCCCACGCACCAAAACTCTCGCCGACGCGGATGCGGCATTGCTCGCGGGGCTCCGGCACCATCAGGCCGAGGTGGTAGCGGATCACGCCTTTGTAGGGGCCGCGGTGGGCGTTGATGTGCTTACCGGGGGAGAGGATCGAAAAGAAGGCGGTACGCATGCCCGGGATCGCCTCGATCAACTTCGTGGTTTCGGGGCAGCGGGCGCAGTTCTCGTCGGATCGGCAGCCATAGCCGTAGAGATAGAAGATCTTCCACAGCGAATCCTGGGTGATGTGTTTCTGATCTTCGGAGATGTCCTGCAGATTGGGCAGCTGCTGATGGCTGCGCATCACCACGTCGAGTTCGGCGCGAATGGTTTTCCAGTTGGCCTCGAAGGCCGGTACCCAGGCGAAAGTCGCCGGGTCGAAAAACGCGCTGTTCGGCACCAGCGAGTTTTTTTCGATGACCGCATCGACCTTCTTGAGGAGCCGTCGACCCGTTTTGATGTACCACGGCTTCTTGCGCTTGGCGGCAAAGACAGCGTCGGTGGCAAAGTCCATGCGGGGCCACGGGTGGCGTAGTTGAAGGCTGAAGGCTGAAGGCATTATCACACAGGGTCTCGGCACCCAGCCCTGCTCCGCAGAGCGGATACCTGCAACACCGTATCCCGAGATACGCGACGGGAACATAATCACAGCCCCTCAAAACAGCGACCAGGAAGAGACCTCGCATGCCGACCCAACTGTTTGACCTGACCGGAAAAGTCGCCCTCATCACCGGCGCTTCGCGCGGCATCGGCGAAGCCACGGCCCGCTTGCTGGCCGAACAAGGTGCGCACGTGGTGATCTCGAGCCGCAAACAGGAAGACCTCGACCGCGTTGCCGCCAGCATCGTGGCCAACGGGGGTCAAGCCACGGCCATTGCCGCGCACCAGGGCGAGTCGGCCGCCCTCAAGCACCTGATGTCGGAGATCGAACAGCGCTTCGGCAAGCTCGACATCCTCGTCAACAATGCGGCCACCAATCCGTACTTCGGCCATATTGCAGATACCGATGTGTCGATGATCGACAAGACCCTGCAGGTCAACATCAAGGGCTATTTCGAACTGGCCTCGCTGGCGGCCAAACTCATGAAGAAAGGCGGCGGTGGTGCCATCGTCAATATCGCCTCCATCAATGGCGTGAAGCCCGGCCTGTTCCAGGGTATCTACTCGATCAGCAAGGCCGCGGTGATCAACATGACCCAGGCCTTCGCCAAGGAGTGCGCGCCCTGGAAGATACGCGTCAATGCCGTGCTGCCGGGGCTGACTGAAACCAAGTTCGCCTCCGCACTCACCCAGAACAAGCAGATTCTCGATGTGGCACTGAAGAGCATCCCCCTCGCCCGCGTCGCCCAGCCGGCGGAGATTGCACCGGCGATTCTCTATCTGGTGTCGGATGCATCGAGCTACGTCACCGCCACCACACTGACGGTGGATGGTGGGCTGATTGGCGCGGGCGGTCTGTGATCCCGGCGCTGGCTAAAGCACCGGCGTTCCAGGGCCCGGGTAGCGACGCTGGCTTCGACCATCTCGAAACGGCGCGGCTCAGGCTGCGCCGCTTCACGCGAGATGACGAGGCCCTGCTGTATCGCCTCAACAGCGATGCCAAGGTGATGCGATACCTCGGCGGCCCGATGACGCCCGAGGCCAACCGCACCATGCTCGAAGGGCGGCTGCTGCGCTACTACGAGGACCATCCAGGCCTTGGCGCCTGGGCCACTTGCGAGCGCGACACCGGCCGTTGCGTGGGTTTCCATCTGCTCAACCATGTGCAGGGCGAGCGCCTGATCCAGGTCGGCTATCGGCTGTTCGAGGCGGATTGGGGCAAGGGCTACGCCACCGAGATGAGCATTGCCCTGCTGCACTACGGCTTCACGGTATTGAATCTGCCGCTCATCATGGCGAACGCACACCGCGACAACCTGGCCTCGCAACGCGCATTGCTCAAGAGCGGCCTGCATCGCAAGGGCGAACGGCTGTTCGAGCATCCCGCCTACCAATCATTCGGGCCACTCGCCTACTTCGAGCGCTCGCGCGAGGATTGGCTGGCCGCGTTCACTTCGGGCTGACCTGCGGGGCCCGGCAAGCGCCAGCCAACACGTCGCGCGCTACTCTCCGTACGGCCCGGGAATTGGACATGCGAATCCACGCGGGCTGCGCCATCATTTTTGATCTGCCGAATCCCGCCGCGGTCATCTCGCTGCTGAATGTCGTGGCCGAGCGCCGACCTGACGTTCGGTGATCTCGGGCTGCCGTTCAATCCGGTATCAATCGAGTTCTCGGCCCGCTTGCAGGCATCAATGGGCAGCCGCTGGCCGGCGTGAGCTGCGCGCCACAAAGTGACCCGCACCGGCTGACCGCAATGTGGCTGACGGTGCGATCACCACCAGCTATGGCACCGTCGACCTCCCCACATGGGTCTGGACCGGGGAAGCCTATTCCGACCAAATCCTGGCGGCCGATACCCCGCATCTGGCAGACGGGGCAGACGGCGTGGCTGGAACGCGGGAGAATCGCGCCGTCCATTCCGCTTGCAGCCCCCACCGCTTGTCGAACCCAACTGCCCCCGCCGCATCGCCATGGCGTTTCTCCACCGCCCCCTGCATGGATTGGAG
>Ga0255091_1000062_pt1 | contig 51403 bp, 38 predicted proteins | sample Colum_Yuk_RepB_8_2_FD_188439 | JGI IMG/M metagenome (GOLD analysis project Ga0255091, IMG submission 188439) | Freshwater microbial communities from Columbia River, Oregon, United States - Colum_Yuk_RepB_8d | ecosystem: Environmental > Aquatic > Freshwater > River | place: USA: Oregon... | reverse complement strand
GCTTCGGCGCCGGCCGGCGTCAACGGCCTCGCGTTCAACGCCGTCGGCGGCCTGCTGGCGGCGACGGCCGGCGCCGAAGCCCTGCTCTGGCGCGTGGCCGACGGTGGCCTGGATCGCACCCTGAAATGGGTCAGCACGCTCATCAACGCCCACTGGAGCCCGGATGGCAAGGTGCTGGCCGCAGGCAGCATCGACAAGTCCGTGCACTTCTGGCGCGCGGGCGCCTGGCTCGACTCGAAGATGGGTGGCTACCAGAAAAAGCCGCAGGCGCTGGCCTGGAGCTGCGATTCCAAATGGCTGGCCACGACCGGCGAGGATGCGGTGATCGTCTGGCCCTTCAGCGGAAAAGGTCCCGAGGGCAGCAAGCCGCTGCAGCTGCGGCATCACCTGCGCGCGCCAGAGGTGCTCGCCGCCCACCCAAAGAAGCCGCTGCTGCTCTCGGGCGCCCCCGACAAATCGCTGGTGCTGTGGAACCTCAAGCTCGGCGAAGCCCCGCGAGGCCACGCGCTGATGACTGCGGCCATCAGCACCCTCGCCTTTCACCCCACGCTGGCGCTGGCCTATGCCACCGACGCTGACGGAAAGCTCGCCGCCTACTGGATCGACACGCCATGAAACCCGTCATTGCCACACCACTCGCACCACCCTCGCTCTGGCTGCTGCTGGCCGAGGCGCGCATGGGTCTGGACCTCGCACGCGGGCTGCTGGCCTCCACCGCCGCACTGCCGAAGGGCAGCGGCCCGGTGCTGGTGGTGCCAGGCTTCAAGGCCAGTGATGTCGAGACGCTGCTGCTGCGGCGCAGGCTCCGCGCGCTGGGCTACACCGTCCATGGCTGGGGCCTGGGCCGCAACCACGGCAAGACCGGTAAGCTGCTGCCGGCGCTCATTGCCCGCGTGCAGGCCCTGCAGGAACAGCACGGAAGACCCGTAAAGTTGGTGGGCTGGAGCCTGGGCGGCGTGCTGGCGCGCGATGTGGCCCGCGCCGCACCCGAGGCCGTGGCGCAGGTCATTACCCTCGGCTCACCCATTGTCGGGGGCCCCAAGTTCACGGTGTTCGCCCGGCTTTATCGCCGGCAGGGCGTCGATCTCGACCAGATCGCCGCCAGTGCCGATGCCCGTGAAGCCACCCGCCCGCTACCGCGACCCGTCACCGCCATCTACGCGCGCAAGGACGGCATCGTCGCCTGGGGCAGCTGCATCGACCCCAACCACATGGAGGTCCGTCATCTGGAAACCCCGGCAACGCACTTCGGCATGCCGTTTCATCCGCACACGCTGCGGCTGATCGCCGAGGCGCTGGCAGCCTGACCGCGGCATTGATCCCTCACGCCGCTTTCAGCAGAAACACCTCGTCCAAGTCCCTGAAGCCCTTGATGCTGACGCTGCGCTTGGGCAGCAAGTCCTCGCGGGCGGCGAGTTCGGCAGTACGGGGGGCGACCAGAATTTCGCGGTCGCGGGCCTCGCCGCAGAGCCGGGAGGCGAGGTTCACCGCGGGACCGACGGCGGTGTATTCCAGCCGCGAATCGCTGCCGATGATGCCGACCGTGACAAAGCCGCTCGCCACCCCGACGCCGATGCCGAGCTTGCCGCGCGAGGTGCTCCAGCGCTTGGTGAGAATGCGGCCCTCGTCGCGGATGCACTCGGCGATCTTCAGGCTGATGCTGGCGTGGTCGGGGATGGCGAGCGGCGCCCCGACGAGGATCAGGATGCCGTCGCCTGCGTAGTCCTTGATGGTGGCGCCGTGTTCGGCCACCACCTTGCCCACCACGTTGTAGTAGTCGCGCAACACCTCGATGGTGCGGCTTGAGGGATGTGCGGTTGAAAACGCAGTGAAGCCACGCAGATCGCAGCTCACCACACTGATCTCCACATGCGCCTGCTGCATGGCCACCTTCATGCCCTTGGCATTGACGATCTCGGCCAGCTGCGGCGACAGGAATCGGCTCAAAAACTGCCCGCGCTGCCCTTGCAGCACGTGGTACTGCACGGCCCCCATCAGCACCGCCATCAAGCCCACCATCACCGAGAGGGCGCCCAGCGCCACCGGCAGCACGAAGCTGGCGATGAGAAACGGGGCTGCGAGAATGAAGCCCAACACGCGCACGCTCTCGCTGGCCTCGGGCCGGCGGCGCATGAGCAGCAGCGTGGAGGTGGCCCCCATCAGGGCGGAAAACAGCACCGGTGTTGCAAATAGCCAGAACCCCGACCGACGCAGCCAGTCCCAACCCTGGCCGCCGGTGGCCAGAAACTCATGGATGCGGGTCTCGGGCCAGATTAGCGCCTCGACGGCATAGATCACCGCCGCCGCCTGCCCCAGCCGCAACATCAGGTCGCCGCCGCGCGTGTCGAAGTTGCGGGCCGGCAGCGTGTTGCGGACCCGCAGCAGCCACTCCAGATAAAACCCGATGGCCAGCGCATCGGTGACGGCCAGCAGGCCTGCATAGGGCGGCACCACGGTACCGCCGCGCGTGAGGCCCACATTGAGAAAAAGCCCAACACCCAGCGACAACAGGGTGGCGGCCAGCGCGCGCGAAGTGGCAGATCGCCGGTCGGCTGCGAGAAATGCCGCGGACATGCCGCCCGAAACCACCGCGACCAGGGTGTGCGGCAGCGAGAACAGCAGAAGCTCGATCATGAGGCGGCCGTGGCCTCATCGCTGGCAGCCGCGGCGTCGGCGGCGAACAGTTGCTCCAGCTCTTCGGAGTACTGCGCCACGCTGGCGCGTAATGCGGCCTCGTCCGGCAGGCTCGCCTGCTGCCGCAGCAGGAAGTCCTCGTCCTTGGCACGGAACAGGTCCACGGCACTGGCGGCGGCGCGGGGCGAGAGATCGAGTGCCACCAGCACGCGGCGGGTCATCTCCAGACTGGAAAAATAGCTGCGGCGGATGAGGTCTTCGGGCTTCAGCCCCAGCGCCATGAGGTTGATGGCGTGCTGACGCGTGCGCGCCACAGCCATCACCCGGACGCCCGGCGCATGCTTGCGCACTGCCTCGGCCACCTTGAGGTTCTCGGCTTCGTCGGCAATGGCCACCACGAACAGCTGCGCGTGCGCCACGTGCGCGGCGCGCAGCACCTCGACGCGGGTGGCATCGGAATAGAACACCGGGTTGCCGAAGCTGCGCACGAAATCGACATGCGCCGCGTTCTTGTCGAGCACCGTGAACGGGATTTTCTTGAGCCGCAGGATGCGGCCGATGATCTGTCCAAAAGGCCCGAAGCCCGCGATGACCACCGGTGTTTCGGCGGTACGGATTTCGTCGAACGGTGGCGGGTTGGCGACCTCGCGCCGCTGGAGCCAGTGACTGAGCAGCAGATACAGCGGGGCGGTGGCGATCATCGAGAGCGTGACGGCGACCACCAGCACCTCGCGCGTCTGTGCGTCCACCAAGCCCGCCGTACCGATGACGGCAAAGAGCACAAAAGCGAACTCGCCGCCCTGCGAGAGCGCCACGCCCAGCCGCAGCGCGCTGCCGGGCAGCTGGCCGCTGGCGCGAGCAATGGCATAGAGCGCGGTGGTCTTGAGCAGCAGGATGCCCAGCGTAACCATGATGACGAGCGCCGGCTGCTGCAGCACCAGTCCCAGCTTGGCCCCCATGCCGACAGCAATGAAGAACAGCCCCAGCAGCAGGCCCTTGAAAGGTTCAAGGTCGGCTTGCAGCTCGTGACGGTATTCGGAGTCCGCGAGCAGCACGCCCGCCAGAAACGCGCCCAGAGAGGCCGTGAGCCCTACCGACTGCATGAGCAGCGATACGCCGATCACCAGCAGCAAGGCGGCGGCCGTGAACACCTCCGGCACTTCGGTGGTGGCCAGCGCCCGCAGCACCGGACGCAGCAGATAGCGACCCACCACCACCACGCCGGTAATCGCTGCGAGGGCGGCGACGGCAGTGCGCCAGTCGGCTGGCGTGCCACCGGCCTGAGGTGCCAGCAAGGGCACCAGAGCGAGAAACGGGATCACCGCGATGTCCTGAAACAGCAGCACGGCGAAAGCTGCCCGGCCATGATGGGCGGTGAGTTCGTGCCGCTCGCCCAGCAGCTGCAGCACCAGCGCGGTCGAGGACATGGACAGCGCAAAGGCGATGACCAGCGCGGTATTCCAGGGCAGGCCCAGCAGGCAGGCCGCGCCGGTGAACAGGCCCGTGGTCAGCAGCACCTGCGAACCGCCAAAGCCAAAGACTTCACGGCGCAGGCGCCAGAGCCTGGCAGGCTGTAATTCGAGGCCGATCACGAAGAGCAGCAGGATCACGCCGAACTCGGAGACATGCAGCACGGCCTCGGCATCCTCGGCCCAACCAAAACCCGAGGGCCCGATGACGAGGCCGGCGGCGAGATAACCCAGCACCGCACCCATCCGCGCGCGCTTGAACAGCGGCACGAACAGCACGGCAGCGGCGAGGAACAGGGCGGCTTCTTGCAGCATGGCGAGCGGGTTCGCGGATCCCGATTTGGTTGAAAGGCATTTTATGCGCTTATGCTCAGGGACTTCGTTTCAACTGCGGCCACACATGCCTGTCCGATCCGCCTCATCGCTGCACCTCATTGCGCTCATTCTGGTCGGCGTCATCCACGGCCCCGCACAAGCGGACACGGTCGTCCCTGCACCCTCCGTGCCACTGCCGCAAATGGTGCCGGTGGCACCCGGCGACATCCCCCTGCAAAACCCGGCCCCGGCCCCCAGCGATGCGCCGGCGAACTCCGCCGGCACCTCGCCAATCAGCAACGTCACCACTCCGGTGGTGGTGCCGGCCACGGCACCGGAGCAGGCCCCCATCCTGCTGGCACCCGCGCGGGTACAAACCGGCTGCTCCTTGCGCGACTACGGTATTTCGGTCAGTCGCGGCCAACTGGCGGCGGCGATCTACAACACCTGCTCCGGGTTTTCGCTGCACAAGCCCACGTTCCTGATGCCGTTCACTTACTCGCCTCGCTACGACGGACGCGAAACCGAGTTCATCTTCCAGATCTCGGCCAAGGCACAGCTTTGGGACTACGGCCCCGGGGCGCTTTATTTCGGCTATTCGCAGAAGTCGTTCTTCCAGGTCTACAACACCACCAAGAGCAAACCCTTCCGCGAGAACAACTTCAACCCGGAGCTGTTCACGCGACTGCCCAGACCCTTCAGCTTTGCGCCGAGCTGGTCGTTCGACCTGGGTGCCGAACACGAGTCCAACGGCAACGATCTGCCGGACTCGCGCAGCTACAACCGGCTGTATGTGCAGCCCTACTGGACGCGTGGTCGCGAGGTCTGGCAGCTCAAGGCCTGGTACCGCCTGCCCGAGGACAAGAACCGCGCACTCGACAACCCCAAGCGCGACGACAACCCCGACCTCTCTGACTACACGGGTTACACCGAGCTGCGCTACCGCCGGGATTTCCCCTGGCGCAATGCCCTGCTGGACGTGGTGGTGCGCGGCAACGTCAATACCGGGCGCGGTGCGATCCAGGCTGACTACAGCGTCGAGATCGGCCCGGTGGGCGCGCTCTTTGTGCGGGTGTTCAATGGCTATGCCGAGAGCCTGATCGACTACAACCGCAGCATTACCCGTGTCGGCATCGGCATCGCGCTGCAACGCTAGAAAAGGTTTTTCATGCGCCCGTCATTTGCTTACAAGGTCCTGCTGCTCGGCTGTCTGCTCGTCCCCCAGCTGGCGTCTGCCGTCGACCCCGGTCAGCAGGCACCGGACATTTTTGGCCGCAGCCTCACCGAGGACCGCAAGTACCGGATCTCGGACTTTCGCGGCAAAGTGCTCATCGTCGATTTCTGGGCGAGCTGGTGCGGGCCCTGCATCGTTTCCATGCCCGAGCTCGACACCCTGCGCAATCGAATGATCCGCGCGGGCTACGGGGATCGATTCGAGATTCTCGGCGTGAATCTGGATGATGACTCCGACCGCGCACTCGCCTTTCTCAAGCTGCACCCGGTGAGCTACCCCATGATCACCGACCTGCTGGGGCTGGGCGCCCGCGAGTTCGCGCCACGCAAGCTGCCCAGCGCCTACGTGATCTCCCCCACCGGTCGCGTCGCCTTCATCTACTACGGCTACGGCAAGGGCTATGGGCAGGAGCTGGAGCTTCGGGTGCTGGAAGAGCTGAAAGCCAAGGGCGAACAGCGCTAGCGACGGGCCGCCCTGCCGCCCGATCACTCAGGGTGAGCCGGAACGATCCAGCTCCTTCAGCATGAACACGGCGGTGCCCACCAGGTAGGTGCCCCAGACCACCATCGGCAGGTAGAACCCGAACAACCCGTGGTAGGCGAACGGGCCACTCTTGAAGAATGCGGGGCCGGCGGCGGTGATCAGGGTGGCGGCCCCCACCAGCGTGAGCCAGGTGAACCAACGCGGGACCATCGGTACCTCGCGCTGGTCCATCAGTTCCACAACGGCTGTCGCGATCATCTCGATGGCGAGGTAGATCCATCCCAGCAGAAACGCAAACCAGGACCAGTCGTAGCAGGACTGCACCACATCGGCACCGGTCTCGACCCGATAGGCCGCGACGATCCAGGCACAGGAGTTGAGGAAGATGATGAGCGAGATGAAAACGCCGCAGACCCCAGCGGTGATCGACCACAAGGGCCAACGGCCCTCGATCTTCGCGAGCATGATGCCGAACTGGATCGAGCCTGGAGTGAGCAGCCCGGCAGCGATGTAGAAGATGGTGCACCCGATGATGGTCCGCCAGTGATACGTCTCGGTGAACCAGACCTTGGTGGCATCGAGGCCGATGTCTGCCGGCACGGGGGCGTAGAAGTGCGCAATCCCCAGCCAGCCCAGCGCTGTCAGGGCCGCAAAAATCAGGGTGCACCACAGGCCGATTTTCTGCGACCGGATGTTCTCTCTCTCCATGGCGCTCTCCTGTTCGTGATGTCAGCGGGGTGCGCCGGTCGGTAGGCAAACTCAATCGGTGTCGGCCCACTGCAAACGCCGCAGGCGACGCGAATTTAGATACCTAGCGAACGACTTTGCAAGCCGCGCGGGCCCGCAGCCGGTTGCCACGAGGGCTGGAGACCACGCGACGACGGCACACCGGCCCTGCTGATGGGCACCCTGTGTAAAGGCGGATGATCTACAGCGACGTGTGATCGCTCGATCTTGTTGGGCGTCCGGCTAAGCCACGTCGGTGCCACGACCCCGGCGCATCACCGTCCCCCCAATGGCAGAGGGCCGGCGCTACGGCAGGCCCGCCTACCGCGTCACCTGCTCAAGCCTCGTTGGCGTAGCCAACCTCGGCGTCTTCACGCTGCAGGCCATATTTGCGCAGCTTTTCCACCAGCGTGGTGCGGCGGGTGTTGAGCAGCTTGGCGGCATGCGCGACCACACCGCCGGATTGCGCCAGCGCCTGCTTGATGAGGCTGGCCTCGATGTGTTCGATGTGGTCCTTGAGATCCACGCCCGCCGGCGGCAACACCGGCTCGGGGCGGCTCTGGGTGCCGAGCAGATCGAGCACACGGATCTCGCTGACGATGGGACGGTCGCTGCGGGCAAAGCCGCGCTCGATGCTGCTCTCTGCGGCGACTTCCGCCGCCTCAAAGCCGGCGGGCTTGTAGCGGCTAGGCAGGTCCTGCGGCCGCACCACCGCACCGGGGTGCAACACGGCCAGACGCTCGACCAGGTTCGACAACTCGCGGACATTGCCGGGCCAGTGATACCCACGCAGCACATTGACGGTTTCGGCCGAGAGCCGCACCGAGCCGCGCGAGGCGCGCTCCAGCTGACCGATCAGATCATCGATCAGCAGCGGCAGGTCTTCGAGCCGGTCCCGCATCGGCGGCGTCTCGATGGGAAATACATTGAGGCGGTAGTAGAGATCCTCGCGGAAGCTGCCCTTGACGATGGCGTCTTCCAGATTGCGGTGCGTGGCGGCAACCACGCGCACGTCGCAGCGCTGGCTCTTGATGCCGCCGACGCGCTCGAAGCTGCGCTCCTGCAGCACGCGCAGGATCTTCACCTGCATCGGCAGGCTCATGTCGCCCACCTCGTCCAGAAACAGCGTGCCGCCGTCGGCCAGCTCGAAGCGGCCCTTACGGGAGTTGATCGCGCCCGTGAAGGCTCCCTTCTCGTGGCCGAACAGTTCGCTCTCCAGCAGCTCGCTCGGGATCGCACCACAGTTCACCGCGACAAAGGGTTTGTCCTTGCGGCGCGACTGGGCGTGGATGGCGCGGGCCACGACCTCCTTGCCGGTGCCGCTTTCGCCGGTGATGAGCACGGTGGTGTCGAAGCTCGCCACCTGCTCGATCATGCGGCGCACACGGCGCACGGCGCTGGAGTTGCCGGTGGGGCCCTTGCTGGCCACGGTGTCCAGCACTTCACGTTCCATGCGGGTGAGGCCGGCACGCTTTAGCAGCTCGTTGAGCTGGGCGTACTTGAGCGGCATTTCCAGCGCGATGCAGGCGCTCTCGTGCAGGTCGAAACGGGTGGTGGCGTTGGCCTGATGCTCAGGCAGCACGAGCAGCGGCGGGTGCAGATGGTCGCGCTTGAGCCAGTCCACAAAGCCGTTGAGAGCACTCTCATCCAGCACCTTGCCAACGATCACCGCCACCCAGTCGGCAGGCTTGGCACCGCTGGTGGCGAGGCCACCGCAGCTTTCCTGCACCACGGGGGCGTAGTCGATGAACTGAAGCAGGGCTCGCAGGCTCTGCGCGCGCTCTTCGTCGGCATCCAGCACCAGCACACGGGCTTCAGCCATGGGCCATCTCCTGGTTCACTTGGTCCAGCAGGCCGTCGATGGTCAGATCGAAATCCTGCTTGGAAAGAAAGCCGTCCGCACCGGCGCGGGCGGAGTGCTCGCGGTGCTCGGCGTCGTTGTGATGGCTGGCGATGAAGATGATGGGCGGCACGTCCTGCGCCTTGATCAGTCTTGTCGCCTGCAGACCACCCATGCCGGGCATCGAGAGGTCCATCAGGATCAGGTCGGGCTTCAGGCTCTCGGCCAGGCGCACGGCGTCAAAACCGGTGTAGCCGCGGCCGATGATCTCGATTCGCGGATTGGTCTTGAGCAGGTGCATCGCCAGGGTGAGGAAGGCCTCGTTGTCGTCGATCAACAGCGTTCTGAAAGTGACCACTTCTGCGTTCATTGCCGCGCTCCTCACCGTTGACCGCTTAAACCGCCATCGCCAGGACAGGCTCCACCTTGCGTTCCGGGGCGCTCACGATCTTCATGCCTTCGCGATACTTCGCCACGGTGCGCCGGGCCACCCGGACGCCTTGACGAAGCAATATTGCACTGATGGCCCCATCGCACAGGGGCTTCGCCGGATTTTCGGCGTCAATAAGCTGACGAATCATGGCCCGCACCGCCACGCCGGACGATTCGGCCTCGCCCGCCTTGAGCGAGACGCTGAAAAAGTGCTTCAGCTCGAATACGCCCCAGGGGGTCGCCACGTATTTGCTGGTGGTGACGCGGGAGACGGTGGACTCGTGCATCTCGATGGCCACCGCGACCTCGCGCAGGGTCAGCGGCTTCATCGCCACCTCGCCCTGGGTCAGGAACAGGTTCTGGCGCTCGAAGATGGCGCGGGTGGTCTTGAGCAGGGTGTCGTGGCGCATCTCCAGCCCGCGCAGCAGCCACCGGGCTTCGTTGAGCTTTTCCTTCAGTCCACGGCCCTGAGGGGCGTCATTCAGCACCTGCTCGTAAAGCCGGTTCAGGCGCACGCGAGGCAGGGTGGCGGGGTTGAGTTCCAGCTTCCAGGCACCCGGTGCGCCGGTCACCAGTACGTCGGGCACGATGGCGCGGGCAGCATCGTCGTTCGGCTCCTGGCCGGGCTTGGGGTTGCAGGTGCGGATCAGCGTCATGGCGGCCGCGAAGCGCTCCGGGCTCACCCCCAGCTGCTGGCGCAGCGCCTCCCGGTTGCGGGCACCGAGAGCCGGCAGGTGATCCATCACCAGTTGCTCGGCCAGCGTCTTGCCCGGGGTGCCGGCGCGCACCTCGTCGAGTTGCAGCAGCAGGCATTCGCGCAAGTCCCGCGCTGCAAAGCCCGTGGGGGCCAGGCGCCGGATCAGCACCAGCGCCTGGCGGACGGTGGCAGGCTCGACCTGGGCCGTCGCGCACAGCTGGCTCAGGTTGGCGCGTAGATAACCCGCGTCATCGATGGCCTCCAGCAGGGCCAGCACGGCACGCTGGGTTTCGGCGTCTTCGATTTCGGCCGCCAGCTCGGCTTCCAGCGTCGCGCGCAGGCCGGTGGTCGGGGCGGCAGCGCGGCGCATGGGATTGTCGTCTTCGTCATCGCTGTCGCCGGCCGCCGCACTCCAGGCCTCCGATACGGCAAAGCTGTCGTCGATATCGATGTCGCCCGCGCTTGCAGCGGCAGGCGCCTCGGCGGCAATCTCGCTGGCCGGCGGCGCATCCATGGCCTGGGTGATGCCCTCGCCCACCACACCGGCAAAGCTCAGTTCGGCCTCGCAGACCGGCACCGTTTCGGGGGTCTCGGCTTCCAGCAGCGGGTTGCTCTCCAGCGCGTTGACCACCTCCTGCTCCAGTTCCATCGAGGAGAGCTGCAGAAGGCGGATCGAGGCCACCAGCTGCGGCGACATGCTGGTTTGCTGGCTGACATGGAGCTTGAGGTTCGGGTTCATCGGGCATCTCCCTTCGTGTTCGGAGCCAGCCCGGATACCGGCTGACGGAGAACAGATTGAAGCCCGGCGACCCCGCCAGACATAGGAACGTTTCTGACGGCGTGTAGGGTTTCGCCTTACGCGCGACGGAAGTCCGACACGAGCGCTGAAAACCGGAAAAAACCCTTAGATATCACCGTTATCCATGCCGGCCTTGATGGCAAACCGCATCAGCGCGTTCACCCCATACAGCCCCAGCACCGCCGCGAGCCGTGCGCGGTGGGTCTCGACGGTTTTCACTGAAACCCCCATCAATGCAGCGATTTCCTTGGTGGACTTGCCGCGCGCCATCAGGCGCAGGACTTGCCGTTGACGAGCGGTCAGTACGCCCTCGCGTTCGTCGCGCGCGCGGATGCGGCGATCGAAAGCCGCGGCCGAAACCTTGGGCGAGAGATAGTTCTGGCCTTTGGCCACCGCTTTCAGCGCCTGCGTCAGCTCCACCGGCTCGGCCTCTTTCACGACATAGCCCACGGCACCGGCGTGCATGGCATTGCGTACGTGGTTGGGCTCGGTGCGGCTGGTGAGAAACAACACTTTCACTTCGGGATAGTGGCGGCGGATCTGGTGCGTGACCTCCTGCCCGCCCATGCTGGTGAGCACGTGCTCGACGACCACCAGATCGGGCCTGAGCCGCGACACCTGCTCCAGCAGCGCCTGACCATCGCCGGACTCCGCCACCACCTGCACTTTCGGATCGCTGACCTGCTCCAGCAGCAGCCGCACGCCGGCTCTCACCAGCGTGAGTTCGTCGCCCAGCACGACCCGCATCATGTTTGTTTTAGCCATCGGTCTACGTTACCCGGTGTGGGGGCTGGCCGGTATGGCAATCCTTACGAGCGATTCAGTCGTGCTTCGGCAATCGCCCGCCGATGCAACTGGAAGATGTAGCGATCCAGCGCCGCCTGGGCGACTTCTCCCAGCGGGAGCAGACGGGCCTGCACGAGCACGGCGTCGCCCTCGTGGTCAACCAGCGCCTCGACCTGCGCCGGCCACACCAGCGGCTCGGGTGCCGCGGCATGCAGCCAGAGCGCCACGGCGCCGAGGCTGCCGGAATCTGGCGCGCTGTGGCTGTGCCAGCTGCAGAGACTGCTGCTGAACTGCAGCGGTATTGGGGCTGGCCGGGTGGTGTCACGCCCCAGCGCCACTGCCAGGAGCTCGATGAGCAACTGGGTTTTCTGGTGCAGGCGCGCGACTTCCAGTTCCAGGCCGAGCGCTTCTTCGTTGATCAGCGGCGGGCGCTCGCCCAGCGAGCCCGCCGTCGCTAGCGCACGCATGGCCGCCTGGCTCGCCTCCAGCAGATTGCTGGGTGCCGTGGTGCGCCACACCAGCGGTAGCTGCAAGCTCACCGCCAGGGTGCCGGCCAGACCGGACTCGGTGTTCATGAGGCCACTGCCCCGGCCTCGCGCAACTGTCGCTTGGCGCGCTGCTGACCAAGTTCGCAAAGTTGTTCGGCCGCCTGCGTGCGGTTGATCTCGAGGCAGGACAGCACCGCGTGGTCCATGTCGAGCATGGCGGCGCAGACTTCCAGCATGGCGCTGCGCTCGGCGGGACGCACCGAGTGCTCGAAGAACTGGCGCAGCAAGGTGTCGCGCCGCGCCTGGGTTTCGGCAGCCTCCTGTAAGCGGCCACCCAGCACGTGGGCGCGCAGTTCGTCGGTGAGGCGCAGCAGCGTCCGCAGTATCAATACGCGTTCGTGCGGCAGCGGGGCCACCACCTGCTGGAGGTTGGCGTTCATGCCGCCACACCCAGCAGCGGCGTGGTCACAGCCCGCACTTCATTCGCGGCCAGGCCATCCCAGCCGGACTTGATCTGGCCGAGCAGGCCCGTGACTTCGTCCAGCCCCTCCACCTCGTTGGCGGCATTGGCCTGGGTGAGACGGCGGATGACGTAGTCGTAGAGCTGGTCCAGGTTCTGTGCCAACTCGCCGCCGGCCTTCATGTCCAGCGACATCTTCAGGTGCTCGACGATCGCCGCGGCGGCCGAGATGCGGCGTGCCTTTTCAGCGAGGTCACCATGCTGCAGCGCGCCCTTGGCAATGGCTACGCGCTCCAGTGCGCCAGCCAAGCACATCTCGATCAACTTGTGCGGGGTGGCCGTGAACACCTCGGCGAAGCGGGTCTGCTGGTAGCTGCGGAGGAAGGGATTGCTGGGGCTCATGGTGGGGTTCCTGTGCGGTGGTTCGATACGCCCTGCATCGGCCCGCAGCAGCACAACTTGAGCCTTTCGCCCCCTCGTTTTCTGCCGTCTGCGGGGCAAAAAAAGCCGGCTCTGCGGCCGGCTGTCTGGTTACCACGGTGCACCCTGACGAATCAGTTTCCGTTGGTGAACCCTGGCAGATTGGCGAGTTGCTGGGTGAGGTAGGTGCTGGTCGTGCGCAACTGGCTGATGAGCGTATCGAGTGCGGTGAACTGCGCGCGATAGCGGCTCTCCACCATGGCCATTCGGGTGTCCAGCGCATCCTGCTGCTTGCCGATGTCCTTGATCTGGGCATTGATGCTGCTCTGCTTGCCGGCGATGCGGCCGTCGGTCTTGAGATAGTCATCGGTCAAGGTGGCGATCTGCCCGCCGTAGCCGTTCGCACCAAACAGGGCATTCACCGCCGCGGGGTCAGCCTTGAGTGCGGCGGAAAACTTCTCGGCATCGAGCTTGTAGGACCCATCGGTGCTACCGGTGATGCCCACCTGGGACAGATTCTTGAAGCTGCCGCTGCCCACTGCGGAGCTCAGCACCGAACGCGCCTGCTGTGCGAGACCGCGCACGGTGGCATCGCCCATGAGCGGGCCACCGGTCTGGGTGCTGGCGTCGTAGCGGGAATAAGTGGCGATGGTGGCGTTGAGCACGTTGTAGCGCGTGACGAAGTTCTGCGCTGCCGCCTTGGCTGCATCGGTGTCGTTGGCGACGGTCACGTTGAACTGGGTGCCCACCTCAGCCTTGGTGGCAGCAAAGCTGACGCCTTGCACCGCGTCGGCAAACACATTGGTGCTGCTTTCAAAGCTGTAGCTGTCGATGGTGATCTTGGCGTTTTGCGCCGGGTCGATCTCGTTGAGCTGCGGGTTGCCGGTGCTGAAACTCAGCGCATCCAGCCCAGTACCGGCCGGGACGATGGCCGCGCCGGAAAGATCGGTGGCGCTGACCTGGATGGCGCCATTGGTACCGGTGGCGTTGCTGCTGAGTGTCAGCCGCACGCCCGCCGTGGTGTTGAGCAGCGAGGCACGTACGCCCGAGTTGTCGCTGGCGTTGTTGATGGCATCCCGTACCGCGACCAGCGAGGGATCATCCGTGCCGATGGTGACCTCGAAGGCATCGCCACCCACCGAGATGCTGAGCTTGCCGCTACCGACAGTGCTGCTGCTGCTGGCATATGGTGCGCTGGCCAGCTTGTGCGCCTTGGCGAGCTGAACCACCTCCACGCTGTAGCTCCCCGCCGCAGCCGCCGTGGTGGCGGTGGCGGTGAGCAGGTTGGTGTTGGCGGAGGTGGCCGTGAGCTTGGTGGTGCCACCGTCGCGCAGTGCCTTGGCGGCATCCTGAAAGCCTGCGAGCGCAGAGCGGAAAGCGCCCAGCGCCGAGAGCGTGGTCTGCGCCTTGCTCTGCGCCTTGGAGATGCGCGTGTCGGGTGCCGAGCGCTCGGCAGCGACGAGCTGAGAGACCAGGCTCGCAACGTCGAGGCCGGAGCCCAGTCCTGCAGAAGTGATGGCGGCCATGACAGATGTCCTATGCCTGCTGGCGGATCAAGCCCAGGCGGTCGTGTTCCAGATAGCGCGCAATGCGCAGGGCCTCGATGGAGGGCATTTGCCGCAGCACCTGGCCGCTCTCGGCATCGATGATCGACACCACCAGGCGGCCAGCGTCGCGGTCGATGGCAAAGCGAAGGTCGGTGCGGCTGGAGGCGACGTACTGATTGAGCTCATCAACCGCTTTGGAGAGCGGCACGCCGTCATCTGCCACTGCCGCACTGTCGGGCTTGACCACGGCATCGTTGGCGGTGCTGCCAGGCAACGGCAAAACCACGCCCGGTCTCGCGACCGGGGTGGCATGGGAATGGGGGGTGATACCGGGGAGTTCGGTGGACATGGGGTGAGTCCTCGAATCAACTCATGCCGGCACCGGGCCCTTGCGGAGCCCGGTGCCGGCGCGAGTGTTAACCACGCAGCAGGGCCAACACGCCCTGGGGCGCCGAGTTAGCCTGGCTCAACATGGCCGTACCGGCCTGTTGCAGGATCTGGCCGCGGGTCAGCGCAGCGGTTTCCTTGGCGAAGTCGGCATCCTGGATGCGGCTGCGCGAGGCCGAGAGGTTCTCGGACTGCGTCGCGATGTTGGCCACCACCGAGCTGAAGCGGTTCTGGATGGCACCGAGGTTCGCACGGGTGGAGTTGATGGAGGCCAGTGCCGCGTCCATCGCGTTCATCGCCGTGTCTGCACCAGCCGTGGTGGAGAGATCCAGTGAGGCAAAGCCGGTGGCATTGGCGAGGTTGGTCGTCGCGGCTGTCAGGCCCGTGGTCGCTGTGGTGGCGGTGCCCGCCAGTCCCACCGTGATGTTCTGCGTCGCGGAGACCAGCGTCACCGTGGTGGCGGTCTGGTTCACGGCGTAGACACCGGTGGTATCCGCCACTGAGTTGATGGCTGCTGCCGTGCTGCCAGCGCGGTTGGCCGGGCTGCTGTCGGCGGCAATCGCACCGACGCTGGTGCCGTTGATGGTGAGGTCGCCTGCCGTGATCGCGGTGGTCGCCGTCGCAGCAACACCCGTCACCTGTGCCTGGCTGTAGGTGCCGAGCGCAGACGAATTGGCGTTGGTGATGCTGGCCACGCTGATGGTCTCGCCGGCGTTCGCACCCACCTGGAACGACTGGTTGGTGAAGGAGCCGTCGAGCAGCTTCACGCCGTTGAAGCTGGTGGTGGAGGCCACGCGGTCGATTTCGGACTTGAGCTGCTGGGCTTCGGTGTTGAGCGCGGCACGGTCGGTGGCGCTGTTGGTGGCGTTGCGGCTCTGCACTGCCAGTTCGCGGATGCGCTGCAGGTTGTTGCTCACCTCACCCAGGGCGCCTTCAGCGGTCTGCGCCAGCGAGATGCCGTCGTTGGCATTGCGCGAGGCGACATCGAGACCCTTGATCTGGCTGGTGAAGCGCGATGCGATGGCGAGGCCGGCGGCGTCGTCCTTGGCGCTGTTGATGCGCAGGCCGGAAGACAGGCGCTGCAGGGAGGTGTTGAGGTCGTTCTGCGAAGAAGACAGTTGGCGCTGAGCGTTCAGCGATGCGACGTTGGTGTTGATGACTGCGGCCATGGAACTACTCCTTAACGTGTGGTAATCCGGACGATTCCGGGAGGGCTACCAGCGGTTCGTTAGTGACGCGCCGCTGCTACAAGCCGGTTAACGAGCCGCCGCATAGATTCTTGAGGGGCGAGGTGGGCAGGCCGATGAGCGGACATGTGGGCGCGCTCAAAAGGCGTTGCGGGGCGTGCTGCCATCGGCATCGCGGCTTTTGGCCACGCGCGCCACGGCGGCGGTGAGTTTTTCGGCGTACTGCGGGTCGGTGGCGTAGCCCGCTTTCTGCAGGCCCTGCGCGAACTGCTGCACCGAGCTGCCGGGCCTGATCGCCTCGGCATAGCGCGGATTGCCCTTGAGGAAGCGCACGTAGTCCTTGAAGCCGTCTTCGGCGCTGTCGTAGCTGCGGAAGCTCGCCTGCTCGGTGCGGGTGGTGCCGCCGTCCATCTCGGTGGTGCTGGCCGTGACCTTGCCGCCGTCCCAGCGAGAATCGGCCTTGATGCCGAACAGGTTGTGGCTGCCGCCACCGGGCTGATGCGCGCCCCATCCGGTTTCCAGCGCCGCATGGCCCACCACCGCCTCGGTGGGCAGGCCCAGCGCCCTGGCGGCGGTTTCGGCCTGCTGCCAGATGCTCTTGACGAAGCTGGTGATGCGGTCGCCGAGTGCTGGCGCCGGGATCGCCGCGGCCGGTGTGGCGTGGATCGCCGGCGGGGCCGAAGCCGCACTCGTCAGGGGCGGCAAGGCTTGGTCCACCGCGGGTGTGGCCCGCGAGCCCCGCAACTGCTGCACCAGCACATCCGCCAGCCCCAGGCCCTTGCTGCTGATCTGCTGCGCCATCTGCTGGTCGAACATGTCCTTGTACAGATCGAGCCCGGACCCACCCATCAAATCCTCGCCCAGCGCCGTAGCGCGGGAGGACTTGAGCACCTGCTGGGTCAGCAGCGCCTCGAACTGCTGCGCGACCTTGCGAATGGTGGCCTCGTCGCGCGGCGAACCCGCAGCGTCGCGTTTGAGCGCCGCCAGCGAGGCACCGCCGAGGGCATTGCCGGCATCAATGGACATTGAAACCTCCGATTGCCCTTGAAGCCGTCGTTGTGAACATGGCTTGCCACAAGGAGGCGGAGCGGAGCGCACTGAATGTGCGTATGCACCGGACGACGCCGGGGCAGGTCAGCGCAGCAGACGGATTCATGGGCAATCTCAGATCACGATCAGCTCGGCGCGGAGTGCGCCGGCTTCCTTGAGCGCTTCGAGAATCGCCACCAGATCGCCGGGGGCGGCACCCACCTGATTGACGGCGCGCACGATCTCGTCGAGCGAGACCCCGGCCTCGAACTTGAACATGCGGCCCGAGCCCTGATCGATGCCGATGTTCGATAGCGGGGTCGCCACTGTCTGGCCCTGCGAGAAGGCGTTGGGCTGGCTGACCACCGTGCGCTCGCTGATGGTCACGCTGAGCGAGCCATGTGCCACCGCCGCCGGGCGCACCCGCACCTGCTGGCTGATGACGACGGTTCCGGTGCGCGAGTTGATGATGATGCGGGCCGGTGCTTCGCCGGGATTGACCTCGATGTTTTCCAGCTCTGAGAGATACCCGGTGCGCAGCGCGGGGTCGGCAGGGGCCCTGACCGCCACCGTGATCGGATCCAGCGCCTGGGCCGTGCCCTCCCCCATGCGGGCGTTGACCGCCTCGGCCAGCCGGGCGGCGGTGGTGGCATCCGCCTGATTGAGGTTGAGACGCACCTCGGGGGCCTCGCTCCAGGCCGTGGGTGCGGCGCGCTCCAACGTCGCCCCACCGGGGATGCGGCCATCGCTGGGGATATTGATGGTGATGCGCGAACCATCCTTGCCATCCACGCCCAGGCCACCCACCACGAGGTTGCCCTGCGCGAGCGCATACACCTCGCCATCGACACCCCGCAGCGGAGCCATCAACAAGGCCCCGCCGCGCAGCGAGCCGGCGTTGGCGATGGAAGACACCGTGACGTCAATTTTCTGACCCGGCTTGCCAAAGGCCGGCAGCTCGGCATGCAGCGCGACGGCCGCGACGTTCTTGAGTTGCGGATTGACGTTGGGCGGAATGGTCACGCCCAGCTGCTGCAGGGTGGCCTTGAGCGATTGCACGGTGAACGGCGCCTGGCTGGTCTGGTCGCCGGTGCCGCTCAAACCCACCACCAGCCCATAGCCCACCAGCGCATTGCCACGCTGGCCCTGCACGCTGGCCAGGTCCTTGATGCGGTCAGCGTGTGCAGCCAGGCTCATCAGGGCCAGCGTGACGACGGCACTGAAGCCGGCAAGACGCAGCAGCCAGTGCAGGATGAAGCCGCGGACGAAGGTATTCATGGTCGCTCCTAGAACGGCATCCAGGGCGAGTCGAAGAAGCGCGCCAGCCAGCCCTTGGCATTGGCATCGGCCAGAGCACCCTTGCCCTGGTAGATCACGCGCGCTTCGGCGATGCGATCGGAGGTAATGGTGTTGGCGGGGGTGATGTCGGCACCACGCACCAGGCCTTCGAGCCGCACCGTTTCCTCGCCCTGATTCAGACGCAGGCGCTTTTCGCCGACGATGCGCAGCACGCCGTTGCCGAGACGCTCGACCACGGTGACGGTGAGACTGCCTTCCAGCTTGTTGCTCTGGGCGCTGGCACCCGCGCCATCGAACTTGGTGCTGCCGGAAATGCTGGTATCGAAGTTGGTGCCCTGGCCAAAGACGCGGATGTCGCCCAGCTCGGCCTTGCTGCCCTTGCTGGTGGAGGTGGTCGCGCTTTTGCTGGCCTGGGTCTTTTCGACCAGCAGCACGGTGAGCAGATCGCCTGCATTGCGGGCCTTGGTGTCCTCGAAGAGGCTCAGGCCCTGGTAGGGCTTGTAGAGCGAACCCTCGCTGGCCGTGGTGTTCACCACCGGCGGCGGCGTGATGGCGGGTGGCGGCATCTTGCCCTCCGGGATGGGCCCGGCAGCGCAGCCAACGAGTAGCGCGATGCCGATCAGCAGGAGCAGGCTCATGCCGACATTGATGCGGAAGAACATCAGCGGCAGCTGTGGCGGGCGGTGGCGTTTGAGATTGATCACTTTCTTCTCCTTCGAGAGCGGCGTTGCCATGCCTGTGCGGCACATCGGGCGGGCAAGCGGGTTCGCTCGGACAGTCCTCAACCAAGCCGCTGCGTAATGAACTGCAACATCTGATCGGTGGTGGAGATCGCCTTGGAGTTCATCTCGTAGGCGCGCTGCGTCTCGATCATGTTCACGAGTTCTTCCACCACGTTGACGTTGCTGGCTTCGAGCGAGCCCTGCGACAGGGTGCCGAAGCCGGCTGCACCGGCGGTGCCGGTCTGGGGCGCGCCGCTGGCGGCGGTTTCGGCATACAGGTTTTCGCCCTTGGCCAGCAGGCCGGCGGGGTTGATGAAGTCCGCGATCTGGATCTGCCCGACCTGCGTGGCCGCGGCCTGGCCTGCGATGCTGACGCTCACCGTGCCGTCGTTGCCGATGTTCACGCTCTGCGCGCCCTGGGGCAGCGTGACGCTGGGTGCCAGCTTGTAGCCGCCGCTGGTCACCAGCTCGCCATCCGGATTGGTGCGGAAAGAGCCATCTCGGGTATAGGCCACGCTGCCGTCCGGCATCTGGATCTGGAAGAAGCCGCGGCCGTTGATGGCGACATCCAGGCTGTTGCCGGTCTGCTGTAGGTTGCCCTGGGCAAAGCTCTTTTCGGTGGCCACCACCCGCACGCCGGTGCCGAGCGTGAGGCCGGTCGGCGCCACATCGTTCTGCGTGGTGGCCGAGCCGGGGGCGACCTTGCTCTGGTAGAGCAGATCTTCAAATGCGGCCCGGCCCTTCTTGAAGCCGGTGGTGTTGACGTTGGCGAGGTTGTTGCTCACCACGGCCATGCGCGTCTGCTGCGCGTCGAGGCCGGTCTTGGCGATCCAGAGGGCGGGATTCATGGGAGTGTGGCCTCGCGTTGATGGGTGTTGGGCGGCCTTGCTCCAAGTTCTGCGCCAGCCCGGTGGCGGACTTTTGGCACGTCGTTCGATCGGGGCATGACGGATCGCCGTCGCGGATCATCCAGCCGGTCAACATCCCTTATGGATCAGTCACTTGACGCACGCTCTCGCGCTGAAACAGCGCGTATCCAAGCGGGTTTTGCCAGGCCGTGGCGCTGGTATGGGACTTGCCACTGAGCCTGCACACCCCAAAGCCCGCCGCCGCCATGAACCGCCTTCGCCTCGCCCTGGTCCTGCTCACGCCGCTCGCAGCCACTGCGAATGACGGCGTGAGCGCGGCCCTGCGCGCGGCCAGTGCGGTTTGGCCTGCGGCAACGATCCGCGCCCTCACGCCCGAAGCACCCTGCCCGGTCGACGCCAAGGCCGATACTCCCACCGAGGCGCGTAACGGACTGGTGCAGGTGCGGGTGCGCTGCGAAGGCAACCCAGGCTGGACCCGTTACATCGCACTGCGCATCGAGCAGAGCGTGACCGTGGCGGTGCTGCGCGCGCCACTCGCCGCCGGGCAGCCCCTCACGGCGGATTCCATTGACTGGCAGTTCCGCGACGCCCTGAAACTGCCGGCAGATGCCCTGCTTCAGGCGGCCGAGCTTTCAGCACTCACTGCGCGTCGTGCCCTGCCCGCCGGCAGCGTACTGGCGCAGAGCCAGTTCACGGCGCCCAAGGCCATCCAGCGCGGACAAAGCGTGATGCTGGTCTCCCGCGCTGCAGGGATGGAAGTACGGGCGCCTGGCGAGGCGCTGGCGGATGCCGCCCTCGGCAGCCGCGTACAGGTCCGCAACAAGGCATCGCGCCGCATCGTTGAAGGCATTGCCACGGCGGACAGCACCGTCGAGGTGGCGCTGTGAGCCTCGCGCCCCGCCGGGATACGAGCCTTGGCTCGCAATGCGTCAGAAAGCCTGCGCACCGTTCGTCGGCGGGTCGGCGGTTTTTTGGCGATACCCCTCAAGTTTTGAAAACCGCTGTCGAAAACGCACTCAAGGCAGCACGTTCGCTGTCAGCACGGAGTCCCCAGCCATGAGCGCACGCATCGACGGTTCCTCGATTGTCTCGATTGAGTCTTATCGCGCGAACGCACGGCCCGCGGCCGGTGCGTCCGTTGCAGCCGTTGCCCCGGTCAGGGCGACGGATACAGTCCGCCTGTCGGACGACGCCGTGGGCTTGAGTGCGCTCGACAAGACGCTCTCCAGCATCCCGGCTGTCGACCACGGGCGCGTGGCCGCGATCAAAGCAGCGGTGAACGAGGGGCGATACCAGATCGACCCCGAAGCCATCGCCACCCGGATGAGCCATTTTGAATGGCAGCTGGGGAACTGACCGTCCAACCCGAGAGCCATGACTGCCCCAGCCACCGTTGACCACACCACCCAAATCCTCCCCTTGATCGACAACCAGCTGCGCCTGGCCGGTGCGCTGGAGGGCCTGTTGCAGGCCGAATATCAGGCGTTGCTCGACAGCGACCTGGCCACGCTGGCCAAGCTGGTGGCGCAAAAGCGCGTCGCGGCAGAGTCGCTGGAGCAATCCAGCCTCGACCTCGGCGAGCGCACCGGCGGCGCACCGCAGGCGGTGATCCCGCAACTGGGGCGCGAGGCGGTGCAGCGCTGGCAACAACTTGGCGACAAGGCCGACAGCCTGCGACGGCTGAATCTACAAAATGGCGCTCTGCTCAACGAGCGCCAGAACCGCCTGCGCTGGGTGGCACAGCGGGCCAGCAACGAGCAGCCGGCACTGTATGCGCCTCGTGCGAGCCACAGTCTGGCGTCCGACCTGAGCGGCCGCAGTCTGGCCCGCGCCTGAAGGCCTGAGCGCTGACCGTGCCATGAGCGAAACCGCCACGCTATCTCCCGCCTCGCCGGTTTCGGCCCCCTCGCGCACGCCGCGCTGGATCGAAGACGCTGCCGAAATCAGCACGCTGCTGACCCATGCGGCCGGCAAACGGCTGGTGCTGGCCATTGGCGGCAGCGGTGGCCCACGCAACTCGCTGCTGCTGGCCGCCGACCCGGTGCTGAAGCAACTGGTGATCGATCCCCCGTTCCCCCCCCTGCAGCAGGCGCTGGAGCCGGGCCTGATGTTGTCGATCTCCACCCGCATCGATGGCGCGGTGATGGATTTCAGTGCGCCCTTTGAAGATGTGGCAGACCTCGCAGGCGAAGAAGCCCTGTTGCTGCGATGGCCGCAGCGCCTGCGCTACCTGCAGCGGCGGGCGGCGTATCGACTCGGCATTCCGCATGAGCTGCACGTACCGCCCGCCGTCATCCGTGACCGCAATGGTCCGTTCACGGCCACCCTCGTGGACCTGTCTCGGTTCGGTGCCGGTGCGCTCGTCTCCCGCTCGATGCGACCGGCGGAGGGCGAACCCGTGGCCTGCACCATCCGCGTCGGCGATGTGGAGTTCACCGCCAACGCGGAGGTGCGCTCCTGCATCAAGGCGCTGGATCGCCTGCGGCTGGGTCTGCAGTTCGGCGAGATTTCGCCCACGGCGGCAGCGCGGCTCTCGTCAGCAGTCGCCAAGCTGGAACGCATCAGCCTGCGCAAGGCGGCCGAACGGCGCGAACGGATGTGATCGGTCATCCCGCTGCGCTCGGCAGCGGGGTGAAGCCCGTCAGGCAGCCAGCACCTACGATCAGATTCAGCCTTTCAGGGCTTCAGCCGCCGGCTGGTAGGCATAGCCCAGCACCTCGGCAACGGCCTGGTAGGTGACCTGCCCGCGATGCACGTTGAGCCCGTTGCACAGGTGCGCATCGTCCAGCAGCGCCTTGCGATAGCCCTTGTTGGCGAGTGCCAGTGCAAACGGCAAGGTGGCGTTGGTGAGCGCAAAGGTGGACGTACGCGCCACGCCGCCCGGCATGTTGGCGACGCAGTAATGCACGATGTCTTCTTCGACATACGTGGGGTTCTGGTGCGTGGTGGCGCGGCTGGTTTCAAAGCAACCACCCTGATCAATGGCCACATCGACGATCACCGTGGCCGGCTTCATGTGCTTGAGCATGGCGCGGGTCACGAGCTTGGGTGCAGCCGCCCCCGGCACCAGCACCGCGCCAATCACTAGATCGGCCTTGCTGATGCAGGACTCCAGTGCATCGGCCGTGGAATAAAGCGTTTGCAGACGGCCGTCGAAGACGGTGTCCAGCCAGTTCAGACGCGGGATGGAGCGGTCGAGAATCGTGACATTGGCCCCCATGCCGACCGCCACGCGGGCTGCGTTGTAGCCCACCACACCGCCGCCGATCACCAGCACCTCGGCGGGTGCCACGCCCGGCACGCCGCCCATCAACACCCCGTTGCCGCCCTGTGCCTTCTCCATGGCGTGCGCCCCCGCCTGGATGGACATGCGCCCTGCCACCTCGCTCATGGGTGCCAGCAGCGGCAAGCCGCCAGCGCGATCGGTCACGGTCTCGTAGGCAATGGCGATGCAGCCGGACTCGACCAGGCCCTTGGTCTGCTGCGGGTCGGGTGCGAGATGCAGGTAGGTGAACAGGATCTGCCCCGGCCGTAGCATCTGGCACTCGATGGGCTGAGGCTCTTTCACCTTGATGATCATTTCGGCGCGCTGAAAGATCTCGGCAGCGGTATCGACCAATTCGGCACCGGCAGCGACATATGCGGCATCGCTGATGCCGATGCCCAGGCCAGCGCCCTTCTGGATGAGGACCTGATGGCCATGAACCTTGAGTTCACGCGCGCCGCCGGGCGTGAGACCGACGCGATATTCGTGGTTTTTGATTTCTTTGGGGGTGCCGATGAGCATGAGGGAATCTCGATAGGAGGCGGGCCGAAGCCGCGATGAGCCAGTTTAGACCAGGCTCTGCAAACGCCCGCCGGATGGGGTCGGGTTTGCCATAGCAGCATTGATGCCATACCCCAGAAACAACAAAGCCCGCAGACGCGGGCTTTGTTGTTTCCACTTCGGGTGGCAACCCAAGACCCTTGCAGCCTCAGGGTGCCGGGGTGGTGTCGTTCAAGATCAGCTTCAGCTGATAGGCAGTCGAGCGGCCACTGGGCACCGTCACCGTCAATGTCAGCGCACCAAACTGATCACCCGACACAAACGCCTCGTCGGTGAGCGACCAGGTGAAGGTGTTGCCAATCGCGGAATCATCCGTGGTCTGGGGCACCACGAACGAATCGGTCGGCGTGATGGTGATATCGCCGCCGTCGTTGACGAGCGAAATGACGGTACCGGATGGCATCGGCTGGTCGTTCTGATCGCGGATCACGATGCTGAAGGTCGCCGTCTGACCGCCACCATTGCCGGTGTCCTGCGTGTCGATGACCACGGTCGGCGTTCCGGCCGCCGTCACATTGCCGGCGGCATCCTGGGCGCAGGTGGTGTTGCTGAACGACCCACCTTCAATGCTGACGTCGGTCGCCGGATTGGCGGCCGAATTGCAAAGATCCAGCAGCGGTGCCGATCCGGACATCACCAGAACGATGGTGTCGGACACATACAGGCTCTTGGCGGTGTCGCAGTTGTTCGGGCCGTCGCAGAGCGTGCCGGTGAACTTCTTGGTGGCCTCAAAGCCCGGTGCGCCGCTGGTATTCGGGTCGGTGCGGCGGCCATCGCCATTGAAGTCTTGGAACTCCTCGAAGAAGGAGTCGTAGGCTCCGTTGAGGTTGTCATCGCGCCAGGGCTCGGCAAGGCTCTCGAAAGGCTCGCCGTCGTCAAACCGACCATCGCCGTTCAGGTCGGAGAAGCTTTCTTCACCGATGGCATAGGCGAGGATGGCGGCACGCCCGGTCTTCACGCCGTTGTTGAGCCCACCCACCGTGCCGTTCCTCGGCCTCGGGTTCTGGCTGCGCCAGATCACGGAGCAGGAACCCGTCACCGTCACGCAGTCGCCGTCAATGGAGCCACCGGAAGTGGTGAACGCGAAGGAAGTGCCGTCCGGCACCGGGTTGTTGAAGCGATCCGCAGCGCGGATGGTTGCCATCACCTCGGTGCCATCCAGGTTGAAGCCCTCCGGGTTCAGGTTCGACAGCGATAGCGACACGCTGTTCTGATCCGGCAGGCCGGTCGTGATGGTGAGTACGCTTGAGAGCGCCGACACCGACTTGGCACCGCTACTGGCGGTCGCCTTCAGTCTGACGCTGGTGTGCGCCGTGCCGGACTTGACCACCGCGCTGACGATGCCGTTGGAGTCTGAGATGCCGTTGTTGACCGGCGTGAACGAAATACCACCCACCGTCGTGCTCAGCTCAAAAGCCACCTGCTGGTTCGCGATGCGGACACCGGTGTCAGACAACACCGTGAATTGCACCGTGGAGGTGTCGTCGATGCCAGTGCCCTGGATCCCGATGGTGGTCGGCGTGGCGGAATCGAAACGGATGGAACCCAGCGTGCCGACGGGCGGCGGCGTGGTGGTGGTCGTACCGGTGAAATGCACTGGCACCGACCTCGTGGTGGTCGTGCCACTCGGGCTCTTCACCGTCACCGTGAATACGCCAGAAGCAGCCGGCGAGCCGGCGGCGGGCGCGGCCACGAAAAAGCTATAGCCGAAGGGGCCCGGTTCGGTGGTGCAGGGCTGGGTGAAGGAGGCGCTGCCAACGATTGAACCGACGTTGGTTGCCGCCGAAACAATGGTGCCGCCAGCCATTGGCTGGGTGGGCGTGCCGTTGTCACCGACCGCCACAAAAACCTGAACGCCGCCGTTGTTGAGGTCGATATCGCTCGGCGATGTGGTGATCTGCGCGGTGGAACCCGACATGATGATGGTGGATTGCGCACGAACATTCAGCGAGGTCGCCGAATCACATCCGGAATCGCAGAGCACGCCGGTGAAGCTGCCGCTCGGCCCGTTGAAAGCGCCATTGCTGTTGAAATCGACAAACACTTCTCCAGCATCCCGCGAACCGCTTTCGTTGGCGTCGATAAAGGCCTCACCAAGATCGGCGAAGGATTCACCAGAGTCGTAGCGACCGTCGCCATTGACGTCGGTAAAGCTCTCTTCACCGATGGCCGTCGCTAGCAGGGTCACGCGGTGATCGCTGACCCGGGGATTTTGCGAGGTGAACTGCACGGTGCAGCCGCCGCCGGTGGTCGAGCATTGCGGAGAGATCGAGCCGCCTTCAGTACGGAAAGCAATCGCCGTCCCATCCGGCACGGGATTGTTGAAGCGGTCGGCGGCCCGCAAGGTGACGCTGGTTTGCGTGCCATCGATATCGCCGCCTTCGATGTTGAAACAGCCGACGCTGAGCGAGAAGCTGTCCTGGTCAGCCAGCGCAGTGGACACCACGAGCGAATCCGACTGGGCCGGCGGGATTCCCGCTGGCGTCACGACCGTGGCGGTGACGCGCACGCTGGTTTGCACGGTGCCCGAGCGGACGGTGGTCTGGACCTGCCCGTTATCGTCGCTGGTGGCTGTGGCCGGCGTGAGCGTGATGCCCCCCACCGTGGTGTCCAGTGAGAAATTCACCGGCACGCCTGCAGCGGGGCCGCCAGCAGTATTGGTGAGCTTGAACACCACGACCGAGGTCTCCGGCGACCCGGTGCCGCGGATGCGGATGGCGTTCGGCGTCGACGAAGTGAACTGGATGGCGCTCAACGGCGCTGCCTGCACCACGATGTTGCCAGTGGCCTGCAAAGCCGAACCGTCGGGCGCGTTGGTAGTGGCAGTAATCGTATCCGTGCCGCTGCAACCCTTGGCCTGGTAGGTGGCGGTAGCCGAGCCCGTGTTGGTAACGACCGGGGATGTGATTGACGCAGTATTTGCCGAGGCGCAGGGTGAGGAGAAGGCCACTGAAACGCTGCTGGTCACCAGCGCATTGCCGTTGGCGGTATCAACCAGGTCGACCTTGAGACTGGTGCTGCCACCGACGCCAATGTTGGCACTGCCGATCTGGATGACGTTGGGGGTGAAAGTGGACCCGTTGAGCGTGCCCAGACGGAAAACCGACGTGACCGGCGTGCCACCGCCGTTATTGCCGCCATTGTTCGCACCATCGCCGATGTTGCCGGCGCCGCCGCAGGCCACCAGTGCCATGGACAGCAGGGCCACAGAAACGGAACCCAAAACAGATTTGAACATGACGCTCCCCTATTGCCTGATGGCGGCTTTGACTGTTCTGATCGTAACCGTGAAAGTCAAGCAAAACAAGAAATTCGGACACAGATTCAAAGCAGTTTCGCAGGTTCGTCGGGCAAGCCGCGCCGCCTGTCGGACGGCCTTCTGCCCTCCGTTTTTTCGGGCGCATTTGCCTCGAAATGGAATCTCGACGGAGGAACTATGAGCCTCGACCGTGACCGCATTGAGTCGTCGCCTGTTGAAATCATCCTGCGGTGACGGTCCGCACGATAAAATCCTGCCGTTAGCGCCAGTAGCTCAGCTGGATAGAGCGCGCCCCTCCTAAGGGCGAGGTCGCAGGTTCGAATCCTGCCTGGCGCACCAGCATAACGTCAATTAACCAACTGACTTTAGTAGATATTCCGTGTTATCGGTGAAATCACTCTGACGCGATTTAATCCTGTTTACGTAACGCGTGCGTAAAAGAGGGGTGTATAGCCAGACCTTACGGCTAACCCGAGTCGGTGTTACCAAATGGCGAAACGCGGTTGCGGGCCTTACACCCGTGTTGGCCAAAAGCCACCGCGCCTACCTGCAATCGGTGCCGACATTGGTGACTTCATGCGCCACGATCAGGTGATGCTGGGCATCCACCGCGGTCTGGACGTTGTAGCCGACCATTGGCGTGTCGCGGCCCCGGCTCGCCATCCAGCGGGCGTCTGGGTCGGTCAGTGCGACCTGGCCATCCGGCGAGGCTTGCATCTGGACACGAATGTCATCGAGCTCTCGCACGCGGGACTTGATCATCTGAATCCGATTCTGGATATGAGCGACACGATCTTTAGTGACTCGGGTCGGATCACGATCGGCACGATCCAGCTCGGCAAGATACCGACTGACACTCTCTTCAAGCTGCTCCTGCCGCACTTCCAGCTTGCGGGCCGTGAAGGCGCGATCGCTGTTATTGACGGCTTTGAATTTGCTGCCATCGATCGCAGCGACGGCTTCAGTAAACAGTTTGGCCTCACGGCAAAGACGCTTGCCTGCAAAACGTTACTGTTAAACCCAACGGTAGCTTTAGGCACTTCTCAGTCGCCGATGACCGCCAGCGCAGCCCTGCGCAAAGCCGCTGTTCTACCCGTCTGTCATTACCCCGACCGGAAGTTCCAGGTGATCAGCGGATGACCCGTTGGCATGGCGCAATCGGACCCGAACACCTTCAACTGGTACTGATTCCGTCCGCATCTTTGGCGCGATGCGGGGGTAACTTTGAGCGAGCGCCAGCACGCGGGTCACTGAAGCATCTGCTTTTCCGTATTGCCCAGAGAAAACAACACGCGGGCGCCGCCGGACTTGCTCTGTTCTGCCCATAGCGAGCCGCCCAGAACGCGAAGCACCCGTCGGCAGATTTCGAGGCCCAATCCAGTTGACTGGGCACTGGGGGCGTCGGCCATTCCGCTTGCCATCCTCGCAATGAGCTGCTCAGAGTCATTGCCGCTGTCTTCGACGAAATAGTTTGTCACGCCCGCTGCCTGAATCTGTCCGATCCACACCTGCGGTTGGGTTGAACTCTGGTGTCGAATGGCATTGCCAATCAGGTTGCGCCAGACGTGGGCGACCAGGTTCACAGGCAGGTAATGCGTATCCATTGGCCCAATCGTGATGAGCGTGCCGCGGCTCTCGATGACTTGCGCCAAGTCGTCCACCACGCGCCTGACGACGACACCCATATCGATGTGCTGCCATTCACCGGGCTCGGTCAGGCGGTGCCGGGCCAGATCGAGGAAAGAGCGGATTTGATCTTGCTGGCGCTCGCCGCTTTCGATGACTTTTTGCAGCATCCGCGCGGCACCCTCTGCATCAGACTTCGCCAGCCGCTGCGCGGCGAGTTCGGCAAAGGACGCAGACTGTCTAGCTGGTGCCTGAAGATCGTGGGACGCGAAGTAGACGAACTGCTCCAACTGCCGGTTTGCGCCTTTTAGCAAGGCGCTGGCGCGGTAGGCCTCGGTAATGTCTTGATCGACGCCAACCAGTCGTGACAGCTGGCCTGATGCGTCTCTCACGGGTGAGAGCGAGCTGCGCATGCGGCGACGGTCACCGCCCATCAGCACCGAGTATTCGAGCGATTGCGGTCGCTGTGTTGATAGAGCTTGCTCGAATGCCTCACGGAGCTGACGCTGGTCATCGGCATCCAGCCCGGCGACGTGGTCCATGAAACGGGTCACCCTTGGGGCCGTCTCCCCACGCAGGGCCTGCATGGAGCGATGCCAAGTCATGCGGTCGGTTTCCAGCGTCCATTCCCAAGCCCCCAGATGGCCGGCATCGAGCGCCAGCTCCAATCGCTCGTTGAGCTCCCTCTGGGCAGTAGAGAGCGCGCGCAGCCGCAGCTGTGCTCGAACGCGCGCATTGACTTGTACCGCGCTGGCCGGCTTGCTGAGAAAGTCGGCCGCTCCTTGATCAAGGGTCGAGGCTTCCAGCTCCGAACTGGCGTGGCCGGTGAGAAAGATGATCGCCACGGGTGCCAGCAGCGGGTCGGCCTTGAAACGTCGGAACACCTCCATGCCGCGCATGTCTGGCATCTCGGCGTCCAGCAGCAGCAAATCCGGCGGGCGCTCCAGAGCAAGCCGGATGGCCTCCTGCCCATTGGTCGCGAAGCGGATATCCGAGTAGCTGCCCAGCATCTGTCGTAATACGCGAATCATGCTGACGTCGTCATCGACCAGAAGCAGGCTGGCCTGCAGCAGCCGCTCTTCGCTAGCGGCGCTGTTCATGTCGCTTTCAACAGCGCCAAGGCTTCGGCGAACCGGAGCGCGTCCAAAGCCGCCCTGAACTGGCCGAAGCCAATCTGACCCAAGCGCTGTTCCAGGTTGGCCGCCAAGGGCTCCACGGTATCCAGTGCCGTTAAATTGTTCTGGCGCAGCTGCTCACAAAGTTCGTCGATCGCCTCTGCAAGGCCAGCATCATCGGTGGAGGCCTTGGTCGTCGCTGCGAGAGGATCATCCGAGGACAACCATTCCGCACTGGCTGCACGCAGGTCTTCGATGGCGACGGCAATCGAGTTCAGCAGCGTGTGCAGCTGCTGGCATTGCGGGTCGCGCGCGCAGGCTTCGAGTTCGCCCGCGAGTCGCTGCACGCGCTCGGCGCCAACGTTGCCGGCAATGCCACGCAGCTTGTGTGCCCGTTGCGCTGCGGCTAGGCGGCTGTCTGCGCCGCTAACAGTGGGTAGCGCCGCACCGAAGTCGGCAAATTCGTCAAGCAAGCGGCGCAGCAAGGATTTCAGCAAACGCTGATCGCCTCCGATCCGCGCCAGTGCCGTGCTCAGATCCAGGCCGTTGATGCGCGGCGTGTTGACCACTGTGACCGCAGTGGATGTTGGCCCCAGTGGCAGCAACTCGCCGCGCGCGCTTTCCACATGCTGGCGAATGCGCTGGATGAGCGTTTCAGCATCGAAGGGCTTGGTCACGAAATCGTTCATGCCTGCCTCGATGGCGCGCTCGCGCTCGCTGACCAGAGCGCCTGCCGTGACCGCGATGATGGGCAGACGGCGCCCAAGCTCTGCACGAATACGGCGGCAGGCTTCGATGCCGTCCATCACCGGCATCTGTACATCCATCAACACGATGTCGAGCGCGTCCCGCTCTTCACGCGCCAGATCGAGCGCCTGCGCGCCATGCACCGCCAGCAGCACGGTGGCGCCCTCTTTTTCGAGAATGCGCTGACCGACATCGAGATTAACGCTGCTGTCGTCCACCAGCAGCAGTCGCACGCCAGTCAACCGCTTGCCCACACCGCGCGGGGCGAGCGTCGTGGTGCTGGTCACGCGGCTGACACTGCCGTTATTCCGCGCTACCGCCTGATGCACCACGTTGAACAGGGTGGAGGCATCGGTCGGCAGGCCCAGCACGGCATCGGCCAATTCCGCCCCGGGCATCTTCCGCAGAGATTGATGGTCGCTGGCAGTGACCAGCAAGATCGCAGCCGGCAGCGCACGGCCATGCAGTCCGTTCAGACGTTGGATCGTCTCCAGACCGTCCATCTCCGGCATCAGCCAGTCGACGATGATGGCGTCGAAGGGGCGACCCGATTTCAGTCGATCTGACACGCGTTCCACGGCTTCCTGTCCCGACGCCACGGCTTCAACCCGCCAGCCCAGCGCCCGACAACTGTCACGCACCGTTTCCCGCTGCTGCGGGTTGTCATCCACCACCAAGGTATCCAGCGCCTGCGGCGCGTTGGCGGCGAGTGTGCCCTGCTCATCGATGACCAAATCCAGGTCGAACCAGAACCGGCTGCCGATCCCCGGCGCACTCTCCATCCCCAGGTTTCCACCCATCAAACCAACCAGACGCTTGACGATGGCAAGGCCCAGCCCAGTACCGCCGAAGCGGCGAGTCGTCGATGCGTCGCCTTGGGCAAACGCGTTGAACAGAAGCGGCTGGATATCCGGACTGATGCCAATGCCGCTGTCCTCGATATCGAAGTGCAGACCGACGCGACCGGCAGTGGTCAGGTTCGCAGTCACGCTGAGGCTGACATGGCCGCGGTCGGTAAACTTGATTGCATTGCTGAGCAGATTGGTCAGCACTTGCGTTAGACGCAGGCTGTCGCCGCGCACGTAGCTGGGCAGCTCCGGAGGCATGCTGACACGCAAATCGAGCCGCTTGCCGCGTGCGTTCACCTGCATCAACTTGACCACATCGTCGATCACCAGGCGCGGACTCATGGCCTCGTTCACCAGGCCCATCTCGCCTGCCTCGATCTTGGACAGATCCAAAATATCGTTGATCAGCCCCAACAGCGAGCGGCTGGCAATACGCATCTTGCTGCTCAGCTCCTGCTGTTCCTGGTCCAGCGCGGTCTGTTCGAGCAGATAACAGAGGTTCATCACCGCATTCATCGGGGTGCGAATCTCGTGGCTCATGTTGGCCAGGAAAGCGCTCTTGGCCTGGTTTGCTTTTTCGGCCTGGCGCCGGGCTTCCGACATCGCTTCTTCCGCAAGGTGCAAGGCAGTGACGTCGCGATTGACCCCCACCATACGAATCGCCTTACCCTGCTCATCACGCACCACCAAGCCAGCGGCGTTGATATGACGCTGCTGGCCTTGGGGCCCGAGCACCCGAAAATCCGTCAGGTACTCCTGCTCGCCGGCGACGGCGGCCATCAGTTGTGCTTCGGTGCGGGCCCGGTCTTCCGGGTGGATACTCCCGCTCCAGACGGTGTACGGCTCGCGACCGGACTGTGCGCTGGGATCAAAGAAGTAGAGCCGGTACATCTGCTCGTCCCAGATCAATACATTCGTCACGATGTTCCAGTCCCAGACACCCATGCCGGCTGAGCGGGTGGCGATGCTGAGACGCTCCGACAAGCCGGCAATGTCCCGCGAACGCTCCGCCACCAGGTTTTCGAGATTGGCGTTGAGTTGCCGTAACTCACCCTCGGCCTGCTTGCGGGCTTCGATATCGGTACAGCTGCCGATCCAGCGCTCGAGCTTGCCGCTTGAGTCGAACAGCGGGACGCCGCGGGTATCGAACCAGCGATACACGCCGTCGTGACGGCGAATGCGGTATTCCACATCGTAGTTTGCAAGCGCGGCAACGGCATCGGTCCAGATTTGACCAGAGTGCGTCCGATCCTCTGGATGCAGCTGCTCAAGCCAGCGAAAGCCCAGTTGCTCTGATTCAGGGATGCCGGTGTAGGCCACCCACTGCGCACTGAGAAAATCGCAGCGGCCCTCGGCATCGCAGGTCCACACCAGCTGCGGCATCGAGTCTGCAAGCTCACGCCAGCGCGTCTCGCTGGCCTTGAGCAGCGCAACCGCTGCCCTCTGTTCGGTAACGTCCACCACCGCAGCAACGACAAGCTTGCGCCCGGCGAGCGATAGGGGGCTTAGGTTGACCTCTACCGGGAATTCATGACCCTTGGCATGCAGTGCCCAAAGGTCTTGGCGCGCGCCCATCTGTCTGCTGGTGTTGTCATAGCCAGCGCGCAGCGCCTGATGTCGCATTCGGTGTGCGATGGGCAGCAACATTTCCACCGGCTGACCCAGCAGCGATTCCGAGCCGTGGCCGAAAATGTCGAGCACCCGGCGATTGGCCTGAACAATCCGCCCTTGCTCATCGGCCACCACGATTGCCTGTGAGGAGCCATCAATGACGCCGCTCGACAGCGCGAACTGCTCTAGCTGCAATTGCTCGCGTCGATCGGCGGGCAATCTCCAGAAATAAGTGAGCAGCGCCAGCAGCAGACTCAGCAGGCTGCCAGCCGCGAGTAGCCAGCGGTCTGCGATCAACCCTGTTTCCTGGGCAAGTTCGGGGCGGGCAAAGACATCAATGGTCCAGTCGCGGCCGTAGAGCTCAAGGCTGTAGTGGCTGTGCGGCAGCCCAAGGACGGGTTTGGCTGCGCCACTGGTAAAAAACAATGGATCCTCAACATCGGCGCGTGCGTCGGTCAGGCTGACGTCAATTCCATCCAACCCGGTACCGATGCCCTCCAGCACTTCGTCGATCAGCAGCGGTGCGTAGCCCCAGCCGCGGGCTGCCGCGATGCGCTCTTCCTCGCTGCTGATCGGAAGCCCGTCGGCATAAATTGGGATTAGTAACAAGAATCCGCGTTGGGGCTGGTTGCTCGCCTGCACCAACGTCACCGGCGCGCTCAAGCGGGGTTGGCCGCTGCTCATCGCGGCGTATGCAGCCTCTCTTCGATTGGTTTCGGAGGCGATGTCGAGGCCAATGGCCTTTTGGTTCAGAGCCTCTGGCTCAACAAACTCGATGACCCAACGCTCACCCGTATTTGGGGACAGCTCATGCAGCTGAAAGAGGCCATCGTGGTGGTCTGTAGCTGCTTTCAGCACGTAACGCTGGACCTCTGCTGCCGGCACCCGCCGGACGAAGCCGAAGCCCCGCGCGCCCGGGAATTCCCGTTGCAGCTCCCGCGAGCGCATGTAATCGTCGATGGTCTTGTGATTCAGGCGATCGAGGCCAGCTCCAATCACCGCGCCCCGCAGACCGCGAATGCCGTATTCGTAGGTCCTCATTCGATCCCTGACGCGGGACACGAAGGCTTGGCCGCGTTCGTCGCACAGCTCCTGCACCTTTTTTTGACGGGCGATATCGCTGCGCCAGCAAGCCAGCGCCGTCAGCACCAGCCCAGAGACCAGCACCAGCAGCGCATACCGCAGGGCCCGACTGCCGGAGACCGGCGCTCTTAAGGCTTGCAAGATGAGGGTTTTCACGATCCCGGCTCAAAGGGCAGCGCCACGGCTTGATTCCGCCCGTTGTGCTTGGCCTGATAGAGCGCTTCGTCCGCGCGGGCGATCAGTTCGCTAGGCGGGTGGAGCGTCAGCGTGAGGTCTTGTGCGTAGGGCCGCGGTAACAGGGTCGCAAGGCCGGCAGAGATCGTGACCGAAGAGGAGACCGGCGAGTCCGGGTGGCCGATGGCGATGTCGGCCAGCGCCTGACGGATTCGGGATACCAACTCCAGTGCGGCCTTGGGCATGGTGTTGGGCAGAATCAGCAGAAACTCCTCGCCGCCATAGCGCGCCGCCAGGTCGCCACCACGGTGCGTATGGGTTCCGAGCACTCCAGCGAGGATGCGTAGGGTGTTATCGCCAGCGAGGTGTCCGACCGAATCGTTGTAACGCTTGAAGTGATCGACGTCGATCATCACCACGGAGAGCGGCTCGCCGGTGCGACTCGCTCGCCGCCATTCCATTTGCAGGCGTTCATCCAGTTCGACCCGATTGGCCAGGCCCGTCAGGCCATCTCGTCGGGCCGCCTGTCGCAACTGATCGGTCAGCAACTTCAGGCGCAGGTGAGTCCGCACGCGCGCGCGCAGCAGGTTGGCGTTGACGGGTTTTGAGAGAAAGTCCACTGCACCCAGTTCCAGGGCTTCGATTTCAAGCTCCGGGCTGTCATGGCTGGTGACAAACATCACTGCCACATCGGCAAGTTCCGGGATTTGCTTGATACGACGCAGCGTCTCGATACCGCTTAGGCCAGGCATCTCGGCGTCGAGCAGAATCAGATCAGGCACCAGGCTAGCGGCGAGCGACAAACCCTCTTCCCCACGGGTGGCAAAGCGCACGTCCCGGTACTCCGATAGCGCCTTGCGCAGCACCTGGATGGTGCCGGGGTCGTCATCAATCAGCAGGATGGCTGGAATAGGGCTTTCAACTGTCGGAGTCGTCATGTCTCGGATATTAAGGCAGGGCGATTTGATGCTGGAGCTTCAATGCAAAAGCGTCTGGCCGCTGCGGTCGGCCATGCAGATAACCCTGCATGAGTTCGGCGCCTTCGGCAGTAACCATGTCGAGCATGGCCTGGGTTTCAACCCCTTCGGCCAACACTCTGAGGCCGAGCGATGCGCCCAGCGCGACGATGGATCGAATAATGAGAACTCCTCGCGGATTGGTCTGCGAGGCAACCAGGAAGGAACGGTCGATCTTGATTTGATCCACCGGCAGATCACAGAGATAGCTGAGTGATGAAAACCCGGTACCAAAGTCATCGATGACCAGCGAGACGCCCGCATCCCGCAAGCGTTCCAGCAGCTGGCGGTGAGTATCGTCAATATCGAAAAGGCTGCGCTCGGTCAGCTCCAGGCCCAGCATCTGCGCAGGCAAGTCGCGCCGGCGCAGCGGGCCAAGCAGTCGTTGCTCGGCATTGGGCAGCATCAGAAACGACGCGGGCACATTGACGTAAGCCCTGAAGCGATTATCGATCAACCCAGCCTGAAGCCATTCCTGAAGGCAGGCCGCAGTCTTCTCCAGCACCGAATCGGTGATTGCGAGGATCAGGTCGGAGCGTTCCGCGAGCGGGATGAACTCGCCCGGAGAGATCCAAGCATCGGTCAGATGTTCCCAACGAGACAGTACCTCAGCACCCACGATTCTCAGATCGGCGGTACGAAACACCGGCTCCATCACGATGCTCAGCTTGTTGCGCTCAATGGCCAGACGCAGCTCGCGCTCCAGAATCCCGTGATACTTCAAAGCGGTGAGCTGACTGATGTCGAACACGCACAGCGCGGTGGGGTTCGCCGATTCTTTGGCGGCATGCATCGCCAGCTCAGCGCGTTCCAGCAGCAAAGCCGCTGTCACGGCATCGTAGGGATAGGTCGTGATACCGGCGACGATGTCGATCTGCACAATTTGGCCTGCGATCGCGAACGGTTTCGCACAGGCTTCAACGCCCTGCCTTACCTGGGCAGAAAATGTGGTTCGGCGAGCGTCTGCAACAAAAATCGCAAACTCGTCGCCGACCATGCGACCCAAGACCGCACCGGCCCCTAGCTCCTGCTGCAGACGCTGGCCAAACTGACGAAGCACTTGATCGCCGAACTCCCGACCGTGGCGGACATTGATTTGCTTGAATCTGCGGATGCCGAAGTAGGCCACGCAAAGCTGCCCCAAGGCGACGCCGCGCTCCGGGCGCAATAGCGCCCCGGCCAGTTGATCCAGAAAGCTGCCCCGGTGCAGCATTTGTGTGATCGGGTCGATGGTGCCGACCAGCGCCATTTGCTGGCGGCCTTGATACTGGGCGCGGGCGTAGCGCAACGTTCGTTCCAGCATTGGGCCGTCTGCCAGTCGCTTAGGCAGGAAGCCATCTGCCCCTGCGGCGAGGCATGCGAGATCAGCCGCTTCGTGTTCCACCCCGGTTAAAAAGATCACCGGCCCGCGCATGCCGGCAGCGCGAAGCATTGGCAACATTTGCAGCCCAGATATCGGCTCCATGTTGTAGTCGAGCAAGCAGACATCGACTGAGCGGGCCTGCAACAGCGTTTCTGCGGCTTTCAGGGTGCCCGCTGTTACCACCGCATAGCGAGGCGCGACATACTCGCTCAGCAAATGACCGAACAGTTCGGCGTCGGTCGGGTCATCTTCGAGCAGCAATGCCGTGAGTTCGTGGGCGTGGCTTTCTTCCATGAGTGCGAGATTCTGGAAAAATCGGTGAGTTACCTTAACGCGAATGCGGGCCCTTGGGTCGAAGCTCGGTGATTCAGAAACTGATACTTCCCTTACTGCATCCTGATCGAGTTCCTCCAAAAGCTTCGGCGCTAATCTGCGCTGCGCGCTATGCAGTGTGGCAGCGCTGGCATAGGCTCGCGTTCTGACTAGAACGGGCCTGCACTTGAAACCGCCACAGACCATGATCGACGGCAATATCACCTCGGATCTGCCTACGATCGTGCTGATCGAGGATGACGCCAACGATCGCCTGCTCGTGCGTGAAGTGCTCGAGGCGGGCGAAGCCGTCGGATTGCGCCTGGTTGAAGCTGAAAACGCCCTAGACGGCAGGACATTGGTTGACGCCGCAACGGCCTGCGTTCTGATCGACAACATGCTGCCCGACGGCTACGGGCTTGATCTGGTCGGTGAGTTGCGCGCTGCGTGGCCGGCACTGGCGATCATCATGATCACCGGCACTGGCGACGAGGAAATCGCCACCCAGGCTCTGCGTCGCGGCGCGGACGATTACTTGCCCAAGCACCGAATGACGCCGGGCAATTTGCATCGTGCGATTCACGATGCCATCGACAAGCATCAGTTGGCGGCAGTGATGGACCGGCGGCAGGCGCAGTTCGAACTGCTGTCCGCGCTCATGGATACCGCAGAAGACCTGCTTTTTGTGGTCGATATCCGGCGCGAAGCCGTGGTGATGGGCAACGCCGCCACACGCCGGGCGCTGGGTCGGGCCGATGATGACCTTGGCGAATCGCCGGCGCCGGCTGCCAACCTGTTCAAGGCCGGCGAAGCGGCTTGGTACTCGCTGCGCGCACTAGTTGCTCGCCTCAGCCCAGCGCGTTTCGAGACCACGGTCTGGGTCGGCAATTACGTCGGGCGCCCGGTCGAGATCAGCGCCCGGCTGGTGAACCAGAGTGGGCGGCAATTTGTAATCGGTATTGGTCGCGACATCAGCGAGCGCAAGAATATTCAGGCGGATCTTTTGCGACACGCCGCCATCGATCCGCAGACCGAATTGCCGACGAACAGCGCCTTCTTGCTGCAGATGGCGGCACTCACCCGGGACACTGAGAGCACCTGGATGTTGGCAGCCGTACACGTCAGCGTGCTGGAAGCAATCACCCGCGACATCAACCCCGAGACTCTGGGTGACTGGCGGCTGCGCATCGCACGACTGCTGCTCGATGGCGCGACGCAGGACGGTGGTTGCGTCGGGGTGTCTTCCAACAAGACCTTTTTGTTGGCATTGCCGGTCGCAAACCTGAAGCAAGCCCGCGACCAGCTGGATTCATTGCAAGCGGCACTGGTCGAGCTCATGAAATCCCTGCCCAAGGCGGCACAGCCTCTGGCCAGCCGCAGCAATCTTGGTGGCCGGGTCGCGTTCGGCGGGTTGATTGGCCACCCCGAGTCGCTGGTTGGTGCCCTGCAGCTTGAGCGGGTGGTCGGCCTTGCCGGTGAAGCCGAGCTCACTGGCAGCCAAAAGCTGGTTCGCGCGTGAAACGCGGCTCAATCTCTTGCAGTGGCAGCGCCGGAATGGAGCGCCCTCGATGGTGAAAGCTCCGCAGTCTGTGCCCGTGAAAAGAACCCTAAGTTCCACAGACACTGCAACGCCGATCGTGGTTGCAGTCGGCTCTTCGGCCGGCGGCATCGAGCCCGTACTGGGGCTGGTCTCGGCGCTGCGCAAGACCGGGACATACTGCGTCGTGCTGGCCCAGCATTTATCTGCCACCAATGCCAGCGTGTTGCCAGAACTGGTGCGCCGACGCACGAGCCTGAGCACCAAAACCATCGAGCACTGGGAGCCATTGAAACCAGATACGGTCTATGTCACGCCGCCGGGTTTCGACGTGGTGTTTGAGGCCGGCCACCTGTTATTGGTTGCCGCCGCACGCCGCATCACTCCGCAACCCTCGGTCGACCAATTGTTCGAGTCACTGGCAAATAGCGGGTTGGCACCCCGAACGCTGGCCATCGTGCTTTCGGGCCTTGGCAGCGACGGTTCGAAGGGCCTCCATACGCTCAAACGGGCCGGCGCCCTGACCATGGTGCAGCGGCCTGCCGACGCCAGCTCGCCGGACATGCCGGAGGCTTCGCTAGCCACCGGCTGTGTCGATTTCTGGGGTTCGGTCGAGCAGTTGGGAGAGGCCTTAATGACTTCCATTGAACGACTGCACTTGCCAGCTACAGCGCCCGATCCCGCGCAATTGGCGCTGCTGATTTCGGCCTGCAGAACTGGCGGCGTTGACTATGCCGTCGATTTTTTTTCCGACGATTCGCTGGCACAAATGGCTCAACTGCGCGGGGCGCTCCTGGGCTTGAACAGCCTCGCGGACTACGCGCAGCGACTCGCCCTCGATTCCAGTGAAGCCGAAGCATTCCTGCGCCAACTACTTCAGCCGATCGGCTCTTTCGATCAGTCCGTGCCCCAGCGCAAAGGGCTGCTGAGCGTGCTTGTCGACGAATACCTGCGATGGTCGGGGCCAGACCCGTTCAGAGTTTGGAGTGTGGGCTGTGCCAGTGGAGAAGAGCCCTATGCGATGGCCTTTGCGTTGCAGGACGCGCGCGCACGGGCTCAGCACCGCAGCGATTTTCTGATCTACGCCACAGATTTGCTGCCGGAGCAGATCAGTCTCGCGCGCGCCGGAACCTACACCCCTCACGAACTCCAGGGCCTGCCTGAAGACATTGTCGGCCGGTATCTCGGCCGGCGGCTGAAACATCTGCAGGTGAACCTCGACCTGCGCCGCAAGATTCTGTTCTCGGTGCACGACGCCATGACCGAGCCCGCCTGGCCTGCACTCAACTTCATCGCGTGCCTGGGCATTCTGCCCAGCCTGAGACCGCGTTATGCCCAGCAGCTTCTGCTCAAACTAGCCGCCGCCGTACGCCGCGGCGGCGTCCTGTTCACCGGCGCGGCAGAAGGCTAAACGAGGGTCTTGACGCCCCTTACCCTTTAAACGGCGTCAGAAGCAAAAACACTGACGTGATGGCGAAAGGAGAGTGAGGCCTCAGCTTGTGTGATCCGCGATCAACTGGATGCTGATCTGTGAACCTCCGGCGGCTGTGGCGTCCTTGGCAAGCGAGGCAAATAGAGTCATCGAGACGGCATCGCCGGCGTCATTGGTCAGCGTGACGGGCTGAACGACGCTGGTTCTCTCGCCGTGCGCGAGTTCGTCAAGGTTGATCCGCCATTCCTTGTTGTTCTGCGCCTGGATCACTTCCGTCAACGACAAATTGATCAGGTCTTTCTCGCTGCGTTTCAGCATGCGGCAGAGCGCTGAATTGGCCTTCAGGAACTGCAGATTGCGTTTCAGCACGGCCATGCCGACCGTGCTCATCTCAAAGTTCAAGCGATACATTGTTTCCCGATCGCGCAGGGACTGCTCCGCTGCTGCCTGCGTGGAGATGTCGAGGAACGTGATCACCGCCCCGCGGTGCTCCTCGTCCATCAGCAAGGTCGGCATCACGCGAACCGTAAAGACCCGACCCTGGTCGTCACTCAGTGGCACTTCGGCGGGGCGGCCGTCGCGGATCACCTTTTTGATTGAAGTGATCAGACTCATGATGTCGACGCTCCAATCGACGCTGACCAGCGACATGTCGATCTGAAGACCTTCCTTGGCCAGGAAGCGCTCGGCAGTGCGGTTGAAGTGCTTCAGGTGCATGCGCTCGTCGATCACGAGCAGGGGAAAGTCCAGACTTTCCTTCACGCTCTGCAAATCAGCCGCCAGCGTCGACAGCTCGGTGGACTTGGACTGCAGTTCGTCGTTGACGGTCAGCAGCTCCTCGTTGGTGGATTGCAGCTCTTCGTTGGAGGTCTGCAACTCCTCGTTGGTGGACTGCAGCTCTTCATTGGAAGACTGAAGCTCCTCGCTCTGCGACATCAGTTCTTCGTTGGAGGTTTCCAGCTCCTCGACCACGGTCTGCAGATGCTGACGGGTCGAGGCCAGCTCTTTTTCCAGCTCTTCGATGATGACGTTGTCGCGACCGTCTTCCGCCGTGCGCGCCACACTGGCATGCAGAGGCTTCTCGGCCGGCTCGAAGGACAACGCCAGCAACAGCGTCTTGTCGACTTGCAGTGGTGTCACGACTGGCACAAAGCTGCGGGTGCCATTGCCTTCGGCGATCGAGATCACGGTGCCGGTCTGCGTCGCTCGCTCGCGCCGGCAACGATGCACCAGTGCGCGAATCTCGCCGCGCATCTCGTCAGGCACGAGGTCAAACACCTTCATGTCTGCCGAACCTCGCGGGAAACGCAGGAACGGCCGCAGCTCGCCAGTGAAGTGAAGTGCCTCGTCGAGGTCGTTGATGACAACTGCAGGCGGGCAGTAGCGCTCGGCCAGTGCCGTCAGCAGCTTGTAGGTGGTGTTGGGGAATTCCGGCCCCTTGCGGCTGGGCTCTTCCTCCTGTCCGGGGCCACGGCGCGAGCGCAGTGGCACCGCATAGGTGGGTCCGGCAGTTTCGCGGCGCAGGTAAATACGCGCGCCTTTGTCGAGGTCGCCAAACAGCTCTTTGTGCAGCTCAATCGATTCGGATTTGCCCAGGAACAAGCGACCGCCAGAACGCAGGGCGTAGTGGAAGATTTCCAGCACCCGGCGCTGCACGTCGCGATTGAAATAGATCAGCAGGTTGCGGCAGCTGATCAGATCGACGCGCGAGAACGGCGGATCTTCAATGACGTTCTGGGCAGCGAACACCATGTTCTGACGCAGCGACTTCTTGACCTGGTAGGTGCGGCCGGTCTGCTCGAAATATCGATCGCGGATCGGCTTAGACAGCGCCTCAACAGCCGTATCCGGGTAATTACCAGCACGGGCATAGGCCAACGCGTCGGTATCGAGATCGGTGGCGAAAATCAAAAAATCCGAGCGGCGGTTCTTCTCGCGGATGACATCCGACATCAGGATGGCGATGCCATAGGCCTCCTCACCTGTGGCACAAGCCGGCACCCAGACGCGAATCACGCTTTCATTGTCTGACTCATCCACCATCTTGCCCAGCTGTTCGCGCAGGGTCTCGAAAGCCTGCGGATCGCGGAAGAACGAGGTGACCGAGATCAACACGTCCTTGGCCAATTGGCGCGCTTCCTCCTGATTGAGCCGTACGTGTTCGGCGTACTGCTCGAGCGTCGCCAGCTTGTGCAGCGCCATGCGCCGGGAGAGGCGACGATTGACCGTCGCCGACTTGTAGTGGCCCAGATCAAAACCAGTGTGACGCTTGACCACAGAATTGATCTTGGCTTGGGTGCCGCTCACTTCCTCATCGGGCAGCGGCAGCCGCATCGAAGCAGGCAGCGCAATCAGGCCCTGCAGCACATCGCCGACCTTGGTCGCCGGCAGCACCATGTCCGCCGAGCCGGTCTGAATCGCCGCGCGCGGCATGCCGTCATATTTTGCGGTCTGGGGGTCCTGAATCAGCGCCACACCGCCGGCGGCCTTGATGGCGCGCACACCCAGAGCACCGTCACTGCCGGTGCCAGACAGAATGATGCCGACGGTATTTTCGCCGTAGTGCTCGGCCAGCGAGGTGAAGAAGTGATCCACCGAGGGCTTGGGCCCGACCGTGGCCTTGGGCTTGACCAGCCGCAGCATGCCGCCGCCATATTCCACATCGTGATTGGGCGGCGTGATGTAGATGGTATTCGGCTGCGGGATCAGCCGATCCGTCACGTCCTTCACCGCGAGGTCGGTGCTCGGCCTTAGCAAATCGCGCAGCAAGCTGCTGTGCGAGGGTGACAAATGCTGCGCCACCACGTAGGTCAGAAACTCTGAATGGGTCAGGCCAGCGATCAGTTCCTTCAGGGCCTCCAGTCCGCCGGCAGAAGCGCCGATACCTACGATGACGAGTCGTTGCACATCAGGGCCATCCAGGACCAGCTGATCAACATCGCTTTCGGTCTCCGCTCCCATTGGAGCCACGATTGATTTGATCAGACGCCGACCCTTCACGGCAGGCGCACCCAATGCCGATTTTCTGGCCGCAGGCTTCACGGTCTTGCCCCGGCTGTCGGCTGTTGCCTTCTTTCCTTTCGTCAGGGGGGCACCCTCAGCGGGAGAGGGCTTGGCGGGCAGTGCAGGTGTCTTTTTCACAGGGTCACTTTCGAAAGGAGAACAAAAATTACGATTCAAAATCATGTGCTGATCAGCTAGCTAATTTGGGGTGCGTGATCGGCCTCTTCGGTCCCGGCAAGGAATACCATATAGCGTTGTTCTTTACCGATATATCAGCAGCTCAAAGGCATGACGAAGAAGACAAAGGTACCTGCTGCTCCGGCAGCCGAAGACGGCAACGGCAACGGCAAGCTCGTGGCGCCTCGCAAGCGGCGCGTCAAGGCGGCTGGTGCTGGCGTATTCCCTCAAGCCACTTTGGCGGCCGAACCCAGCGTGATTGTTGGTGTGGGCTCTTCTGCCGGCGGGCTGCAGGCGCTCAAGCTCCTCATGTCCGGGCTGGACCCCGCCGCAAATGGCTGCTTCGTCATGGCGCAGCACGTCGCCGCAGCGCACCAGAGCCTGCTGGCGGAGCTGCTGGCACCCAAAACGTCCTTGTCGGTCGGGTATCTGGAAAAGCCGACGCGGCCCCTTGGCAACCATATTCTGGTCATTCCCCCGGGTCATGACGGTATCGCTCGGGATGGTCAGCTCGTGCCGCTGGAGGCCGACACGCATCGTGCTCGCGGCGCTCAACCCAGCATCGACCGTCTGTTCCAGACCATGGCGCACGAGTTTGGTGACCGCGCGGTTGGCGTAGTGCTTTCGGGCACCGGCTCTGACGGTGCGATCGGCGCCGCGGCAATCAAGGCCGCGGGCGGCATCGTGCTGGTGCAAGACCCTAAAACCGCGCAATTCGACTCGATGCCGATGGCCGTGATCCAGGCGCGGGCCTACGACGCCATCCTGCCGCCGGACCAGATGGGTGTTGCGCTGGTGCGCATCGCCAGGGCACAGGGCAGCGGGCTCGACACCGAGCAGGTGTTGCAGTCGATGCCTGAAAAGGTGCTGCAGCAGATCAAGGCGCTGGTTCGGCGTCGCACCGGCTTCAACCTCAACCATTACAAATCCAGCACCGTCTTGCGACGAATCCAGCGCCGCGCCCTGCTCGCTGCGGCCGGGTCGCTGGAGGAATACCTGGTTTATTTGAGCGCCGACGCCGATGAGGCCAAGCGCCTCGCTGGCGATTTGAGTGTGCGGGTCACTTCGTTCTTTCGCGACCCGCACCTGTTCGGTGAACTGACCAAGGTGATCAACACCTTGGTCGAGCGCCATCCACCGGGTGACATCATTCGGGTCTGGGTGCCGGGCTGTGCCTCCGGCGAGGAGGCTTATTCCATTGCGATGCTGCTCACGGAAGCCTTCCGCGTGAATGCCAAGGCACCGTCCTTCCTGATGTTCATTACCGACATCAACCCCGAGTCGCTCGCAATGGCGCGCCTCGGACGATATGACGTGAGTGATCTGGAGAATCTGCCGAGTGGCTTTTTACAACGCTATTTCGAGACCCGCGACGGTATCGCCGAAATCGCGAAGCCGCTGCGTCAGAACCTTGTCTTCGCCACCCAGAACGTGGTTGAAGATCCACCGTTCTCGAAACTGGATCTCATCAGCTGCCGCAACTTGCTGATCTACTTCGAAGGCGAGGCGCAGGATCACGTCATTGCAGCGTTTCATTACGCACTAAAGCCGGGTGGCCTGCTGTTCTTGGGCTCCTCCGAGAATATCGACGCGCAAAAGGCGCTGTTCGAGCCCGTTCAAATCAAGGCCCGCATCTACCGCCGGACGACGCATCCAGTGGTGTTTCACTTCAAGGCACTCAGCAAGGCCGAATTGCCAGCGCAAGCGCCGTCTTCTGCCGAGGCCGCGGCGAAAGCTGAAGAACTGCTGGAGACGCCGCGCCGGAGCCTGAGCCGCAAGGAAGCATCGATGCGTGCGCGTGACCTGGTCGCAGAGCACTACGCGCCACCCGCGATCATGGTCGACGAAGAGGACACGATTATTCACTTCATTGGAAACCTCTCGCCTTTCGTGACGCTCCCACGGGGCAAGACCAACTGGCTGGCACACCAACTGGTATTGCCCCCGCTGAATGCGGAGATGCGGCCGCTTCTGCACCGTTGCCGCAAGGAGAAGATCACCATCCGGGGCGGGTCCTACAGCATCGAGATCAGTGGCCAGATGCGTCGCGTTAGCCTGGTCGCGCATCCGGATGTGCAGGGCTCCAAGGTCTTCGTCATGGTCGCCTTCGAAACCCGCTCGATCGCGGAATCCACCTCAGAGGATCTCGGCGGCGCCGGCAATCTGATTCGAGAATTGGAAAATGAGCTGGCCAACACACGCGAGCATCTGCAAACACTGATTGAAGAAATTGAGAACAGTAACGAAGAGTTGCAAACGGTCAACGAAGAATTGCAGTCATCCAACGAAGAGCTGCAGTCCTCGAATGAGGAGATGCACACCTCCAATGAGGAACTTCAGTCTGCCAACGAGGAGCTGCTGACGGTCAACGATGAGCTGGCAAACAAGTCCGAGGAGTTGCAGAGTACGAAGACCGATTTGAACAACATCAAGGAGGCCTTGGAAATCGGCATCCTTGCCGTTGATGCGGACTTGAAAATCAGCCACTACAACGTCGCCTTCCTCAAGCTGCTGGGGGGCACTCCGCCGCGCCCGCAGTCGACGCTGCTGACCTTGGAGTGGGACTTTCCACACGAAGGCATCGCTGGCGAAACGCTGGATGTGATCCGCCACAAGACGGAGCGCACCCGGCTGATTTCATATGGCGCTGATCGCCATCTTCGCTTGGCAATCGTGCCATTCCGGGCCGGTGCTGGACCAGCGGGCCCCGGGGCCGTGCTGAGCTTCACCGACGTGAGTGAGCTGATCCAATTACAGGACAAGCAACAAGGGCAGGAAGCACTGTTCCGTTTAATGCTGGAGTCTTCTCAGACGGGAACCATTCTCACAGATCTCAATGGTGTGATTATGGAAGCCAATGCGGCGGTCAGCGAGTTCTCCGGCGTCGCACACGAGCAACTGATGGGCAGTCATATCGAGTCCATCTTTGACGAGAGTGCAGTGGCCGAGCTGCGCAGCAATATGCGAGTGGTACTGGCTAGCATCGATGGAAAGGCAGCGTTTGACGTTCTGCTGCGGAGCGAAGGTGCTGAAGCCAAGTGGGTGGCCATTGGCATGTCTGCCATCTCCGGTGCCAGCAGTCAGTCCACTCGCCTGGTTTTGCAATTACATGACATCCACGCTCGCAAGCGCACCCAGGACAAGCTCGCTGCCGAGCATCTGCAATTGCAGTTTCTCAACGCGATCTCCCGCCGCGTCATGGAGAGTGAATCGCTGATCGAATTGCGCAAATCGTTCCTCGCGGATCTCACCCTGATGTTTGACGGCATGACGGTGAGCTATCTGCATGCTCTGGGTGACGTCGGACTGACCCGGCAGCTTTCAGTACAGCTAGGCGGTGAACTCGTCGTTCATTCCTCGCGTCAGCCGGTAACGATAACCAAGCCTTATCTGCGCAAACTACGAGCGTTGCAGCTCAGCAGCCCGACAAACCCCCAGCTAGACGCGGAGACCGAAGGCGACAGCACCATTCTCGACCTGCCCATTTCTGATGGCGAAGAACTCATTGGGGTGATTCGTCTGGAAGCTGAGTCGGCTCGTCGATGGTCAGCAGAAAATCTCTTGATGCTGAGGGCGCTCTCAGACACGCTTTCGCTGGCCGAACGTGAGGCAGCGGCTCGGGAGCAGCGCAAGCAGGCCTTCCGCAGTCTGCGCCAGGAACGCGAGCGTGTACTCACCACGCTGAGTTCGATTGGTGATGGGGTGATTACCACTGATGTGCACGGATTGATCGAGTCGATGAATCCGGCCGCGCAGCAGCTCTGCGGTGTGGGGGAATCAGACTTTCAGGGCAAGGCATTGTTCTCGGTGTATCAGGTCACACGCGGTGAAAAAGGCGCCGTGGTGGAGAGCGTGGTCGAACGGTGTCTGAAAGATCGTTTGCCGATTGAGGACTCCAGCCTGGATCTTTACCTCGTCAAGGCCAATGACACCCGCATCGCCATCAACCATTCTGCCGCGCCCATCATCAGCTCCGAAGGGGAGCTGTTGGGCACCGTTCTGGTGTTTCGTGATGTCACGGATACTCGATTGCTGGCTCGCGAGTTGAGTCATCGTGCCTCACACGATTCCCTGACGGGCCTTCCGAATCGTGCAGAGATGGATCGCCAAATCGAGCACACGTTAAAAGAAGCCCAGTCCGGCCAATCTCGCCATGCCTTGATCGCTTTCGACCTGGATCGCTTTAAGCACGTCAACGACACGGCCGGGCACCCGGCAGGAGACGCTTTGCTGCGACAGGTCGCAAACATCTGTCGGGATAAGCTGCGTGCGGCGGATACCTTGGCGCGTGTCGGCGGCGACGAGTTTTTGGTTTTGCTGCGCAACTGCAGCGAAGAACGGGCCAAACAGATTGCCGAAGCCTTGGTGGCCGCCATTGCGGCGCTGCAGTTCGAGTGGCTCGGTCAGGAATATCGGATCGGCGCCTCGGCGGGAGTCGCCCTGATTACTGCCGAAACATCCCAACTCTCCACGCTGCTTGATCGCGCGGATGCGGCTTGCTATGCCGCCAAGCGTAATGGCCGCGGACGGGTCGAGCTCAGCAGCGTCGACCAAGCACAGTCAACCCTTGACACTGAATCTCTGGCTTTGATTCGCCGCGCCATTGAAGAAGAGCGCTGCGAGTTTAAATCGCAGACCGCCGTCGCCTTGCAAAAGGACGAAACCGGGATTTACACCGAACTGCTGATGCGGCTCGGAGCTAGAGAAGACCCATCGTTAAGCCCAGACAGCTTCGTCACCACGGCACGACGTCATCATCTTTTGGTCCCACTCGACCAACTCGCCATTCGTCAGGCGATGCGTCACATCGCCTCCCTACCTGGCGAGAAAGCCGGCCACGTCTTTGGCCTAAATCTGTTCGCGGAATCAATGCGCGACGCCAAGCTGCCGGACATTCTCTTGGCAGCAGCCACACGCTACGGCGTCTCACCGTCCAACGTCGCCCTGGAGATTCCGGAGCAGGCCATCACACGGGATATCGACGCGCTGGCAGAGTTCTGCCGAATCAATCGCGCGCGCGGTTTCCGAATCGCCATGGATCAGTTTGGTTCGCACCTCGGGTCATTTTCGGCAATACGCACACTCCAGCTTGACTACGTCAAGATCAATCTGCGGCCACAAAATCTCAGTCTGGGTCGTCCGGAACCCATCGATCACCAAATTCTGGAAGCGCTATGCCACATCTGCCGCCGCAACGGCACCAAGACGATCGCCGTCGGCGTGGAGCAAGCGTCCATCGCAGATGATTTGCGTTCGGCTGGTGTCGACTACGTGCAGGGTGTAGCGGTGTCTGACGTTGCGCGCTGACAACCGAGACGCATCACTTACAGCAACCTCCTCCCTTCGGGAGATCCCTTGACCGCAAATCTAAGGCACTTGAATGGGAAATCTCCGTGCAAGCGTTGGCACGCATGACTACATAGCCCCCTATCCCGAAATGCAGAAGGCCATACGGCCAGCATGATGCGTCTTTTGCTCGATAGTGATCCCGGCGATGCCTATAGACGATTGCGAGCTGCGATTTGCACGGCTGACATCGTCACTGCAAAACCCCCGACCGGCCGCTCTTGGCACTTCTGAGCCGGCCACCACACTGCCGGGATGGTGTTCGTTCCCTTCCTAACCTTTTTCCGCCACATATATCTCTACTGAGTACGCCCCTTGGTGTGCTTGGACGCCGAAAGCCCGTCCTCCACTATCCCCAAGAGGAGATCTATGCCCCCTACCCTGACCTGTCCGCAGTGCGGGTCTTCGAATATCGTGACTTACGATTTCGCCAAGAAGATCTGCGGCGCAGTCGGCGCATTCCTCGGAACGGTGCTCAGTCTGTCTGCAGCGATCGCGATGAGTAGACGTAGCCCAATCCCCACACCCTCTCATCCTGTTGTTCTGACCGGTCAGGCTGGCGAGTTTCTTCGTTTGGTGGTGTTCGGTGCGGCTACCGGCTACACAGCTGGACTCAAGCTCGGACAAGCCATCGATGAAAACCTGATCGAGAACTTCGAATGCATGACTTGCGGCTGCACCTTTAGCAAGACAGATCCAGATCACATCGGTATCTGAGCAAGCCCTACTCCAGCCTGACCCCGCTTCTTCCGCTCTACCCGAATCCACAAGACGCCCGCAGCCCTTTAAGGCTGTGGGCGTCTTTGCGTTTGGCTCCCCCAACTCCCCATCAAGGATCTCTCATGCATCTTGTTCAAACCATGGCTTACGTTAACGACACCCCCTGGCACGGGCTTGGCAATCAACTCGCCGCCAATCAACCCCTGGACATTTGGGCCAAGCAAGCCGGCATGGACTGGCAGATCGAATCGGCCGATGTCCGCTTTGTCGCCGCATCGAACAATGGGCTTGGTACCATTCACGCCTTCCCCGAGCAGAAGGTTCTCTATCGCTCCGACACCAAGGCACCCTTGTCCGTCGTCTCGAAACGCTTCCACGTCGTGCAGCCGTCCGAAGTGCTGGAGTTCTACCGGGACCTGACGGAAGCCGGTGGATTCGAACTCGAAACCGCAGGCGTGTTGAAAGAGGGTCGCAAACTCTGGGCGCTGGCACGGACCGGTCAAAGCGTCTGTCTCAAGAACCGGGACAAGGTCAATGGCTACCTGCTGCTCGCTACAGCCTGCGATGGCACCTTAGCCACCACGGCGCAGTTCACATCCGTTCGTGTGGTCTGCAACAACACTCTCGCCATCGCCCTCGGCGACAGCTCGGGTGCCGTCAAGGTCGGTCATCGCAGTCAGTTCGATGCGCAGGCCGTCAAACGTCAGCTCGGCATCGCAGTGTCCTCCTGGGACGGGTTCATGGCCCGGATGAAGGCGCTGGCAGACTGCAAGGTTTCAGACACCACGGCGACTGCATTCCTGAAGCGTGTGCTGGCTTACCAAACTTCGAACGCTCAGGTGCCAATGGCGGTCGGTGAGCGGTCGCTCAGGGCAGTCCATGAGCTGTATGCCGGCAAGGGTATGGGTGCTGACTACGCTTCCAGCACTGGCACCGCTTGGGGGCTCTTGAACAGTGTGACGGAGTATGTCGACCACCACCGGCGCTCTCAGAGCGACGACAACCGTCGCGACACCGCCTGGTTCGGTTCTGGCGCTGCTATCAAACATCGGGCGTGGGAGGAAGCCTTGAAGCTTGTGGCTTGAAATCGAGGACTGCGATGGACTGACGAGTTGGATAGTCAGTCTGTCAGCAGGTTCGCTGCCGAGATTTCCAGCGCATCCGCTAAGCGTTCGATGTTGTAGATCGTCACGTTTTTCTCACAACGCTCGATCATCCCGATGTATGTGCGATGCACTCCTGCCCGGTCGGCAAGATCCTCTTGGGACAGCCCCTGCGTCGTCCGAGCTTCTTTGACGTTTCGGGCGAAGACGACTGCAAGTCGACAGTTTTTGGGATCGGACGGCACCCAAGTAGCGTCGGCTTTTGCAGACCACGATTCGACATACTACGATTAGCATATACGCTCAACGAAGCGTGATTGCTTTCGCCTTTGAACCAGGCGCCAGAATCAAAAAAGGGGCGTATGGGGCAAGACAACAGGCTGCATAGAAGTTCGGTGCGCTGCCCTCACTGCGGCGCGCCGATCAGTCTTTTCAAAAAACTCTTTTTCGGACCGATTTTCCGATTCCGCTGCGCTAACTGCGGTCACCACTGGCGCGTCTCCTGGTGGTCCGTGGTGGTGGCGATCCTGACCATTCTCGGTTTCACGATTCTGCTGTTGCTGAGCTGGATCACCGGCCTGTTGCTTGTCATCGGTCCAAGCGCCGGATTGATAGGCGGACTCGCAGTCGTGATCGCCGGCCTGGCCATCGCGCAACTGGTTCCGGTCCGCAAAGCGGACTAGCTACCCCTCTCTTCTCTCTCCTACATCTCTATCGAGGTTCCACCGTGAATACCCCTCATCACTGCCCCAACCCACTGCTCCGGCAGTTCCTCGCAACCTATTTTCCAAAAACCTCGTCTGCAATGTTTCTCGCCGTTCTGCTTCTCCTCACCGGCTGCAATGACTATAAGCAGCTCGCAGTGGGCTATCAGCGCGAAAACCTGCTGCTGGAGTGCGACGGCGAATTCTCCAACCGCTGCAGCAGCAAGAAGGCCGACTTCAACATCTCGGTCCTGAACTCGACCGACGAGATCGGCATGCTGGCCGGTGACGACGCAACGCGTCAGAAGCTGGCGGAGGCTCTCGGTCCTGAGGGTCTCCGCCTGTGGAAGGAATCTGCGACGGCGGCGCGCGAGCACTACATCGCCCGGATGAAAGCGCTGCGACCAGGCTGGTTTGCCCGCTGGTTTCTGGGGAGCAGCCCGCCGAGAAAAGGCAGCGTCCGGATGTTCATGGACAAGGAAGACGTCCGGCCGGTCATCGAATACGCACTCGCGGAATTCAATGCCCGCTGCACCGCCGCCGGCTTGAACGATCTTCCGGTGATCGCCGGGCGATTC
>Ga0255091_1000059_pt1 | contig 54018 bp, 53 predicted proteins | sample Colum_Yuk_RepB_8_2_FD_188439 | JGI IMG/M metagenome (GOLD analysis project Ga0255091, IMG submission 188439) | Freshwater microbial communities from Columbia River, Oregon, United States - Colum_Yuk_RepB_8d | ecosystem: Environmental > Aquatic > Freshwater > River | place: USA: Oregon... | reverse complement strand
GGCCAGCGCCGATGAGGGCAGCCAGCCACTGCGCCAGCGCACGCAGGTGATACTGGCGCTGCTGGCCCTCGCGGCCTTCGCTGGCTTGATCGCGCTCGGCGTGTGGCAGTGCCAGCGTCTGCAATGGAAGCGCTCCCTCATCACCCGCGTGGAGTCACGGCTCGCCGCCGCACCCACACCCGCACCGGGGCCGTCGCAGTGGTCGAGCCTGGTCGCGGAGGACAGCTACCGTCGCGTGCAGGTGCAGGGCATGTATCACCACGATCTGGAAACCTGCACCCAGGCCGTCACCGGGCGCGGCCCCGGCTGCTGGGTGCTGACCCCGCTGCGCACGCGTGAGGGTTGGTGGCTGCTGGTCAATCGCGGCTTTGTGGAGCCCGCCCGACGCGATCCCGCCACGCGCCTCGCGGGGCAGGTCGACGGCTGGGTGTCGGTCGAAGGCTTGCTCCGCCTCACAGAGCCCGAGGGCGGCTTTCTGCGTCGCAACGATCCGGCCGCGCAGCGCTGGTACTCGCGCGATGTTGAGGCCATTGCGGCGGCCCGGCAGTTGCCGCCGACCGAGACCGCGCCCTACTTCATCGACGCCACGCAGACCGTCGCGAACGGCCCCATCGGCGGGCTGACAGTGGTGCGCTTCCACAACAGCCATCTGGTCTATGCCATCACCTGGTTCGGCCTCGCACTGATGGTGCTGCTCGCCACCCTGCAAGTGCTGCGCCGCGAGCGGCGGCTGGCAGCGCGCTAGCGCATGGCCGCAGCCGAGGGGGCGACTGCTAGCATCCGGCGCATGTCGCTCGTGCAGACCACCATCCGTCACCTCTCGCTGCTGGACTCGCTCGGCGAGACCGCCGGCCAGCGCAATGCGCTGCTGCTGATCCAGCTGCGCTGGCTCGCCGTGTTCGGACAAGCCTTCACCATTGTGGTGAGCGGCCTGTGGTTTGACCTGCATCTGCCGCTGGCACCGATGTTCATGGTCATCGGCCTCCTGGTGCTGCTCAACCTGCTGAGCCTGCTGCGGCCACGACCCAACGGCGAGGTGCGCAATGCCGACCTGATGGCTGGCCTGCTGGTGGATGTGGGTGCGCTCACCGCACTGCTCTACTTCAGCGGCGGGGCCACCAACCCCTTCGTGTTTTTGTATCTGCTGCAGGTGGCGCTGGGCGCGATCTTGCTCGAAGCCTGGTCCACCTGGGTGCTGGTAGCGCTCACCTGTGTCGCCTTTGCCGTGCTCATCGAGCACCACGTACCGCTCAGCCTGCAGGCCGGCGATCCGGCCCGACTGTTCACGCTGCACGTCTGGGGCATGCTGGTGTGCTTCGTGCTCGACATCGTGCTGCTGGTGATGTTCTTCGGCCGCATCAATGCCAACCTGCGCAAGCGGGATCAGCGTCTGGCCGATCTGCGCCAGCGGGCGGCGGAAGAGGATCACATCGTGCGCATGGGCCTCCTCGCCTCCGGGGCGGCGCACGAGCTGGGCACGCCGCTCGCCACGCTCTCGGTGATCCTCGGCGACTGGCGGCATCTGCCGGAGTTTCGCGACCACCAGGAGCGGCGTCAGGAGCTGGACGAAATGCAGGCGGAGCTCAAGCGCTGCAAGAACATCGTCAGCGGCATCCTGCTCTCGGCCGGCGAGGCGCGCGGCGAGGCCACCACGCTCACCACCGCCGCGCGGTTTCTCGACGCCCTGGTGGCCGACTGGCGCAGCCAGCACCCGGCGCTGGAACTGGATTACCACGTGGAGGAGCCTCTCGATACCGTCGCCTACCGGCGCCTGCCCATCGTCTCGGACACCGCCCTGCGGCAGGTGCTGTTCAACGTGTTGGAAAATGCCCGCGAAGCCTCGCCGGCCTGGGTCGGATTATCCGTACGCTGCGATTCCGAAACGCTCCAGCTCACGGTGCGCGATCGCGGCCCTGGCTTTGCGCCGGACATGCTCCAGCACGTTGGCAAGCCATACCAGTCCACCAAGGGCCGGCCCGGCAGCGGGCTGGGCTTGTTCCTCGTCACCAACGTATTGCGCAAGCTCGGCGGCACGGTGAAGGCCGCCAACGCCGAAGCCGGCGGTGCGGTGGTGACGCTGAGCCTGCCATTTGCCGCCCTTGCCATCACCGGCGAGCCCGCACCATGAGCGAGCGTGTGCTGCTGCTGGTGGAAGACGACGAGGCCTTTGCCCGTACGCTGCGGCGTTCCTTCGAGCGGCGCGGCTACACCGTGCACAGCGCGGCCAGCCTCGCCGCCGTGAGCGCCCTGCTGCCGCAGATCCACCCCACGCACGCGGTGGTGGATCTCAAGCTCGGGCAGGAATCGGGCCTGGCGGTGGTGCAGCACCTGCACGCGCAGCACCCGGACCTGCTGATCGTCGTGCTCACCGGCTTCGCGAGCATTGCCACCGCGGTGGAGGCGATCAAGCTCGGCGCCTGCAACTACCTCGTCAAACCCTCGAACACCGACGATATCGAAGCCGCCTTCACCGGCGAACCGGGCGACGAACCCGCGCCGCTGCCCGCCACCACCGCGCGCGCCACTTCGATCAAGACGCTGGAGATGGAGCGGATCCACGAAGTGCTGGCCGAAACCGGCTTCAACATCAGCGAGACCGCCCGCCGCCTCGGCATGCACCGCCGCACCCTGGCGCGCAAGCTGGCGAAGCGCTGGGTGTCCTGAACCGCACTACGGACGCGGATGGAGCTGCTTCTTCGCGAGGCTGTAGCGATGCACCTCGCTCGGGCCGTCGTAGATGCGGAAGGCCCTGAGGTCCGTGAAGATGCGCATCACCACGTCCTCGCCAGTGACGCCGCGCCCGCCCAGCATCTGCACGCAGCGGTCGACGATGCGCCAGCAGGCTTCAGACACCATCACCTTGGCCATGCTGGACTCCACATTGCCGTTCGCGCCCTGGTCGAGCACCCAGGCGCAATGCCAGATGGCGAGCCGGGCGGCGTGCAGATCCATCGCATTGTCGGCCAGCATGAAGCCCACACCCTCGTGCTCGCCCAGTACCTTGCCGAAAGCCTGGCGCTGCCGCACATAGGCGAGAGCAATATCGTGGGCACGGCGCGCCTGGCCGAGCCAGCGCATGCAGTGGGTCAGTCGCGCCGGAGCCAGCCGCACCTGGGCGTAGCGAAAGCCCTTGCCAGGCTCGCCGAGCACGTCGCCGGCCGGCACGCGGAGATTCTCGATGGCGAGCACGCCATGGCCGCCGGTGAAGCAGGAGTCCATCGCATCCATCAACCGCTCGACGCGGATTTCCGGCCGGTTCATGTCGGCCAGGAACATGGTGGCGCTGCCGTCTTCCATCTTCGCCATGATGATGGCGAAGGTCGCTCCCTCGGCACCGGTGATGAACCACTTGCGGCCATTGATGAGGTAACTGTCGCCATCCCGCACGGCGGTGGTTTGCAGCATGGCCGGGTCTGAGCCGGCACCCGGCGCGGGTTCGGTCATGGCGAAGCAGGAGCGGGTTTTGCCGGCCACCAGCGGGGCCAGCCAGCGCTGTTTCTGCGCCTCGGTGGCGACCACCTCCATGAGGTGGATGTTGCCCTCGTCCGGCGCATGGATGTTGAGCGCAACCGGCCCCAGCGCCGAATAGCCGGCCTCTTCAAACACCACCGCCTTGGCGATGTGGGAAAGGCCCAGGCCGCCGAGCGCTGTCGAGGCATGGGGCGTCAGCAGTCCAGCCTTGCGGGCGCGGGCGACGAGTTCGTCGCGCAGCGATTCCTCGGGACCGTGCGGTCCACGGCGTGCGTCGCCCTCCCTGGGGATCACCTCATCCGCGATGAACTGACGGGTACGCTGCTGCAGGGCCAACAGCTCGGGCGTGAGGGAAAAATCCATGGTTCGGGCTCAAGATGAAAGCGGCGGGGCCAGAGCATGCCACTGCCTTGCGGCGGCGCGCCCTGAAACACCTCACATCTGCGGCGGCACCCACTGATCCCGCCACTGCTCGAACTCCACTGCCGGCAGGGCCTTGGTGTAGTAGTAGCCCTGCTGCAGGACGCAGCCCAGCTCCACGAGCTGACGCATCTGACGCTCGGTTTCAACGCCTTCGGCAACCACTTCGAGATCGAGGCTTTTTGCGAGTGCGACCGTGGCGGCAACGATGGCCACCGCAGCGCGCGAAGTTTCCATGCGCTCGACGAAGGAGCGATCGATCTTGATCTTGTCGAGCGGGAAGCGCTGCAGATACACGAACGAGGAATACCCGGTACCGAAATCATCCACACCCAGCCGGTAGCCGGTGCCACGCAGCTCTTCCAGCGTCTGCTGGGCGCGCTCCACCTGCTCCAGCATGGCGCTCTCGGTGATCTCCAGGGTCAGCCCGCCGGGACGGAAGGGATAGCGGTCCCGCAGTGCGGTCAGAAGCCCGATCACCGAGCGATCTTCGATCTGACGGGTGGAGAGGTTGGCGGAAATCCAGATCGGGTGATCCTCGTCCTGCCAGTGTGCGATGCGGGCGCAAACCTGCGTCAGGCAGGCCTCGCCGAGCGCATGCACCAAGCCGCTGTCTTCAGCCACCGCAATGAACTCATAGGCCGTGCGCACGCCGCGCTCGGGGTGGCGCCAGCGCAGCAGCGCCTCGGCACCGACCACGCGACCTGCCACGACATCCACCACGGGTTGGTAGAAGGGCTCGAACTCCTGGTGATCGAGGCCACGGCGGATGTCGGCCGCCATCGCCAGTCCCTTGCGCGCATCCGCCGTCAGGGCGGGATTGGCGAAGCGCACACCGTTGCGGCCGCTTTTCTTCACCAGATACATCGCCGCGTCGGCGCTGCTCATCAACTGTTCGGCGTTGCTGCCGTCGGCCGGAAAGCCCGCGACGCCGATGGAGACCGACATCGGCAGCAGATGTCCATCGAGCAGAAAGGGCTCGGAGAGTCCGCGCAGGATCAGCCGCGCCTGTGCCCCGACGCGCTCGCGCCAGCTCTCGGCGTCGGCATCGGCCTGGGCATCGAGCAGCACCGTGAACTTGTCGCCGCTGTAGCGCCATACCTGGGCTTCGAGCATTGCGAAGCGTTGCAGTCGGAGTGCAGCCTCGCGCAGGTAGCGATCACCCGCGCCATGGCCGAGGCTGTCGTTGACGCTGCTGAAGTTGTCGAGGTCAACGTACAGCAGCGCGAGGCTCATCCCGGCCTGCCCCGCCTCGGTCACGGCGGCGCGCAGGGCCTCGTCGAAGTGGGCGCGGTTGCCGAGGCCAGTGAGTTCGTCGGTGTAGGCGAGATGCCTTAGCCGCTCGGCCTGGTCGCGGAACTGCCGCAGGGCCTGCGCCATATCGCCGAACTCGTTGCTGCTGAGCGGTGGCATGTCCACCATCGTTTCGCCGGCATTGATCTGCCGGAGCACCGCGACCGTGGTCTGCAGGGGACGCACAATGGAGCGCAGGATCAGCAGGCAGAGGGTGACGCCCAGCAACAGCGCGACGAAGATGATGGCCACCGCCAGCTGCACGGCTGAGCGCGCGCGCGCCAGCTGGTCGCGGGAAATCTGGTCGGCCTTGAGGCGTTCGCGATCGCCGGCGACCTTGAGGGTGGACTCGATGAGGTTGATATGACCCATCGTCTCGTTGGCGAGCGCGAATGAATCGACTTTCTTGCCTACGATTGCATCAATCGCTTTTTGCATGGAGGCAAGCGAAAGCTTCCGCTGCTCGCGGACGATCGCCACGCTGGTAGCATCGAATTGCTCGAGAAGGGGTAGCCCATCCTCAAGCGCCTGCTCGGCCTTGCTGCGCTGCTTGGAAAACTCGGCTTCCAGCTCCTTATTTCCAATCAGGCGCGCGACGTTAACTTGGCTTTGATAGTGCCGAGAGCTATTGAGTGCTTCGCGCAACAAAATGATCGTCTGAAGACGATCGTACTGCCGCTTCTGCTCTACTTCTTGCTGTTCGCGCTGATGGATCACTACGCCCAGCAAAAGTGTGGTGCAGCCGAGGATCGCCATCAGGCCCAGACACAATCCCAACAATCGGCTGCGGACGCTGACCCTCTGGATATGATGGTCGGCCCATTGCGACCAGGCGTGAATCCGCTTGCCGAGGTCAATCGGTTCTCGGGAGTTCGTCGAGGGAGCGTTCACAGTGCCGAGTCAGATGCGTGTTCAATCGCGACTGCTCGCGACTCGACGTGCAGAGGTGGCAGTCGAGCCGGGACGCGGGCGAATCGATGGGAGCGGCAGTTTAGCGGTAGCCGCGGCACCTGACGACCTGCACAGCACACTCGAACGACCTTTTGACCGAGCGCGCTACCCGACCATCGCCCAAATCGTCGGCCCCGGAACCGAGGGCGCACGATGCATGCTCGATTTCGACGCCAATCCTTTCGTTTTTATATCGAAATCAATAGTAAAAACTTCCAGTATGAACGGCACTTTTTGATTTGTGGCCGTTACTTTTGGTCACCCATTGCGGGTTTTTTTAACCAAAACTGGAGCAGGACCATGACCGAGCAGACCATCGAAGTGCTGGAAATCGCCGAACTGGAATACGACGTGGGCGGCGTTGGCGCCGTCGAGCCGACCGACTCGCAGGCCAGCAATGCTGCATTCGTGCTGTTCAAGTTCTTCGGCGAATAAGTCGTACAGAACTCTCCCAGCCGGAGCGGCGTTTGCCGCCCCGGTTTTTTTTTGCCTGTCGATCGGGTGAGATCGCTACTGCAGCAGCGTGCGCCTGAGGAATAGCACCGTCGCCGCCGCCTGGAAGTCGCGGTTGGCCTTTTTGCGGAAGCCGTGGCCTTCGTCCTTGGCCATGAGAAACCACACTTCGCCGCCATTGGCGCGGATCTTCGCCACCATCTGCTCCGCCTCGCTGGCCGGCACGCGGGGGTCGTTCAGGCCCTGGATGATGAACATGGGCTTGGTGATTTTGGCGGCATTGTTGAGCGGCGCCGTCTTTTCCATGAAGGCACGCATCTCGGGGATGCGCTCGTCGCCGTATTCGACCCTTCGCAGATCGCGACGGTAGTCCTGCGTATTGGTCAGGAAGGTGACGAAGTGGCTGATGCCCACGATGTCGATACCGGCCTTGAGCCGCTCGTTGTAGTGGGTCATCGAGGCAAGCGTCATGTAACCCCCGTAGCTGCCACCCGTCACCAGCACGCGGCTGGCGTCGAGGTCTGGCTGCGTGGCCACCCAGTCCAGCAGGCCCCCGATGTCCTTCACCGAGTCTTCACGAAGCAGACCGTTGTCGAGCTTGAGGTAGCTCTTGCCGTAGCCATCGCTGCCGCGCACGTTGGGGGTGATGACGGCGATGCCGAGTTCCTTCAAGTAGAACTGCGTGATGGGAGCAAACACCGGCAGGGCCTGCGCCTCCGGACCGCCATGGATGTTGATGATGACCGGCCATTTGGCGGTGCTGGTTCCGCTGACGGATTTCGGCTTGTAGACGAAGGCCGGGATGCTCCTGCCGTCAAAACTCGGGTAGCGCACCAATGCAGGCTCGACGAAGCTCGCGGTGTTGAGGCCGCCGACCTCGCTCGCCGTCCAGCGGGTGATGGACTGGTCACCGAGCTTGAAGGCGTAGACATCCGCCGGATTGGTGGCGCGATCAATGGAGAAACCCAGCTTGGCACTCTGGCTGTCGAAGGCGATACGGTCGATCTGGCCGACCGGAATCTTCGGGATCAGCAGCGGCTTTCCGGTGACGAGTCCGATCAGATGAAGGGCTGCGATCCCGTCCTCGTTGGTGACATAGGCGAGCTTCTTGCCGTCGTCGGAAAGCGCGAACTTCTCGACATTCCAGGGCACCGCCGCGCTGAGGTTTTTCTCTTCGCCGCCTGCCAGGGGCTGGACCCGCAGCTGGCGAAACTCCGACCCTTCGTCGGAGGTGAAGTACACCCGCTTGCCGTCCTGCGAAAACTTGGCGTCGCCGAAAAATACCGGCTCCTTCGTCGGGTGAAACCGTGTCAGCGTCTGGCTGGCAATTTGCAGCGTGTATAGCTCCGACTCGGTGATCGATACCGACCGGCTCACCAGCAGCGTCTTGCCATCGGGCGAAAAATCCAGCGCCGTCCACTCACCTTCCTTTTCGAGGATCGGCGTGCTGGGCGCGGCAGTCTTTCCATCGAAAGCCATGAGATGGATGTCGACATCTTTACCGTTGCGGCGGGTGGTTGAGAACGCGAGCTGCTTTCCATCGCGCGAAAAGACGGCGGCGGTGTTGCGCGACTTGCCATCCGTGAGCAGCATCGCTTCACCGCTGGCGACATCGAAGTAATGAAACTGGAAGAACTCGTTACCGCCGGTGTCCTTGCTGAACAGGAAGCCATTGAGCCTGGGGTGCGGCAGCGCACCGCCGATGGGCTCGGGATAGAAGGTGAGCTGCGTGCGCGCACCCATGGCCTGGGTGAGGCGGTGGATCTGCGCCGTTTCGCCAAAGCGCGTGCTGATGAGCGCACTGCCGTCCGGCAGCCAGCCACTGAAGCTCGCCGCCCGCACCTGCTGGTAGCGGTTGAGGCGCTCCGTGAGTTCGGCTGGGATTTCCGGGATGCCCTCCATCACCAGATTGCCGCGCTCGACGCGCGTCGGGGACTCCGCCGCCAGGGCGGTCCCCATCACCAGACCACCGCAAACCGCTGCCACCAGAACCTTGATCGCCTCACGCATGCGTCGCTCCTAGCTTTTGACCTTCATCACCACACCACTGAAGCCCTGTGCCCTCAGGCGCTGCTGTGCCGCCGAGGCGGCAGCGGCATCGCCATACGGCCCCAGCCGCACGCGGTACCAGGTGTCCTTGTTGTCGATGGTGACCTGCTCGACCCGGGCCGACAAACCCGCCAGCGTGAGTGCTGCCACGCGCTGATCGGCATCTGGCCGGGTGCGGAAGGCAGCGACCTGGATCACGAAGCGCTCTCCCGTCGAGAGCTGTGCCGTGGGCTGCGGCGGGGCTTCGCGAGCCACCGCAGCAGCCAGCTCGGCCTCGGCACTGCGGGTGGCCGCCGCGCGGCGGGCGATGTCAGACACCGTCTCGGGTTTCGCCGCCGGGCGCGCCTCCGCTGGCGGGGCCTTGGCGGGTGCAACCGGCTTCACATCGGCGGCAGTGGTCGGCTTTTCCGCCGGCTTGGCGGCAGCCGGTGCTGGCTCGGGCAGCGAATCGCCACTCAGATCAGCAGGCACGCCTGCCGGTGCGGGCGCTGTCGACGCGGGCAGGTTGTTGCGCGTGGCCCCGGGCTTGGGCTTGGGCGGGTTGATGACCTCGTCCGGTACCACCACTTCATAGCTCGGCAGCATTTCGTAAAAGGCGAAACGCGAGGGCTCCTTGGGGGGGATCTCGATGGTCTTGCTGATGGCCTTGTCGGTGCTGCTTGGCGCCATGTCCATCGGGGCAACCGGCCGCGAGACGTAATAGATCGCGGCCGCAAAAATGATCAGGCTGATGCTCACCACCATCCAGGCCCACAGCGGCAGCCCCAGCGCGGCGCCGCCCGCAGCCACGCCCTTGCCGGCCCCGCGCCGCGGTGGCGGCTTGCCGCGCTTGGGCGCGGTCTTGGGGCGCTGTGGCCGGGCGTAGTCCCGGGTCGGCATTACATCGAGTCCTTGGGTTTCACACCCAGCAAGCCGAGGGCACCGCGCAACACCGTCTGCGTGGCGCGGATCAGCGTCAGGCGGGCGGCTTGCAGGGCGGCGTCATCGACCAGGAACTTGTGCTGGTTGTAGTAGCCGTGCAGCGCTGCGGCCAGCTCCTGCAGATAGAACGCCACGGTGTGCGGCGTGCGGTTGGCCGCGGCGACGCGCAGCAGCTCGGGATAGCGGGCGAGTGCCGTGAGCAGGGTTTTCTCTTCCTCGGTGTCGAGGCGTGCCAGCGAGGCGAAGCCCAGGGCTTCGTCGTATGCGCCGCCCTTTTCCGCCAGCTGCTTGAACACCGAACAGATGCGCGCATGCGCGTACTGCACGTAGAACACGGGGTTGTCGTTGCTCTGGCTGCGCGCGAGGTCGATATCGAATTCCAGATGCTGGTCGTGCGAGCGAGAGAGGTAGAAGAAGCGCGTCGAGTCCGCACCCACCTCGTCGATCAAGTCCTGCAGCGTCACGAAGTTGCCGCTGCGCTTGCCCATCTTGCCGCTGGAAAGCGTGACGAACTGCATCAGCGCCACATGCAGCGCGTCCTTGCGGCCCGTGAGCATCTCGATGGCCGCGCGCACGCGGGCGATGTAGCCATGGTGGTCTGCGCCCCAGACGTCGACGAGCAGGGGATAGCCGCGATCGAGCTTGTCGACGTGATAGGCGAGGTCGTTGGCGAAATAGGTCGCCGCGCCATCGGCCTTGAACAGCACGCGGTCTTTCTCGTCGCCGAACTCGCTGGTCTTCAGCCACTCGGCACCAGCCTCGATCTTGGTGAAGCCCTTGTCGCGCAAGCGCTGCACGGCGGTTTTGGCAAAACCGCTGTCCACCAGCGACTGCTCGGAGAACCACTGGTCGTAGCGGACGTTGAACGACTCCAGCGTCGCACGGATGGTGGCGAGCTGGTCAGCCAGCGCGGCCTGGGTAATCGTGGCGTAGTGCGCGCCCAGCAAGGTGCGGGCGCGGTCGATCAGGCTGTCGGCGTATTTCTCCTGCGCGAGCTTGATGCTGTCCTTGGTCTTCTCATCCGCATCTTCGGGCGCCAGCGGCTCTGCGCCGAGACCCTCAAAGACAAGCGCTTGCGGATGCTCGAACGCCGCGCCGTGTACCGCGCGCAATTTGGCCGCCGTGACTTTGATGTATTCCGCCGGATAGCCGCGCTTGGGGAAGCTGAAGGCGAGGCCACCCGCTTCGAGATAGCGCAGCCACACCGACATCGTCAGCACATCCACCTGACGGCCGGCGTCGTTGATGTAGTACTCGCGATGCACGGCATAGCCGGTTGCCGCGAAGAGATTCGCCAGCGTATCGCCATAGGCAGCCCCCCGGCCGTGGCCGACGTGCATGGGCCCGGTGGGATTCGCGCTCACGAATTCCACCATCACCTTGCCCTTGGCTCCGCTCAGGTCCTGGCCCCAGGTGTCGCCGGCCTTGAGGATCTCTGGCACCACGGCCGTCACCGCATCGCCGGTGAGGAAAAAGTTGATGAACCCCGGGCCGGCGATCTCGACCCGGGCCACGTGACTGCTCGCCGGCAGGTTTGCCACCAGCGCCTCGGCCAGCTTGCGCGGCGGCAGACCCAGCGGCTTGGCGCAGGCCATCGCCAGATTGCTGGCGAAATCGCCGTGGGACTTGTCCTTGGTGGCGTCGATCAGCGGCGTGACGGCGGGCGTCTCCTTGCCGAGGGCGGCACAGGCGGCGGTAAGGGCCTGCGTCAGCAGGTCTTGCAGGTGCGGTTTCATCTTCAGTCTCGGGTGCGGACGCGCATTCTACGGAAGCCGCACATGGCTTCAGAACAAATCCACCGGATCGACATCGATCGACCAGCGCACTTGCCGCGCACCGGGCAGCGCCTCGACCACGGGCAACCAGGCAGCGAGCACGCGCTGCATCGCAGGCCGGGCGGGACTGGTGAGCAGCAATTGTGCGCGGGCGCGGCCATCGCGGCGCTCCATCGGCGCCGGAGCGGGGCCTAGCAACTGCACGCGGCGGGTGTCTGGAAACACGGCCTTGGCGGCAGCAAGAAAGTCATCCACCCGGCTGCGGACTGGGGCCTCGGCGCGCAGCAGGGCCAGATGCGCGGACGGGGGCAGGCCGGCCTCGGCGCGCTCCCGCAGCAATGTGGCGGCGAGCGCGCCATAGCCGTCGCGCAACAGCGCGAGCAGGTTGGGGTTTTGCGGCTCGCGGGTCTGGATCAGCACTTCCGGAGCTATCGGCGCATGACGACTGCGGCCGGCGCGGCCGGCCACCTGTGTCAGCAGCTGGCCGAGCCGCTCCAGCGCGCGAAAGTCCGACGAGAACAGCGCCTGGTCGGCGTTGACCACACCCACCAGGCTCAGCGCAGGGAAGTCGTGTCCCTTGGCGAGCATCTGGGTGCCCACCAGCACATCGACGCGGCGCTCGCGCACGTCGTCCAGCAGGGCTTCGAGCTGGCCGGCGGCGCGCAGGCGATCGGTGTCGAAACGCTCGATGCGGCGGCCGGGAAACCGGTTTTTCAGCGCCTCCTCCACCCGCTCGGCGCCCTCCCCGACCGGTATCAGCTTCTTGTCGCCGCAGCTCGGACACTCGCGCGGCGGGCGACTGACGTATCCGCAATGGTGGCAGCGCAGGGCACCTTCGCCACGATGCAAGTTCAGCCGCGCATCACAGCGTGGGCAGGGGGCCACCCAGTGGCAGGTGTCGCAGAGCAGGGTCGGTGCGTAGCCGCGTCGGTTGATGAACAGCAGCGCCTGCCCGCCCGCCAGCAGATGCCGGTCGATGGCCGCCGCCAGCGGTTCAGAGAGCCCGTGCTGAAGCGGATACTGATTGACATCAACCACTTGCGGCTGCGGTGGCGCCCGGCGACTGATGCGCTCGGCGAGGCGCACCAGCCGGTAGCGTCCAGCCTGGGCATTGGCCAGGCTCTCCAGCGCCGGGGTGGCGCTACCCAGTACCACGCGAGCCTCGGCGGCCTTGGCCCGCACCAGTGCCAGATCACGGGCGTGGTAGCGAAAGCCATCCTGCTGCTTGTAGCTGGCGTCGTGTTCCTCGTCGACGATGACCAGCCCCAGCGCGCAAAACGGGGCAAACACCGCCGAACGGGTACCGACCAGAATCCGGGCGTGGCCTTCGCGGATGGCGAGCCAGGCGCGGTTGCGTTCGCCATCGCCCATGCGGGAGTGAAAGCCCGCCACCACGGGGCCAAAGCGTTCGACGAAGCGTTCGGTGAGCTGTGGCGTCAGCCCGATCTCGGGGCAGAGGATGAGCGCCTGCTGGCCTCTCGCGAGCGCGTCTTCGGCGAGCCGCAGGTAGAGCTCGGTCTTGCCGCTGCCGGTGATGCCTTCCAGCAGGCTGACGGAAAAGCCCTGTCCTTCACGCAGCGCCGCGAGAGCCACGGACTGCGCGGCGGTCAGCGGCGGCCCTTCGGTCAGCACGGCCTTCGGCGGCGGTGCAGCGGTCTCGATCACCCAACCGGCCGCCAGTGCGCGGCGGCGAGTGCTGGCATCCACCCGCGGCGCCCCATCCATCGCCCAGGCTTGCAGCGCAGCGCGCAGCTTTTGGCTGCGCGCCGGCAGGGTGTCGATGGCGGCAAAGCCCGCTGCGGTGAGCTTCAGGCCTCTGCCAGCCGGCAACTCAGCGACGCGGCCCTCGCGCAGCGGTGCCGGCAAGGCCGCGCTGATCACCTCGCCAAGAGGATGGTGGTAATAGTCGGCGGCCCATTGCAGGGCCGCGAGCCAGTCGGCCGGTGCCACGGCGGCGGCGTCAAGCACTTGCTGGATGGGCTTGCAGGATCGGGTGTCGTCCTCTGCAGCCCGCCGCCGCCCAACCACCACCCCGACAAGGCTGCGCGCCCCGAAAGGCACCCGCACCCGCATGCCCGGTGACGGCGACACGCCGTCGACTGGCGGCAGATAATCGAACAATTGCCGCAGCGGCACTGGCAGCGCCACCGCAATGCGCTCGGCAGTGATCACCCCGTGCATCCTGTGGATAACTTTGTGGACAAGCGAGTTATGGCGCAGGCAACGGCGAGATGCGTGACGCGCATGAAATTGGCAGATGCGTCATTTTTCGTAATAGTCTTCAATGAAATCAATTATTTGTATGTTCAAGTAAAAGCGGTTTGCGAAACAGTACTTGACCGTCACCTTGCGTCATGGACTCGACATACTGTGGATAACCGCCCATCCGCTTGTTCAGCACGAGGTGAATTCATGGCGCATTCAGAAGCCGACTTTAGGTTCGCCGGGTCAACGTGGGGACTGAACCCGCGTTGAATCCCTGCTTTATTTCGACGATATCTCTCCGAGGACTCACCATGATCCGCTTTCCCCGCACCTTGTTGCTGACCACCCTGCTCGCCAGCGCCCTGCCTACCTTCGCAGCCGGCGCCGCCGCTTCAGCGGATGTCTCGGCCAGCGCGCAGATCAACACCAACGCGGCGACCCAGGCGGCTGGCGCACTAGAATCCACCACCAAGGGAGCGCTCGGGGCAGGCGCTGCGGTGGGCACCAACGCAGCCACTGCGGCAACGGCGAAGATTCAGGCCGGTAAAGCGGCCGCCAGCAGCACCACCATCGGTGCGGGCGCTGATCTGGGTGCCTCGGCCGGCGCCGCTGCCAGCACCGGCAAAGTCGCAGTGGAAGGCGCTGCCAGTGCCGGCAGCAACGCGGTTTCTGGCGCTGCGGTCAAGACCACCGAAGCGGCCAAGAAAACCGGCAAGAAGGTGAAATCTGGCGTCAAGAAGGGCGTCGGTGCAGCCGCCGGCGTCACCACCGGCGTGGTTGGTGGGGCGACCGGCCTGCTTGGCGGCGCACTGGGTGCGGCCTCGAACACTTCGGTCGACGCGAGCGTCAGCGCCGATGTCAACGCCAGCGGTTCTGCCGCAAAGCAGTAAACCCTCGCACGCCATGAGCGAGCCGGCGTCCAGCGCCGCGGCGCTGGACGCCTTTCTCGCCGGGGCGCAGTCGAGAGCGGTGCGGGTGGCCGAGATCGCCACCCGCTCCCGCGACGACGCCATGGATATCGTGCAGGACGCCATGCTGCACCTCGCCCGGTCGTATGGGCGCAGGCCAGCCGCGGAGTGGCCGCCGCTCTTCCACCGCATTGTCGAAAACAAGATTCGCGACTTTCAGCGCCGCCAGACCGTGCGCAACCGCGTGTTTTTTTGGCGCAGCAAGGCGACCGACGAGCACGACGAGCCAGAACTCGAATCGCTGGCACCAGATCTCAGCGTCCCCGACGCGACCGAGCGGCTGATGCAGCACGAGGCCATGACCCAGCTTCAACTGGCGATCGCCGATCTGCCCGCGAGGCAGCGCCAGGCCTTTGTGCTGCGGGTCTGGGACGGCCTGTCTACCGAAGAAGCCGCTGCCGTCATGGGCTGCTCCGACGGCAGCGTCAAAACCCACCTCTCGCGCGCCTTGGTGGTGCTGCGAGCCCGGCTGGATGCCGCTTGGTCTCTGCAAATCTGACCCAAGGCAGTAGCCACCCGAACCTTCATTCGCCACAATTCATTGGAGCTCAACCATGAATGCAACCGACCTTCAGGACCTTGCCCCCGCTGATCGCGCTTTCGCCGAAGCCGCGAGAACGCATCTGCGCGCCAGCGAATCCCTGAACTACGTCGAGGCCGCAAGGCTCGCAGCCACCCGCGCGCAGGTGCGGGAGATGGTCAGCCAGCCACGGCGCGCCATCCCAGCCTGGGGCTGGGTTGCGGCACCGGCCGCCGTTGCCGCCGTTGCGCTCTCCGTCCTGCGATTCGAGCCCGCCGACGTCTCACCTGCCACGCAACCAAGTGCTGAAACGCTCGTCAGCCTCTCCGCCGCTGTCAACGCACCGTCGCCAGATGCGTTGGTGTGGGAGTCCGATGAAGCGGGGCCGGACTTCTACCGCGATCTGGAGTTTTACCAGTGGCTGCAAAGCCAGTCGCCGTCGGAGCCCAATGCCTAGTCTGAGGATCTGGTTTGGCCTTCTGGCTTTCTGCGTCAGCCCCGTCGGGTTTGCCGCCCAAGCCCAGTCTGCCGCACCGGATGCTCCGATCAAGGCTCCTGAACAACCCAGCGCCGCACTGCTGGAGTTCATCGGCGACTGGCAAGAAGAAGAGCGTGAACTGATTGGCATGGAAACCAAGGCTAAAAACATCATTCGCAAACAAGACCCGAAGGAGGTGCGCCGTGCGCCCTGATTCGTTTCTGCGTTCCTGCGCATTCGTCATCGCCCTCACCCTGCTGGGTGTTGGCTCCGCTTGGGCCGCCCCGACGTGGAATGAGCTGAACAACCGCCAGCAGGCGCTGATCAAGCCATCACTACAGTCCGAGGGTGGCGATTTCGACTCCCTTTCCGAGCCACGCCGCGCAGCCTTGGTGAAGGGCGCGGACCGCTGGCTGGCGATGACGGCCGAGCAGCGGATCGTCGCCACCGAGCAGTTCCAGCAGTGGCGACGCCTCAGCACCGCCGAAAAGTTGGCTGTGCTCGACCGCCGCGACCGCTTCCGCAAAATGGGGCCGGATCAGCGCAAGGCCCTGCTCGACACGCACAAGCAGTTCCTGGAAAGCTCCCTCCAGCGGCAGCAGGAGCTACGCGACATTTTCAATCGCCTGCCGGTGCCGACCACTTCGCTGCCTTCGCAGCCGTTTGGCACGCCACAGCCGCCTACGCCGGGCGCACAACCGCCGCTGGGCCTCCCTGGGACCGTGTTCCCGAGCAACACGTTCACACTGCCGAACATCCTGCCCGGACCACGCTGAACGTCACATCGGGGCGTCCGCCGCCACAACCGTTTGTAAAAAAAAACCGAGCCGCAATGCGGCTTTTAGTCGTTGCAGGCTAAGGGGTTTGCTGCCGAGTCGCGTTCTCGCTCGGGCAGTGATTCACCATCACTCAGGTTTTAAGCGAAAACGGAGTGAACGCTGTGTTTCGGTCGAAGGTATTAATCCCTTCCACCTTCTTGAGCTTGTTTACGACCAGATAGGTCAGTGGCGTGAACACCACCTCCACGCCGATCTTGAACAGCACGTTGAAGACCATCAGCGCACCCAGCGTTTTGTTGTCCATGATCCCGTAGAAAGCCACGGGATAGAACAGCAGCGAGTCAATCGACTGGCCGCAGATGGTGGAGCCGATGGTGCGCGTCCACAGCATGCGGCCCTCGGTCCAGACCTTCATCTTGGCCATCACATAGCTGTTGACGAAGTCCCCCACCCAGAACGCGAGCATGCTCGCCACCACAATGCGCCAGGTGTTACCGAACACCACTTCGAGCGCCGGTTGCAGCACCTTGTTGTATTCACTGTCAGGACTGGCGGGCATCGCCAAGATGATCGCGCTCATGCCAGTCGCGAACAGCATCGCCGCAAAACCTGCCCAGATCGCACGGCGTGCGCGGGCGAAGCCGTATACCTCTGTCATCACATCACCAAAGATGTAGCTGATGGGGAAGAAGAGATTGCCGGCACCAAAGGTGACCACTCCGATCCAGGGCAATGTCAGCACGCAAGCCTTGGCCGGACCGATGAGGTTGGAGCAGAGCAAGACGGCAACCGTGCCGCCCAGCAAGAAGTCGTAATAGCGAGGATTGTTCATGCCGCCACTTTACGGCCTGGCGTCGCAACGAGCGTAGCAGGCTTGAGTACCACCCTCGCAGGCAGCGATCTCATTCTGTCCTGCGCAGACGACGTGGCGATCCTGACAGGCCTGCCTGCAACGCTGGTGTGGCGACGGTGGATTGGTGGGCCTTCGGCGGAGTTCGTCCGGCGTTTGGCGCAGGCTCCTGAGCGTGGCACTCGCGAGGCCGGCCGGATCGCAGCGCTGAATGCAGAGCCGACGCGATTGCGGGCACAACGCACTGGTGGCCTGCGGCTGCGCTTCGCAGTAGGAGAAATCTCCTTCGCAGCGCTCCAAGCACGGTGCGACGCCAGGATCGGCTTTGACCAATGGCGAGGCATTCTTTCGTTCGGCCGCTACCGGCAGGGCCATCAGGCCGAGCAGCAGTGCCACCACCAGCGTGTTGCGCATTCATACTCCGGGTGAGGCGTCAGGCTGCCAAAGCTCGATGACAGCTGATGAGCCCATGCAAGAAAAAAGCCGCGCGAAGCGGCTTTTTTCTTCGCGGCAGCATCGGCTACCGCACCCAAAGAAAGGAACTAGTGGCCGCCGTCCAGCGATTTCACGGCCTGGATCATCTGCACCATCACCTTCTGTGCATCGCCGTAGACGAGGTTGGTGTTGTCGGCGAAGAACAGCTCGTTCTCCACACCTGAATAGCCCTTGCCCTGACCGCGCTTCACCACGTAGACCTGCTTGGCCTGGTCGACGTTGAGGATCGGCATGCCGTAGATCGGCGAGCTCTTGTTGGTGCGCGCCGCCGGGTTCACGGTGTCGTTGGCACCGATGACGATAGCGACATCAGCCTCTTTGAACTCCGCATTGATGTCTTCCATGTCATAGATGAGGTCGTACGGCACGCCGGCTTCAGCGAGCAGCACGTTCATGTGGCCGGGCATGCGGCCTGCCACTGGGTGAATGGCGAACTTCACTTCCACGCCCGCATCGGTGAGCAGCTTCACGAACTCAAACAGCTTGTGCTGCGCCTGCGCCACGGCCAGACCGTAGCCGGGGGCGATGATGACCTTGGAGGCGTAACGCATGTTGATGGCCGCATCGCCGGCCTCGGCCGGCTTCTGGCTACCCTTGATCTCGCCCTGCACCTCGTCGCCCGCAGGGCCGAAGTTGGAGAAGATCACGTTGGCCACGCTGCGGTTCATGGCCTTCGCCATCAAGAGCGTCAGCAGGGTGCCGGCGGAGCCGACCACCATGCCGGCAATCATCAGCGCCGGATTCTGCAGCACATAGCCTTCAAAGCCGACCGCGAGGCCGGTGAACGCGTTGTAGAGCGAAATCACCACCGGCATGTCCGCGCCGCCGATGGGCATGGTCATCAGCACACCGAACACCAGGGCAAGCACAAAGAACGCGGCTGTGATGGCCACCGGCGCATGGCCATGCCATACGAACACGATCGCGAGCCCCAGTGCGAGCGTCACCAGGAACACCAGGCCGTTGAGCGCCTGCTGACCCGTGATGCGCCAGGTGCCGTTGATGCGGCCATCGAGCTTGGCCCAGGCGATGAGCGAGCCGGAGAGCGAGATCGCACCGATCAGTGAGCCGATGATGGTGACCACCAGCGCCACGGCCGGGTGCGTACCCGAGGTCTTGAGCAGTTCCACCGCGCCGATGGCCGCGGCAGCACCGCCACCCATGCCGTTGTAGAGCGCGACCATCTGCGGCATCGAGGTCATGGCCACCCGCTTGCCGCTCCACCAGGCCCAGCCGGTGCCCACGCCCAGCGCGATAGCGGCGAGGGTGACGTTGGTGGTGAGGTGCGGCTTGGCCTCCTCAGAGACGCCGAAGTAGTAAAGGAAGGCCGCCAGCACGGCGACCAACATGCCCACGCCCGCCACGACGATGCCGCTGCGCGCCGTGACCGGCGACGACATGCGCTTCAAGCCGTAGATGAAGAGAAACGACGCCGCCAGCGCCGAGAGATCGATCAGAAGCTGTGCAGTCATGGCGCTTAGCCCTCCTTCTTCGCCGCAGGGGCTTTCTTGTCGCTGGGCTTGAACATGTCGAGCATGCGCTCGGTCACCACGTAGCCGCCGGCCGCGTTACCAGCGCCGAGCAGCACACCAAAGAACCCAATGGCCTGCTCAAGTACGGTGGTGGCGTTCAGCAGCGCGAACATCGCACCCACCACGACGATGCCGTGGACGAAGTTCGAGCCCGACATCAGCGGTGTGTGCAGGATGGCCGGTACGCGGCCGATGATCTCGTAGCCGGTAAAGGCCGCGAGCATGAAGATGTAGAGGGCGACAAAGCCCGTGATGACGGTGGTCGGTTCCATGTGCTGGGCTCCGTAATTAAGCAGCTTCAACCGCTTTCTTGGCGGCTTCGTTTTTGATCTCGCCGGCGTGCGTCAGGCAGGCCTTGGCCAGCACCTCGTCAGTCCAGTCGATGTGGATCGCTTTTTCCTTGACGAAAAGCTCGATGAGATTGAACTGGTTCTTGGCATACAGCTCGCTGGCGTGCTCACCCAACATCGAGGGCACGTTGAGCGGGCCGACGATGGTGACCTGGCCGACCTGCACGGTTTCGCCGGGCACGGTGTATTCGGTGTTGCCGCCGCCTTCAGCAGCCAGGTCGATAATGACGCTGCCGGCCTTCATGCCGTCAACCTGCGACTTGCTGATCAGCTTCGGCGACGGGCGACCGGGGATGGCGGCGGTGGTGATGATGATGTCGGCAGCCTGGATGTGCTTGGTCACCACGGCGGCGATCTTGTCCTTTTCTTCCGGCGTCAGTTCGCGGGCGTAGCCGCCGGTGCCGCGGGCATCCACACCCGTGTCGACGAACTTGGCACCCAGCGACTCAGCCTGCTCCTTGGTCTCGGGGCGAACGTCATACCCTTCGGTCATGGCACCGAGACGGCGTGCGGTAGCCAGCGCCTGCAAGCCCGCCACGCCAAGGCCCATCACCAGCGTCTTGGCCGGGCGGATGGAGCCCACCGCCGTGGTCATCATCGGCAGGATGCGTGCGATCTGCGTCGCGCCCATGAGCGCGGCGTAATAGCCCGCGAGTGCAGCCTGCGACGAGAGCGCGTCCATGGCTTGCGCACGCGTGATGCGCGGCACGAGCTCCATGGCGAAGCAGGTGATCTGCTTGTCGCGCAAGGTCTTCACCAACTCGACTTCCTTGTGCGCATAGATGAAGGAAATCAGGATGCTGCCCGGCTTCATCGCCTGCACCACCTCCAACGAGGGGGCCTGCACGCAGCAGACGATGTCGGCATCGCCCACCATACCCTGAGGATTGGCGATGGCGTGGACGTTCTTGAAGGCCGAATCCGGCAGCTTGACGGCGTCACCGGCCCCGGATTGCAATGAGATTTCCAGGCCCAGTTTGGCGAGCTTGTCCGCGACAGCGGGGACGAGGGCGACGCGCTTTTCAAACGCGCGTGTTTCTTTCAGCACGGCGAGTTTCACCGACATGGACGCTCCTGTTCGGATGTGATTGGATGCGGCCTGCGTGTCCTTCCCAGAGCGCAGGTATCAGCAGGTCGCGAGTCTAGCCCATGCATCCAATAACGGTCCCGAAATTTTTGCTATCGGTTCTATTCCTTCTGGTCATTCCACAGGGGGTGCTGCACGCCGCCGACAGGCCTCAGGTCTACCGCTTTGGCGGCTGGACCCTGATCACGCCACCGGAGGTCGACAACGCCAGTCTGGAAGCCGGCCCCGTCACCCTCGTGGTGCCGGAGAAGGGCATCGAGTTTCTCGCCTACTGGCAGGACGGCAGCGAGCGGGCACTGGCGCTGCGCTTCCATTCCACCGACCCCAAGCAGGATGTGGCGGCGATGAAGTCCTATCGCAGCACCCGTCGGCTCTACGGCTGCGAGCTCGGCCCGAGCGCCCGCATCAAATCCCTGGAGCGCTCGCTGCCGCCAGAGGGATTGCCCACGACCTTGCCGGAGGCCAGCGTCATCGAGTTGGCAGGCAGCGATCGCGGCCTGCGGCGGGTCAGCGACGTCCTGGTGGCCGACCTGGGCATCGCGCGGGTGCAGATCGCCGAAGACTCACCGGTGGTACGTCTCGGCGAGTGGGGTTCGGCTGATTTTTGTCGCTTCGAGTTGAAGAGCGGGATGCTCGGAGACGAGGAGTAGCGCCGGAACACACCGCTGCGTTCGGCGAGCCCGCACCGTCTTCAAACGGCGAGACGCCGATCGTCCCGGCGGCCGTGACGGGCTAAAAAGCCAGGCGCAGACGGGCGGTGGCTCGACGCGCCGGCTCATCCTTTACCCAAAGTGGCAGACGTAGTGCAGCGCATCCAGCGTTTCGATCTCGAAGCTGGAATTGGCCGGCACGGAGAACGACTGGCCCCCGGCGTAGTCCTTCCAGCCCGGCTCGCCCTTCAGGCGCACTCGGCAGCGGCCGTCGATCAGTTCCATCACTTCCGGTGCTGCGGTGCTGAAGGTGAGCTGGCTCGGCAGGATCACGCCGACGCTCTTCTTGCTGCCATCCGCGAACAGCACGGTATGGCTTACGCACTGTCCTCCGAAGTAGACATTGGCTTTCTTGAGGACGGTGACGTTTTCGAACTGGGACATGGTCGGCAGGAAGTTCAGGGCTGGGTCGGCAGAGTCTAGGGCGTGCGACCGATTAGGCAATCGGGCGCACTGCCAATCGACTCATAGACGCCGAAGCAAGATCCATCACACAGATGGCCCCCAGCGTACGGCAGCGAACCGAGATCGACGCGGGCATTGCCAACACTCCGGGTGCATTCGAGGCATTGCGCAGCGGTCTTCAAGCTGAAAAGTTTTCTGAATCGCGCGAGGTTGCGCATCCGTCCAGATGCCTGACGAGTAAAGCCTAACTGCAGCGGAACCGATCGTTGTGCATCCCCTTGCCGATGGCGCAGTGCCAAACGCAGTTCACCTCTCGCCACACCCCGCATCATGGAGATCAAAATAATGTCCCTCAAGCGCACCCTCATCGCGGTGGCCGCTGCCACCCTGGCAACCAGCGCGTTGGCATCCAGCCACCGCGAAGCCCCGTCCATCGCTCAGAACCCCAGTGTCGATGGCACCGATTTCTACGCTTTCCGCAGCTACGAGCCCGGCCGTGAAGGCTTTGTCACCCTGCTCGCCAACTACAACCCATTGCAGGATGCCTACGGCGGCCCGAACTACTTCGCGCTGAACCCAACCGCGCTCTACGAGATCCACATCGACAACAACGCCGATGCCGTCGAAGACATCACCTTCCAGTTCCGTTTCACCAACACGCTGGCCGGTATCGCCGTGCCCACCGGCGACGGCAAGACGCTGCCGATCCCGCTGATCAACCTGCCGCCCAATGCGGGCGGCCAGCCCACGCTGAACCGCAGCGAGACCTACACCGTCGGTCTCGTGCGCGGCCCGCGCCGTGGCAGCGCACCGCAGGCGCTGACCAATGTCGTGGGTGGCGGCAGTACTTTCACCAAGCCGGTAGACAACATTGGCACCAAGTCGATCCCTAACTACCCGGCGTATGCGAATCAGTTCATCAACACCGTCAACATTCCAGGCTGCGCCACACCGGGCAAGGTATTCGTCGGCCAGCGCAAGGAAGGCTTCGCCGTGAACCTCGGCGAGGTGTTTGACCTCGTCAATCTGAACCCCCTCAACAGCAACCGTGACGCCAAGGGCAGCGCCACCGAGGACAAGAACATCACGACGCTGGCGCTGGAAGTGCCCATTGCCTGCCTCACCAAGGACGCCAACTCGCCAGTGATCGGCGCCTGGACCACGGCCAGCCAACGCCAGTCGCGCATTCTCAATGCCAAGCCCTCCGGCACGGCGGGCACCACCCGTGCCACTGCCCGCGGTGCGACGGTGGAAGGTGGTGCCTGGACGCAGGTTTCGCGACTCGGCTCACCGCTGGTCAACGAGGTGGTGATCGGCGTCACTGACAAGGATCTTTTCAACGCCAGCGAGCCCAAGGACGACGCCCAGTTTGCAGACTACGTCACCAACCCAACCCTGCCGGTGCTACTCAACGCGCTTTTTGGCGATGCCGCCAAGGTCCCTGCCACGCCGCGCAATGACATCGTCGCTGCCTTCCTCACCGGGGTGCCCGGCGTGAATGCAGGCTCCACGGGTGCCACGGCTGGCAAGCCCAGCGAAATGCTGCGACTCAACACCGCCGTACCCGCCACCGCTGCGATCGACCAGAAGAACGTGGGTGCGGCGCTGTGTTTCACCAATGATGGCGCGCTCAAGCTCGACAACCCGGGCTGCGATCCGGCTGGCTTCCCGAACGGTCGCCGCCCCGGTGACGACGTAGTGGACATCGAGCTGTCAGTGGTCGCGGGCTTCCTGCTCGGGGCCAACAACCCCAATCGCAATGCCCAGGGGCAGTATCAGGTTTACCACGACGAAGCCCTCAACGACGTCAAGCAGTTCGACACCACCTTCCCGTATCTGAAGGCACCGCGCCCCGGGTCGCCGAATGGCGTGGCGTCAAACGGCATCGTCAACCCCACGGCAAACTGAGCGAGGTTCGCCATGAAATCACGCCATGTCTTTGCCGCATCCCTGCTGGGTGCAGCCGCGCTGTTGAGCGGCTGCAACGACAACAATGCGCAGCTCTCGCCCGGGCCCATCACCCAGCCCACCAACCCACCGCCGACCTTCAGCGCCTTCGTGGCGTCGCTGATCGCGATGATCACGGGGTCGTCCTGCGACACTGCGCTGCCGGTCAACGCCAACAGCCTCAACGTCACGGAGAGCGAGGCTGCAGTGGACGCCAACACGATCACGCCGGGTTGCAGCAGCTGATCCGCTGGTTTCCCGAACCCCTGTATTTGAACCCCGCTTCGGCGGGGTTTTTTGTGGGTCTTAGCTGACGTAGTGCAAGGCACTGCGCGCGTTGACCAGCTCGGTGGGAGTGCCCAGACGACAGATCAGTCCCTGATCTGCCCTGCGCTGGAGAATCAGATCGCAGCGTCTGCCGGCTCGCCATCACCGGCCTTGTCCAGCCCACCCTCAACCTCAAATCGGCAACACCCAAGCCATCGCGAAGGCGCGATGGATGAACCAGATCAACCCCGCCAACGCGACCAGCGTCGAGCCGGGCCAGAGCACTGCCGGCACGTAACCACGCCAGCGGCGCAGTGCAAAGGCCAGTGGCACCAGCACGCCCACCAGCAGCAGCTGTGCAGCCTCCACCCCCACATTGAAGCCCAGCAGCGCAATCAAGCGGCCGGAAGCCGGCAGGCCCAGTTCAAGCAGCGCGCCGGCGATGGCAGTGCCGTGAATCAGCCCGAACAACCAAGCCAGCGCGAAGAGCATCCGCCGCCCTGCGAGCGGCACCAGATTATTGAAACCCGCGAACAGCACGCTGAGCGCCACCAGCGATTCCACCAGCCGGGTCGGTAGCGACACCACGCCGAGGGCGGTGAGGCACAGGGTGATGGCGTGAGCGATGGTAAACGCGGTGACCAATTTCACCGCATCGGCCAGCGCCGGCCCCAGACGCGCAACCGGCTGCCAGCCCCGGCCCTCGCGGCGCAGCGCAGCGGGCAGGAACAGCCCGGCGATGAACAGCATGTGGTCCCAGCCGCTCCAGACGTGCGCCAGTCCTTCGTGCAGGTAGTTTCGAAGCGTATCGAGCGCGCCGCGCTGTCCGTTCAGGACCAGCGAATTGCTGGTGGGAGTGAGCCTTGCCGAGCTGAATTCGGCCCCCTGCTGCCAGCGCAGCAAGGCGCGGTGGGTGGCGTCGTATTCAAACAGCGCCGTGCTGCCGAACTGCCATTGCCGCGGTGACCCCGCGCACTGCGCGCTGAAGCGGAACACTGCGTAGGGACCGTCGGCGTGCTCGGTCACCTGCACCACCGGGCTGGCCTCGAGCGCGCAGGGGCTGGCATCGCCCATGATGGTGAAACGCGGCGCGAGGTAGGCCAGCAGGACGGGTGAGGCCGCCTGCAACTCGCCCCACGTCAGCTCGCCGTCCTCGTTGCCATCGACACCCAGTGCGTCGTCGAGATCCCGCAGTGCATAGTCGGCGCGCAGTTGAAGATGAGACCCCTCGACCTGTACTTGCAGGTAAGCGGTGCTGCCGCTGTGGGCCTGGGCGCCGCCGCTGACGAGCGCAAGCAGCAGCCCTAGTCCTCGCAACAAGGGCTTCATGGCATCGTCCCCAGCGCTGTGGCCAGGGGTTGAAGCCGCACATCTTCGATGCGGGTTTGTTTCATCCAGTCCAGCACGGGTTGGGCCGCTGCCTGATTTCCTGCGGCTTTTGCGGCTTGCAGCAGCAACCGCGCATCGGCCGGTTCGCGTTGTTCGGCCCAGTTCTGCCGTGCCAGTTGCAGGGCCGCCACGATATCGCGCTGCAAGTGCAGCGCGGCCATACCCTGCTCGCGGCGGTGCGGCGGGTCGCCGCGGGTCGCGGCGAGCGCATAGCGCGCCAGCAGCTCATTGAGATGCAGGGCGGCCGCACCCTTCGCTCTGGCATCTCCCGCGGCAGCCAGTTGATCTTCAGCGAGCGCCAGCCGCAGGAGCAGCGGGTCGAAATCCGTCTGGCCTGCCAGCAGACTCTGCACCTCGGTCGCGCGACCTTGTATCAGCAGGAAATCGGCATACGCCGCTTTCAGATAGACATCGTTCTCGCCGGTGGCGAGCGAGTCCGCAAGCGCCTTGGCGAAATACTCGGTGGCGCGCGGGGCATCACCCAGCCGCTCTGCGATCTCGGCCGCCTGGGTCTGCGCCCAGATACGAATGGCGACCGGAGCCTGCGGCTCGCGCGCCAGCGAGAGTTCGATGGCTTGCAGCGCAGCGCTGCCTTGGCCGGTGAGGCCGCCAACCGAGCCGATGCAGGTCGCCGTGACGAGCAGGCCCGCCTGGCCGATGAGCGCCGCGCAGTCTGGTCGCGCTTGTAGCGGTTCGCCCTGCACCATGCGGATGCTGGCACGGATCAGCCGCGCCTGAGCATTGGTCGGGTCTGCCGTCAGCAAGGCGTCGAGATCACGAAGCGCGCCCGCAAAGTCGTGGCGTTGCTGTAACAAGGTCGCGCGCAGCAGGCGCGCGACGGGGGATGGCGCCGGCGCGGTCCAGTCGGCACCCAGCAGCGCCTGGGCTTGTCCGAAGTAGCGGGGGTCGCCGGTGCGATGGCCCTGGTCCAATGCCGCTTGTGCCGAGGCGAGCCGTGTGGCGGAATCACCGGAAACAATGGCGCTGCGCGTGCTGCGCAAGGCCTTGGCAGCACCCGGCACTCTTTGCAGCAAGACCGTGTCGGGTGATGACGGGATGAACGGCTCTGTAGCCTGCACGAAGGGTGCGAACGCGATGAGCGTCAAAGCTACCGCGGTGGTGCTGCGCATCGGTCTCTGCACTCGGTGGGTATCCAGGACAAGGGTCGCGATGCGGCCCGCCTGCCTCAACCCTACGAGCGTGCTGCGGCCGCAGATGCCGCGCCGCAGCCAATCAGTCGTCGATCAGCTCGAAGTCGCCCTTGGAGGCGCCACAATCCGGGCAGGACCAGCCCGAGGGCACATCGGCCCAGAGGGTGCCGGGGGCAATGCCTTCATCGGGCCAGCCTTTGGCCTCGTCGTAGATGTAGTCGCACACGAGGCAGCGCCACTTTTTCATGAAGCAGATTCCGGCTTGGAGGTCAGAGCGAAGGAGTTTAACCCCGCCCGATTGGGCGAGGCCAGACTCCTGCGGTTACTCAGGCTGAAGCCGTGGCGTATTTGGCGATCACCGCCTCACGCAGTTCGGGCTTGATATTGGCTTTGCTCATATCGCCCTGGTGATGCGCGACCACCTTCGGGTCCATGAGGCGGAACCAGAGGCTGGGGATGTAAGCCACCACGATCATTGCCGCATAGCCCGACGGTAGCGAGGGCACACCATCGAAATGACGCAGGGTCTGGTAGCTGCGCGTCGGGTTGGCGTGGTGGTCGCTGTGGCGCTGCAGGTGATACAGCAGCACGTTGGTGACGATGTGATTGCTGTTCCAGGAGTGATGCGGCTGGCAGCGCTCGTAGCTGCCGTCGGCACGCTTCTGACGCATCAGGCCATAGTGCTCGAGATAGTTGATCACTTCGAGCAGGCTGCCGCCGTAGGCCCCCGCAATAGCCACGAACAGCACGGCCTGCCAGCCCAGCCAGACACCGACGATCGTCCACAGGACCGCCGTCATCGCCCAGCTCTGCAGGTTGTCGTTGCTCCAGTGCCAGACGCTCTTGCCTTCGCGGGCCAGCCGCTTCTTCTCGATCGTCCATGCGCGCTTGAACGATCCGGCGACGCAACGCGGGAAAAACTCGTAGAACGTTTCGCCAAAGCGCGAGCTGGCGGGATCTTCCGGTGTGGCGACCTGAATGTGGTGACCGCGGTTGTGCTCGACATAAAAGTGCCCGTAGAACCCGGGGGCCAGGGCGAGCTTGGCAAGAAAGCGCTCGAACGGACTGGTTTGATGCCCCAACTCGTGGGCGATGTTGATGGCGAGTCCACAACCCACGCCCAGCGAGAGGGTGAGACCCAGCCAGCCATACCAAGGCAGCGCATGAGTAGCGCCGAACCAGGCCATGTAGAACCACATGCCGAGATACACGGGCACCGAAGCGAACAGGGCGTAGCGGTAATAGCGATCAGCGGCCAGCGACTCCATCACGGCGTCCGGGGGGTTGGCTTTGTCTTCGCCAATCAGGTAATCCGCCAGTGGAATCACCCCGTAGAGGATGAAAAAGGCAAACCAGAGCATCGCGACCCAGCCGGTCTGTTCATAACCGATGGTGCCGACGATGGGCAGCAGCAATACCAGCGCACCGAGGGGCCAGAGATAGCGCTTGCTGTCTGTCCACGAGGTGGGCGAAGGCAGGGTGGCACTCGTCATTTGTTTTCCTCCAATAATTAACCGAACGTTCAATTAGGTTAACGACTGCGTCCGGGCGATGTCAACGCCGCCGGTCGGATGACAGTTTTATGGGTTAAATAAGCCAGCGCCTCCCACACCGGCTTCAGCCAAAGCTGTGCAGGCGCGCGGGGACTGCCGATGGCCGCGCCCGCAGGCTTTGCAGCGCCTGCTGCACGCCCGCGTCTGGATTCAACGGTTCGGCCAGGCCACTGCCGAGGTCTTCGAGAAACTGGCTGGCTCTCATGGCGAATACGGTGACGCCATCGAAGCCGCTGAAGCTCACGCGATCCTGCTCGATGTGCACGCCTGTCAAAGACAGCCAGCGGTCATCGCCGCGCTTGTAGTCACGCACCCGGAACCACTGCCCCGGCTTGAGCAGGCGCTGCGCCGGCGTCGCGAGAGCGGCGGACGACGAGGCGGCGTATTGGTCGGCACTGGTGGGCGAGCGCGCATCCGAGCTGGCGGTCGGGCGTGAGCTCGGTACGGGCACCTCACGTGGCAGCAATTCCGTTGCGGGAGCCGCCAAGCCCAGCAGGATGTCATCGATTTCGCGCTGCGCACTCGCCGCGCCGGCGTGCGAAAGATTGGTCTGCGCCTCCTCTTCCAGCTCGGCATACGCCCTTTCCAGTTCGGTACGCACGCCTGCGACGTGCGAGTCTGAAAGGCCAGTCCCCTGCAAGGTCTTGCACAGCTCGTCGAGCACCGACCGGCGCTCATCCTGCTGGCAGCACAGGGCGAAGCTATCGACGAAGCGCTCCAGCAACTGCCGGGCCTGGCGGGTTTGCGGCGATGCAGCACCGTGGCGCAGCAACAGCGTGGATAGCAGCGGCAGGAAGCCGCGTGTCAGCGCTGCGCGTGCGGCAGCGGGCAGCGAGACATCGAGCGTGCGCGCATCGATCTCTCGCGCCGCGAGTGTGCGTACCCGGTGCAAGAGCTTTTCGCCCCGATGCTCGTGGTCTTTGGCCATCTGCTGATGGAAACGCAGTGCGAGATCAGGATCGAGCGGCGGCAGCATGGAGAGTGCATCGAGCGCGAACTGCCCGTGGATGCTGACGCGCGCAGCCACCTCCTTGAGCGAGAGGCGCAACGGCGCCAGCGAGTAACCCTGCATGCCAATGAACGCCGCTTGCTGCGCCAGCTCGTCCACCGCTTGCCGCACCGGATGCAGGGGCTGCACGAAGAAAGTGATGTCGCAGAGCGCCGCCTTGATCACCACCAGCCGCAACGACTCAAGATCTGGCGCGAATGCGGGCGGCAACTCCGGTTCGGCCAGCAGGCTATCCATCCAGGCACCGGCGAGCGCGGTGATGAGGCCGGCGTCGCTGCCGCCAAATGGCGGCTCGACAGCGCGGAGCAAGGCACTGGCCAAAGCGCCATCCGTACCATGCGCAAGCGAGGCGCGGGCCTCTCGCAGCGTCTGCATCGTCGCGGTGGAGATCATCGGCGCTGCGTCCTGCGCCGCAACCGGCAACAGGCGGCCAGACAGGCTGCCGGAGAGCGGTCGTGCACGATTCAGGCCCATCTGGTCAAGCAGCTGCAAGGCGGATTGCACGACCCCGGTCCAGCCATTCAGAGCGTGACTTTCGACCAGCCGATAAGCCAGAACGCGTTCTGCGGTGGCGAGGCCCGCCTGACGAAATGCCTGTGCGAAACAGTTGGGTAGCGTCTGCGCGCACAAAGCCTGCGCCAACGCCGGCAGGCCCAAGTCGCGCGACGCCCATTGCAGGCGCGCCAGCAACTGGCGACCATTTTCGCCAGCTTTTTGCTCTGCGAGTTGAGAGAGATGTGCAAGGGCGATGTTTTCTTCCATGTCCTCGGTGGGCAGCAGGCAGAGGCGATCGAGATCAAGCACGCCCGGCGCGCCAGGCTTCTTCAGTGGATCGAAGCGGCTCTTGAGGGCCGCGATGAAGCCTCGCACCAGGGCTGGGCGATTGAGCGAGAGCGCGCTACCGAGATCCATCACGGCTCGGCTTTCCATGGCGTTTCGAGACTCGGCCAGCAGCGACTGCACGGCCGCATCGAGTTCTTCGACAAAAGCCATGACCAGTCTCTCACCGGCTTCTGCAGCCCGTTCGCGCAACTGCGCCTGCAAGGGATGTACGGCCAGTACTGGTGCGGTCGTCTGCCCGGCCAGCGCCTGCGAAGGTCGTGGGTCAGGTGTCGAATCCTTGACGAGGTTGAGGACGGCGGACATCGGCACACTCCGTGTGACTTGGCTGGCATGAGCACGGTATGCCGTCGGTTTTTCGACGCTGCGGCGACACTGACTTATGGAACAGGCAGGCCGATGAACGGGGCAGCGAGCGCAGCTGGCTGCGCAATTATCCGCTTATCCGCATAAGCGGATACGTTACACTTGGCAGCCTCAAGGAGCTTCAACCATGCCCGCCGACGCATCCAGCCCCAACACTCTGATCCGCCCCGACTGCACCGAGCAGCTCAAGGGCTATCTGGCCGAGCGCGTGATGGTGATCGACGGCGCGATGGGCACCATGATCCAGGGCTACAAGCTGGAGGAAGCCGACTATCGCGGCACGCGCTTCGCCGACTGGCCGCGCGACGTGAAGGGCAACAACGATCTGCTGGTGCTGACGCAGCCGCAGATCGTGAAGGAGATCCACGGCAAGTATCTCGCTGCCGGTGCGGACTTTCTCGAAACCAATACCTTCAACGCCACGACCATCTCGCTGCACGACTACGGCATGAGCGAGTTCGCCTACGAGTTCAATCTCGAGGCGGCAAAAGTCGCGCGTGCGGCCTGCGACGAGTGGACTGCGAAGACGCCGCACAAGCCACGCTTCGTCTGCGGCACGCTCGGCCCCACCTCGCGCACCTGCTCGATCTCGCCGGACGTCAACGACCCCGGCGCGCGCAACGTCACCTACATGGAACTGGCCACCGCCTATCTCGAACAGGCGAATGGTCTGGTTGACGGTGGTGCGGACGTGCTGCTGATCGAGACCATCTTCGACACGCTCAATGCCAAGGCCGCAATCTTTGCCTGCCTCACGCTGTTCGAAGAGCGCGGCCGCAAATGGCCCATCATCATCAGCGGCACCATCACCGATGCCTCTGGCCGCACGCTGTCGGGCCAGGTGACGGAGGCGTTCTGGAACAGCGTCTGCCACGCCAAGCCGCTCGCCATTGGCCTCAACTGCGCGCTCGGTGGCAAGGACATGCGCCCCTACATCGCCGAGCTGGCGCGCGTTGCGGATTGCTATGTGTCCTGCTATCCGAACGCCGGCCTGCCCAATGCCTTCGGCGAGTACGACGAGCGGCCGGACGAAACCGCCGAGATCATCCGCGAGTTCGCCAGCAGTGGCCTGGTCAACATCGTCGGCGGCTGCTGCGGCACCTCGCCGGGGCACATCGGTGCGATTGCGAAAGCGGTGGAAGGCATCGCGCCACGCAAACAATCGACCCCGCCGCGCGCGCTGCGCCTCGCGGGCCTCGAACCCTTCACCATCGGGCAGGAGGGCGTGCAACAGCTCTTCGTCAATGTCGGCGAGCGCACCAACGTCACCGGCTCGGCGAAGTTCCGCGACCTCATCAAGTCCGGTGACTACACCACCGCCGTCGCCATCGCGCGCCAGCAGGTCGAGGCCGGCGCGCAGATCATCGACGTCAACATGGACGAGGGCATGCTCGACGGCCTGTTCGCCATGCGCCGCTTCCTCAACCTCATCGCCAGCGAGCCCGACATCGCACGCGTGCCGACGATGATCGACTCCTCGAAGTGGGAGATCATCGAGGCCGGTCTGCAGTGCGTGCAGGGAAAGCCCATCGTCAACTCCATCTCGATGAAAGAGGGCGAGGAGAAGTTCATCCGTGAGGCCAAGCTCTGCCGCAAGTACGGCGCCGCCGCGGTGGTGATGGCCTTCGACGAAGAAGGTCAGGCCGACAATCTCGAACGCCGCAAGACCATCTGTGCTCGCGCCTACAAGATTCTGGTCGAGCAGTGCGACTTCCCGCCCGAGGACATCATCTTCGACCCCAACATCTTCGCGGTCGCGACCGGCATCGAGGCGCACAACTACTACGGCAAGGACTTCATCGAAGCCGTGAAGTGGATCAAGGCGAACCTGCCGCATGCCAAGATCAGTGGCGGCGTGTCGAACGTGTCGTTCTCGTTCCGCGGCAACAACCATGTGCGCGAGTCGATCCACTCCGTGTTTCTCTATCACGCGATCCGCGAGGGTATGGACATGGGCATCGTCAACGCGGGCGCGCTGATGGTTTACGACGGCCTCGACGCCGAGCTGCGCGAGCGCATCGAGGATGTCATCCACTTCCGTCGCGAGGATGCGACCGATCGGCTGATCGAGATCGCTGGCAAGTTCAAGGGCGAGAAGCAGGAGGCCAAGGCCGAAGACCTCGCCTGGCGCGATCAGACCGCCGCACAGCGCATCACTTACGCCCTGGTGAAAGGCATCGACGCCTTTGTCGAGGCCGACACTGAAGCCCTGCGGCAGGAGATTTCCGCACGCGGCGGCCGCCCCATCGAAGTGATCGAAGGCCCGCTGATGGAGGGCATGAATGTCGTCGGCGACCTGTTCGGCGCGGGCAAGATGTTTCTGCCGCAGGTGGTGAAGAGTGCTCGCGTGATGAAGAAGGCCGTGGCCTATCTCATCCCCTTCATCGAGGCCGAAAAGAAGCCGGGCGATGTGGCGTCGAGCAAGGGAAAGATCCTGATGGCGACGGTCAAGGGCGATGTGCACGACATCGGCAAGAACATCGTGGGCGTCGTGCTCCAGTGCAACAACTATGACGTGGTCGATCTCGGTGTGATGGTGGCGCCGCAGAAGATTCTCGATGCCGCGCGCGAGCACCAGGTCGACATCATCGGTCTCTCCGGCCTCATCACGCCCAGCCTCGACGAGATGGTGCATCTGGCGAAGGAGATGCAGCGACAAGGCTTCACCATTCCGCTGCTGATTGGTGGTGCGACGACGAGCCGCGCGCACACCAGCGTGAAGATCGACCCCGCCTACGAAGGCCCGGTGGTGTGGGTGAAGGATGCCTCGCGTTCAGTACCGGTGGCGGCAGCACTCTTGAGCGACGAACAGCGCCCGAAGCTGATGGCCGAGACCAAGGCCGAGTACGACCAGATCCGCGAGCGGCATGCCAACAAGAATCAGACCGAGAAGTTCCTGACGCTGGAGAAGGCGCGCGCGAACCGGACGCCCATCGAGTGGAAGGGTGCGCATCCCTTCCGCCCGCGCATGCTGCTGCAGCAGACGCACGACGTCTGCGAAGGCCCGCACTGCGAGCACGTGCATCACGATCATGGCGTGCAGTACGTGAAAACCTTCAAGGACTATTCACTGACGGAGCTGCGCGAATACATCGACTGGCAGCCCTTCTTCATCAGCTGGGAGCTGAAGGGTCGTTTCCCCGACCTGCTCAACAACCCCGCCTCGGGCGAGGCCGCGCGCAAGCTCTACGCCGATGCGCAGGCGATGCTCGATACCGCGATTGCGGAGAAGTGGATTCAGGCCAATGGCGTCATCGGCCTCTTTCCCGCCAATGCGGTGGGCGACGACATCGAGGTCTACACCGATGAAACGCGCAGCACCGTGAAGGCCACGCTGCGCAATCTGCGCCAGCAGGCCGAACACCGGGATGGCGTGCCCAACCGCTCGCTGGGTGACTACGTCGCCCCGAAGGACAGCGGCTTGCAGGACTACGTCGGTGGCTTTGCGGTAACCACAGGTCTCGGCTGTCACGAGAAGGTCGCCGAGTTCAAGAAGAACAACGACGACTACAACGCCATCCTTCTCGAATCCCTCGCGGATCGTCTGGCCGAGGCCTTCGCCGAGCGCCTGCACCAGCGCGTGCGCAAGGAGTTCTGGGGCCACGCCTCCGACGAGCGCCTGACGAACGAAGATCTCATCAACGAGAAATACGCTGGCATTCGCCCCGCACCGGGCTACCCGGCCTGCCCGGAGCACACCGAGAAGCTGACGCTGTGGGAGCTGCTCGACGCCGAGAAGAACACCGGTATCACCCTCACCGAGAGCATGGCGATGTGGCCGGGGGCAAGCGTGAGCGGCTGGTATTTCGCGCATCCGCAGTCGCAATACTTCGTGCTGGGCCGCATCAACAAGGAGCAGGTCGCCGACTACGCCCGCCGCAAGGGCTGGACGCTGCAAGAGGCGGAGAAGTGGCTGGCGCCCAATCTTGGCTACGAGCCGGAGGACTAGGGCGTGTCGTCATCGAGGCCGTCTCGGCGGCCGAGGGTGTAATGGCACCGCGCAAGGCACAACACATAAAAGGCCCCGCAGTGCGGGGCCTTTTGTTTACATCGGGTCAATCAAGACTTGCCGTGTCCGGCGTCGCCGATTTCCTTCTTAGCCTCGTGGGCCACCCGCTTCACTTCGTCACCTGCACCAACCAGTTTCTCCTTGGCCTCTGCGGCAAGTTCCTTGGCCTTCTCCTTGGCTTGGTCAAAGATGACGCCCGCTTTTTCACGGACCTCCTGCGCCTTGTCTCGCAAGGTATCGGCAGCGTCCTCAACGGCCTCCTTCGCCTTGCCTGCCAGCTCCTTGAGCTCGCCCGCGGTGTGCTGCACTTCGCCCTTGGCCTGAAGGTGATGCCCTTCAGCCTGCATCTCCTTGTCGCCGAGCCACTTGCCAACCGTCGCCTTGGCAGCGCCGAGCGTGGATTTCACCTGACCCTCAGACTTATCGGACGTGCCGCTGCCCAGCACTTCGTCCACTTTGTCCTTCATGTTCTTGGTGTTGGTGGTCTGCATCGAATTTCTCCATCGGTGGGTGTCAGAAAGTTTTCAACGCTCGCTTCGAGCGAGTTGCGACACTGTGCGCAGCCACGATGAAGTGCCACTGAATACCAACGCCCCGCATACTGAGCCCATGAAACCCATCGATTCCGCCAACCGTGTCGTCGCCCTGCCCCAGAAACTGATGCTGGCGATGGCGGCAGCCATCGTGCTGATGGGCATCGGTGCCGCCTGGTGGTTTGAGCAATCCCGGCAACCGCCGGCAGTTCATCCCGAAACCGCACTGTTCCGGCGGCTCGACGAACCCCGCGTGATGCTGGCCGAGGTGTTCCGCAGCCAGGACAGTGAGGCCGCGGTACTCACACCGCTGGAAGCCGCTGGCCTCACGGTGAGCACCTCGGTGCTGGAGCGTCCCTACAACCCGCTCTACCCGCCGCGCCGCATGACCACGCTCACCATCAACGGCTATCGGCACCTGGATTGCGAGGGTACGCTGGTGCTGGAGTTCTTCAACGACCGGCTGATGGAGGCGGACTTCCGCCCTGACGACCCCGCCCGCTACGCACCGCGGCTGCACAGGGCCGTGCCGGGGCTGCGCAACATCGGTACCGCGCATTCGGAGTACATCGACGGGCCGCTCAGGGTCTGGTCGAGTGTCGATCTGGCCAAGAGCAAGGTCGGCCGCACGCTGGGCAGCGAGGGCCTGGTGCTGTGGCAGGACCTGCGCTTGATTGCCCAGCGCGACGATTGGGATGCGCGCTACGGCAACATCCCGGTGCCCGCCGCGCCGCGCTGAAACAACTCAGGGTTTCACAAATCGCAGGGTCATGCGGTCGCTCTCGCCGATGGCGAGATACTTGGCCTTGTCTTTTTCGCCCAGCGCCAGCCGGGGCGGTAGCGTCCAGACACCTTTCGGATGGTCCGTGCTGTCCTTGGGATTGGCATTGACCTCACTGGCCGATTCGAACTTGAAGCCGGCAGCGAGCGCCAGGCGCTTGACCTCGGCCTCGGTCACGTAGCCCGATGACTTCATTTGCTCGATGCTGGTGCCGGGCAGTGCGCGGTGTTCCACCACGCCCAGCACACCGCCCTTGCGCAGCGCCTTGAACATGGCATCGAACACCTGCGGCGCGATGTCGGCCTCAATCCAGTTGTGAACATTCCGGAACGTCAGCACCCGGTCGGCACTACCCGGCGGGGCAATTGCCCATTGATCGGGGCCACCCAGCGTAGTCAGGCCCACGCTGCCGTAGCGGGCCGGGTCGGCGCGCAGCTTTTCGACGAACTTGGTCATCGTGCTGCCCTGGTAGCCGGGCGAGGCCTCGTTGAGGGCGAACACCGCCGCGATGTACTGCCCCTTGTCCTTGAGATACGGCGCCAGGATCTCGGTGTACCAACCCGCACCCGGCCAGATCTCCACCACCGTCATCCAGGGCTGCACGGTGAAAAAGGCCAGTGTCTCCTGCGGGTGTCGATACACATCGCGCGCCCGGAAGGCCTCGGTGCGCTGCGGTGCCGCGATGGCATCCGCGAGCGCCGGCGGCATCGGAGAGGCTTGCGCCAGCGCTGCCGACGAGAGCACCAGACCCAACATCGCCTGCCTGAACCGTTTCAGTCTCATCTCGAAATGCTCCGTGGAGTTGCTTGCTTCGGACTGTGACCTTGGGGGCGGCCGCATGTTCAAACCGGTGCCCTCAAAACTCAGTGGTGATGACCACCCTCGCCGTGTACATGCCCGTGCTGCAATTCCTCCAGCGTCGCATCGCGCACGCTCGTCACTTCCACATCGAAGTGCAGCGTCTGGCCGGCCAGGGCGTGGTTGCCGTCGAGCGTCACGGTGTCACCTTCCACCGCCATCACCGTCACCATCACCGGCCCCATGTTGCTCTCGGCCTGGAACTGCATGCCAACTTCGGGCACCACATCCGGCGGGAACATGGCGCGCGGTGCGGTTTGCAGCAGCGCTTCGACGCGCTGGCCGTAGCCCTCTTCCGGCGAGACATCGACCTTGAAAGCGTCGCCCTTCACCTTGCCAGCCATCGCCTTCTCCAACCCCGGCACGATGTTGCCGCCGCCGTGCAGGTAGGCCAGCGGCGAGCTGCCACGCGAGCTGTCGATGACCGTGCCAGCGTCGTCGGTGAGGGTGTAGTGAAACTGGGCTACGGTGCGGGGGCCGATCTGCATGAGAATCTCCGGCGCTCAAGGGGGCGCGAATTGGGAGGCGCAGTTTATTCCCAATACGGCGTTTGGCTACCAACTGATGACGCTGCCATCCCAAGCCCGGAAACCACCCGTATCCGCCGCGGTCAACCCGTCGATCACGCCCATCAGATACGCCACCGACTGCGCCACCGTGAACAGCTTGCCCTCAGCGACATTGCCGCTGAAGGGTTTGGAAAGGGCTGTCGAGACCGTACCCGGATGCAGGGCTGCGACAATCAGATTCGGCGCGCGCCGCGCCGCCTCGATGGCAAAGGTGCGCGTGAACTGGTTTTGCGCCGCCTTGGCCAGGCGGTAGCTGTACCAGCCGCCCAGACGGTTGTCGCTGATCGAACCCACGCGCGCCGACAGACTGGCGAAAACGGCACGCTGGTCGTGCGTCAGCAATTTGAGAAAGTGCTTGGCGGCAAGGGCTGGCCCCAGCGTATTCACGGCGATGCCGGCCATCAGCCCTTCGGCGTTGAAATCCTCCAGCCGCCGCTCGGGCTTGATGCCGCGCGCCGCGTCATGCAGCAGGCCGGCGACATTGAGCACGAGGTGTAGCCGGTCGGTTTCGCGTCGAATCGTGTCGGCAGCGATAGCGAAGTCCTCTTCACGCGTCACGTCCAGCGCCAGCACGCGCAAGCGCTGGGGATGTGCATTCGCCAGCTCGGCCAGCGCTGCGGCACTGCCGGGATGGCGACAGGCGGCATACACGAGATTGCAGTGCGGCAGCGCCAGCAGCGCATGCACAAAACCCAAACCCAGGCCCTGGCTGGCACCGGTGACCAAGACATTGATGGGGAAGGTCGCCACTTACTGCGGCGACTCGAAAAATACATAGTTGCTGGCGTAGTCCGAAAACTCGAAATACACCCGCTTCTCGCCCTCGTTCTTCACGCCATCGAGATTCGCATCCAGCACGCCATAGCCAAAGCGGTATGGGCGCGCCTCGGTGGTCTCGGTACCGTAGGCGGTGGAGAGCTTGTCGACGTGGATGAAGCGGCGCACCAGCTTCTCGCCGGCATAGATTTCCAGCGTGCCATCGGTGCCGGTCCAGTTCTGGATGGAGCGGCCGATCTGGTTCTGGGTTTCCTGGGTGCAGGCGGCGAGTGCCGAAAGTGCCAGCAGGGCAGCGAGGCGAAGGCGCATGGTGAACTCCGTGATGAGCCTTGATGGTGGCGCTCGCTGCGGCGTAAGTCACGCGGCCATCGCCTACCATCGGGGCATCTTTGACCCGCCCCCGCCGATGATCAGCGCCGCCCTGCTCACCAAGCTGTTCGCCTCGCCCGCATTGATCGGCCTCGCCAGCCTGGCAGGCAAGCGCTGGGGGCCGGGGTTGTCGGGACTGCTCGGCGGACTGCCGCTGGTCGCAGCGCCCATCGTGCTGGCGATCTGGCTTACCGACGGCCAGGCGACGGCGCATCGGGTCGCCATCACGGCCCCGATCGGTGTCTGGGCCACCATGAGCTATCTGCTGGTCTTTGGCTTTGCCAGCGCACGCTTTCGCTGGCCGGTGTCACTCCTGCTGGGCTGGATCGCCTATCTGCTCATCGCCGCCCTGCTGCACTACTCGGGGCTCGATACCCAGCATTGGCTCGGCTTTGCCGTGCTGCCGATGCTGCTGTTCGCCGCGACACGACTGCTGCCGCGCGCGCTCGAAGCGCCACTACCGGTGGAGTTGCCGCACCATGAGCTGCTGGCCCGCATGCTGGCCGCCGTGGCGCTGGTCTCGCTGCTGACGGGTGCGGCGTCGCTCATCGGGCCGGAATTCACGGGAGTGTTCGCGGGTGCCCCGGTGGCGGCGACGGTGATCCCCTCCTTCACTTTTGCCATGGCCGGGCGCGACCCGTTGCTGCGCGCGCTGCGCGGTTTCATGAGCGGGCAGATGGGGTTCGCGGCGTTCTTTCTGGTGTTCGCAGCCCTGCTGCCGCCGCTCGGCGCACTGGCCTGGCTGCCCGCCACGCTCGTGGGTGTGGCGGTCAGTGCACTGGGTGCGCGACTGGTCAAGGCGCATGCCGGTCGGGCCGGCCTGGTGCATTGAGAGCGCCCTTGGTTTTGCACGCTGCACGGCAGGTGTATCCTTCGCGCGCTTTGACTACCCGCCAGCCTTGGTTTCGATGACCGCCCGCACCGCCAGCGTCGAGCGCAACACGCGCGAAACGCAGATCAAACTGAAGATCAACCTCGATGGCAGCGGCGCTTCGCGCTTCGTCACCGGCGTGCCCTTTCTCGACCACATGCTCGACCAGATCGCCCGCCACGGGCTGATCGACCTCGACATCGAGGCGGTGGGCGATCTGCACATCGATGCCCACCACACGGTGGAAGACATCGGCATCACGCTGGGTATGGCGTTCCTGCAGGCCATTGGCGACAAGAAGGGCATCCGCCGCTACGCACACGCCTATGTGCCGCTCGACGAAGCGCTCTCGCGAGTGGTGATCGACATCTCCGGCCGGCCGGGCCTCATGTGGGACGTGAAGTTTCCGCGCAGCCACATCGGCAACTTCGACGTGGACCTGTTCCATGAGTTCTTCCAGGGCTTCATCAACCACGCCAACGTCACGCTGCACATCGACAGCCTGAAGGGCGACAACGCCCATCATGTCGCCGAAACCGTGTTCAAGGCCTTTGGCCGTGCGCTGCGGGCGGCGGTGGAGCTTGACCCGCGCCAGGCGGGGGTCACGCCTTCGACCAAGGGCGTTCTCTAGCCCCCCATCGCGGCCCCAGTTCTCAAGATTGCTCCCATGAAGAAGATTGGCGTCATCGACTACGGCATGGGCAATCTGCATTCACTCGCCAAGGCGCTGGAGCGCGTCGCCCCGGACCAGCGCGTGGTGGTGAGCTACGACCCGGAAGAACTGCTGGACTGCGACCGCCTGGTGCTGCCCGGTGTGGGCGGCGTGCGGGAGTGCATGAAGGAGCTCACCCGGCTCGACCTCTCGCAGCTCGTGCTGGAGGCCAGCCGCAAGGTGCCCATGCTGGGCATCTGCCTGGGCATGCAGGTGATGCTGGAGTTCAGCGAGGAAAACGGCGGCGTGCCGGCGCTGGGCCTTTTCCCAGGTGAGGTCGTGCGCTTTCCCGATCCGCCGGTTGAAGCAACGGAGCGCCTGAAGGTGCCGCACATGGGCTGGAACCGCGTCAAGCAGGAGCGCGACCACCCGGTTTGGGCGGGCGTGCCGGATGAGAGCTGGTTTTATTTCGTGCACAGCTACTACGCCCGTCCGCGCGACCCCTCGCACGTACTGGGTAGCAGCGAATACACCCACGTGTTCGCCGCCGCCATCGCCCGCGAGAACCTGGTGGCTTTCCAGTTTCATCCCGAAAAATCCCAGAACGTCGGCCTGACGCTGCTCGCCAACTTCGTCCGCTGGAATCCTTGATGCTCCTGCCTGTTTAGGGCAGAGTCGCCAAAAGAGCATTGCGCCAGCACATTTCAGGCGCTCCACCATTCAGAAACCTCAAGCTTTTCCGCGATAAGCCCGGCCCCACCGCGTCATGCTCCTGATCCCTGCAATTGACTTGAAGAATGGCCAGTGCGTCCGCCTGCGCCAAGGCGATTTCAACGATGTCACCGTGTTCTCCAACGACCCTGCCGAGATGGCACGGCGCTGGGTCGGCGACGGTGCGCAACGTATCCACGCGGTGGATCTGGATGGCGCGCTGAAAGGCCGCCCGATGAACCTGCGCGCCGTGGAGGCCATCGTGAAAGCCGCTGGCGATGTGCCGGTGCAGGTCGGTGGCGGCATCCGCGACGAGGAAACCGTGCAGCGCTACCTCGAACTCGGCGTGAGCTATGTGATCCTGGGCACCCGTGCGATCACCGCGCCGCATGTGCTGCACGACCTCTGCATCGAGTATCCGCGCCACGTCATCGTCGGCCTCGACGCCAAGGGCGAGCATGTGGCGGTCGATGGCTGGAGCAAGCTCAGCCACCACACCGTCATCGAGGTTGCGCAGCAGTGCGAGCACGATGGCGTGGAAGCGATCATCTATACCGACATCGGCAAGGACGGCATGCTGGACGGCTTCAACGTCGCCTCCACCCAGGCCCTGGCCCGCGCCATCAAGACGCCGGTGATCGCCTCCGGCGGCATCGGCTCGCTCGACGACATCCGCAAGCTCAAGGACCTGGAAGGCGATGGCGTGATCGGCGCCGTGATTGGCCGGGCACTCTACGAGCACAAGTTCACGCTGGCGGATGCCGTCAAGATCGCGCAATCGTAATGCTCGCCAAACGCATCATCCCCTGCCTCGACATTGATCGCGGCCGCGTCGTCAAGGGCATCAAGTTCGAGCAAGTGCAGGACGCCGGCGACCCGGTGGAGGTTGCACGCCGCTACGACGCACAAGGCGCGGACGAGCTGGTGTTCCTGGACATCACGGCTTCTTCCGACGACCGTCCCACGTTGTTCCAGACGGTCGAGGCCGTCGCCCGCGAGATCTACATTCCGCTCACCGTTGGCGGTGGCGTGCGCAGCTGTGCGGACGTGAAATGCCTGCTCGCGGCCGGTGCGGACAAGGTCAGCATCAATACCGCGGCCGTCCACAACCCCGACTTCGTCACCGAGGCCGGTGATCGTTACGGCGTGCAGTGCATCGTGGTCGCCATCGATGCCAAGCGGGTCAGCAAGAAGAACGAACCCCTGCGCTGGGAGGTGTTCACCCACGGTGGCCGCAAGGCCACGGGGCTGAATGCGGTGGAATGGGCCGCCAACATGGTCCGGCGTGGCGCCGGCGAGCTGCTGGTCACCAGCATGGATCGCGATGGCACCAAGGAGGGCTACGACATCGAGTTGCTCGCCGCCATCAACCGCGAGGTGAACGTGCCGGTGATCGCCTCCGGCGGCGTCGGCTCGCTGGAGCATCTCTATCAGGGTCTGGCTGAAGGCCATGCCGATGCGGCACTCGCGGCCAGCATCTTCCACAAGGGCACCCACACCGTGGGCGAGGCCAAGCAGTACCTGCAGTCGCGGGGCGTTCGCATCCGCCTGTAGGTCGTGCCGGCGCGCACGAATGCGCACCGCACCCTGACGGCCATTGCCTGGGGCGCGATCATCATCCCGGCCGCCGACACTGACGCACGGCTGACCCAATGGCCGCGTTACACTTTGCCGATGAGTTCTCCCGCCACCCCGCCACTCGACGCGCTGCAGGACATGCTGCGCAGCCGCATCGGGGCCGACCCTGCCAGCTCCTATGTCGCCAGCCTCTATGCCAAGGGTGTGGATGGCATCTGCAAGAAGATCGGCGAAGAGGCCACCGAAACCGTCATCGCCGCCAAGAACGATGATGACGCCGCCGTGGTCTATGAAACGGCGGATCTCTGGTTTCACACCCTGGTATTGCTTGCACACCGGGGCCTTTCACACCAGGCGGTGCTGGATGAACTGGCACGCCGCATGGGGCAATCCGGCCACGCCGAAAAAGCGGCGCGGTCGAAGTCGTCGTCATAACCATTTACCGAAGGAGATTCACATGGGTTCAATGTCCATCTGGCACTGGCTGATCGTCCTCGTCGTCGTGCTGGTCGTATTCGGCACCAAGAAGCTGCGCGGCGCGGGCGGTGACTTAGGCTCGGCCGTCAAGAACTTCAAGGACGCGATGCGCGAAGGCGAAGAGAGCGCCAACAAGCCGGAAGCCGTGGCTGCGCAGTCGCAGACCGCCCACAGCGAGACCAAGAAGGAAAACGTCTAGTCCAGCCCCGAAGACCGCCATGTTCGACATCGGCCTCGGCGAGCTGTTTCTGTGCTTCGTGGTGGCACTGGTCGTGCTCGGTCCCGAGCGGCTGCCCAAGGTGGCCCGCATGGCAGGCCGCTGGACGGGTCAGGCGCGCAGCTACATGCGCAACCTCTCGGCCGAGCTGGAGCGCGAGACCCACGCGGCCGACATCCGCCGGCGACTGGAAGAAGCCAATCGCGTGGCACGGGCGGAGATGAGCAGCTTGCAGTCCAGCGTGCACACCGAGGCACGGCAGGTGTCTGAGGCACTCACGCCGCCATCGGCTGACACCATCCCACAGAACAAGGCCGAGTGATGGCTGGCGACGATCCTCTCGGCCCTGAACAGCCGCTGTTGCAACACCTGCTCGAACTGCGCACGCGCTTTCTGCACGCGCTGATCGGCGTGATCGTAGTGCTCATCCCGCTCGCCGCCTTTGCCAAGCAGCTCTACGGCATCTTTGCCCGGCCGCTGGTGCAGCTGTTGCCCCCCGGCACCTCGATGATCGCGACCAAGGTGGTTTCGCCCTTTCTCACGCCGCTGAAGCTTTCGGCGTTCGCGGCACTCTTCATCGCCATGCCCTGGGTGCTGTTCCAGATCTGGGGCTTCGTGGCCCCCGGCCTCTACAAGAACGAGCGACGGCTGATGGTGCCCCTGCTGGTGTCCTCGACGCTGCTGTTCTATGCGGGCATCGCCTTCGCCTACTTCATCACCCTGCCCATTGTCTTCAAGTTCACGCTGTCGGCCGCGCCCGAAGGCGTGGTGGTGGCCACCGACATTGGCGACTACCTCGATTTCATGATGACCATGTTCGTCGCCTTCGGCGTGGCGTTCGAAACGCCTGTCGCCGTGGTGCTGCTGGTGATGACCGGCTTTGTCACCACCGCCCAGCTGAAGGAAGGCCGTGGCTACGTGCTGGTCGGCGTGTTCGTGGTCGCCGCCATCATCACGCCGCCGGATGTGTTCAGCCAGCTGCTGGTCGCCATCCCCAGCTATCTGCTCTACGAGTTCGGCATTCTCTGGGCCGGGTTCATCGAGCGGGGGCGGCGCAAAGTCGCCACCACCAATTGACCAAACCTTGACCGCACTGCGCCGTATCATCCAGGCATGCGCGTACTCGTCATTGAAGATCACCCCGACCTCGCCGCCAATCTCGGCGACTTTCTCTCCGCCCACAGCCACAGCGTCGACTTCGCCTCCGATGGTCCCAGCGGACTGAACCTGGCGCAGGCGGGCGGCCACGATGTGATCGTGCTCGACCGCATGCTGCCCGGCATGGACGGCACCACGCTCTGCAAAAAGCTGCGCCAGCAGGGCAACACCACGCCCGTGCTCATGCTCACCGCGCTCGACACCGTCGCCAATCGTGTCGAAGGCCTGGTCTCGGGTGCCGACGATTACCTCGTCAAACCCTTCGCGCTCTCCGAGCTCGCCGCGCGCCTCCATGCCCTGCACCGCCGCGCCAGTGGCTGGAACGGCGGCAGCGGCAAGCTGCAAGTGGCCGACCTCGTACTGGATACCGAAACCGCCGAAGCCCATCGCGGCGAGGTGAAGCTGGACCTCACCCGCGCCGAGCGCCGCCTGCTGGAGCTGCTGCTGCGCCGCTCGCCCAAGCTGGTGAGCCGCACCGAACTCGAACGTGCCCTGTGGGGCGACGACGCCCCCGATGGCGACGTGCTGCGCGCCCACATGCACAACCTGCGCAATGCGGTGGACAAGCCCTTCGAGAAAAAGCTCATCCACACCGTGCACGGCGAGGGCTACCGGCTGATCGCCCCTGCCGCGTGAGGGTGTGAAACCAGCACCCCGGATCGGCGGCCATCGCCTGCGCCGCCGCCTGGCCACCGCCCTGGTGTCGCTCACGGCCATGGGCGCGCTCATCCTCAGCATCGTGTTCCTGGGTATGGAGCGCTACGTGGAAAAAGCCACGCTCGGCGCGCTGCTGGAGCGCGAGATGAGCTACCGCATCCAGGCCAACACCGTACCCGCCCCCGGCGACATGCAGGGTGAAACCCTGCGCTTCTACCGCCCGGCCCTGGGCGGTGCCGTGCCGCCACACACCCTCACCGATCTCGCCCCTGGACGCTACGACGCGCTCACCCTGGGCGAGCAGCAGTTCTTCGTGCTCGTCCAGCAGATCGCCCCCGGCGACATCGCCTACCTGAGCTACACCGACAGCGCCATGGAAGACCGCGAGCGACTGCTGTTGCTCGCCCTGTTTGCCGCACTCGCCCTCATCGCGCTGGCCGCGCTCTGGGTGTCGGCCCGGCTGGCACGGCAAACCCTGAGCCCACTGGATGGCCTGGTCGCCGACCTGCATGCCCTGGACCCCGAACGGCGCGGGCAACGCCTGCCGCCACCGGCACGCGACAGCGAACTGGCCGTGATCGCCGAGGCGCTCAATGCCTACATGCAGCGCCTGGACGAGCTGGTGGAGCGCGAGCGCGCCTTTGCCGCCGCCGCCAGCCACGAACTGCGCACCCCGCTCGCGGTCATTCGCGGCGCGGCAGAAGTGCTGGAAAGCAGCGGCGGCAGCGCGCCGCTCGCCCGCATCCAGCGTGCGGCCCGGCATGCCCAGCAGGACCTCGACGCCCTGCTGTGGCTCAGCCGCGCCGGAGAGCCGCCACGGGCGGAATCGCTGGCGCTGCACGAGTGCCTCAAGTCCCTGTGCGCCGCGCAGATCGACCCCGAAACCCTGAGCTGGGACCTGCAACCCTGCACGGTCACCGCTCCACCGGGCGCGGTGGCGATCATCGTCAGCAACCTGCTGCGCAACGCCCTGCGCGCCGCCCCCAAACCCGGCGGCGTGCGACTGTGGCTCACCGCCGAGACCCTCACCGTCGACGACGACGGCCCCGGCGTGCCGCCCGATGAACTCCCCCATGTCTTCGCCCCCCGCACCCGCGGCCACGACGGCGGCACCGGCATGGGCCTCTACATCGCCGCCACGCTGGCCACCCGCCTGGGCTGGGCGCTGACGCTGGAGAATCGCGCCGGCGGGGGTGCGCGGGCGGTGCTGCGCTTTCAGGGAGCGCGGGTGGCGTGAAGCCCGTGGCCGTCCCCCATCCGTCGCGGCTGCATGGCGCGCGCGCCTCGCTATCGCTGCGTGCGGATGGGGCTGAGCAAGGTGAAGCCCATCGTGGCCATGCGATGCACCCCGCCTGGGTGGCTTTTCATCCTGCGCTGCAAGTACTGTTTGGCTCTGAGGATGTTGCGCATCGATTCCAAGCGCCGGGGAGGCCGAGATGCAGACCGTGAATCAGCAGATGGCGTTGCAGCCGACGGGGTTGTGCCCCTTGTTGATGCGTCCGCTTTCTCAAGAATTTGCAGCTTCATTCCGGTGTTGCGCGACGCACCCGGCTTTGTTGTGCGACGACGGGCTGTTGTCGAATGTGCGTTGGGCCGCATGAGACTGCTCGTAATCCTGCTTGGCGCTTTCTGGCAAACATCGGCGCTTGCTGAGGTCTCCGACAAAATGCACACCATCCCTGCGTTGTTGGGTCAGGGTGCAATCGTTGCAGCTTTAGTATTCCTTCTCTGTCTGTGGCGTTGGTGGCTTGCATTGTTCGCATCAGCGTTGCCCATCCTCCTTTTCTTCGGAACCTATGGCCTCTGGCAGGAGGTCGCTATGAGGCAGGCACTGCTCCAAGAGCAAGGCCTGGTCTACTTTGTGGCAATGCTTGTCGCAGACACATTGGTTTTCGCTGGGGTCGTCGCCGGTGGTGCCGTAGCGTGGCGGCGCCGTGCTGCCCAACAAGGTACTCAAGCGGAAGGCTTACGCCGCCGCTTGACCTGAGCGTTGAGGCTGAAGAAAACCCAGATTCAAACCTGATTCGCCGCACCGAGCCGCTGCGCGTTTGCAGCGGCTCGGTTGCCTCTGAAAGGGCCTTTCATGACGCGATGCCAGCCGGGCGGTGTCCTTTGTGAACCGTGTTGGCCGGCAAGAACACATGGCTCGTGGAGTAGTGGCCGTAGCCGTTCAGCGCCGCAAAAAATCGATATCGCCTGGGCGAGCCGATGAACTGAGCCGGCACTTCACCAGCGGCGCGCTGCCCTCAGGCTCGAAGGCGCAGCGGCACCCGCCCGGCAGCCAGCGCCCACAGCAGCACCGCGCAACCGGCACCGGATAGCAGTGCCGCCGCGCCGAACATGGCGCCATACCCCAGCGCATCCCCCAGCACCCCACCCGCTGCGCTGGCGAGGCCGGTGGCGATGACCACGGTGCTGGCTTGCAGGGTGTAATCGGTACCGGCGTGGACGGGGTCGCTGGCATCCATCATCAAGGTGAACAGGGCCACGGTGGCCATGCCGCCCAGCACGTGTTCAAGGGCGACGGCGGCTTTGAGCAGCGCCACCTCGCCAAGGCCGTAGGCGTGCGCGGCATACAGCGCCACGGCCAGCGTCTGGGCGACGCCGCAGACGAGCAGGGCGCGGCGGCGGCCGTGGCGATCCGCCAGCAGGCCGCCCAGCAGCGCGCCGAGCAGGCCGCCGGTGGAACCGACCACCCCGGCCCAGACGCCGATCTCCGATTTGCTCCAGCCGGCATCGACGAGATAGGGCTTGACCATGGCCGAGGCCATCGCATCACCAAACTTGTAGGCCACCAGCCAGAGCAGCAGCACGGCCATGCCCGGCCGCTTGAGCCGCGCCCAGATGCCGTGCAGCGGATTGCCGCGGCGCGGTGGCGCGATCACAGCCGTCAGCACCTGCGCCTCCGAAAACCGCAGCAGTGGCAGCAGCGTGAGGGTGAGAAAAGCCGCCATCGCCACGAAGGTGGCAGCCCAGCCCAGGCGATCAAGCACGATCATCAGTACGCCGCCGCCCAGCACCATGCCCAGCCGGTAGCCCCCCACCTGCACGGCATTGCCCAGGCCCCGCTCTTGCGGGTGCAGCAGGTTCACGGCCAGGGCATCGGTGGGCACGTCCTGCGTGGCGGCAAACAGGGCGCACAGCACGATGGCGATTTTCAGCCACATCAGCTTGTCGCCGGCAGAGCCATCCACCAGCGCCAGCAGCAGGGCGGTGAGGATGGTGGCGACCTGCAGCGGCACGATCCATTGCTTGCGCGAGCCGCTCGCGTCCACCCACGGGGCCCACAGCCATTTCAGTGCCCAGGGCAGAAACAGCAGGCCGGAGAGACCGATGCGCGAGAGCGAGACGCCCTCCTCGCGCAGGAGCACCGGCAGGGCCTGGGTGAAAAACCCAAAGGGCAGACCCTGGCTGAAGTAGAGGCTGGTGAGCAGCAGCCATTTGGCGGGGGTGGACATGCGCTATTCCGCCCTGAGCAGCGTCTCCATCTCTGCAAACCGGGCTTTTTCTTCCTCGGCGGGGGTCGGGTAGTGCAGGTTCATCTTCTTCAGCGTCTCGACGATGATCTCGGCCACCACCATGCGCATGTAGCTCTTGCTGTCGGCGGGTATTGCATACCAGGGTGCGTGCGGGCGGCTGGTGGCGTTGAGCGCGTCCTCGTAGGCCTGCATGTAGTCGTGCCAGCGGCCGCGCTCGGCGATATCGCCGCTGTTGAACTTCCAGTTCTTCTCCGGCTCTTCGAGCCGGGCGAGAAACCGCTCGCGCTGCTCGTCCTTGCTGACGTGGAGCCAGAACTTGATGATGGTGGTGCCGTTGCGGGCCAAGTGTTTCTCGTAGTCGCGGATCGACTCGTAGCGCTGCTGCCACAGCGTATCGAGCTTGGCCGGCAGGTCGTGCAGACGCTGGTTTCTGAGGTATTCGGGGTGCACGCGCACCACCAGCACCTCTTCGTAGTGACTGCGGTTGAATACGCCGATGCGCCCCCGCTCGGGCAAGGCCAGCGAGGTGCGCCACAAAAAATCATGTTCCAGCTCGGTGGCGTTGGGCTGCTTGAAGCTCGTGACCTGGCAGCCTGTCGGGTCGATGCCGCTGAGCACGGCACGGATGGTGGAATCCTTGCCGGCCGCATCCATGGCCTGGAACACCAGCAGCAGGGCGCGGTGGTCGTTGGCATAGAGCACCTGCTGCAACTCGGCCATCTCCGCCACCAGTTCGGCCAGGCGTGCCTTACAGGCGGCCTTGCCCGGGGCTTTTTGGGGTGGTTTGGTCGACGCGTGGCGAATCTTGAACCCGCCGCTGGCCGGCACGAGGTAGGGCGACTTCACGGGGGTTCGCATCAGCCTAAATCCTCGACGGGATGACGTAGAGCAGCACCGCAAAGTAGTGGCAGGCCGAGCCGATCAGGGTGAACACATGCCAGATGGCATGGTGGTAGGGCATCTTGGTCTGGCGATAGAACACCACGCCGAGCGTGTAGGCCGCACCGCCGAGGATGAGCAGCTTGAACCCCGCCGAGGGTAGCGAGCTGCTGAGCCGGCTCAAGAGCGGCAGCATGCCCCAGCCCATGGCCAGATACAGCCACAGCGCGACGCGCTCATGCATCTCGGCGTGTATCACGCGCAGCGCAATGGCCCCGAGCGCGACTGTCCAGGTGGCGATGAACACCGGCAGGCCCAGTGGTGCCGGCATCGAGAGCAGACAGAACGGCGTGTAGGTGCCGGCGATCAGCACATAGACAAAGCTCTGGTCCACCGCCCGCAATACGTTCTTGGCATTGGGCAGCAGCGCCAGCGGAATGCTGTGATAGATCGTGGAGGCGAGATAGGTAAGCAGCATCGCCACCCCGAACACGCTGCAAGCCACCACGTGCAGATACTCGCCGTGGATGGCCGCCCGCGCCGCCAGCACGGTGAGGCCGCCTACCGCCAGCAACGCCCCCAGGCCGTGGGTCACGCTGTGGGCCACTTCTTCTGCCGTGCTGTAGGCCGGCGGGACGCTGCGACGACCGCTGCTCTGCGGTAGCGATGCCATGGCTTGCTCTAGGCGGTGGGCTCGATGCGCAGTGTCGCGCCGTCCACGGCAATCACCCGCACCCGGCTGCCGGACGGCAGATCGGGCCCGGTAACGCGCCACACGGTGTCTTCCACCCGGGCCTTGCCAAAGCCGTTCTGGATCGGCTCCACGAGCTCGAACACCTGGCCCAGATAGTTGCGACCGCGCTGGTTCAGGCCGTTGTCCGGGCTTTTGTCCTCGCGATTGCGCAGCCGGAACCAGGCCAGCACCGCCACCACCGACAGTACCGAGAACAGCACCACTTCCACCGCCAGCGACAAGGTCGGCACCGCCCAGGCCACCACCCCCGTGCCCAGCGCTGCCAGCCCCAGCCAGAGGCAGAAGATGCCGGGCAGCATGATCTCGGCGATCAGCAGCAGAAAGCCCAGAACCCACCAATGCCAGAAGACGATTTCCATCGCCCTTACGCCTTGGCTTTGGCGACGCCCGCATCCTTGGCGAGCTGGGCGATGCCGCCGATGGCGCCGATCACGCTCGATGCCTCCAGCGGCATGTAGATGGTCTTGCTGTTGGGCGACTGCGCCATTTCCTTCAGCGCCTCGGTGTATTTCTGCGCGATGAAGTAGTTCAGCGCCTGCACATCGCCCTTGGCCACCGCCTCGCTCACCATCAGGGTGGCGCGGGCCTCGGCCTGTGCCTCGCGCTCGCGGGCATCGGCATCGCGGTAGGCGGCTTCCTTGCGGCCCTCGGCTTCCAGCACGCTGGCCTCCTTCTGCGCCTCCGCCCTGAGGATCACCGCCTGGCGCTCGCCCTCGGCCTTGAGGATCGCCGCCTGGCGAAAACCTTCGGCCTCCAGCACGTTGGCGCGTTTTTCCTGCTCGGCCATCTTCTGGCGGTTCATCGACTCCACCAGGTTCGCCGGCGGACGGATGTCCTTGACCTCGATGCGGGTCACCTTGATGCCCCAGGGCGCAGTGGCCTGGTCCACCACGGACAGCAACTTGGTGTTGATCTGGTCGCGCTGGCTGAGCAGCTCGTCCAGATCCATGCTGCCCATCACCGTACGCAGGTTGGTCTGCGTCAGGTTCATTACGGCGTATTCGAGGTTTTGCACTTCATAGGCGGCGCGAGCGGCGTCGATGATCTGGTAGAACACCACGCCGTCAACGCCGACCATGGCGTTGTCCTTGGTGATGACTTCCTGGCTCGGTACATCCAGCACCTGTTCCTGCATCGAGAGCTTGCGCCCGATGCTGTAGATGAAGGGGATGAACAGGTTCAGGCCCGGCTCCAGCGTGCGCTGGTACTTGCCGAAGCGCTCCAGCGTGTAGGCCGCGCCCTGCGGCACCTTGACCACGCCGTTGTAGAGCACGAAGACCACCAGGGCGAACAAGGTGAGCGCGAAATAGGACATAGGGGTTCCTTGAGATGGCTTTGGTATCGACGCGCCAATCCTAGCGTGTCGATCAGGGACTCGCTGCGGCCTGCGCGCTCAGCGCCCGGATGCGCTCCACCATCGAGAAAAAGCCATTGCGGCGGTTGACGGTGATGTGGCTCTCAAGCCCGAGCTGCTTGAAGGTGGCGGCGATGTCGGTGGACAGGATCTGCTCCGGCGACCGGTCGTTGACCATCACCATCAGCAGCGCGATGAGGCCTTTCACCAGGGTCGAGTCACTGTCGCCGTTGAAGTGCATCGCACCATCGGCTTTCTGGCCACCCACCAGCCAGACCTGCGACATGCAGCCCCGCACCTTGGCCTCTTCGCTGCGTTCGGCCTCGGTCAGTGGTGGGAGCTTGCGGCCCAGCTCGATGAGATAGCTGTAGCGCTCTTCCCAGTCGCCCAGGAGGTCAAAGGTTTCGGCGAGGTCTTCGATGGTCATGACGGGAGACGGGAGACGGGAGACGGGAGACGGGAGACGGGAGACGGGAGACGGGAGACGGGAGACGGGAGACGGGAGACGGCGAATATACTCGCGGGCCTTTTACCCCGAGCAGCCCATGCCCCGCTTCAACGACCGTGCGCCAAACCAGCTTCGCCCCGTCAGCATCACCCGCCGTTTTACCCGGCATGCCGAGGGTTCGGTGCTGGTCTGCTTCGGCGAAACGCAGGTGCTCTGTACGGCCAGCGTCGAGGAGCGCGGCCCGGCCTGGAAAAAGGACGGCGGCTGGATCACCGCCGAATACGGCATGCTGCCGCGCGCCACCCACACCCGCAGCAAGCGTGAGGCGGCCCAAGGCAAGCAGAACGGCCGCACGCAGGAAATCCAGCGCCTCATCGGCCGCTCGCTGCGCGCCTGCGTCAATCTGGACGCCCTGGCCGGCCTCACCATCACGCTCGACTGCGATGTGCTGCAGGCCGATGGCGGCACCCGCACCGCCGCCATCACCGGCAGCTATGTGGCGCTGTGCGACGCCATCGCCGGCCTGATGAAAAGCGGCAAGCTCAAGAAGAACCCCATCCTCGGCCAGATCGCCGCCGTGAGCGTGGGCATCGTCAACGGCACGCCGCTGCTCGACCTCGACTACACCGAAGACTCCGGCTGCGAATGCGATGTGAACGTGGTGATGAACGAGGCTGGCCAGTTCATCGAGGTGCAGGGCACGGCCGAGGGCCATGCCTTCCGCCGCGAAGAACTCGACGCCTTGCTGGACCTCGCTCAGGTCGGCATCGGCGAGCTGGCGCAGAAGCAGCGGGAGGCGCTTGCCGCGCACTGAAGCGGCGTAGTAGCCACACATGGCGTAAGAGGTTTGGCATAGCATGACGGGCCACGGCCAGTGCATCGGTCGCTTCGTCGCAATCCATCAAGGCTGGCCATGACCAAGAACCGCTCCAAACCCCGGCCCGCCGTGCCAGCCGCACTGGACAAATGCCCAACCGGCATCCGTGGCCTCGATGAAATCACCGGCGGCGGCCTACCCCGCGGACGACCCAGCCTCATCTGCGGCAATGCCGGCTGCGGCAAGACCATCATCGGCATGGAGTTTCTGGTGCATGGCGCGCTCGACTACGGCGAGCCCGGCGTGTTCCTGTCGTTCGAGGAGGGCATCGGCGAGCTGGAGAAGAACTTCGCCTCGCTGGGCTTTGACCTGCGTGGCCTGGTCGCCGGGCGAAAGATCGCCGTCGATCACGTCTACATCGAGCGCAGCGAGATCGAGGAAACCGGCGAGTACGATCTCGATGGCCTTTTCATCCGACTCGGCTACGCCATCGATTCCATCGGTGCCAAGCGGGTGGTGCTGGACACCATCGAAGCCCTGTTCTCCGGTTTCACCAATACCGCCATCCTGCGCGCCGAGCTGCGCCGCCTGTTCCGCTGGCTGAAGGACAAGGGAGTGACCGCCGTCATCACCGGCGAGCGCGGCGACCAGATGCTGACCCGCCATGGCCTGGAGGAATACGTCGCCGACTGCGTGATCCTGCTCGACCTGCGGGTGCAGGAGCAGATCGCCACCCGCCGCCTGCGCGTGATCAAGTACCGCGGCACCACGCATGGGGCGGACGAATATCCCTTCCTCATCGATGAGCGCGGCATCTCGATCCTGCCGATCACCTCGCTGGGCTTGAATCACGAGGCCTCCACGCTCCGGGTTTCAACCGGCGTGGCGCGGCTGGACACGATGCTGGGTGGCAGCGGCCTGTATCGCGGCAGCGCAGTGCTGGTATCCGGCACGGCGGGTTCGGGCAAGTCCAGCCTCGCCGCCAAGTTTGTCGAGGCCGCCTGCCAGCGCGGCGAACGCTGCCTGTATTTCGCCTTCGAGGAATCACCGCGGCAGATCATCCGCAACATGGCCTCCATCGGCTGCAACCTGGAGACCTGGCAGCGCAAGGGCCTGCTGCGCTTCCATGCCTCCCGGCCCTCGCTGTACGGGCTGGAGATGCATCTGGTCACCATGCACAAGCTGATCGTGCAGTTCGACCCGCAGATCGTCGCCATCGACCCGATCTCGAACCTCACGGCGGTCGGCTCGGGCTACGAGGCCAAGTCGATGCTGACGCGGCTGATCGACTTTCTGAAGACCCGGCAGATCACCACGCTGATGACAGATCTCACCCGGGCAACCACCAGTGTCGAGACCAGCAGCGAGGAGATTTCCTCGCTCGTGGACACCTGGCTCTGCCTGCGCGACATGGAGCACCAGGGTGAGCGCAACCGCGGCCTGCACATCCTCAAGTCGCGCGGCATGCCGCACTCCAACCAGGTGCGGGAGTTCCTGATGAGCGAGCGCGGCATCGACCTGGTGGATGTCTATCTCGGCAGCGGCGGCATGGTGACCGGCACGGCGCGCCTGGCGCAGGAGGCCCTCGACCGGGCCCATGCTCTCGAAAACGAGCAGGCGCTGGCGCAGAAGCGCCGCCAGTACGAGCGCAAGCGCGCCCTGCTGGAAGCCAATATCGCGGCGATGCGCCGGGAGTTCGAAGCCGACACCGAGGACCTGGAGCAGGCCATGGCCGACAGCAGCCTGCGCCTCGATACGCTGGCCGCCGAGCGCGGCGCGATCGCCCGCTCGCGCAAGGCCGACCTGCCTGCCGCAGTCCGCAAGCCAGGCCGTGCG
>Ga0255091_1000054_pt1 | contig 55677 bp, 54 predicted proteins | sample Colum_Yuk_RepB_8_2_FD_188439 | JGI IMG/M metagenome (GOLD analysis project Ga0255091, IMG submission 188439) | Freshwater microbial communities from Columbia River, Oregon, United States - Colum_Yuk_RepB_8d | ecosystem: Environmental > Aquatic > Freshwater > River | place: USA: Oregon... | reverse complement strand
CAATGGTTTCCACGCATAGCACTCCAGGTTTCTCCCCGTCGATCTCTCGATAGGGAGTCTGGCGCCTGCTCAGTTTTACGTGATCAGGACGCCTTAAACCTGCTCAGCTTTGCGTGAGAATTCACAGTCAGCCATTGCGGAGTGGCTGGTCAATGCCTCAACCACTGCACTGGTCAGCGCCTTGCGGTAGTCGCCCTGTGCGAATTGGGCAACGGTGTCGTTGGCTTGCGCTTGCTCCGCCAACACCGGGTTCTCGGCCAGCTTGCCTAGCAGATGCGTGGCATAGGCTTGGTAGTCGGCATTGGTGAGCTGGCCCGCAAACAGCTCGTTCATTTTTTTGATGATGCGAGACAGGCGTTCCAGTGGGTCATCCCATCCTGCGCCGCCACCGGTACCAAGCGGTGTCAGCGTGGAAGCCTTGCCACCCTGCAAGCTCAGAGCATGATCTTTGGGGTTGATGACCTTGTAGCCGGCGAGGCGCACCTTGCCATCGAGCAGATCACTACCGTCGTCGTCTGTGCGGCGTAGGCGCGGCAGCAGGCAGCTCGAAAACGCATGCAGCTTTTCGAGAGCCGCATCGTCGTATTCCACGAGCTGGCTCAAAAAATCATAGGCCAGCACGTAGGAACTCATGTCGCCCCTGAAAACGTCCTGCGCCTCTTTTTCCAAGGCGCGGAAGCGATCCGATGCGGCCTTGAGCGGAGCCTGCATCGCCGCCTGCGTGCCGTTGGGGCTGAAGTAAGCCTGCGCGAATCGCTCTACCTCGGCCCATTCGTAAACGCTGCCTGCGTCCAGCTTTTCGCGCAGCTGATGCACCAGGTTCCGATCCGTCACGCCGCTGAGTTGTGCCGTGCGGTAGTAGGGCAGAAACGCCTTGAGAATGTCCTCGGCTTTGTTGCGAAAGTCGAGCACGAAGGTGATCTTCTTGCCGGGGTGAATGCGGTTGAGGCGAGACAGGGTTTGCACCGCCATCACGCCGTCCAATCGCTTATCCACATACATCGCCACCAAGCGCGGCTCGTCAAAGCCCGTCTGAAACTTGTTGGCGACGAGCAGCACCTGGTATTCGTCGGTCTTGAAGGCCTGCTTGATGCCCTCGTCTTGAATGCCGTGGTCGTTGAGGTCACCTTCACCGGCTTTGTCCAGCGCGTTTTCAGGGTCGGTGATGGTGCCGGAATACGCCACCAGGGCTTTGCAGTCCTGATACCCCTTGTCCTTCAGATAGGCATCGAAGGCGAGCTTGTAGCGCACCGCGCCCAAGCGACTATCCGCCACAACCATCGCTTTGGCCTGCCCGCCCAAGAGCTGCATCACGTGCGTGCGAAAGTGCTCCACGATGACCGCTGTCTTCTGTCCGATGGCCGTGGGATGCAGCTGCGCATAGGCAAACAACTTCTTCTGCGCACGGCCGGATTTCACGGTCGTATCGTCGCCGCCTGCCTGCTCCAATTTGAAGGCGAAGTCGTAGGTCGTGTAGCCCAGTAGCACATCAAGAATGAAGCGCTCCTCAATGGCTTGCCGCATCGAGTAAATGTCGAACGGCAGCGGTGTGCCATCAGGCCCAATGCGCCCGAACAGCTCCAGCGTTTTTGCTTTGGGTGTGGCGGTGAAGGCGTAGTAAGAGACATTCGGTGGCCGTTTGCGCGCGGCCATCAGCTTGTTCACCACGTCTTCGGCGGTCAGCTCCTCGTCTTCGTCATTCCGAGCGGCATCGACATCGCCTTTGGTGAGCACTTCGCGCAGCTTGAGCGAGGCGCGGCCCGACTGTGATGAATGCGCCTCGTCCACGATGATCCCAAAGCGCTTGCCTGCGGCACCCGTGATCTTGTCGAGCACAAACGGAAACTTCTGCAAGGTCGTGATGATGATGGCCTTGCCTCCGTTCAGGGCATCGGCAAGTTGCTGCGAGTTGTCGTCGATCTTCTCGACGACGCCCTGCTGATGCTCAAACTGATAGATCGTGTCTTGCAGCTGCGAGTCCAGCACCTGCCGGTCGGTAATCACCACCACGCTGGTAAACAGCTTGCTGTTGCTGGCGTCGTGCAGCGAGGCCAGGCGATGCGCGAGCCAGGCGATGGTGTTGCTCTTGCCGGAGCCTGCCGAGTGCTGCACCAGGTAGCTTTGCCCCACACCTTCGCTCAGCGTCGCTGACACCAAGCGGCTCACCGCCTGCCACTGGTGATAGCGCGGGAACAACACCGTTCGGGTGCTGGATTTGCGCCCACTCTTGGCGTTGACCTTCTCCTCACTCTGCGCGTGTAGGAATCGCCCCACGATGTCGAGGAAGGTTTCACGGGCCAGCACGTCATGCCAGAAATATGCCGTCGCATAGCCGCGCTCGTCGTCGGCGCCGTTGCCAGCACCCGCACCGCCCAGGCCATCGGGCGCACCTCGATTGAAGGGCAGAAAACGAGTGTTGGCGCCGGCGAGTTGCGTGGTCATTCGCACCTCGTCGCAGGAGGCCGCGAAATGCACGAGCGCTCGGGTTCCGGCTTGCAGCAGGGGCTCTGGCTGCTGCGTGGCGGCATCCATCGGCAGCCGGTCACGGCGGTATTGCTGCACCGCCTCATCCACGCTTTGGGTGGTGTCGGTTTTAAGCTCGATGGTGGCAATGGGCAGGCCATTCAAAAACAGCACCAGGTCAATGCTGTTGCCGTTGTGCAGTGAGTAATGCAGCTGCCGCACCACGCGCAAACGGTTCTTGCCGTAGCGCGCCCAGGTCTCCGGGTTCAGCGTGTTGGCTGGTGCGAACTGCGCCATCACAAAAGTGGCGTCGATGTCCTTGAAGCCATGCCGCAACACACCCAGGGTGCCCCAGGGTTGGCGAGGGTCGGGCTTGGCGCGCGAAAGCTCTTCCGCCAGTCGCCGTAGAAACACCGCCTCGGTGTCTTTCGGGTGATTGGCGCAGAACTTCTTCCACGCCGCCTGCTGCGTGTCTTGCACCCAGGCAAGCGCATCTTCGGGGAACAAGGCGAGCGCCTTGTCGTAGCCAGCGTCGTAGGGCCGCTCGGCGCGATGGAGCCAGCCCTTGGCGACCAGCGTTGCACAGACCTCCCCCTCAAACCGCTCTTCGCTGTGAATGGGGGATGCCATGCGCTTAGTCCTCGTGCTTCCAGGTGTAACGCACCTTCAGGTGGTTTAGGTGTGACCACAAGACGTGTTTGTCGAACTGCAAGCGACCCAGCACGATGCCCGGCGCGATGCCTTGCGCTTTCGCAAAGCGAGTGATGTTGATCTCGCCAAACTCGAACCGGCTCAAGAAGCTGTTGTAGGCGGCAGGGGGTATCAAGAAGTCACGGGCAAAGGCATCGGCTTCTGCCTCTTCCTTATTGTCCAAGCCATCCTCACCCAAGATGTCCAAAAATGTCAGGCGCTTGCCGTGCAAGATGAGGTGGCTCGCTTCGTGAAAGAATGAAAACCACAGCTTGTCGTCGCTCTTACCTCGCAGGCTCAGCATGATGAGCGCGCGGCTGCTGTTGTGGCCCAGCCACTTGGCCGCGCCACTCACCGGGCAACCCTTCGGGGCCGGCTCCACCACCACGGCCACGCCCACGCCCGCACACAGCGCTTTGAGCTTGGGGATGAACACCGTCGGGTCTTGTTCGCTGGTCAGCGCACGCACCTGCTGCAACACCGCCAAAAAACCCTCACGGCTGTAGTCGCCACAAGCCATCTTTTCGGCAGCCTGTTCGCCACGCCGCAACCACGCGGACACAGATGCAGGCACGCGCACGAGCTTAGGTGCGGCACGATAAGCCGCCACAGGCTGCTCGTATTGCGCCCGCCAGGTCGCCACCGAGGCCACGCCCCAATAGCGAAGGCATTCCATCACCTGCTGCGCTTTGTCAGCGTGCTTTTTCACCCAGCCGAACTTCACCATGTCGGCAAGCGGCAGTTCCTTGAGCCAGGCGGCGTCGCCAGCAAATCCCTTTTCTGCAGCACGGCGGGCCAGCTGTTCCTGATACTGCGCCTCAAGGCTCAGCCAGTAACGCGCGGTGCTGCCCAGCACGGTTTCGAGGATCAGCGCCGTCTGCTGCGTGATACTTGCTTCGCCTTTTAACAGCTGGTTGATGTGCTTGGCGGTGAAGCCGGTGCGCGCGGCAAAGGTCGCCTGCGACCAGCCGCGCTCTTCCAGCAGCTCGGCAATGGTCTCGCCGGGCGCGGCCAGCCAGTCGGGGGCAAACGCTGCCAGCGACTCATAGGTGTTCAGTGCTTTAGTCATGGTAGTCCTCAGCTGCGAGGATGGTGATCTCTGTAACTTGTGCCCAATCCAGTCCACCATCAGGCTTCAAAGGTGGGGGCTTGCGAGAGGGTTTGAAGATCAAACGCTGTCCCCCATGCAAGTCCACTGAAAATTGGCCATCACGGCTGCCCTTGAGCGGATGCGGCCGGCCGGCAACGAGTTCTGCCACATGGTTGGCAGCAAACAGCTCCGCGAGCCGCCGCTGCAACTTTTTGGCCGACTCGGCCCCCAGCTTTTTCACCGCCTTTTTCTGCTGTTTGCACAACGTCTCCAGGTCGTCGTCAGCGAAGGCAATCGTGATTGGCATCGTATTTTTATAGTTTACCAGATTGGTTAATGATACTGAATATCCGCTGGTCAGGCCGCTACAGCCGATCCAGCAACTTGCACCCGGCCAAGCACGGCTTCGGTGATGGTGGCGGCGCGTAGCTCTTGCAGCAGGGTGATTTCAGCTTTGGCGTGCTCCTGCAACTCGTCGATGCGTTGGGTTTGCTCCCTGAGCTGCTTGGCGATCTCGGCTTGCACCGCCAAGGGCGGCAACAGAATCTCGAAGCGGCCCAACTCTTCGCAGGTCAAAGCGCCTTTGGTGCCGCCCTGCCCATCGCTGACCACGCGCAAGGCCGGATACTGCCCCGTAAGCAGCCAGAACAGATACTCGCTATTCAGGCGTTCGGGGTCACAAGTGATGCAGGCGAGATGCTGGCTGATCGTGGCTTCAATTTTCAACAGCGCTGCCATGCCCCTCGTCTTGCCTTGCCCAGTGAGTGCAACCAGCACTGCACCGGGCGCTGCGATCGGCAAATGACATTGGCGAAGAGCAGTGCGGGTTACGAAAGCTGACGCTCCTTCGACGGTATCGCCATTGACGACAGAGCTATTGAGCCAAGGAAAATCTCCCCCTACCCAGTAGTCGGCATTCTCCTTGAGCGGCGTCGAGCCGTTGCGAATGCGCACCATCTTGCCGAGGCGGACACGTGTCCATCCCGCTGGTGTAAAGCCGTAGATGCACGACGAGGGGTTGCGTGTGGCACCGACTGGAAAATGCAGGCCGGTGCTGAGTTCAACAATCACGGCCTGCCGCAACTCCCGCAGCGTTTCCATCAAACGCTCTTTCTCAGCGATGAGGGCATCGACGCGGGCAGTTTCGGCATCGAGATGTTCTCTGATGGCTTCTTGCTCTCCCAGCGGAGGAGCAAAGAACCATAACTGCGCGATTTTTTCTTGATTGATGTTGGGCTGCCCGCCGCCGCTTGCCATCCGCACCAGCACATCTCGCATGGATTGGAACCACCAGAAAACAAAGCGCGACAGCACACCACCTTTGGGTGAAAGCACACAGCACGCCTGATTGACTGCTGCGTCAACGCCAAGCAGCCCAACGCGCCCGATGGTGGCTCCATACATCGCAACAACTGCGTCTCCCTCTTTATGCAGACGCAAGGCTGAAAATGCTTGCACCGCTTGAGTGGAGACACACTTCTCGGTGCCGACAATCACACCTTCGCGCAGCTCGCCGGTTTGCACCCAAGGAATATCTCCTTCATACCAATGCTGCTCGCCTGTAGGCGGTGTGGTGCCGCTCCCAATCGCAAATGCGTAAGCCATTCGCTGCTTGACCCAATGCGCTGGCACATCCCCCAGCCAAGGAACCCCACTCGCCTTGTAGTGCGGGTAAGGTTTCAACCCACTACTCCTCGCAGTTGCGCCATAAACCGCTGCTCCATCGCCTCGATCTCCAGGCGAATGGCCTCGCGGCTGCGCGGCGGTTGGTAGACGTAGAACTCGCGGTTGAAATTGATTTCGCAACCGACGATCCCCACCAGCTTGTCTTGCTCGTCGGTCTTGCTGGTGTTCACCCAGGCATCGGGCCAGTGGGGTAGCACCTCGGCGGCGAAGTAGTCGTCCACGTTCTCGCCCCAGGGCACATATTCGGCATCGCGTAGTTCGCTGTCGCTGAGTGCTTCGCCTTTCTCGTTGGTGGCGGGTTGTGCAGTGGGATCGCGCACGCCGAGGTGCTTGCGCGCCAGCTCCAGCCACTTGGCGGGCATGGTGCCAGCCGATTGCACGGCGAGGCGAAAGTCTTCTGCGTTGTCCCACTGCTGGTCGGACTTGAGAGCGTCCACCGCCGCCAGCAAGGTGGCGCGGCGCTCTGGCGGTAGCTTGAGCACGTCCTTGTCCAGCTTGAAGGCGGCGACGCGCTCTGGTGTTGCCTGAAAGCGCAGGCGCAGGGGGCGCTCGATGGTGACTTTGCGGTAATAGAAGTGCTCTACCGGCAGAAGCTTGGCCTTGAGGCGGCGCGGGCTTTTGTCGGTGGGTTCGACCCACTGCATGGTCCTGCCATCGGCAGCGGCTTTGGTGATGCGGGCAATGCAGTCTTCGGTGAGTTCCCGGCGCTTCTTGCCGAGGTTTTTCTTCATCAGGCTGCTCATGCCGGTGGCATCGATCAGCAGCACTTTCCCCTTGCGCTCTTCCGGCTTGCGGTTGCTCATGAACCACAGGTAGGTGGCGATGTTGGTGTTGTAGAACATGTCCGTCGGCAGGGCGACGATGGCATCGAGGTAGTCGTGTTGAAGGATGTGGCGGCGGATCTCGCTCTCGCCACCGCCGGCGTCGCCGGTAAAAAGCGGCGAGCCGTTGTGAACCACGCCGATGCGGCTGCCGCCCACGCCACCGACCACGGGCTGCATCTTGGAGAGCAGATGCAATCCGAACAGCATTTGCCCGTCACCGATGGCGGGTAGGCCCGGTGCAAAGCGGCCTGCGGCACCGCGTGCGTGTTCCTTCCTCACTGCATTCTCGGCGGGCTTCCACTCCACGCCGTAGGGCGGGTTGGCGAGCAGGTAGTCGAAGCGCCTGCCGGCGTGCTTGTCGTGCGCCAGCGTGTCGCCATCTGCAATGTTGTTGGGGCTTTGGCCACGGATGAGCATGTCGGCTACGCAGATGGCGTAGGTCTCGTCTTCCAGCTCTTGCCCATAGGGCGTAAGGCGGGCGCGGCTGTTGAAGCGGCGCAGGTGCGCTTCAGCCTCTGAGAGCATGCCGCCGGTGCCTGCGGTGGGGTCGTAGATAGTGCGCACGACGCCGGGTTTGGCGAGCACCTCGTCATCCCCTTCGAACAGGATGTTGACCATGAGGTGTATGACATCGCGCGGGGTGTATTGCTCACCAGCGGGAGAGACGTCGTTGAACTTGCGCAGCAGTTCTTCAAACGCCTGGCCCATGTCGTAATTGGTGACCAATGCAGGGTCGAGATTCGTTTGCGCAAAGCGTTCGGTGACGAGGAACAGACGCTGCTTCTCTTGCAGCTTGTCGAGCGTTTGGGCAAAGCCAAATTTGTCGAATACGCGGCGGACGTTCTGCGAGAAGCCGTTGAGCAGTGCGGTGAGGTTGTCGCGCAGCCGGTCAGGATCGCTCAGCAGCTGACCGAGAGTGAAGGGCGCGGTGTTGTAAAAATCGTAGCCCGACTCGGCGGTGAGGAACTTGTCGAGGTCATATCCTGCACCCTTGATGAGCGCGTGCTTGGCGAGCACTTTCTCCTTGCTAGGTTGCAGCACGCAGTCGAGGCGACGCAGCACGGTGAATGGCAGGATGACCTTTCGGTATTCGTTTTCTTTGAATGCGCCGCGCAGCAGTTCGGCGTTTTTCCAGATCAGGTCAGCGAGCTTTGCCATGCGGTCACGCGTGTTTGCCCTGTGCGTGCAAGGCGTTTGAGTTGAGTGAGCGACGATCCCCTGTGCATCTTAGTTCTGGCGGGGCTGATCGGCAGAACTTTGTGAGCCTTGCGGGTGGCTGCGCAGCAGTGGGTCTTTCAGTAGGTTGGCCCAACTCTGCATCATTTCCCTTCGCTGCTGCAGGTACTCGGCGTGGTTGTAGCTGGCTCGCACCTTGTTGCGCTCGGCATGTGCCAGCTGGCGTTCGATCACGTCGGGTCGATACCCAAGCTCGTTCAAGATGGTGGAAGCCGTGGCCCTGAAACCATGCGCCGAAAAGCCTATCGATTCCTTTCCGTTGAAGCCCATCCGTTCCAAGGCACGATTGAGCGTGGTGGCCGTCATGCAGTCGGTCGGACGACGGTAGTTGGGGAATAGAAAGCCGCTGCCGCCGGTGTAATTGCGCAGTTCTTTCAGTAGATCCACGGCCTCGCTCGATAGCGGCACGATGTGCGGATTTCGCATCTTCATCCGGTGCGCCGGGATGCGCCATTCGGCGTTGTCCAAGTCGAACTCGGTCCACTCGGCCTTGCGAAGCTCGGCAGTTCTGACAAACGTGAGCAGCATCAAGCTGAGTGCGATGACCGTCGTCCGATAGCCACCGTATTTATCCAGCTGCGTTTTGAAGGCCACGATCTGCTCGCGCGACAGCGGTATGCGGTGCTCTGTCCTGGGCTTGTGAATGGCACCGCGCAGAGCGGCAGCAGGGTCGCCGTCGGCCCGCAGAGTGGCAACGGCATATCTGAAAATGGCTGACGACCACTGACGCACCAACACCGCCACGGTTGCTGCACCGCGGCCTTCGATTTTGCGAATTACGTCCAACAAGTGAGCGGCGGTGACGTTGCGGATGGGCAGCCTGCCGATGTGCGGAAACACATCGACCTTCATGAAGGTCTCGACCTGGTTCCGGTAGTAGGGGCTCCACTGCGGCCCCTTTTTGGCGATCCATTCGTTTGCCACGAACTCGAAGGTGTTCGCATTGGCCGTCTTGGTTGACATGCGATCAACCTGCCGACTGTGCGAGGGATGCACGCCCTTCTTGACCAAGGCCTTGGCGGCATCGCGCTCAGCCCTTGCCTCGGCCAGTGAAACGGTTGGGTATTGGCCTATGGCAAAGAGGTTCTCCTTGCCGTCGATGCGATAGCGGTAGCGCCAGAGCCGCGATCCGCTGGGCCGAATCTCAAGGTGCAGGCCGCCGCCATCCGCGAGCTTGAGAAGCTTGTCGGCAGGCTTGGTGTTACGGATCTTGGTATCGGTCAGCGGCATTGCGGGTATCGATGCATTCGGTACCCGCAACGATACCCGCTTTTTTTGAGGATGGCCGCGAACAGCGCCGGACATCTATGGACAGACAACCCTTATAAATACTGGGTTTCGGCGGTTTTCCCGAACAAGCTCGGACAACCTTAAACGATCATGCTAGTTATCGATCATCAGGATCATGACTGGCCTCCCGATGCTTGCGCTGCAGCCCGCATCATCGCGCGCGCCTTGGTCATGGTTTCGTCCCACTCGGCTTGCGGGTCTGAGTCGGCCACCACGCCGGCGCCGGCCTGGATATGGATCTGGCCATCCTTGATGACCGCGGTGCGGATGGCGATGGCCACATCCATGTTGCCGCACCAGCCGATGTAACCCACCGCACCGCCGTAGATGCCGCGCTTGTGCGGTTCGAGCTCCTGGATGATCTCCATTGCCCGCACCTTGGGCGCGCCGCTGAGCGTGCCGGCGGGGAAGGTCGCCGCGAGGGCGTCGAGTGCATCCAGCCCCGGCTTGAGCTGCGCAGTGACGTTGCTGACGATGTGCATGACGTGGCTGTATTTCTCGATGGCCATCTTCTCGGTCACCTGCACGCTGCCGGTCTGCGCCACGCGGCCGACATCGTTGCGGCCGAGGTCGATCAGCATCAGGTGCTCGGCCACTTCCTTCGGGTCGGCCAGTAGCTCTTTCTGCAGCGCGGCGTCCTGCTCCGGCGTTGCACCCCGCTTGCGGGTGCCGGCGATGGGGCGCACGGTGGCGAGGCCATCCTGCACGCGCACCAGAATCTCCGGCGACGACCCAACGACATGGTGATCGCCGAGGTTGAAGCAGTAGAGATAGGGCGAGGGATTGAGCCGGCGGATGGCGCGATAGAGCTGCACCGGGTCGGCAGTGAATGGCGAGCTCAGGCGGTGCGAAGGCACCACCTGCATCACGTCGCCGGCCGCGGTGTAGTCCTTCACGCGCTCGACCGCGGCCTTGAATGCGGCCTCGCCCATGCTGCTGACGAAGGGCAGTTCCGCTACCTGCTCGCTGAAAGCGGCACGTGAGCGGCGCATGTGGCCTGCCATCTGCGCCTGCAATTCGGTGAGGCGCGTCTCGCCGCGTGCGCGCTCTTCCGCAGTGTCTTGCACATGCACCACCAGCGTGATGGTGGCCCGGATGGCGTCGAACACCACCACCTCGTCACTGCGCATGAGCAGGATGTCTGGCGTGCCGAGCGGATCGACCTGGTCGCGGTCGAGACGCGGCTCGACATAGCGCGCGGTCTCGAAGCCGAAATAACCCACCCAGCCGCCCGTGAAGCGCAGCGCGCCCGGCACCGGGGCGGTGACGGTCTTGGTGTATTCGCGGATGAAGCCGAGCGGGTCGTCCATGTGCTGGTCTCGCACCCGCACATCGTCCCGGGTGATGCTGACGCGGCGGTTGTGGACGCGGATGATCTCGCGGCAGGCGAGACCGATGAAGGAATAGCGGCCCCACTGCTCGCCGCCCTGCATGGACTCCAGCAGATAGGTGAAGGGCTGGTTGGCGAGCTTGAGGTAAGCGCCGACCGGTGTATCGAGGTCGCCGGGGAGTTCGCGCGTTAGCGCGATGAGATGCTGGATGGGTGCGGACATGGTTTTGCGTGCGGGCTTCGTTTTGTCGCGGGCGCGGCAGAGGCGCGCAGGGGGAACGGCGGGGTTTAGACCCGGTTCACCATCGCCAGCAACGGCAGGTATTGTCAGTCCGCATGACGTTCAAGCCTTCGAGAGTTCAGCGCGCATAGCAACGATGGTAGCAGCGTAGTCGGGCTTGCCGAAGATCGCCGAGCCAGCGACGAAGGTATCGGCACCGGCAGCGGCGATCTCGCGGATGTTGTCCACTTTCACACCACCGTCGATTTCGAGGCGGATGTCACGGCCGCTGGCATCGATCAGCGCCCGCGCCTCGCGCAGCTTGTTGAGCGTGCCGGGGATGAAGCTCTGGCCGCCGAAGCCGGGGTTCACGCTCATCAGCAGTACCAGATCGACCTTGTCCATCACGTATTTCAGGCAGTCCAGCGGTGTCGCCGGGTTGAACACCAGGCCTGCCTGGCAGCCGGCGGCCTTGATGGCCTGCAGGCTGCGGTCGATGTGGCGCGTGGCTTCGGGGTGAAAGCTGATGAGCGTCGCGCCCGCCTTGGCGAAATTGGCGGCCAGCTCGTCCACCGGCTCGATCATCAGATGCACATCGAGTGGCGCGGTGATGCCGTACTTGCGCAGCGCCTCGGCAATGGCGGGGCCAAAGGTGAGGTTGGGCACGTAATGGTTGTCCATCACGTCGAAATGCACCCAGTCGGCACCCGCGTCGAGCACGGCCTTCACGTCGTCGCCCAGGCGGGCGAGGTCGGCGGAGAGGATGGAGGGGCTGATGATGGGGGATTGCTTGGCCATGCCGTCATTATCGCCCAAGGCTTGGCGCGAGGCGGGGCGAGGGTCGACAATCCGCGCATGAACAGCCCCAAGCCCCTGCACCAATCCACCATCACCAGCCTGCCCAAGATCCATGCCGGCAAGGTGCGCGACATCTTTGCCGTGGGCGAGCAGCACATGCTGCTGGTCTCCACCGACCGGCTCTCGGCTTTCGATGTGATCCTGCCGCAGTCCTTTCCCGGCAAGGGCGCGGTGCTGACGCGGCTGACGACGTTCTGGATGAACCGTTTTGCCAAGCTACTGCCGAACCAGATGGCACCCGAGATGCGCCTCGCCGACTGGCTCGATGCACGCGAGCTCGCCGAGTGCGAAGGCCGGGCGGTGATCGTGAAAAAGCTCAAGGCCCTGCCGGTGGAGTGTGTCGCACGCGGTTATCTGATCGGTTCGGGCTGGAAGGAATATCAGCAGACGGGTGCTGTCTGCGGCATCACCCTGCCGGTTGGCTTGCAGCAGGCCGCCAAGCTCGACGAGCCCATCTTCACCCCGGCCTGGAAAGCCCCCGCGGGCCAGCACGATGTGAACATCGACTACGCCCGCGCGGTGGAACTAGTGGGTGCGGACCTCGCCGCGCAGCTCAAGGACTACACCCTGCGCATCTACCGCGAGGCCGCCGAATACGCGCTGGCTCGCGGCATCATCATCGCCGACACCAAGTTCGAGTTCGGCGTGGATGAGCACGGCACCGTGCACCTGATCGACGAGGTCCTCACGCCCGATTCCTCGCGCTTCTGGCCCGCTGACCAGTACCGCCCCGGCACCAGTCCGCCCAGCTACGACAAGCAATTGGTGCGCGACACGCTGGAGAAAATGCCCTGGGACAAGAAGCCACCGGGGCCGGAGCTGCCGCAGGCGATCATCGAGCAGACGGCGGCGATCTACGCCGAGGCGGAAAGGAAACTGACGACATGACCATTGCGCTGTGGTGCGTGCTGGCGGCTGCATTCCTGCCATATCCCTTCACGCTCGCGGCCAAGTGGAGTCGCCGTTTCGATAACCATCGCCCGCGCCTCTACCTCGAGAACACCAGCGGCTGGCAGCAGCGCGCGCACTGGGTGCAGCTCAACAGCTTCGAGGCATTTCCGGCATTTGCGGCGGCAGTGATCATCAACCGGCTGGTGCTGGGCCCCAATGCCGTGGCTGACAGTGTTGCGCTTGCTTTCATCGCGTTCCGCATCACCTATGGTTTGCTCTACATTGCGGACTGGGCCCTGCTGCGCTCGGTCGTTTGGTTCGCTGCGAGTTCCTGTTCTGTCGCGCTGTTCTTGCTTGCTGCCTCAAGGGGATGATCAAACTATGCAGATCAAGGTCGAGATCGATGTAAAGCCGGAGGAGCTGCGCCGGTTTCTGGGCCTGCCGGATGTGGCCGGATTGCAGGAGGATCTCATGGGGTTCCTCCGCGACAAGATGGGGCAGGCGAGCGATGGCCTGAGCCCTGCAGCAGACTTCGTGCGCGACAATTTCGAGAACCTGAAAAGCTCGGCTGCGGTGCAGCGCTTGCTCTCAACGGTGAAAGTGCGCATCAGTGAGCCGGAGCCAGTCCCGGTGCCGTTGCTCAAGAAGCGCAAGACCCGGGCGGCGGCTGGCGGTAAGGCCGCTGGCAAATCCGCCAAGAAAAAACCCGCTGCGTAGCGGGTTGTTGATTTTTCGAGACTCAGGCTGCGCGCTGCTTGCCCAGACTACCTCGAAGATCGTGCGTCAGCCCTTTCAGCAAGGCGCGGCGGACGGAGTGATCCCGACGCAGGCGTGCCTGGGTGTCCGGTAGCAGATCCAGCTGATCGCGCAGCAACTCGCCCACCGAGCGGGCCTTGCGGGCGACGACGAGGCGCTCGAACAGGCCGGATATCTGATTGTCGAGCGCGCTGCTTTCGTGCTCGACCAGCACGGAGAGGCCGTCGACGGCGGTATTGATCATCTGGCTCGCCTTGATGTTCTGAATTTTCATGAAGGCTCTCGTTGAAACAGAAACGGGGTCGGCGCAGGCCGACCCCGTCATCATCATGCTTGCAGGGTGAGGGGCGAGTGGGGGCCCCGCACGGCTGCGATGGCTTAGGCCGAAACCTTCTTGCTGGCGGCCTTCACGGTCTTGGTCGCGGACTTCACAGCCTTCGTGGCGGCGGTTTCGGTCTTGGCAACGGCGGCCTTGACGGTTTTCTTGGCCTTGGCGACGGTGGCTTCACCGTTCAGCGTGGCGACGATGGTGCTGTAGCCGCCCTCAAAGGTCTTGACCAGCTCGCCCTTGGTGTCGAGCAGAGTCTTGACGGTGCTGTTGAAAGCATCGACGGCGGGGCCGGTGGCGGGCAGGTAGGAGACCGGCTTGGCGATCACGGCCTGAACGCCGTCCTTGCTGGCTTTCTCGAAGCTGACCTTGGCGCCGCTGTAAAGAGCCGTGGCGGCATCGGCGTTGATCTTGGCGATGGTGCTGGCCGACTCGATCACGATGCTGTTGGCGGTCTTGAGCGTGTCGAAACCGATGGTGGCGACTTCCTGACCCTGGGCAGCGATTTTTTCGGCGCGGCCGGTGACTTCGGTAATGAGAGACTGGACATCCATGGTGAGGCTCCGTGAGTGGTGTGACAAAAGACGATGGCAGACGAAACTGAGACAAAGCTGACTGAAGTTGTTGCAGTGCAGCAATTGTTGCGGTGCATCATAAAAGTGTGACCTTCTGGTGTCAAGCCGTGACTTTCTCTCTGTTGTCAAGGGCTTGCTCAGGTCGTCTGCGATAGCATCGCGTCATGATTAAAGCCATCCAGACGCTCCGCACCCGCCTGTGGTCCCAGCAGCCCGTCAGTCGGCTCGCGCGTTGGGGCGTCGAGTCACTGCGGGCGCTCGACGCGCTCATCACGGTTTTTGCTCGCGGAAAGCTGTCCTTGTGGGCGATGAGCCTGGTCTACACCACGCTGCTGTCGCTCACGCCATTTCTGGCGCTGGGGTTCTCGCTGCTGAAGGCGCTCGGAGTGCACAACAGTCTGGAGCCGGTGCTGCTCGAAGCCTTGCGTGGGCTGGGCCCCGTGCAGGCGCAACAGGTGGCCGACACGGTGGTGACCTTCGTTTCGAAGGTCGAGGTTGGCGTGCTGGGGTCGCTGGGGGTTGCGCTGCTGCTGTATTCGGCGATCTCGCTGATCCAGAAAGTCGAAGGGGCCTTCAACGAAGTGTGGCAGGTCGAAAATCCGCGCGGCATTTCATACCGGCTTACCGAATACCTCGCGGTGCTCACCGTGGGCCCTGCGCTGGTTTTTACCGCCATGGGGCTCACCGCCGGCGCGCTCAATGGCGAATGGGCGGGCTGGGTGTCCCGTATCGAGCCTTTTGGATTCTTTCTTTATCTGTTCTCCACGGTCCTGCCGTATTTGTTGATCGTGGGGGTGTTCACATTCCTTTACGCCTTCGTGCCGCAGGCGCGGGTGCGCGCGAGTGCAGCGCTGGTGGGCGGCGTCGTGGCGGGGTTTCTCTGGCAGACGCTGAGCTACGGCTTTGCTGCCTTTGTGGCCGGTGCCACCGACTACAACGCTATCTATTCCGGCTTTGCGATCATGATCTTTGTGCTGATCTGGTTGTATGTCGGCTGGTTGATCTTGCTGGCAGGCTGTCAGATCGCCTACTACGTGCAGCATCCCTCACGCATGAACCCGCTGCTGGTGCCGGTGATGCAGGCGGGCCGAGCCCGCGAGCAGGCGGCGCTGACGCTGATGGCGCAGGTGGGTCTGCGGTTTCTGAACGGAGAGCCGCCGGCGTCGCGCGAAGCGCTCGCCAAAACACTGGGCCTGTCGGAAACCGGTGCGCAGGCCCTGGCCGCGCCGCTCATCGATCGCGGCTATCTGGCCGAGAGTGGGTCCAGCCTGCTGCTGGCGCGCGATCCGGCCAGCTACCCGCTGGCCACACTCTGGCGGGATCTTCGCGGTGCGCGTCCCGAAATTGGTGTGGTGCCCGAGGTTTCGGTCTGGCTCGACCAGATCGACCGACTGGTGGCGGTCCAGGGCGAGCAGAGCTTCCGCGACTGGTTGGCTGCCGTAGGTCATCATTCTTAGATAGAGCCAGTGCCTGGCGCTGGCGAAAAAAGCCCGCTTTCTCAATAATGGCGGGCATTGCAGGCCGCAAAACCTGTGCACGTCCGGCCCTTTGGGCCGCACCCAAGAACCACCCAGCGCACTGACGGGAAAAAACATGGCCAAGCGAGGAGAGACGGTGAGTTATTCCGACCAGGTGTGGCTCAAGGAATACCCGGCCGGGGTTCCGCACACCGTAGACGTCGATGCCTTCAGCTCCGTCGCCGATGTGGTGGAGCGCTGCTGCGAGAAGTTCCGCAAGCTGCCGGCCTTCGAGTGCATGGGCACCGAATTGTCGTACGACGATATCGACCGTCTTTCGCAGGATTTCGCGAGCTACCTGCAAAACGTGCTGCAACTGGACAAGGGCGACCGCGTAGCGGTGATGATGCCCAACCTGCTGCAATACCCGGTGGCGATCTTCGGCATCCTTCGCGCCGGCATGGTGGTGGTCAACGTCAACCCGCTCTACACGCCGCGCGAGCTGGAACACCAGCTCAAGGACAGCGGTGCGCGCGCCATCGTCATCATCGAGAACTTCTGCACCACGCTGCAGGAAGTGCTGGCCAAGACCCGCATCGAGGCCGTGTTGACCACTCAGATCGGCGACATGGCCCCGTTCCCGAAGAGTCTGGTCACCAACTTCGTGGTAAAGCGCGTCAAGAAACTCGTGCCGGCCTGGGATATGCCGGGCAGCCTCCCGTTTCGCACCGCACTGGCCCGCGGCAAGGCGCAGCCCTATAACCGCGTGGGCCTCACCCACGATGATGTGGCTTTCCTGCAATACACGGGCGGCACCACCGGATTGTCAAAGGGCGCCACGTTGTCGCACGGCAACGTCGTCGGCAACCTGATGCAGATGCGCGCCTGGATGGGCAGCAAGCTGGCTGAGGGCGAGGACATCATTATCACCGCACTGCCGCTTTATCACATCTTCGCGCTCACGGTGAATTGCCTGTTGTTTGTCAGTGTTGGCGGCAAGAACGTGCTCATCCCCAACCCGCGGGACATGCCGGGCTTCGTCAAGGAACTGGGCAAGCACCGTTTCACCAGCTTCACTGGCGTTAATACCTTGTTCAACGGCCTGCTCAACACGCCCGGCTTCAGCGAGATCGATTTCTCGTCGCTCAAGTTCACCGTCGGCGGTGGTGCCGCCGTGCAGCAAGCCGTGGCCGAAAAGTGGCGTGCCGCTACCGGCAAGGCGCTCACCGAAGGCTATGGCTTGTCAGAGACCTCGCCCGGCGTCTGCTTCGGCCCCCTGGACAAGCCGGACTGGAACGGCACGATCGGTCTGCCTCTGCCCGGTACCTTCGTGAGTCTGCGCGACGACGATGATCGCGAGGTGCCGCTGGGCGAGCCCGGCGAGCTGTGCGTGAAGGGGCCGCAGGTGATGCAGGGCTACTGGAAGAAGCCAGAAGACAACGCCAAGTCCTTCACCAAAGATGGGCTTTTCAAAACCGGTGACGTCGCCGTGATGGACGCCAAGGGCTACTTCAAGATCGTGGACCGCAAGAAGGACATGATCCTTGTCAGCGGCTTCAATGTGTATCCCAACGAGATCGAAGACGTCGTGGCGCGCCATCCGGGTGTGCTGGAGTGCGCCTGTATCGGCGTGCCGGACGCCAAGACGGGCGAGGCCGTGAAGGTGTTCGTGGTCAAGAAGGACGCCGCGCTCACCGAAGATGCACTCAAGGAGCACTGCAAGGAGCTGCTCACGGGCTACAAAGTGCCCAAGGTCTTTGCCTTCATTGAGGCGCTGCCGAAGAGCAACGTCGGCAAGATCCTGCGAAAGGAACTGCGCGGCAAGTAGCGGCGCAGGTTCAAATCAGGAAGCAGCCAAAAGACCGCTTCCCGCTTTGTAGAGTCGCCTTCAGGCGGCTTTGTTGTCGGGCAAGGTGATGTTCATCTCGAGCACGTCGAGCCCATCCTCGTGCTGCACATTCACCTTCACGGCCGCATCGGCCACCTGCACGTATTTGCGGATCACTGCCAGCAGCTCGTCGCGCAGCTGCGGCAGGTAGCTGGGACCGGCGTTGTGACGCCCGTCCTGATCCCGCTGCCAGGCGACAGCAACCATGAGGCGATCGCGCGCGGTCTGCGCCGTGGCTGGTTTCTTGGTGCGGAAAAAACTCATCAGGTCCATGACGAGTCTCCGGTTCAGCCGCCGAAGAGCTTGCTGAAGAAGCCCTTCTTCTCGTAGGTCATGAAGCGATGCGGCTTGTCCTCACCCAGAAAGCGCGCGACCAGATCGGTATAGGCCTGCCCGGCTTCGCTCATAGCATCTGCAATCACCGGCACGCCGCTATTGGAGCTGGTGAGGACCGAGGGGCTCTCCGGAATGATGCCGAGCAAGGGGATGGCAAGGATGTCCTGCACGTCCTTTACCGACAGCATCTCGCCTTTCTCCACGCGCTCGGGGTTGTAGCGGGTGAGCACGAGGTGCTCCTTGACCTTGATGCCCTTTTCGGCATTGCGGGTCTTGGCCTGCAGCAGGCCCAGCACGCGGTCGCTGTCGCGCACGCTCGACACTTCGGGGTTGGTCACGATCAGCGCCTCGTCCGCAAAGTACATCGCGTGGTGCGCGCCCTTCTCGATGCCAGCCGGCGAGTCGCAGATGATGTAGTCGAAGCCTTCGGCGACGAGATCGTTGAGCACCTTCTCGACGCCTTCGAGCGTCAGCGCATCCTTGTCGCGGGTCTGGCTGGCAGCGAGGATGTGCAGGTTCTCATAGGTCTTGTCGCGGATCAGTGCCTGCCGCAGATTGGCCTCGCCCTGCAGCACATTGACGAAGTCGAACACCACGCGCCGCTCGCAGCCCATGATCAGATCGAGATTGCGCAGGCCGACATCGAAGTCGATGACCGCCACTTTTTTGCCGCGGGCAGCCAGCCCGGTCGAGAAGCTGGCGCTGGTGGTGGTTTTACCCACGCCGCCCTTACCGGAGGTGGTGACGATGATTTTGGTCATAGGTGCTTCCCTTGAGAATCGGTTTGAGGGGTCTGCGAATCAGTTCAGCGGCTCGATCACGAGCTTGCCTTGGTGCAGCAAAATCTGGGTGGCCTCGCCACTCTTGGCGCTCTTGAGCTGATCGGCCACAGCGTAGACGCCAGAGATCGCCACCAGCTCCGCCTCGAAGCGGCGAGCGAAAATGCGCGCCGCCTCGTCGCCCCGCGCCCCGGCCAGCGCTCGTCCCCGCAGCGGCCCGTAGACATGCACGCAGCCATCGGCGATCACCTCTGCACCCGGGCTGACCGCCGAGAGCACGACGAGGTCGGCATCCTCGGCGTAGATCTGCTGGCCTGACCGCACCGGCTCGGTAATGACGCGGGTCGGGCGGCGTGCGGCGGGTGCTGGGGCAACGGGTGCCGCGGCTGCGGGCAGCGGCTGCTCGGCGCGGACCCGGTTGTCCTTGGGCAATATGGCCAGTCCGTTGGACGCTGCCGCAGCGGCGAGAGGGCCATCCACCACCCCCACGGGCTGTATACCCGCGGCGCGCAGACTGACAAGCAAGGACGAGAGGTCAATGGCTGCCTCTGATTCCAGGACCGCCACCATGCCCTTCAGCGCCTGCGGCATCTGCCGACGAAGCTCCTGCAGGTGGGCGTCGATGGCGGCCGGATCGGCATCCACGATCCGGATGCGGGTGGCCGAGAGCATCCGGCCTTTGAGTTCGAGTGCGGCGGTAGTGCGGGCCATTGAGGGTTCAGTCAGCGATGCGCGAGTCTACCATCGCGGCCACGCCACCCTGGCGCTGGCCTGCGTTTTGCGAGACACCGTGTTAGCGTTTCAAACAGCATTCAATACAAAGCGCACCGGAAAAAAAGCACATGGCCGTTGAGTGGCGCGATTACGACTACAAAACACATTTTGACGAACTCGTGGACGCCAAAGGTGCACCGCGCGCCGGGTCCGAGCATCTCCTCAAGTACCTCGCAACGCTCTCGCAGAAGGAACTCGCCGAGCGCCGCCTGGCGGCGGATCTGGCCATCAAGGTCATGGGCGTCACTTTCACGGTCTACACCGAGGGCAAGAACGTCGATCGCGCCTGGCCGTTCGACATCATTCCGCGGGTGATCCCCGCCAAGGAGTGGGAGCGCACCGAGGCTGGCCTGAAGCAGCGTGTCGCCGCCCTCAACCATTTCATCCAGGACATCTACGGCGCGCGCAAGATCATCAAGGACGGCGTGTTTCCGGAGTCCGTGCTGGCGGACTCGGTGAACTTCCGCCCGCAGTGCGTCGGCATGAAGCCTCGCGGCGGCATCTGGGCGCACATCTGCGGTAGCGACCTGGTACGCGATGGCGACGGCACGCTCTACGTGCTGGAAGACAATCTGCGGGTGCCCTCGGGCGTGAGCTACATGTTGGAAAACCGCTTGGTCACCAAGCGCGTCTGGCCTGAGATTTTCGAGACCACCGCCATCCGCCCGGTGGATGACTACCCAGCACAATTGTTCGACATGCTGGCCGCCCTCTCGCCGCGCCCGCTCGACCTGCCCACCGTCGTGCTGCTCACCCCCGGCATCTACAACAGCGCCTATTTCGAGCACGCCTATCTCTCGCAGCAGATGGGCGTGGAGCTGGTGGAAGGCTCCGACCTCGTGGTGGGCGAGGACGATTGCGTCTACATGCGCACCATCCACGGCCTGCGCCGGGTCGATGTGGTCTACCGCCGCGTGGATGATCTCTTTCTCGATCCCGAAGCCTTCCGTCCCGATTCCATGCTCGGCGTGCCGGGTCTGATGCGTGCCTGGCTCAAGGGCAAGGTGGCACTCGCCAATGCGCCCGGTGCCGGTGTGGCGGACGACAAGGTCGTCTACGCCTTCGTACCCGCGATGATCAAGTACTACCTGGGCGAAGACCCCATCCTGCCGAACGTGCCGAGCTATCTGTGCATGGATGACAAGCAGCGCGAATACGTGCTGGCCAATCTCGACAAGCTGGTGGTGAAGCCCGCCAACGAATCCGGCGGCTACGGCATGCTGATCGGCCCGCGCTCCACCGCCGCCGAGCGCGAGAAGTTTCGCGAGCTGATCGAGAAGAACCCGCGCAACTACATGGCACAGCCTACCCTGGCGCTCTCCGTGGCACCCACCATCACCGACGAAGGGGTTCAGCCCCGGCACCTCGACCTGCGCCCCTTCATCCTGAGCAAGCCGGATGGCGGTGCCTACGTCACCACTGGCGGGCTGACGCGCGTGGCGATGGTGAAAGGCTCGCTGGTGGTCAACAGCTCGCAGGGTGGCGGCAGCAAGGACACCTGGGTAGTCGACCTCGATGCCTCCGACCCGCTACCCGCCGTGCTGCAACAGCAGCCATCGCAGAAGCAGCCCAAGCAGCAGGGGGCGAAATAACCATGCTCTCCCGCGTTGCCGACAATCTCTACTGGTTTGGCCGCTACCTGCAGCGTGCCGAGAACACCGCCCGACTCATCAACGTCCACGCCAATCTGCTGCTGGACCTGCCCCGCAATGTCACTGTCGGCTGGTTACCGCTGCTCGAAATCGCTGGTGCCGACGGCCTGTTCAAGACCACCGGCATGGAGGCGACCGAAGACAATGTGGTGCGTTTCCTGATTGCCGACGAGCGCAATCCTGGCGCGATCTTTTCGAGCCTGAGCTTCGCCCGCGAAGTGGCCCGCGTGTCGCGCGACTGTCTGCCGCGCGAAGCCTGGGAGCGCCTCAACGACGTATACCTGTTCGTGCAGGAGCGCGGCGAGCGCAGCATCAATCGCGCCCGTCGCCAGGACTTTCTGCAAGGCGTGATCAATGGCGTGATGCTGCTGATCGGCGTGCTCTCATCGAACCTGAGCCGCGACGTCGGCTTCCAGTTTCTGCGTATCGGCACCAATCTGGAGCAGGCCGACATGACCACGCGCATCCTCGATGTGCGCTCCAGCCGCCTGTTCAAGCCCGATGCGGCGCTCACGCCCTTCGACAACATCCAGTGGATGAGCGTGTTGAAGTCGCTGACGGCGTATCAGATGTACCGCCGCCACGTGCGCACCCGTGTGAATGGCCCGAATGTGCTGCGTTTCCTGCTGCAAAACCGGCAGTTTCCGCGCAGCGTGAGCTACTGCCTGTCGATGGTCGGATCGGCGCTACCCTTCCTGCCGCCCAGCCGCAAGGTGGAGCGCGCCATCGAGCGCACCAAGGCGCTGGTGATGGATGCCAACATCGAAGCGCTGCTGGAGCAACCCGATGGCCTTGCGCTGTTCATGGATGAAATCCAGATCGGTCTCGGTGGCGTGGACGACGCGGTGGTCGAGAGTTACTTCCGCACCTGATTGGCCTGGATCGCGGCTGGCCAACCTCGCCACGGCGCCGGTCTCGCCCGCTCAAGGGCTGCCAAAAGAAAACCCCGGTTGGCCTTGGGCCAACCGGGGTCAATACCATCACAAAGTCGTCTGGGGTCGAGCCCCTGTTAGCGGGTTCCCTTGGTGCGCAGCGCATCCGGCGTAAAGTCAGCCGGCGTGCGGACGATGGGCTGATACACCGTCTTCTCTTCGTTGCGGATCGACAGCGCGATGTAGCGGCCAGACTGCAGGTCGTGCTTCACCTCCAGGCCCGGCGCGAGGAACGGCACATCGTAGTAGCCATAGCTGTGCAGCTCGTCGTAGCGCCAGAGCTGATCGCGATTGTCGTATTTGTCGATGGCGTGGATGATCCAGCTATCTTCATCAATGTAGAACGTGCGCTTCTTGTAGAGATGTGAGGTACCAGCCTTGAGGTTGGCCTCAACCACCCAGACACGATGCAGCTCGTAGCGCAGCGGATCGGGGTTGACGTGACCGACCTTCAGCACATCCTTCACCTTCAGGCTCGGGCCGTTGACCTTGTAGGCGTTGTAGGGGATGTACATCTCCTTCTTGCCCACCAGGGTCCAGTCGTAGCGGTCGGTCGCGCCGTTGTACATGAAGAAGTCATCGTTGGTGCGCAGGCCGTCGGCCGCGGTGCCCGGGTTGTCATAGACGACTGTGGGTGCTAAGCGCACGCGGCGCTGTCCGGGGTTGTAGGTCCAGGCCTTGCGCGGAGTCTTCACCTGATCGATGAAATCATCCACCAGCAGGATCGACCCCGCGAGGCGCGCCGGCTCCTTGATGATCTGCAGGAAGAAGAACAGCAGGTTCTCCTCGCGCTGCGCCGGTGTCTTCTTCTGGTTCGAATACACAAAGTCGTACTCGTAGTCGAACTTCACCAGGTTGTAGTCACCGCTCGCCGTCACCGGGGCCTGTGCCCAGGAGGTCGCATAGGTATCGCCCTTGTAGACCGTCAGGTGATTCCAGATTGCCTCCAGCCCATCCTTGGGGATGGGGAAGGGCACGCCGCCATTGGTGCCTTCGAGGCCGTTTCCGCCCGACACCAGCTTGACCTTGGTGGCGTTGGCCTTGGTCTCGGCATACAGCCCGGCCGGATACGCGGCGGTGCGCCGCGTGGGGTAGACCTTCATCTTCCAGTCCGGATAGCGCTTGAACAGCGCGAGCTGGCCTGGGGCGAGGTTCTCCTTGTATTTCTCGGCGTTGCTGGCATCGATGGTGAACAGCACCGCGTCAGCCGCGAAGGGGTCTGGATAATGGCCGCCGGAGACGAATCCAGCCGGGATCTTGGTGTTGCCACCGTCCCAGGCCGGGATGGTGCCGGCCGCATTGCCAGCTTTCTCGGCACCGATGGGGGTGAGCGAGGTGCCGAGTTTCTCGGCCTCGCTTGCAGAGACCGCAGCCTGCGCGGTCGTAAACGTCACGAGCCCGGTAAACAGGCTCGCAGCAATCAATCGAAGTTTCATGGGAGTTCTCCAGAATCAGAATGCGTAAGAAACGCTGACGGCGAAAAAGTCGCGATCCTTGTTCGGGTTGGCACTGGTGGCGAAACTCTGCGACTGGCTGGTGTCACCAGTCGAAAGCGTAGTCACGTTCGGGTCGGGGTTGACGTCGGTACCGGGTGCGACCGGATCGGTGCCTGAATACGTCCGGCCGCCGAAGAAGGTGGTGTAGCCGATGTCGGCCTGCCAGCGCTGCAGGTAGTTGAAGCCGATGCCTGCCGTGATGGCCTTGGTCCCCTCGTTGAAGGTCGGGCTGACACCGTTGACGTCCTGCGAGAACACCAGTCGCGGCGACATCTGCACCGCACTGATCACGTTCTCGAAGTCCATGCGGGCCACCACGCGGTAACCCCAGGAGTTGTCGGTGGCAAAGCCCTCGCTCTGGCAGGAGCCGTTGGCCACCGTCACCGGGGTGCCAAAGCCGCAGGCCGGCAGCCCGGCTCCGGGACCACCAAATCGCAGGTTGTTCGGCAGTTCCAGATGCGTCACGCCGACCTCACCCAGCAATACGAACTGCTCGGCGCCGATCGTGGGGCCAAAGGCCTTGGTCAGTGTCACCTGCGCCTGATGCATCTCGATGTTGCGATAACCCTGGATGTAGTCGCCCAAGGCATAGGGCGTGGCCTGCACTGCGCTCTGTGGTGTGCCACTCAGATTGCTGGGAGCACCCAGCGCGGAGAGCAGGATCTCGGTTCCCGAGAGCTGGATGGGTTGGTTGGGGCGGAACGAATACTCGCCCTGCAACGCCACGCCGTATGGCGCCGTGGTGTTGAATGACAACCCATACAACTCGATGTTCTCCGGGAACTCGGAGAAATACGTGCCCCGGCAGCCCGTGACCGGCGTTGCCTGAGACCCACAAGTCGGCGCGGTGCTGGTGACATTGCTGGAGCCGCCACGGATCGCGGAGACCAGCGGGGTGCGGCTGTGATACTTCAGCGTGAACAGTCCGAACTCGGTGTTGTTCAGTGCTTCCGAGAAGTAGCGCAGCGCAAAGCCATACTGATTGGTCGTGTTGTTCGGGTCCCTCGTCTCCTGGCGCGGCAGCCAGACGCTGGCCGAGTTGGGATTGTTGGGGCCGGCTGGTACGCGGTTGGCGAAGTTGTCATCTTCCCGACGACCGAAGCTCACCACCGCGCGACTGCCATCGTCCGACACGAAGTCATTGGTGGAGAAAAAGCTGCCACGTGGGTCGATCTGGGTCTTGTCGTAGGCGGCCAGCCAGATGCCTTCAAGGCTGAGATCGCCTGTGATCTGGAACTGCGCCGAGATGATCGGGGTTGGCAGCAGCGCCTCCTTCAACTCGGCACCGGGTTGGCGCAGACGCGAGACGTCGACCGGGTTGATCGAGTTGATGCTGTTGCCGATGAAGGTGCTCTCGCCCCAGTTGATCACCTGCTTGCCCGCGCGCAGCGAGAGGCCATGGCCGGCGACATCGAAGTTGCCGTAGGCAAACAAATCGAGCAAACGGAACTCCGAACCCAGCCGGTCGCGGCCACGCGGACCCAACTCGTAATTGCCGCGCTGGCGGGCGGTGACCACGTTGCCAGCCGCATTGCGACGATCTTCCAGTTTGTCGGCACTCGACGAAGTCTCGTCGTAGAAGTAGGAAACGCGCGAGAAGACGCCGTAGTTCTGGTACTTGAATTCCAGATCGTGGGAGACCTTCAGGTTTGCCGAAGTGATGTCACCGCTCTTGAAGGCGATGTTGCCATCGTCGTCATTCACCGAGCGGGCGGTGCCGCCGTTGGTGATGCCGACCAGAGCAGCATCCGGACTCTGGGTACGCACCGACACGCCGGCCGAGATCGTGCTGTCGATGGTTGCTGCGATAGGTCCCAGTTGGAACGGAATGGCCATGGCGGCCAGGGGCATGGTCAAAAGTGTTGCACTGGCGCTGGCATGCAGCAGCACGCGACGACTTTTCTTCATCGTGATTCACCTCACTGTGATGGTTATGTTTTTCCTCGCACCCTCCGCAGGCCCTCATTTGCTGAGGGTCACTGCGAAGTGGGCCGAGTATGCAGCGCACGCGCCGCAAACAACCATTGGCCAAACGACGAAAGGCGCTGTGTCTTTGCACAAAGCCAAATGCCGCAGCGCAGCATTGGGCGTGCCGCCGTGCGCTTATTTCAGCGATGCGGAATGGCTGATCTGACGGAGCCGAAGTGCGGCATGCAGGCGCGTCAGCCAGCCGATGTCATCGAGCTGCGCGCCCAGCAAGGTTTCGATGCGCTCCAGCCGATAGCTCAGGGTATTCGGGTGGATGTTGAGTGCGCCGGCCACCGCCTTACGGTGTTGCCGGTATTCAAAGAAGGCTTCGAGGGTCTTGATCAAGTGAGGCTCTGGTACCAGGCGCTCCATCAGGCTCTCGAAGAACCGCACCACGTTGTCGGCACTGCTCAGGGCATCGTCCAGTGCGACATCGAGATATCGGTGCACCCGGCCCGTGGGTTCGATGCGCAGACCGAGATCGAGCGCACGCAAGGCCTGATCGGCACTGCGTCGCCAGCCGCGCGCACCGCTGTCCGGCAAGCCGAAGCCGATGCTCGCGATGTCGGTGCTGGTATCAGGCAGCGACGCTGCCTGGGCGCTCAGGCGGCGTTCGGCCTCGCTCGCCTGTTCGCCCGCCGGCAGTGGCACCCAAAGCAGCACATGGCCGTTGCGCAAAGTGCGCAAGACACCTTCGCGCTCCAGCCCGAATACACGGCAGGTCGAGGCCATGAGCTTGTCCAGACCGGCTTCTGGCGTGATGCGCTCTCGCAGGCCGGGTGCCAGCCGTAGCGCCACCGCGAGGTGTGTCGCGTTGGCATCGAGGCCCAGCGCCACGGTGTGTTCGCGAAAACTCTCGGTATCGTCAGGGTGACTGAAGATCACATCGCACAGTTCATGCTGCAGGCGGTCGCGCCAGCGCGCTCGCTTCTGCTGCTCCTCGGCATGCGCCTGCCCGATGGTGCGACCCATGAGATCGAAGTGATACAGGATGTAGGGCGAGATCTTGAACAGCAGTTCGCGATGGATCGCCTCGTCCGTGCCGGCGTCTTCCAGTAGCACATCCCACAGCACCCGCGAGCCGGTGCGAAACGCCTGCAAGAGGCTTTGCAGCGAGACCCCCTGATGGACCCGGCGACGACCGAAGGCGATCAAGGGTTCGAGTTCCCGGTCGGTTGGTGGGTGGCCTGAGAGCAGCGCGTTGAACCACATGCGCACGTTGTGCGCCACCGATTTCTGCACATCGTGCTGGATCGCCGCATCCTCGATCAGTGCGTAGTCGGGGATGGCCTGCCGCATCGCGACCATCGCGCGCTTGACGATGGCATCGGTGTTTTCGAGCTGGACTTCGACAATCGCCCGCAGTGGGGGCGACAAGCTCCTGACGCCCTCTTCAAGCATCACGGTGGTCATGGTGTTCATGCATTTCCTTTGCGATCCATCTGCATCTGGGGCGCCTCATCCCCGTGTCTGGCTCTCGACTCGAATGGAGCCAGTTCTCTTTGTGAAAACCCACAATCTCTTTGCACTTACTCCCCAATGACAAAGCTGGAGGCAGAACAGATGATCTCCCCGCAATCAGCGACTACGGAAGGTCGTCTGATGCAGGTTCAACCACATACAGCGTGTCTCGTATTCCGAAGACGCGCGGAGGAGTCAAAGGACATGCGCAAGATCAATCGTGCGGCGTTGCTGTCGCTGATGAGTATCACCCTGCTGGCCGCCTGCGGTGGCGGCGACCCTGTTGGCGATGGGAGCAGCCCCGCGCCGACGGTGCCACCCACACCCACCACGCCCCCGGTGGCGGAGGCCAAGGGATGCGTCAGCAATGCCGCCAGTTTCAACCAGATGACCGGCGATGCCGCCACGCGGGCGACCAAGGGCGCATTCACCTTGCCATTCTGCGAAGAAAAGTTCTTGAGCGAGTATGACTACGGCACCGCGCCCGTGTTCACCAACCCGGTGCGGCAGGACAGCGACTACCCCAACTGCGTGCGACAGGGCGAGAACGGCTTTTTTGAATGCAAGCCCTCGGCCGGCAGCGTGGCGCTGCTGCCAGACGACCGCATCGTCTACTTCAACGCCCTGGAGGGCACCGAGAACGTCGAGTTCAACATCGTCAAGGAATTTGGCGATGTCGCAGTCAGTGATCAGACCCGGCTGCTGAAGATGGGCAGCGATGGCAAGGCCTTGTGGTCGCGCCCCATCAACAACGACACCGGCTCGATCAACCCCAACATCGGCACAGGCCTTTCGCCGGACGACCAGTTTCGCAACGACGGTGCGCTGTTCTGCTCGCACCTCGTGCAGCTTTACGACGGCCGCATCATGGCCGCAGGCGGCACCGACTACTACACCGAGTTGGGCCTGGTGGAACTGGAAGGCCTCAAGAACGCGCGCATCTTCGACTATCGCAACGACACTTGGAGCCAGACCGGCAGCATGGGCTACGGCCGCTGGTATCCGACCATGGTCACGCTGGGTAGCGGTGATGTATTCATCGTCAGCGGCGTCACCAAGCTGATCAAGCCCGTGTATCCGGATCGCCCCCTCGCCTCGGGCCGCAACGTGCTGGAGACCGAAACCTACAAGCTCGGTTGCGGCACCTGGTCCGATAACGGCATCGCGGCGCAGAAGTCCCTGCCGCTGTTCGCGCGCATGCACCTGCTGCCGAACGGGCAGGTTTACTACGGTGCTGCCGGGCAGGCGTTCAACCCCTTTGGCCAGTCGGTGGACCAGCCGCTGTGGAACATCGCTTCGGCCTACGACCCGGTGACCAAGAGCTGGACCGATCTCGGCATTCCAGGGCTGCCCGCAGCGTTCAACACGGCGCTGTCCGGTGCCGGTGTGAACCTGACCGTGCCAAACCTGCCAGTGCCGGGCGTGACCATCCCGCAGCCCTCGCTCGGCCCGGCCTTGCCGCCGGTGCCGACGCCGGATCTGCCCTTCCTGGCCCAGGGGTTTCAGACCCTGCTGGAAAACACGCCTTTGCCGGCCGTCGGTACCGTGAGCAGCACGCTGACTCCGGTGCTTGAAGCCGCGCCGGAGCTGGTCGCCGGTTTCCGGGGGTCCACGTTCAACCTGATGCTGCCGCTCAAGCCCGACGCTGATGGCAACTACCGCAAGGTGGAGTTTCTGACCGCCGGCGGCACGCTGGGTCTCGCGGCGGCGACCAATCCCGGCTCGGGTGTGCCGGTCGCACTGTCGCGCATCGACACTGTCGATATCGCAGCCGACGGCAGCATGGCATTGAGTTCACGCAATACCGGGTCGCTCGACAAGCCGCGCTGGTATGGCACCGCCGTGCTGCTGCCGACGGGCTCGGTCATGGTGTTCTCCGGGGCCGACTTCGACGAAGTGATCCTGCCCGGCACCGGCGTGCCGATCCTGGAGACCGAGATGTTCGACCCCGCCACCGAGACCTGGACCGTCATGGCCAGCCAGGGCCAGCCACGCACCTACCACAACACCGAGATCCTGCTGCCGGACGGCCGCGTGCTGGTGGGCGGACACGCCCCGATCAGCACCGGCTATGCCTACGACCTGCAGCTGCCCGGCAAGTCACCGCAGCGAGGGCGCGATCCGAGTTTCGAGATCTACAGCCCGCCATACATGTTCCTGTCGCGTCCCAGCATCGACGGTGCCCCGAGCGAGGTCGATCACGGGCAGTCGTTCGATATTTCCACCAGCGATGCGGTCGATATTGAATCCGTAGTGCTGATCCGCCGCTCGGCACTCACTCATATCGTCGATGGCGACCAGCGTGCGGTGCATCTGCCCATCATCGGTCGCAGCAGCCGCGGCCTGCGGGTGCAGATGCCGGCCAATGCCAACGTCGCCCCGCCTGGCTATTACATGCTGTTCATCAACAAGAAAACGTCGCAAGGCCTGGCGCCATCGATCTCGAAATCGCTGCTGGTCAAGGGCGCTGATCTTTCTTGCAGCTGATGCGCGCGGTTCAGGGTTTGCGGGGCCGCCTTCTGGCGGCCCTTTTGTCTGTGCTCGTGGCATCGTCTGCGACAGCACATGGCGTTCGCAACGATATCCGGGTTGATCTGGCGGCCATCAAGACGCCGGGGCTGACGGTGGAGCTGCACCAGGACCTGTTTTCGCCCCAACTGGTGGTGGCCAATCGTACCGGCAAGTTGCTGGAGATCCTGGACGACGAAGGCCGGGTATTTCTCCGCATCGGGCCACAGGCTGCCGAAGGCGACCTGGCCGCCAAGGCCTTTCATCTCTCGCGGGTCTCCGGTGGCGGCAACGCGCACGCCAACACCTTGTCGAACACCCCGCGCTGGAAGCCCATTGCCGCCACGCCGGAATACGGCTGGTTCGACGCGCGGCTGCAGACGGCGACCCTGGATGTTCCCTATGCCATCCGGCAGATCGGGGAGGAGATGGCCTTTCGGCAGTGGCGCATTCCGGCACGGCTCGGCGGTGAGCCGCTCGAACTCCGGGGCGTGTTCACCTTCACGCCGCCACCCAAGGGCGTTGCCATGGCGACACTGCTGAACGCGGGTGCCTTGCCTGCTGGCGTGAGCGTGCAGCTGTCTCCAGGCCCGGTGCCGGCCTTGTTCCTGCGCAACGCCAGCGCTCAGACGGTGGCCGTGCTCGATGCCGAGGGCAGGCCATACCTGAAGATCGGCCGCGATGGTGTCTGGGCCGATGTCGGCAGTGCCGGCTGGCGCGCCGCGAGCAGCCTGCCGCAGCCGGCCGGGCAGCGGGGCTGGCAGCAGGTTTCCAAGGCCAGCAGCTTTACTTGGCTGGAGCCGCGCGCCGCCTGGCAGGGCAGGTTGCCCACGCCGCTGCCCGCCAGCGGTCGGCTCAACGAGTGGCAGGTGCCCCTGCAGATCGGCGAGAGTCAGCGCCTCGTGCTGCGCGGGGCCAATCAATGGATTGCCCGCAAGCCTTCGTGAACATCGAAGATCAGGAGTGGGGATGAAGAACTGGGTCTTTCCGCTGGCGGCACTGCTGTTGCTGGGCGGGCTGTTTTTGTGGATGCGGCCAACGCCCGTCGCAAGCCCGGTGCCGCCTGCGGTGCCGCCGCCCAACACGACAGCCATGCCCGCAGTCATTGCGCCGCCCGCCCCTGCCGCACCCGTGTCGTCCGTGTTCGAGCTGGTGGTGAAAGACCAGCATTTGGTCAGCGGCCCCGCAGTGCTCTCGGTCGTGCAGGGTACGCCAGTGACCATCGCCATCACGGTCGATCGCCATGACGAGTTGCATCTGCATGGCTACGACCTCAGCCTCAAGCTGCCCGCCGGCCAGCGCACCGAGCTGCACTTTGAGGCAGACCGCTCGGGCCGCTTCGAATACGAGCTGCACCACTCGCACCTCGAACTCGGTGCGCTGGAAGTGCAGCCGCAGTGAGACGTCAGGCGGCCCTGTGCGCACTGCTGCTGGCGGGACGCGCCGAGGCGCATTCCTTCGGCAAGCTCTACAACCTGCCGGTGCCGCTCTGGCTGTATCTGTATGGCGCGGTGGCGGCGTTGCTGCTGTCATTTGTGGTCATGGCCTGGTTCGGTACGCGGACACCGGCCCCGACGACGGCCGGCCCGGCCGACGAGACGGCGCTCGTGCGTTATCCGCGCCTGCGGCGCGGCGCGCAGGGCCTGAGCCTCGCCCTGCTGGGTCTTGCGGTACTCAGTGGACTGGCGGGCAGCCAGAACGCCTACGCCAACTTCAACATGAGCGGATTCTGGATCGGCTTCGTGCTGGGCTTTGCCTACCTCGTGGCGCTCTGCGGGCCGCTGTATGCCGCGATCAATCCCTGGGCATTGATCGTGCAAGCCGGCGAGCGGCTCACCGGCCCCTGGCACGGGCGCATCGCCGACCCCGAACGCCTCGGCTTATGGCCGGCGCTGACGCTCTATGTGGGCTTCATCTGGGTGGAACTGTTCGGCGGTACCGGCCCTGCGGGGCTGTCGTGGCTGCTGATCGCCTACACCCTCATCAATCTCGCCGGTGCCTGGTGGCTGGGCTCGCAGGCCTGGTTCAAGCAGGGCGAGTTCTTTGCCGTGTTTCTGCACTACTTCGCGCGGTGCGCGCCGGTGTACTGGTCGTCCGGTCGGCTGCGTCTGCAATGGCCGTTTTCGGGCCTGCTGCGCGAGCGTACGGCGCACTGGAGCGGTGTGGTGTTCATCCTCTTCATGCTCTCTTCCACCGCTTTTGATGGGCTGCGTGAGACCGTGCCCTGGGTGAGGCTGTTCTGGAAAGACCTGTACGCCTCGCTCTGGCTACCGCTGCTGGGCGATCAGCCGGTGGAGATCTTTCCCCAGCTCAAGCGCATTTATCTGGGCTGGCAGACGGTGGCGCTGCTGCTATCGCCGCTGCTCTATCTCGCGGTCTATCTGGGCTGCCTCAAGCTCGCTCAGTGGCTCACTGGCAGCCCGCAGGGTCTGCGCGCGCTGGCACTGCGTTTCGCGCCCACGCTGATCCCCATCGCGCTGGTCTACCACGTCACCCACTACTACACGCTGCTGTTCACTCAAGGCGCGCAACTGCCCTGGCTACTCAGCGACCCCCTGGGTACGGGTAACGAGTGGGCCTGGCGCTGGCTGGGGCCCCCGCGGGCGCATATCCCGGATGCGGGCCTGGTCTGGCATACGCAGGTCGGTCTGATCGTGCTCGGGCACATCGTGAGCGTGGTGCTGGCCCACCGCGTGGCGCTGGAGGTGTTTGCCACGCGTCGCGCAGCCACCCTGAGCCAACTGCCGATGCTGCTGTTGATGATGCTCTACACCGGCAGCGGGTTGTGGATCCTCGCCCAGCCGCTGAATGCGGGCGGTTATTGATCACTAGATCAGGTCGCGCTGATCCTGCGAGGGCTCCCACTCGAAGCGCGGCAGTTCGAGGAATGAGCGCACCAGAAGATCGCCCCAGGCCTTCTTGAGGCCGGCATAGAACGGCGTATCGAGGTCGAAGCGCAGCTTGTGGGTAATGCGCAGCGCATCGCGCGGCACGATGGCGAGGTCCAGCGGCGGGCCGACCGTGAGGTTGGACTTCATCGTCGAGTCGAGGCTCACCAGCGCACAGCGGGCGGCGTCTTCCAGAGACACATAGGGCCGGATGATGCGGTCGAGGATCGGCTTGCCGTACTTGCTCTCGCCGATCTGGATATACGGGGTCTCGGGGCTGGCCGAAATGCAGTTGCCTTCAGGGTAGATCAGATACAGCGCCGGGTCTTCGCCCTCGATCTGCCCGCCGAGGATCATGGTGGTGCGAAAGTCCACACTGGACTGCGAGTGCTGCGCTGATTCACGCTGCGAGCGCACCGATAGACCACCGATGTAGTCGGCGGCGTCGAACATGTGCCGCACCTTGCCGAGGCTGACCGGCGCGTGCTCGTCCGCCATGTCACGGCGGATGTGGTTGAGCACCACCTGCGTAGTGGCCAGATTGCCGGACGACATGATCACGAATACCCGTTCGCCGGGTGTTTCGAAGATGTGCATCTTGTTGTAGGTGCGGACGTCATCCACCCCGGCCGAGGTGCGAGTGTCTGCTGCAAAAACCAGCCCGTCGTTCACCTTCGCTGCTACGCAATACGTCATCGTCCCGTCACTCTTTCGATCATCCTGCTGCAAGTAGGCTGTTGGTGCGTAGCAACCCGCGGTTGGATTGGAGCAGCGCGATTGTAGAGGTCGCCCTCAAGGCACGCACCCGAATCTATCGCCCCAAAGCGCCTGCATGTTCCATGCCGCCCGAGCCCTGCCTTGTGGCGGCAGGGGACAGCCGGGATACTCAGCGGTATGCAAGAGGGTCGCCGCCCCGGGGCCGTCTGCTACAGACCCATAACCATCTTGAGGAGAGCAACCCGCCATGAGCACCACCATCGAGTTTTTCTTTGACCCGGCCAGCACCTACAGCTACCTCGCGGCGACCCAGATCGAGGCTTTTGGCAAGGCGCACGGGGCAACGGTGCAGTGGAAGCCGTTCCTGCTCGGCAAGGCCTTTGAGGCCACCGGCAACAAGATGCCGGCCGCCATCCCGGCCAAGGGCAAATACCTGTTCAAGGACGCCACGATGTGGGCCAAGCTTTACAAGGTGCCGTTCGTGTTCCCCAAGAACTTTCCGCTCAACAGCGTGCTGGCCTCGCGGGCGATCATCGCGGCCGACCAGGCCGGTCAGGGCGTGCCGTTTGCACTGGCCGCGCTCACCGCCTACTGGGCCGAAGGCGCTGATCTGACCCAGCCGGAGGCGGTTGCCGCCATCGCCGGCAAGCTGGGGCTGGATGGTGCTGCCATCCTCGCTGCCACGGGCGAGGCGGCCGTGAAGGACGTGCTGCGGGCCAACACCGACGACGCCATCGCCCGCGGGGTCTTCGGGGCGCCCACCTTCTTCATCGGCAAGCAGATGTTCTGGGGTAACGACCGTTTGCCGCTGATGTCCGCCTTCCTGAAAGGGGAGCTGGCATGAGCGCGATGAACAAGCAGTTCAAGCTGGCTGCCCGCCCGGTCGGCATGGTCAAGCGCAGTGATTTCGAATACGCCGAAACCACCATCCCCGTGCCCGCAGAAGGCGAGGTCCTGGTCAAGACGCTCTACATCTCGCTCGACCCCGCCATGCGTGGCTGGATGAATGAGGGCAAGAGCTATATCCCGCCGGTCGGTATCGGCGAGGTGATGCGCGCCGGTACCTTGGGCGAAGTGGTGACGAGCCACCACCCCAAGTTCAAGGTGGGGCAGCACGTGGTCGGCAACTGGGGCGTGCAGGGCTATGCGGTGATCGGCGCGGCCAACGGCATCGGCACGCTCTACACCGTGGACGGCGCGCTCGCGCCGCTGCCCAAATATCTCGGCGTGCTGGGCATGCCGGGCTTCACGGGTTACTTCGGCCTGCTCGACACCGGCCAGCCCAAGGCGGGCGAGACGGTGGTCGTCTCCGGGGCCGCCGGTGCAGTCGGTCAGGTCGTCGGTCAGATCGCCAAGCTCAAGGGCTGCCGCGTGGTCGGCATCGCCGGTGGGCAGGACAAGTGCGACTTCGTGGTGAAGGAACTCGGCTTCGATGCCTGCGTCGATTACAAGCAGGGCGATCTGAGAGTGGCCTTGAAGGAGGCCGCACCCAAGGGCGTGGACGTCTACTTCGACAATGTCGGCGGCGAGATTCTCGACATCGTGCTCACGCAGATCCGCATGAAGGCCCGCATCGTCATCTGCGGTGCCATCTCGCAATACAACAACACCACGCCCGTGAAAGGCCCCACCAATTACCTGAGCCTGCTGGTTAACCGCGCGCGGATGGAGGGCATCGTGGTGTTCGACTGGGCCGCCCGCTATGGCGAGGCCGCGCGGGAGATGGGCGGCTGGCTGGCCGCTGGCCAGCTCAAGTCGCGCGAAGACATCGTGGAGGGCATCGAGACGTTTCCGGAAACGCTCAACAAGCTGTTCACGGGCGAGAACTTCGGCAAGTTGTTGATCAAGGTGGAGGCTTGAGCCACCCTGCGAGGGCCCCTGCGCAGCAGGGATCGCAGGCACGGCGAGAGACTCTCTCTCGGGTCGTCGAGGCTGCTTGAAGCCAATGACGCAGAGCACCTCGCGTTTCGTCCGGCTCAGGGGGCTGCGCTTTCATTTGCGCACCTGGGGCGGTGGCGACAAGCCGCTGCTCGTGCTGTTGCATGGCTGGCTGGATACCTCCGCCACCTGGAGCGATGTGGCCGAGCGACTGGGTGCCCGCTTTCACGTCGTGGCCCCCGACCAGCGCGGCTATGGCTACAGCGAGTGGCCGCCGGACGGGTACTGGTTTCCGGACTACCTCGGCGATCTCGATGCCCTGATCGACCACCTCGCTCCCGCAGCGCCTATCTCCCTCGTCGGCCATAGCATGGGCGGGCAGATCGCCAGTGTGTATGCGGGCCTGCGGCCGGAGCGCATTGCCAGGCTGGCCGTGATCGACAGTCTGTTTCTGCCGGACATGCCGGCCACGCAAGCCCCGCGCAAAACCCTACGCTGGCTCAATCAGTTGAAGGAACCGGCGCGCGAAAAGATCTACGCGAGCTTCGAGGAACTGGCGCAGCGCGTGAAGAAGCAGCACCCGCAGCTCAGCGATGCCCGCGCCCTGTTCGTGGCGCAGGGCTGGGCCGCGAAGGGCAGTGATGGCGGCATCCGGCTGCTGGCCGACCCCAAGCACCGCCGCGACATGCCCACGCTCTACCGCAACGCCGAGAGCATGGAGATCTGGAAGCAGATCACCGCACCCACCGCCTTCATCGACGGCGGCGCCTCGGCGTTTGCCAAGGCCGTGAGCACCGAAGAAAAAGTGCTGCGTCGCGAGTGTTTCCGACATCGCCATGAGGTCGTCATCCCCGATGCCGGCCACATGCTGCACTTCGACGCACCGGATGCGCTGGCGGACGCCTTGCTGGCGTTTCTCTGAAACATCGCAGGCGATAATGCGGCCATGACCGCCCTGCGCCCCAGCCAGCTCACAGCCCAACTCGCCAAGCCCCTGCCGCCCATCCTGTTGCTGGCGGGTGAAGAGCCGCTGCTGATTCAGGAGGCACTCGATGCCGTGCGGGCAGCGGCGAAGAAGCAGGGCTACAGCGAGCGGGTCACGCTCACCGTGGAGCCGGGATTCAAGTGGCAGCAGGTGTTCGACGAATGTGCCTCGATGTCGCTGTTTGCCACGCAGCGGGTGGTGGAGGTACGCATGCCCAAGGGCCCTAACGGTCACAAGCGCAGCAAGGCCGCCGAGGGGGAGGACGACGACGGCGACGGAGCGCCGACGGGCAAGTCCGAGGACGGCACCAAGGCGCTGGCGGCGCTCGCCCAAAAGCCCTCGCGCGACACGCTGCTGCTGCTCGTGGTGGACCCGCTCGACTACAAGGGCCGACAGTCGGCCTGGTATCAGGCGCTGGATGCCGCGGGCGTATCGGTCTACGCCGAAGCGGTGAAGCCCGAGCAGCTCGGTGCCTTCATTGCCGAGCGCGCGGGCCAGCTCAAATTGCATCTGCACCCGGAGGCGGTGCAGGTGCTGGCAGAGCGCACCGAGGGCAATCTGCTGGCCTGCGTGCAGGATCTCGAAAAGCTGGCGCTGCTGTTCCCGGATCAGGAAGTCAGTGCCGAGGCGCTGCTGAAATCGGTGGCCGATTCCTCGCGCTTCGAGGCCTTTGACCTGATCGACAAGATGCTCACCGGCGATGCCGTGGGCGCCACGCATGCGCTGGCGCGTCTGCGGCAGGAGGGCGTCAATGCCCTGGCGGTACAGGGCCCGCTCGCCTACGCCCTGCGCACCTGGGCAACGGCCGGTGCGGCCTACGCCAAGACCCGGGATGTAAACAGTGCCTGTGCGCAGGCCAAGCTGTTCGGCATCCGGGCGCGACCCTACGAGGCCGCGCTGCGCCGCTCTCGCGGCTTCTCGCCGGCCGCCGCACTGGCGCGGCTCGCCAAGGTCGATCAGGCCGTGAAGTCCGGGCAGGAGTCTGCCGCCTGGGAGGACTTGCTAGCATTGGTGCTCGCAGCCAGTGGTGCTGCACTCCCCGCCGCCCGTGCGGCTTGAATCCCCTTATCGTTGAAGTCGATCCGACTGTGGCAAAAGCAAAATCAGAATCGCCCGAGCAGGTCAAAGCCTACATGCTGGAGGTGGGCCACAAGGCCCGCGCCGCCAGCCGGGCACTGGCCAAGGCCGAGACCGGCACCAAGAACGCCGCGCTCTTCACCCTGGCCGACCGGCTGATCGAAGAAAGCGACGCAATCCTCGAAGCCAACCGCGAGGACATGCGTGCCGCCCGCGACAACCATCTCGACGCCGCGCTGCTCGATCGCCTGGAGCTGAACCCCGCCCGCATCGAGGCCATGGCCGATGGCGTGCGCCAGGTCGCTGTGCTCCCTGACCCGGTCGGCACGATCAGTGACATGGCCTACCGCCCGAGCGGCATCCAGGTGGGCAAGATGCGCGTGCCGCTGGGTGTGGTGGGCATCATCTACGAGAGCCGCCCCAACGTGACGGCGGATGCGGCGGCGCTGTGCCTGAAGAGCGGCAACGCCTGCATCCTGCGCGGTGGCAGCGAGGCGCTGCACAGCAATCAGGCCATCGCGCATGCCATCCGCCGTGCATTGCTCGCCGCTGGCCTGCCCGCCGAGGCGGTGCAGGTGGTGCAGACCAGCGACCGCGCTGCCGTCGGCGAGTTGCTCACCATGCCGCAGTTCGTGGATGTGGTGATCCCGCGCGGCGGCAAGGGGCTGGTCGCTTTCGTCAGCGAGCACGCGCGCGTGCCGGTGATCAAGCATCTGGATGGCATCTGCCACGTTTTCATCGACGCGCAGGCTGATCTCGAAAAGGCCTATGCCGTCGCCGTCAATGCCAAGACCCAGCGCTACGGCACCTGCAATACGATGGAGACGCTGCTGGTGGATGGCCCCATCGCGCAGAAGGTGTTGCCAGAACTCGCCAGAAGCTATCGCGAACATCAGGTCGAGCTGCGCGGCTGCGAACGCACCCGCGCCATCCTGCCCGAGGCCAAGCCGGCGACCGCGCAGGACTGGGCCACCGAGTATCTCGCCCCGGTGCTTTCCATCCGTGTCGTCGATGGTCTCGACGCCGCCATCGACCACATCAACACCTACGGCAGCGCCCACACCGATTGCATCGTCACCGAGAACGGCACCCGCGCCCGGCGGTTTCTGCGCGAGGTGGATTCCGCCAGCGTGATGGTCAACGCCAGCACCCGCTTTGCCGACGGCTACGAGTATGGGCTGGGGGCCGAGATCGGCATCAGCACCGACAAGTTCCACGCCCGCGGGCCGGTGGGCCTCGAAGGGCTGACCAGCCAGAAGTGGATCGTCTTGGGTGATGGGCATGTGCGCTAATGGCTAACACTCCCATCGGCATCTTCGGCGGGGCTTTTGCCCCATTCCACAACGGGCATCTGCGTCTGGCGCTGGAAGCCATGGAGCGGCTCGAACTGGCGCAGGTGCGGCTCATCCCAACCGCGCACCCCATGCACCGGCCGGATTCGCACATCTCGCCGCAGCGTCGCCTGGAATGGGTGCGCATGGCCATCGCCAAGGAAAAGGGCCTGGTCGCGGACGACCGCGAGATCCGGCGCGAGGGCCCCAGCTACACCATCGACACCCTGCTGGAGCTCAAGAAGTGGCGGCCGCGCACGCCGCTGGTGCTGCTGCTGGGGGCTGATGCCTTCGCGCATTTCCACACCTGGCACATGTGGAAGGAAATCCTCGAACTTGCGCACCTCGCCGTCGTCTCCCGCCCCGGGGCCTCGCTGCTGCCGCCGATGGAGGCCGACATCCTGGCCGAGCGCCACACCGATACCGCCGATGCCTTCCGCACCGTGCCCGCCGGCCTGTGGATGGAGCTACCGCTACCGCTGATGGAGATTTCCTCCACCCGTATCCGCCGCCTGCTCAAGGCCGATGCCTCGGTGCGCGGGCTGCTGCCGGATGCGATTCTCGATGCCCTCACGCCCAAAGACATCGAACTCTTGACCCACGACGACGCGCCCGGAAAACACTAGGAAACATCACACTTCAAATGACTCCAGCCCAGCTCACCAAACTCGCCATCGCCGCCCTCGAAGACATGAAGGGCGTCAACATCGAACTGATCGATGTGGCACCGCTCACCAGCATTGCCGACCACATGGTGATCTGCACCGGCACCTCAAACCGGCACGTGAAGGCGCTGGCCGATTCGGTGATGGAAAAGGCGAAGGAGGCCGGTGTGGCCTCCCCGCGCTCGCAGGGACTGGAACAGGGCGACTGGGCGCTGGTGGACTTGAACGGCACCATCATCCACATCATGCAGGCCAGTGCCCGTGCCACCTACCAGCTCGAAAAGCTGTGGGATCTCGGGCAGCCCAAGCCCCGGCTCGACGAAGTGAAAAAGGCCAAGAAGGTCGCTAAGAAGCTGGCCCAGAAAGCGGCGAAGAAGTCGGCCGCCAAGCCCGCATCAGGCAAGAAGCCGGCTGCGAAGAAGGCGGCCCCCAAGGCCGCTCCAGCCAAAAAATCGGTCGTCGTGAAGCCCGCCGCCAAGGGTAAGGCGAAGCCCCTCGCCAAAGCGCCCGCCAAACCCGCCGCCAAAAAGGCCGCGCCCCAGACCGTGACAGCCCAGAAGCCGGCGGTGAAAAAGGCCGTGGCCAAGAAAGTCGCCGCCCCCAAGACCGTAACCAAGGGACCGGTGAAGGTCGTCAAGAAGTCCGCCGTCAAGAAGCCGGTGGCGAAGGCGAAGAAGCGCTAGGCGGGTGTTCAATCAGACCCTCGCGATGGCCCGATTGAAGACACACCCATAGCCCATGAAGCTGCGTCTCATCGCCGTCGGCACGCGCATGCCGGACTGGGTGGATGCAGCCTTTGCCGACTACACCCGGCGGCTGCCGCCGGAATATGGCTTTGCCCTGCAAGAGATCACCGTGACGCCGCGCGGCAAGAACGCCGACATCGCCCGCCTCAAGCGGGATGAGGGCGAGAAGATCCTGAAAGCCCTGCCACGCGACACCCGCCTGGTCACGCTGGACGAACGCGGCAGCCAGTGGACCACCGAGCAGCTGTCGGCCCGTCTGGCCGCCTGGCTGCGGGATGGTCGCGACGTGACCCTCGCCATCGGCGGGCCGGATGGACACGCGCCGGAGGTACTGGCCCGTGCCGACGAAAGCTGGGGCCTGTCCAGGCTCGTGCTGCCGCACGCCCTAGTGCGGGTGGTGGTGGCCGAGGCGCTGTATCGCGCCTGGAGTGTCAACGCCAACCATCCCTACCACCGCGCCTGAGCGCTGCGTTCAGCCGGGCTTGCGGAACACCACGATGCGGTTGCTGTTGGTGCCGACGGCGTTGTTGGCCACGCCCCAGATGTGCGCGGTCTTGGTGAACCGCTGGGTGTTGATGAGCACGGCTTCTGCTGTGAACCCGGAGGCGACGCCGAGCGGCACGACCACCTCGTCGAGCTTGATACTGCCCTTTTTCACCTCGCCGACCTCGAAGGCCACTACCCCGCCGGGCCGGGTGATCCGGAACAACTCGGCCATGACGGCCGCCATCACGGCCGACCACTCTGCCACCGTGCGTGGCAGGGTCATGGCAGCCGCAATCTCGGCCACCGGCAGGCTGTTGAACCAGCCGCGCAGCCAGTTGTCGCCGGCGTAGTCGATGACGTCGAGAAAGGGTGGCGAGGTGACGGTGAGGGCCACGCAGCCATCCGCGATCTGCGGCGTGCTGCGGGCATCGCCGGTGAGAAACAGCGCGGTGTCGCCTGCCGCTTGCAGGTGCGCGCGCTGGGTGGCGGTGAGGCCCCTCAGCAGTTGCCGGCTCTTCTTGAGGATGAGCGCATGGGTGTCGCGATAGCTCGGCACCTGCTGGCGCTTCTGGTTGATGAGCACCTGCCGCGCGGCCGTCACCGCCTGGTTGGGCGGCATGGAATAGACGCTGAAGAATCCCGGCGAATGGCCGGTGAGCCGGTTGGTGGCGACCATGCCGATCCAGCCATCGAGGGCATCGGCCGCGCCCCTCGCACGACGGTCGTAAAGCCAGTCGCGCAGGCCCAGAATCTCTTGCAGGGTCTGCGACTGGAAGAACATCGAGAGATCAGTGCCACTGCCCCGCGTCGAGGTCTTCGGAACGCAAGCCAGACGGGCTTCGACGGCTTCGATATCCGGCACGGCGAGGCGCGGTGCAGCGAGCCGTGCCGAGAGCGGGTTGATGTCATTGGCGATCACCCGCCGCCCCGACAGCGCCGCCTCGATGGCGGTGGTGCCGCGACCACTGAAGGGGTCGTAGACCACATCGCCCGGCTGCGTATGCCGGGCGATGAAGTAGGCCGGCAACTGCGGCTTGAAGCAGGCGCGGTAGCTGATTTCGTGCAGCTTCGCTGCCTGGCGCTGCGCTGCCGTCCAAAGCGCGTCGGCGATGACCGTCGGTGCGCTCGGCGGCACTTCAGTGGCTCTTGATGAGCGTGCCGATGCCATCGTTGGTGAACAGCTCCAGCAACACCGAGTGCTCCAGCTCGCCATTGATGATGACGGCATGGCGCACCCCCGAGTTCACGGCATCCAGCGCGCACTGGATCTTGGGCAGCATGCCGCCGTAGATGGTGCCGTCGTCGATCAGTGCCTGCACCTGGCCGACACTCAGGCCGGTCAGCACATTGCCGCTCTTGTCCTTCACGCCCTGCACATTGGTGAGCAGCATCAGCTTCTCGGCCTTGAGCACGCTGGCGAGCTTGCCGGCGACGAGATCGGCATTGATGTTGTAGGCCTCGCCGGCGGCACCGACGCCGACGGGTGCGATCACCGGAATGAAGCCGCCGTCCTCCAGGTGATTGACCACCCGCGGGTCGATGGTGTCCACCTCGCCGACCTGGCCGATGTCCTGCCCCTTGATGGTGAGCCGCCTGGCACGGATGAGCCCGCCGTCCTTGCCGGTGAGCCCCACGGCCTGGCCACCCTGCTGGTTGATGGCCGAGACGATGGCCTTGTTGACGAGCCCGCCCAGCATCATTTCCACCACGTCCATGGTCTCGGCATCGGTGACGCGCATGCCCTCGACGAACTCACTTTTCTTGCCCAGTTTTTCGAGATGCGCGCCGATCTGCGGCCCGCCGCCGTGCACCACCACCGGGTGCATGCCCACGGCCTTCATCAGCACGATGTCGCGGGCGAAGGACTGGATCATTGCGTCGCCCTTCATCGCATTGCCGCCGTATTTGACGACGAAGGTCTTGCCTGCAAAGCGGCGGATGTAGGGCAGTGCCTCGGTGAGCACGCGGGCAATGTGTTGCGCCTGTTGCATGTCGATGGGTCTCTGGGTTCGGATGTTGGAGGCCTGCAGGGCCGGGTGCAGATGCATTCAGCTCAGGCCGTGCCGGTGGAACCGAAGCCGTTCGCACCACGATCCGAGGCGGCATGGAATGCGTCCACCACCTCGAACTGTGCCTGCACGACGGGCACGATCACGAGCTGCGCGATGCGCTCGCCCGGGTGGATGGTGAAAGCCGCTTGGCCGCGGTTCCAGCAGCTCACCATCAGCTCGCCCTGGTAGTCGCTGTCGATCAGACCGGTGCCGTTGCCGAGCACGATGCCATGTTTGTGACCGAGCCCCGAGCGCGGCAGGATCACTGCCGCAAAGTGCGGGTTGCCGATATAGATCGAAAGCCCGGTCTGGATCAGCGTGGTCTGGCCCGGTTCGAGTACCAGCGGGGCGTCCAGCAGGGCGCGCAGATCGAGCCCGGCCGCACCGGGGGTGGCATAGGCGGGTGCGGCGGCGCGCGGATCGAGAATCTTGAGCTGGATGGATTTCATGGGGTCTGGCGGTGGAGCAGGGTGGTGATGTGTTCGACCAGCGCCCGCGCCGTCTCGGCCTTGGGTGCGCTGGCGATCTCGGCGTGGCCACCGTTCCAGAACAGGGAGAGCGCGTTGTCGTCCTGGGCAAAACCCTGGCCGCCGGAGATCGAGTTGGCGGCAACGAGATCGAGCTTCTTCCGGGCCAGCAGGGACCGGGCGTGGTCGGCGAGCTGGTCGGTTTCGGCCGTGAACTCGACCATGAACAGCTTCGGGAACGCCTCGCGCACCCGAGCCAGGATGTCCGGGTTCTTGCTGAGCACCAGGGTCATCGACTCGCCGGCCTTCTTGATCTTCTGCGGTGCGATCTCGCTGGCACGGTAGTCGGCGATGGCGGCTGCCCCGACGAACAACTGCGCTTCGGCGGCGGCGGCGAGGCTCATGCCCAGCATCTGCTCCGCACTTTCGACGTCGATGCGCGTCAAGCCGGCGGGCGTGGCGAGCTGGGTGGGGCCGGAGATCAGGGTCACGCGGGCGCCGCGGGCCACCAGCGCTTCAGCCACCGCATAGCCCTGCTTGCCGGAGGATCGGCTGGTGATGAAGCGTACCGGGTCCAGTGGCTCACGGGTGGGACCGGCGGTGACAACGGCGTGCAGGCCCTGCAGATCGGCGTCTTCGCCCGCGACGACCGCTGCCGAAGGGCGCAGCGTCTTGGTGACGGCGTCGAAGATGTCGGCAGGTTCCATCAAGCGGCCCTCGCCAGTTTCACCGCAGGCCTGCGCGCCGCTGCCGGGACCGAGCGTGGTCACGCCCCGCTCGCGCAACCGGGCCATGTTGTCCTGCGTTGCGGCATGCGCCCACATCAGCCGGTTCATGGCGGGGGCGACAAAAAGGGGCTTGTCGGTGGCGAGGCACAGGGTGCTCAGCAGATCGTCGGCCAGGCCGTGCGCCAGCCGGGCCAGGGTGTTGGCGCTGGCGGGGGCGATGAGCACGGCATCCGGCCAGCGGGCCAGCTCGATGTGGCCCATCGCCGCCTCATGTTGAGGGTCGAACAGGGCGCCACGGGTTTCGCGTCCGGTGAGTGCCTGAAACGTGAGCGGCGTGATGAACTCGGCGGCGTGTGCCGTCATCACCACCTGCACCTGCCAGCCGGCCTTCACAAAAAGCCGGGCGAGTTCCGCCGCCTTGTAGGCGGCGATGCCGCCGGTGACGCCGAGCAGCAGCTTTTTGGAGGGGATGGCGGACATTTTGCGATTGTAAGAGTTCGCAGGGTTCCGGCTATGCTCGCCGCGACATCACACAAAAGGGAGTGAACATGTCCGCCATCATTTTCTTCGGCGTCATCGCGCTATTGGTGTTTTTTGTCATCGGGGTCTACAACGGGCTGGTCACCTCGCGAAACGGCTACAAGAACGCCTTCTCGCAGATCGACGTGCAGCTCCAGCGTCGTTATGACCTGATCCCCAATCTGGTGGAGGCCGCCAAGGGGTTCATCGCGCACGAGCGCCAGACGCTGGAGGCAGTGATCGCCGCCCGCGGTGGCGCGCTCGGGGCGCTCAAGGTGGCGCAGGCCAATCCCGGTGATCCCGCCGCCATGAAGCAGCTCTCCGGCGCGGAGGGCGCACTCAGCGGCACGCTGGCGCGCCTGCAGGCCACCATCGAAGCGTATCCAGACCTCAAGGCCAACCAGAACGTGATGCAGTTGATGGAGGAGCTGTCGTCCACCGAAAACCGCATCGGCTTTGCCCGGCAGGCCTATAACGATGGGGTGATGAGCTACAACAACCGGCGCGAGGTGTTCCCCAACAACTTCATTGCCGGCCTGTTCAGTTTCCAGGCGGCCCAGCCGCTGGAGCTGGAAGACCCCGCGGCGCGCAAGGCGGTGAAGGTGCAGTTCTAGCCCGACGTGTCGAGGTCACCGAAAGGTGTGGCGAGCGGCAGGCGCGTGTGCATGGCCAACGCGGAGCGGCCTGAAGGCCGTGAGCGTCAACGGCGCACAGGCCGCGGAGCGCAGTAGTCTGACGGCGTCTCGATGAACTTCTTCGAGCATCAGGCCAGGGCGCGGGCGCAATCCCGCTGGATGATTTGGGCCTTTGCCGCTTCGGTGCTGCTGACGGTGCTGGGCGTGGTAGCCATCCTGGCGGTGACACTGGCCTTTGGCACCGCGCAGCAGGTGACGCTGGAAGACGCCCGTCTGCCGCAGGGGCCGATCTTGCTGGCTGTGGGCCTGACGGTGGCGGCGGTGATCGCCCTCGGCAGCCTCTACAAGATCGCGCAGTTGAAGGGCGGCGGCGGAGCCGTTGCAGTCAGCCTCGGCGGGGTGCTGGTGCCGCCAGAAACCCGCGAGCCCCGCCTGCGTCGCCTGCGCAACGTGGTGGAGGAAATCGCCATCGCCAGCGGCGTGCCGGTGCCCGAGATCTATGTGCTCGAACGCGAGGCCGGTATCAATGCCTTTGCGGCCGGTTATGCCCCGGCCGATGCCGCCGTGACGGTGACGCGCGGCGCACTGGAAAAGCTCACGCGCGACGAGCTGCAGGGGGTGATCGCCCACGAGTTCAGCCATGTGCTCAACGGCGACATGCGCCTCAACATCCGCATGATGGGCCTGATCTTCGGGCTCTTGGTCATCCACCTCATCGGTCGCGAGATCGTGGCCAACACGCCCCGGGGCGGCAAGCGCGGGCCGACGCTGGCGGTGCTGGGTTTCGGGCTGATGGCGGTGGGCGGCTTGGGACTGCTGTTCGGGCGGCTGATCAAGGCGCGGGTGTCGCGGCAGCGCGAGTACTTGGCAGACGCGAGTGCGGTGCAATTCACGCGGCAGACCCTGGGGATTGCCGGGGCATTGAAGAAGATCGCGGGTCTTGATGCCGGTTCGACGCTCGAAAGCCAGAAGCGCGAGGAGGTCAGCCACATGTTGTTTGGCGATGGCGTGGGCTACGGCGCCTTGTTTGCCACCCATCCGCCCATCATCCAGCGCATCCAGCGGATCGAGCCGCAGTTCAGGCCACAGCAGCTCGCGGCACGTGCAGCCGAGTGGAACGACCCCGGCTTTTACAGCGATGCCGGTGATGAAGGGCCGGTGAAATTTCTCACCGCGGCCAGCGCACGCGCAGTGACGCCCGCCGGCGTGGTGGCGCAGGTGGGCCACCCGGGTGCGGACGATTACCGCTATGCCGAGACGCTCAATGCCACCATCCCGATGGCGCTGCGCGACGCGGCGCAGTCCGATGCCGAAGCCCCGGCGCTGCTGCTGGCCCTGCTGATGGATCGCGACGAGGCCATCGCCGCTCGCCAGCGCGCCGCCATTGCCGCCGTACGGGGTGCCAGCGAGGTGGCGCGCGTGGTGGCCCTGCATCTGGGCACCGAGAACCTGCATACCGCCTTGCGCCTGCCGCTGGCGGCGCTGGCCTTTCCCACCCTGCGGCAGCATCCGCCGCAGGCGCTGCTGGCACTGCAGACGCTGGTGCGCACGCTGACGCAGGCCGATGGACGCGTCGCGGCTTTCGAGTTCGTGCTGGCGCGCATGCTGGCCGTGCAACTGGACGACTGGCTGTCGCCTGCCACCGCGGGCGACAGCGGCAAGCGGAGACTGGCCGAACTGGAGGACGATGCTGCCCTGCTGCTGAGTGTGGTGGCCGATGCCGGCACCGCCCGGGGTGATGAGGCGCGGCGCGCGTTTGCGGCGGGCTGGTCGCATCTCTGGCCCTATCCCAGCCGTCAGTCCAGCCGACTGGCAAGCCTGCCGCCGGACTGGCCGACGGCACTGGACGCGAGCCTGACTCGCCTGGATGGACTGATGCCGCTTGCCAAGCAGCTGCTCATCGAGGCCTTGGTGAAAACCCTGGCGCAGGACGGCCGCGTCACCGTTGGCGAGGCGGAGCTGCTGCGCGTGACCTGCGCCAGCTTGCACTGTCCACTGCCGCCGGCGCTGGCCGGCCAATCATGAGCAGCATCAAGGACTGGCCCGAATACGAGCGACCGCGCGAGCGTTTGCTCGCGCTTGGCGCATCTGGCCTCAGCGACGCTGAACTGCTGGCCATTTTCTTGCGCACCGGCATTGTCGGCCGCAGCGCGGTCGATCTGGCGCGCGATCTTCTCGCCGAGTTTGGCGGGCTGCGGGCGTTGCTGGGTGCCGATCAGGCCGCGTTCTGCCGCGCCAAGGGACTGGGTCAGGCCAAGTTCGCGCAGTTGCAGGCGGTGCTCGAACTGGCGCGACGGCATCTGGCCGAAGAGCTCGCTGATCGCGATCTGCTTTCCGAGCCGGCCGCCGTGCGTCGATACCTCATCGCCCGTCTGCGAGAGGAGCGGCAGGAGGTGTTTCTGGGACTGTTTCTCGATAGCCAGCTCCAGCTCATTGCGACGGAAGAGCTTTCGCGCGGCACCATCAATGCGGCGCAGGTATTCCCGCGCGAAGTCGTGCGCGCTGCGTTGCGACTTGGCGCCGCCGCTGTAGTGTTCGCACACAACCATCCCTCGGGAAAGCCAGAACCCAGCCCGCAGGACCGGCTCATTACCGAGCGACTCAAGGCTGCGCTGGCAACCATCGACGTGCGGGTGATCGATCACTTCGTCGTGGGCGAGGGCGAGCCGGTGTCGCTGGCAGCCCGCGGGTGGATTTGAACTCTCGCCTGCGCAATCCTTGACCGGCCGCAGAGGCCCCGCTATCCTTCGCGCCCTTTTTGTGTGTCCGGCGTCTTGCCGAGCGCAATCACGTCAGGCCAGAGTCCTTCAAGCCATGTCCAAAGTCTGCCAAGTCACCGGCAAAAAGCCGATGGTGGGAAACACCGTTTCCCACTCCAACGTCAAGAAGAAGACCCGCTTCTTGCCGAACCTGCATACCCATCGCTTCTGGGTGGAGGCTGAAAAGCGCTTCGTCAAGCTGCGCGTTTCCAACCACGGCCTGCGCATCATCGACAAGAAGGGCATCGAGCCCGTGCTCGCCGAACTCGCCGCCCGCGGCGACAAGTTCTAAGGAGCACTGCCATGGCTGCCAAGAAAAAAGACAACGAAAAAATCAAGCTCGTCTCGACGGCTGACACCGGTTACTTCTACACCACGAAGAAGAACCGCAAGAACACCCCCGAGAAGTTTGAGTTCAAGAAATACGACCCCGTCGTGCGCAAGCACGTCGTGTTTAAGGAGGCGAAGATCAAGTAATTCTCCGCAGGGCTGCGTAGCAGCCCCCAAGAATTGCTTGTGCGTTGAAACTGGATCGCGTTCGCTAGGCAACTGGGAAGCAGATCGAGGTAACAAAAAGCCCGCCCAGCGCGGGTTTTTTTGTGCGTGTCGCGTACCATCCGCGCCATGTCCGATTCTGCGCAAGAGCGCCTCCACCACCGCCACCTCGAACAGGCCCGCGAGCAGATCATCGATCTGCTCACGCGGCAGCACGTCGAGCGCGAGCTGGTGAACCGCTCCGAGGCCTCCAAGCAGGATGTCGTGGCGCAGCTGGTGGCGCGCCAGCAACAGGCCCAGCTGGAGCAGAAACTCAGCACCCTTCACCCGGCGGACGTCGCCTTCATCCTCGAAAGCCTGCCACCGGATGCGCGAGAAACCGCCTGGGGGCTGGTGCGGCCTGAGCGACGCGGTGCGGTGCTACTCGAAACCAACGAGGCGGTTTTGCGCGCCCTGTTGGGCGACATGCGGCCTGAGGAAATTGCGGCGGTCGTGCGCCACCTCGACAGCGACGACATCGCGGAGCTGCTCAACGAGTTGCCGGAGGAGCTGAGCCAGTCGGTGCTTGCCAGGCTCGACCGGGACGACCAGGCCGAGGTGCGCTCGGTCTTGTCGTTCCCTGACCATAGCGTCGGCTCGATGATGGACCTGGACTTTCTCTCCATCCGCGAGGATGCCTCGCTGGAAGCCGTGCTGCGCCTGCTGCGGCGTCAGAAGAAGCTGCCAGCCGAGATCAACCAGCTCATCGTCGTGGACCGCGCCGGTCATCTGCGCGGCGTGCTGTCGCTCGACCAGTTGCTGCTGTCCGATCCTGAGCAGGAAGTGCGTGCGGTGATGACTGCCGAGCCCACGTTTTTCTATACCGGCGATGCGGTGGATGATGCCGTGAGCGCCTTCGAGAAGTACGATCTCATCAGCGCGCCGGTGGTCAACCTGCACAAGCAGGTCGTCGGTCGCATTCCGGTGGATGCGGTGGTCGACGCCATCAAGGCGCGGGCGCAAAGCGAGAGCCTGCGACAGGTGGGTTTGCGCGAGGAGGAAGACCTGTTCGCACCGGTGATGACCAGTGCAAAGAATCGATGGCCCTGGCTGGCGCTGAATCTACTCACTGCGTTCGTTGCCTCGCGGGTGATCGGTGCTTTCGAGGACATCATCGTGCAACTGGTGTCGCTGGCAGCCCTCATGCCCATCGTCGCAAGTATTGGCGGCAACACCGGCAACCAGACCGTGGCGCTGGTGATCCGTGGTCTGGCCCTCAATCAGCTCGGGCCCACGCAGCTGCGCAAGATGTTCAGCAAGGAGTTCTCCATCGCCACCATCAACGGTCTGCTCTGGGGCGGGGTGCTGGGGGTGACCACGCTGGCGCTCTATCAAAACGGGCCGCTATCGCTGGTGATTGCAGCTGCCGTGCTGCTGAACCTGTGGGTGGCCGCTGCGGCGGGCGTGCTGATTCCGCTGACGCTGCAGCGCTTCGGACGCGACCCCGTGATGGGCTCGTCGGTGCTGCTGACGGCGTGCACCGACAGCATGGGATTCTTTATTTTTCTGGCCCTCGCCGCGGTGTTCCTGGTGTAACGAGGCGGTGGCTTCATTGAAGCGCCATCGTCCCAGCCCTATCCTTCGCGGCCCATGAATATCGCCCCCGACACTGCCGAACTCGCCCGCCAGATGATTGCGGCCGGCCAGCTTTTCCACAGCCGCGGCTGGGTGCCGGCGACGGGCGGTAATTTCTCGGCCCGTCTGGATGCGGAGCAGGTGCTCATCACCGCCAGCGGCAACCATAAGGGCGAGTTGGTGCCAGAGCACTTCCTCGTCGCCACGCTCGACGGCAAGCCGCTGGAGGCAGGCCGCAGGGCCAGCTACGAAACGCTGCTGCACATGCAGATCTATCGCCGCCATCCCGAGGCCGGTGGCGTGCTGCACACGCATTCGACAGCCAATACCGTGCTGTCGCGGCGCTTCGAGCAGATCACGCTGAGCAACTACGAGCTGCTCAAGGTACTGCCGGGCGCGCCCGACCCGCAGGCCGAGGTCGTGATCCCCGTGTTCGCCAACGATCAGGACATCGCGCGCTTGAGTGCGACCGTCGACGCCCACATGGTGAAACGGCCTGAAACGCCGGCCTATCTCATCTCGGGACATGGCCTGTATGCCTGGGGTCGGGATGTGGCCGAGGCGCGACATCGCGTCGAAGCCATCGAGTTCATGCTGGAGTGCCACCTACGAGAGCTTTCGCTATGACCACACTGACCATCACGCCAGACGACGCGCCGGACACCGTGCTACTGCACAGCAGCGACTTCGATGTCATCCAGCGCGAGCTGGCGGCCATCGGCATTCCCATGCAGCGCTGGAGCGCCACGGAGAAACTCGCACCCGACGCCGATCAGGCGACGGTGCTGAAGGCTTACGAGAAATCAGTGGCCGCGCTCAGCGCCAAGTACGACATCCAGAGTGTGGACGTGGTCGCCATGCATCCGGCCCACGAGCAGGCCGCCGTGGCGCGCGGCAAGTTCCTGGCCGAGCACACCCACGATGACTTCGAGATCCGCTTCTTCGTCGATGGCGCGGGCGTGTTCTACATCCGCAAGAACGGCAAGGTCTACCAGACCCTCTGCACCGCTGGCGATCTCATCGAACTGCCCGCCGACACCACGCACTGGTTCGACATGGGCCCCAAGCCCTTCTTCAAGGCGATCCGTCTCTTCACCAAGCCCGATGGCTGGGTGGGCAAGTTCACGGGCGACGAGATTGCCAGGCGGTTCCCGGAATACGCGGGAGCCGGGGCTTGAGTATCAAGGCCATCGTCACTGATATCGAAGGCACCACGTCTTCGATCGACTTCGTACACCAGACCTTGTTCCCCTACGCCAAGCTGCACCTGCGGCAGTTCCTGCGCGCGCAGGCGAGGCGGCCGGAAGTGGCAGCACAGGTGCATGCCGTGGCGCTCGAAGAAGGCCGACAGCTGACGCTCGAAGACGCAGCCGATGTGCTCGAACGCTGGATGGCCGAAGACCGCAAGGCCACGCCGCTGAAGGCGCTGCAAGGCATGGTCTGGGCTCAAGGCTATGCGGCGGGCGAGCTGATCGGACATGTGTATGCCGATACGCCGGTGGCGCTGCGGCGCTGGCGCGACGCCGGCTTGCAGCTCTACGTGTATTCCTCCGGGTCGGTGGAGGCGCAGCAGCTGATTTTCGGTCACACCGAATACGGTGATCTCACGCCGCTGTTCAGCGGCTATTACGACACCCGCATCGGGGCCAAGCGCGAGGCTTCTGCCTATCGCGCGATTCTCGAAGACATCGGCCTGCCCGGTGAGCAGGTGCTGTTTCTCTCCGACATCGGCGAGGAGCTGGACGCCGCGTGCGAGGCCGGATTGATGACGACGCAGCTGCTGCGCGATGCCAAAGCCAGGCCGTTTGCGCATCACCCCGCCGTCCGCGATTTCTCCGAGATCGAGCTGGCCTAGTCTTCGTCGTCTTCAGCCTCTGGCGAGGAAGACAGCTTTGATGCCAGCGAGGCCCGCCAGCACCAGTGCCAGGGCTCGTACAGAAAACCTTCCGCATTCCCACGGGGATAGCTCATCACAAAGCCATGAGCAGCCGCGTGCTGGACGAGCCAGGCGAACGCGGCGGTGTGCTCGAAGGCTTCCTCCAGCGGGCCGCAGTCGGCGCTGCCGATATCGATGGCGTGGCCGGTGTGGTGTTCGCTGTAGCCGGGCGGCGCATTGACGCACAGCACCGCGTTGAGCGCTGCGCCGCGCTGCAACTTGGCGCGAATCAGCGCGGCCTGAAAGGCATAGCTGCGAAAGGCGGAGACCAGCAGCAGCTCGATACTGTCCTTCGCCGCCGCCGCGCGCATCTTCAGCCAGGCGCGCGCCGCGGGGCGGTGCAGCAGCTTGTCGCGGCCATCGGTGCCCAGGCCCACTGGCGTGAGATGCCGCGCCTCGACATGAAAAGGCAGGCCGCGCGCCTTCAGCCATTCCGGCGTGATCCCCAGCTCGCCGCACAGCGCGCGTACCTCGGCCCGGCTCATGGCGTGAGCAGCGTACGCCAGTCACGCGTGGCATCGCCCACGGCAATGAAGGCGGGCGTGCGCAGGCTGCCATCGGGTGCATAGCGCATGCCGGCGAGATCGGTGAGCGACAGCACGGCGCCACCGGCCTGTTCGAGCACGCATTGCGCGGCGGCGGTGTCCCAGAACCAGATGCTGGCGAACTTGGGGTAGGCATCGGCCAGGCCTTCCGCAATGCGGCAGAACTTGAGCGAGCTGCCGAACTGGGCCGTGTCGTAGTCGCCGATCTTGGCCAGCCGGGTCGCGGCCTCAGGGTCGGGATGGCTGCGGCTCATGACCAGGGTGGCCCGCAGCGGCCATCTGCGGATGGCGAGCGGGCTGCGTACACCGGCCTGCTCGCGCCAGGAGCGGCTGCCGGCGGCGGCGGCATAGAGCGTGTCGAGCGCGGGTGCGAGCACCACGCCCAGCACCGGCTTGCCGTTTTCGATCAGGGCGATATTCACCGTGAACTCGCCGTTCTTGGCGATGAACTCGCGGGTGCCGTCGAGCGGGTCCACCAGCCAGTAGCGGTTCCAGCCCTTGCGCTGGGCGGCATCCGGGATGACACCCTCTTCGGATAGCACCGGGACATCGGGTGCCAGCTGCGTCAGGCCGTCGAGAATGAGGTGGTGGGCGGCCAGATCGGCGGCGGTCACCGGGGAGTCGTCGCTCTTCTGGGTGACGGAAAAATCCTCGCGATAGATGGCGAGGATCGCGTCGCCGGCCTTGCGGGCGAGGGCGACAACAGCGTCGAGGAGTTGGTCTGGTTTCATCGCCTTATCATAGGCAAATGCCCCTTCCCGCATCCGCACCGATGGACAACAAGCCTCTCGACTGGTCTTCCATCGACTGGGTGCTGCTCGATATGGATGGCACCTTGCTGGACCTGGCCTACGACAACTGGTTTTGGCGCACGCTGGTGCCGCAGCGCTACGGCGAGGCGCGCGGGCTGAGCTTCGAGCAGGCCAGTGCGGAACTGGCACCACGCTTCAGCGAAGTGGCGCACACGCTGCCCTGGTACTGCACCGATTACTGGAGTGGCGTTACCGGTCTGAATATCGCAGCCCTCAAGCGCGAGTCCCGCGAGCGGGTGGGCGTGCTGGACGGCAGCGAAGACTTTTTGCGTGCAGTGCGGGCTTCGGGTCGCCAGCTCTGGCTCGCGACCAATGCCCACCCTGACAGCTGCCGGGTGAAGCTCGATCACACGGGGCTAGGGCCGTACTTCGACCGCATCATCAGCTCGCATGACTATGGGGCCCCCAAGGAGTCACAGCACTTCTGGAATGCCCTGACGGCCCAGCACCCCTTTGCGCGCAAGCGGGCATTTTTTGCGGATGACAGCCTGCCCGTGCTGCATGGCGCCAAGACCTTCGGCATCGGCCAGATCCGCGCCATCGCCTGCCCTGAAAAGAACATGCCACGCCGCCAGATCAGCGAGTTCGCGGCAGTCGACCGCCTCGCTGATCTGCTGCCGATCTGCTAACGCCTAGTAGCGGCGGGGTGGGCCGCGGCGCTGGCGGTTCTGGTGGCGGCCCTTGTCGTCGTCGCGGCGCGGCAGCCGTTCAGGCACCTGGTAATCCGCCGGCTTCAGTTCGTCGACGGTATTCGGCATCTGCGGCACTTTCATGCCGATGTAGTGCTCGATCTCCGGCATGGAGTAGGCGTGGCTCTCGCAGCAGAAGCTGATCGCATCGCCAGTGGTGCCGGCGCGGGCCGTGCGGCCGATGCGATGCACGTAGTCGGCGGCCTCGTTGGGCAGGTCAAAGTTGATCACGTGGCTCACGCCCGTGATGTGCAGACCGCGGGCGGCGACATCGGTAGCCACGAGGATGGGCAGCTTGCCGTCCTTGAACTCCTGCAGCAGCTTGAGGCGGCGCGTCTGCGCCACATCGCCGCTCAAGGTGGCGGCGGTGAAGCCGTTCTTCACCAGGGCGCGCTCCACCATCTCGCAGCCGCGCTTGGTGTTGACGAACACCATGGTGCGCGTGGCTTCCAGCTTGCGCAGCAGGCCGACGAGCAGGGGCAGCTTGTCGTGATTGCTGACGTTGATCATCTGCTGCCGCACACGCTCGGCGGTGACCTGCTCAGGCTCGATCTCGACTTTCTCGACATTCGGCTTCATGTGCTCGAAGGCGAGTTCGAGGACCCGATGGCTGAGTGTGGCCGAGAACAGATAGCTCTTGCGTTCCGCCGGCTTCGGCATCTTGTGGAAGAGATAGCGGATGTCGTCGATGAAGCCCAAGTCGAACATGCGGTCAGCCTCGTCGAGCACCATGCACTCGACGTAGGCCAGCGAGAAGGTCTTCTGCTTGAAGAAGTCGATCAGGCGACCGGGCGTGCCGATCAGGATGTCGACGCCGGACTCGATTTCGGCACGCTGCTGCTCGTAGCCCGCACCGCCGTAGCAGACGGTCATCTTCAGGCCGGTATCAACCCCGAGCTGCTTGGCGTCGTTGTAGATCTGCACGGCCAGTTCGCGGGTGGGCGCGAGGATGAACGCGCCAGGTGCCACCACACCTTCGGGCGAGCGCGGTGCATGCGTCAGCAGATGCTGCATGGTGGCCAGCAGAAACGCGGCCGTCTTGCCGGTACCGGTCTGGGCCTGCCCGGCCAGGTCCTTGCCGGCGAGCGCCATTGGCAGGCACGCAGCCTGGATCGGTGTGCAGTGTTCGTAACCGAGTTTGGCGAGGCCCGAGAGCAGGCGGGGGTGCAGGTCAAGCGAAGCGAAGGTGAGGTCGCTTAAGTGGTCAGGTTTCATCTCATTCGGTGGGGATACTGAAAGCCGGTTCTTGGCGACTGGCTTGCAAATGGCAGCGGGATCAATTCAAATACATCGCAACTATACGGCTCCGCCAGATTTCTTGTCTGCGTGTTCAAGAGCCACTCATCAAGCCAAGCTATCACCCCAGCTGTAAAGTTCTATTGCTGTTTGCGCCCTGAGCGGTTGTGTCGGTTCCGACAGACCTCACTGTTGGATTCGCGCGAATTGCAAACCGACTTCGTCCGCGCGCATCCCCCACCTCAAGTTGACCGGAGCCTCTGCCATGAGCGAGCACATCACCGCTGTTACCGACGATTCCTTCGATACTGAAGTCCTCAAGTCCAAGCTGCCGGTTTTGGTGGATTTCTGGGCGGAGTGGTGCGGCCCCTGCAAGATGATCGCGCCGGTGCTTGAGCAGGTCGCCGCGGAGCACAACGGCAAGATCAAGGTCGTGAAGGTGAACGTGGACGAGAATCCCAGCACGCCGGCCAAGTTCGCCATCCGCGGCATTCCCACGCTGATCCTGTTCAAGAACGGCTCGCCCGCCGCGACCCAGGTCGGTGCGGTTTCCAAGACGCAGCTCGCGTCTTTCGTCACGCCGCATCTCGCTTAATCCAACCCGTCTCCTCGATGAAAAACCGCCGTCGCTTCCATCGCAACGATAAAGGTCGTGGCCCCGGCCAAGGCCAGCAAGGTCAGCAGGGCCAGGGGCAGAGAAACAACGCCCAGCACGGACTGCCGATGGATGTGGAGGACTTTCTCGCCGAGGAGGAGGCCACCGCCCGACGTCTGCTGCAAGAGCAGGCCGCTGCCGCAGCGGCTGCCCTCGCAAGCCCGGTCTATCTCGACGAAAACGGCATGCCCTTGCCGCCCGGCGCGATCCCCCCGGGCTACGATGCGCCGCCGCCGCTGCCGCCGCAGATGAGCGATGAGCCAGGCGAATACGAG
>Ga0255091_1000050_pt1 | contig 57367 bp, 47 predicted proteins | sample Colum_Yuk_RepB_8_2_FD_188439 | JGI IMG/M metagenome (GOLD analysis project Ga0255091, IMG submission 188439) | Freshwater microbial communities from Columbia River, Oregon, United States - Colum_Yuk_RepB_8d | ecosystem: Environmental > Aquatic > Freshwater > River | place: USA: Oregon... | reverse complement strand
CCGCACCGCCACCCGCGATGGCAACAGCCGCCGAGCCGCCGCCCTCTTCGACGCTGGATTCGTTCGAGCCTGAGCGTGCCGAAAAAGCTGCCGATCACGCGGCCTTGTCAGCGGCGGCAGCACGCGAATCGAGGCAGCAACAGGAGACATTCGCTGCGGCCGCTGTGCCGATGGCGAAGGCCAGAGGTGTTCCACGGGCCGCAAACCTGCTGGACCCGCACACGGCACCGACCACGGTCGTCAACGAGACCTCAGCGGCTGCGGCGATCGAGCGGTGGGCACAAAGCTGCGATGCTGCATCCATCGGCCTGGTCGGGCCAATGCGGTGGCGTGGTTTGGAGGTCGTTGCGTGGCGGCAGCAACTCGACGATCAGCAGGTCGTCACGACACTGCGGTTCGCGCCGGAAATCACCCGCGAGGCGCTCGCGGCGGCGCTGGGTTCGCTGGCGACAAAGACATCGCTGACGGCGGCGCATTGCGCGCACACCGTCTTGCGAGAACTACGCCCATCTGAAGCTGGCTGGAGCTTGACGTGCGAGTGTGCCAGCCCGTGATGTGGATGCGCGCGATGGGCCTGCTGCTGACTGCCTGCGAAGTGGGAAGCCGCTAAAGCCTTGCAACAGGCGTGCGATGCGCTTCGCATTCATTGGGAGCGCTCACGATGTTTTGGCCCCCAAGGCACGCGCTGGCAGCATGAACAGCGCCTTCAAGAAGCTGAAGACGCCCTCCACCGCAAGGCCGAGCAGGCGAAACGGCAGCAGCACGAGCCAGACGATGGGGTAGAGGAGGAGTGCCAGCAGGGCGACCGGCCAGCACATCACGAACAGCAGTACCCACAGCAGGAAAGCGACCATGGTTCAGGCCTTGGGCTTGCCGTCGTCGGCGAGCCTGTCGATCTCGCGGCGCAGGGCGTCGTCCTTGCTCAGTGCGGCGTCTTCGAGCCGGCGCAGGCGCTCGTCGAGGCGCATGAAGCGCTCTTTGATGTCGCGCATCGTGGTGCTCGCGGTTTCGGTGCTGGCGGTCGTGCCGGCGGCGCGTGCAGCCGCCAGCGGCATGTCGCTCCACTTGGGGCGGTTGGGGTTGTTGAGGTCGCCCTCTTCCATCACGTACCAGAGCACCCCGTAGACGATGATCACGGGCCAGGCGGTGGTGAGGATGAGGATGGCGATGACGAACACGCGCACCCACTGCACCTTCCAGTCGAAGTAGTCGGCAATGCCGCGGCAGACGCCAGCGAGCCAGCCGTGGCCAGGGTAGCGCTGCATTTCGGAGAGGAATCCGGTGCGCAGCTTTGAAGAGGTATTGGTGCTCATGTTCAGCGTCTCCAGCTGGGGTTTTCAGCATCCATCAAGGTTTCCACCGCATCGAGTCGGTGCTCGATGCGTTCGGCAATGCGGGCCAGTTCCGCCAGGTCTTCGTAGGCGGCGGGCCGCACGGGTGTGATGACTGGCGGGGGGCTCAGGTGCTTGCTGCGGGAGCGGTAGTGCAGGAACAACCAGACCGGCAGCACGAACAGCACGAAGAGGATCAGGCCGGCACCGAAAGTTCCAACCGCCACGAGAGCGACATCCGGCATGTCGCTGGAGAGTTGCACGGCGGCATTGGCGGCCTCGGGCACCTTGTCGATATTGATTTCCACGGTCAGTTCCCTTGCGCTTCGTTGAGGTCTTGCTTGTTGTCGTTCTTGTTGAGCTTGCTGCGCAGTCTGGCCAGTTCGCCGTCCACCGCATCGGCGCGTTCGAGTTGTGCGAACTGGTCTTCCAGCTTGGCCTTGCCGAGGTCATAGGCCTCGGCCTCGGCACCCAGGCGATCCACATCGCGTGCCAGCACATCGAGTGCGAGGTTGCTCTTGTCGCTGGCGAGCGCCCCGCGCACATCTTTTCGGGCGGTGGCGGTCGCACTTTGCAGGGCCAGCAGGCGATGCCGGCTGCGGGCCTCGGCGAGCTTGACGCGCAGGTCGGCGAGATCGGTGTCGAGTTTCTCCAGCTCGACCTCCACCGGCGGCAGCAGCTCAGCGACTTGCGCGCGTTCCTGCTCCACGCGCAGCTTCACGGCCAGCGCGCCGCGGGCAAGGTCTTCGCGGTCCTTTTCGATGGCGAGCGCGGCCTTGCGCTCCCAGTCCTCGGCCTGGTTCTTCAGGTCGTCCATGCGGCGCTGGATTTCCTTCTTTCGGGCGAGCGTGCGCACGGCGGTCGAGCGGGCTTCCACGAGCGTGTCCTCCATCTCGTTGATGATGAGACGCGCTGTTTTCAGCGGGTCGTTGCTGGACGACAGCAGGGCCTCGATATCGGCCTGCTGCACGTCCTTGGTGCGGGAAAAGATGCCCATTTCAGTCTCGATTTATTGCAGGGGAAGCAGGATGCGAAAGGCGTTGTGGCCCGTGCGCGACTCCAGCCGACGTTCGCTGCGCACCGGGTAAAGCTGGGCTGCGGACTTTTTGCTGGCGAGGTGCACATGCCACTCGCTCTCGGCGTAGGTGCGCGTCGGCGTGACGATGACACGCTCCAGCACCACCGGAACAGCGGCGGCCTGCTGCTGGGCGCTCACGGCGGCGTTGGGCGAGTAGGTCACCGGGGCCAGATAGGTGACGCCCGCCGCGTAGGTCACCGGCTCGGTGTAGGTGACGGGGGTGTTGAACACCACGCCGCCCGCCTGGACGGCAACGGCGGTGGTGGCGAGCGTGGCAGCGATAAAAGTGGTGAGTTTCATGATTTGGCTCCGTTTTGGTTGACTCGTGCCATCCCTATTGCGAGGCCTGTGCCAGCTGCCAAAAAAATGTTCTACAGCGATGTATTGAAAGGATTTATTGATGCTTTGCTGGCTGTATTTCGCCGATTCACTGGGCATTAAATATAGTTAAATAAATCAGATAGTGGTAAAAAATACCATTAAATGGAAGATGATCTCGAAGCCGCCTCTTTGCTCGCCAACCTGCCGCCACTGGTGGGCGAGGCCGAGTGCTTTCTGGCCGTGCTGGAGCAGGTTTCGCGTGCCGCGCGCCTCAACAAGCCGGTGCTGGTGGTGGGTGAGCGCGGCAGCGGCAAGGAACTGATTGCCGCGCGCCTGCATTACCTCTCCGAGCGCTGGGGCAAGCGCTTCGTGAAGTTCAACTGCGCGGCGGTGAACGACGAGTTGCTGGAGTCTGAGTTGTTCGGCCACGTGGCGGGTGCTTACACCGGTGCCGTGAAGGCGCGTGTGGGGCGCTTTGAGCTGGCGCACAACGGCACGCTGTTCCTTGATGAACTCTCCAGCATGAGCCTGCGCCTGCAGGAGAAACTGCTGCGCGTGCTGGAATACGGCGAGTTCGAGCGCATGGGCGCCTCCGAAACCCAGAAGGTGAATGTGCGTGTGGTGGCCGCCGCCAACGCGGACCTGCCAGCACTCGCCGCCAGTGGCCGCTTTCGCGAGGACTTGCTGGATCGCCTGAGCTTCGAGGTGATCACCGTGCCGCCGATGCGCGAGCGGCGCGAGGACATCCTGCTGCTGGCGCAGCGCTTCGGCGAGCGCATGGCGCTGGAGTTGGGTCGCGAGTACTTCGCAGGTTTTTCGCCCGCCGCTGAGCAGCAGCTGTTGGCGCATGCCTGGCCCGGCAATGTGCGCGAGTTGCGGAATGTGGTGGAGCGCGCGGTGTATCGGCTGGATAACGCCCGGCGCGTGGTGGAGCAGGTCACGCTGGACCCGTTTGATTCGCCGTTCCGGGTGCGCTCGATGCTGGCGAGTGGCGTGGTGGCGCCGCCGGGCGCCGCCGCGTCTTTGGCGCCGGCTGCGCCTGCACCTGCCGCCGTCGGGTGGCAGTTTCCGCTGGATCACAAGACGCATCTGGCGGACTACGAGGTGGGGCTGTTGCGTGCGGCGCTGGAGCGGGCGCAGCACAAGCAGGTGCGTGCGGCGGAACTGCTGGGGCTCAACTATCACCAGTTCCGGGGCCTGCTCCGCAAATACAAGTTGATCGAAGAATTGCGCCAGTAAGCGGGCGGCAGACTTTCGCGGCCATCCTGTACACAATCCAGCCCTGCTTTTTGCTGGCCCGCCGAGAAATTGCCATGAACCGCCGACTTCGCTCACCCCTGCTGTCGACCCTGCTGCTTGCCGCCACCCTGCTGGCCGCCGCCTGCAACAAAACCGAGCGCCCCGCCTATGCGCTCACCAGCACGGGTCGGATCCTGGGTTTCGATACCGCCAAGCCAACCAAGATCAAGACCGAGGTGCGGGTGACGGGGCTGGGTGCCAACGAAAGCCTGATCCAGCTCGATTACCGCCCTGCCACCGACAGCTACTACGGCATGACCAGCATGGCTCGCCTCTGCGCGGTGGATCCCGTCACTGGCGTGGCGACGCTGGTCAGCAATGAGTCGTTTACCACGGAGACGCTCGCCGGCCCGGTCATCGACTTCAACCCCGTGGCGGATCGCCTGCGGGTGATCGCCAGCGAGCAGAATCTGCGGGTGAATCCCATCGACGGCACACGCGTGGCGACCGATACGGATGTGTTCTTCGATGGCGATGACATCAATGACGGCCGTCGGCCACAGCTGGTGGCCCTGGCCTATGACCAGAACCGTAGCGGGGCTTCATCAACCACCTTGTTTGCCCTGGACGTGACCACCCAGAGCCTGGTGCGCGTCGGCAGCAAGAACGGTGCGCCAGACTCGCCCAATACGGGCCGGCTATTCACCGTTGCCAAGTTGACGGCGGGCTTTAATGCCAATACCGGCTTCGACATCGAGCCCGACGGCGATACCGCCTACGCCGTGATGTCCACGAGTGGCGCTGGCGCGGCCCTGTATCGCATTGATCTCAAAGGCGGCAATGCTGATCGCGTGGACGATATCGACGACGGCGACCGGACCATCATCTCGCTGGCCATCGGGCCGGATCGCAAATAGGGGTGGGCGGCTCGCGGCCGCCGAGGTTCAGGCGGCGATTAGGGCGGGGCAGTTGAAAACATAACATCACCTGTTATGATCTCCACCTCATGAACTTCAGCGTCCACTTCGATACCGACACCATTGCCCGTCTGGGCGAGGCGGTGGAGCGTACCGGCCTCACCCGCAACCGAATCATCGGCGAGGCGGTGCGCGAGTGGTTGGCGCGCAATGAGGAGCCCACCTGGCCGACCGCACTCGCCGAGCACTTCCGTAATCCAGCCCCCGAGCTGGCGCAGGAAACACTCGACGCCAGCCAGTGGCAAAACGCACTCGCGCTGGACGGTGCGCGCTGGTGAAAGTGCTGCTCGACACCGCCACCGTCATCGCCGCCATCAAGGGGCGACTGCCCGTGGTGCTGCGCCTGAGCCAGCTCAAGCCGGCCGAAGTGGCCGTGAGCGCAGTGAGTCGCATGGAGGCCGAGATGGCCCTGCGCCTGGCACCCAAGACCAATGCGCGTTTTTCGCGGTTGCTGAAGGAGTTCTTCGCCGCCGTGAAGGTGCTCGATTTCACCGAGGCCGAGGCCGCGCAGGCCGTCAACCTCGCGCCGTACTTGCCGCAGGGCGCTGACGCGCTGAAGGGCTTCGAGCTGCAACTGGCGGCCACGGCACTGAGCCATCAACTCACGCTCATCACCGATACGCCACAACGGTTTGCTTTCATCCCGGGGCTCGATGCCGAGCGCTGGGCTTAAGACCACAACAACCCCTCATCCCCGGAGAATCCGCATGTCCCGCATCTTCAACTTCAGCGCCGGCCCCGCCACGCTGCCGCTCGCCGTGCTCGAAAAAGTGCAGGCCGACCTGCTCGATTACAAAGGCACCGGCATGGGCGTGATGGAAATGAGCCACCGCGACAAGCCCTTCATGGATATCGCCCAGCAGTGCGAAGCGGATTTGCGCGAGGTGATGGGCGTGCCCGCCAACTACAAGGTGCTGTTCATGCAGGGCGGTGCGACGGCGCAGTTCGGCATCGTTCCGCAGAACCTCTTGCGCGGCAAAACCAACGCGGACTTCGTGCTGACCGGTGACTGGGGCAAGAAGGCGATCAAGGAAGTGGCCAAATACGGCAAGGGCAATGTCGTCGCCAGCGCCGAAGCCGAAAAGTTCAACCACATTCCGGACGTCGCGACCTGGAAGCTCGACCCGAATGCGGCCTATGTGCACATCACCACCAACGAGACGATCCACGGCGTGCAGTTCCGTGACATCCCCGAAACCAATGGCGTGCCGCTGGTAGCAGATGCCTCATCCGATATCGCCTGCCGCCCGCTCGACATCTCCAGGTTCGGCCTGATCTACGCTGGTGCGCAGAAGAACATCGGCCCGGCCGGTCTCACCATCGTCATCGTCCGCGAGGACCTGATCGGCACCGTGCTGCCCGGCACCTTCGGCATCCACGACTACAAGCAGGTGGCCGACAACGAATCCATGCTCAACACGCCGTCGACCTTCAGCTGGTATGTCTGCGGCCTGGTGTTCCAGTGGATGAAGGCCGAGGGTGGCCTCGCCAAGATCGGCGAGCGCAACGAGCGCAAGGCGAAGGCCCTATACGACTACATCGACTCGCAGGATTTCTATAAAAATCCCGTCGCCAAGAAGGATCGCTCGATCATGAACGTGCCCTTCACGCTGCCCAACCCCGACGTCAACGATGCCGAGTTCCTCAAGGGTGCCAAGGCCGCCGGCCTCAATGGCCTCAAGGGACATCGCGCCGTGGGTGGCATGCGCGCCTCCATCTACAACGCCATGCCCGAGGCCGGCGTCGCCGCCCTCATCGACTACATGAAGCAGTTCGCCAAGACCAAGGCTTAAAACCTAAAGATCGCCATGACCTTCAAAATCCAGACCCTCAACAACATCTCCCCGCTCGGCCTCGAGCGCCTGCCGCGTGCCGTTTACGAAGTGGCGACCGAGATCGCCAACCCGGATGCCGTGATGGTGCGCAGCGCCGACATGCACAAGATCGAGATCGCGCCGAGCATCAAGGCCATCGGTCGCGCCGGTGCCGGCACCAACAACATCCCCGTCGCGGCGATGAGCGCGCGCGGCGTGCCGGTGTTCAACGCACCGGGTGCTAACGCCAACGCCGTGAAAGAGCTGGTGCTCACCGGCATGCTGCTCGCCGCTCGCAACATCGCGCCCGCGCTCGACTTCGTGAAGAAGCTCGATGGCGACGACAAGGCCATGCACGTCGCGGTGGAAGACGGCAAGAAGAAGTTCGTTGGCTTCGAGCTGCCTTCGCGCTCACTTGGTGTGATCGGCCTTGGTGCGATCGGTGTGAAGGTCGCCAACGCCGCCGTCGAGCTGGGTATGGAAGTGTTCGGCTTCGACCCCGCGATGACGGTGAACAACGCCTGGAAGCTCGACAGCCGCGTCAAGCAGGCGTTGTCGGTCGATGACCTCGTCAGCAAATCGCAGTTCATCAGCGTGCATGTGCCGCTGCTCGATGCCACCCGTGGGCTGATCAATGCCGACCGCCTGAAGCTGATGAAGAAGCAGGGCGTGATCCTGAACTTCGCTCGCGCCGAGATCGTCGACGAGAAGGCCGTGGTCGAGGCGCTTGCTGCCGGCACGCTGCACGCCTACGTCTGCGACTTCCCCAGCAATGCGCTCAAGGGCAACCCCAAGGTGCTGGCCACACCGCATCTCGGTGCGAGCACCGGCGAAGCCGAAGACAACTGCGCCGTCATGGTCGCCGACCAGCTGCGCGACTTTCTGGAAAGCGGCAACGTGCGCAACAGCGTGAACTTCCCGGAGGCCGTGATGCCCATGCTGCCGGGCAAGACGCGGCTGGCCATCGCCAACGCCAACGTGCCGAACATGGTGGGCCAGATCTCCACCACGCTTGCCAAGCACCAGCTCAACATCGCCGACCTGCTCAACAAGTCGCGCGGTGACATTGCCTACACGCTGGTCGATATCGACTCGGCCGTACCCGAAGCAGCGGCTGCCGAGATTCGCGCCATTCAGGGTGTGCTCAATGTGCGGGTCATCGACGCCAAATGAGCCGCACGCTGCCAGAGGCACGCCGCGAGATTGATGCGCTGGACGAGCAGATCCAGCGCCTCATCAGCCAGCGGGCGCGCATCGCGCAGGAGGTGGCGCACATCAAGCTGGCGCAGGGCGATACCGGCGACCACTACCGCCCCAGCCGCGAAGCCGAAGTGCTGCGTCTGGCCATCGCCCGCAACCAGCGGCCGGATGGCGGCCCGCTGACGGACGAGGCCATCGCACGCCTGATGCGCGAGATCATGTCGGCCTGTCTCTCGCTCGAATCGCCGTTGACCATCGCCTACCTGGGGCCGGAAGGCACCTACACGCAGGCGGCGGTGCTCAAGCACTTCGGTGATGCGGTGAGGGCACGTCCGCTGACCGCCATCGACGAGATTTTCCGCGACGTCGAATCGGGCGGTGCCGACTACGGCGTGGTGCCGGTGGAGAACTCCATCGGTGGCGTGGTCACCAACACGCTCGATGCGCTGGTCAACACCAGCCTGCGCATCTGCGGCGAGGTGGCGCTGCCCGTGCATCACCACCTGCTGTCGGTCGAGACCGACCTCGCCAACATCAAGACCATCTACGCGCACCCGCAGTCCTTCGCGCAGTGCCGCACCTGGCTGGATGCGCGCTGCCCTTTAGCCCAGCGCGAGACGGTCAGCAGCAACGGCCAGGGCGCCAAGATGGCAGCGGAGCAGGGCGCTGGTGTGGCGGCTATCGCGAGCGCACAGGCCGGTCAGTTGAACAGCCTCAACATCCTCGCCAGCAACATCGAGGACGATCCCAGCAACACCACGCGATTCCTCATTATCGGCAAGCAGAACCCGGCCATCACCGGACAGGACGTGACGGCGGTGGTGCTATCCGCACACCGCAACCAGCCCGGTGCGCTGTTCTCGCTGCTGCAGCCGTTTGCGGATGCGAAGCTCGATCTCACCCGCATCGAATCGCGCCCCATGAAGGGCACACCGGTGCAGGACTACTTTTTCTTCGTTGATTTCGCCGGCCATGCCAACGAGCCACAGGTGCTTGCTGCTCTCGATGCCGTACGCGCCAACGCCGCTTTCTTCAAAATACTGGGCTCGTATCCCAAAGCAGTCATCTAGACATGAGCGACACACTCACCCAGAACGCCCTCGCTGGCATCCTCTCGCTAGAGGCCTATACGCCCGGCATGCCGATCGACGAGCTGCAGCGTCGCCTCGGGATCAAGGACGTAGTGAAGCTCGCCAGCAACGAGAACCCACTCGGCCCCAGCCCCAAGGTGAAGGCGGCGATTGCGGCTTCGGTCGCGGGTGACAACCTCGCGCTCTATCCGGACGGGTCCGGCTTTCGTCTGAAGCAGAAGATCGCCGCGATGCATGGCATCGACGCCAATTGCATCACGCTCGGCAACGGCAGCAACGACATTCTGGAGTTCCTCGCCCGTATCTACGCCGGCCCCGGTCGCGCGGTGATGTTCTCGGCCTATGCCTTCGCGGTGTATCCCATCGCGACGCAAGCGCAGAACGCCGAAGCCGTGGTGGTGCCGGCCAAGCCCGCCAATGATCCCGTGATGCCGTACGGCCACGACATGGCGGCGTTCACGGCGGCACTCAAGACGCGGCCGGATGTGGCGTTGATCTTCATTGCCAACCCGAACAACCCGACCGGCACCTGGCTGCCCCCGGACGAGATCGAGGCCTTTCTCAAGACCGTGCCGCCGCACGTCATCGTTGCCCTCGATGAGGCCTACTTCGAGTATCAGGACGTAGCACTGCGCCCGGACACCGCGCGCTGGCTCAAGACCTACCCGAACCTGCTGGTCAGCCGCACCTTCAGCAAGGTGTACGGGCTCGCGGGTTTGCGCGCGGGCTATGCGCTGAGTCACCCGACGGTGGCCGACCTGCTCAACCGTGTGCGCCAGCCCTTCAACAACAACAGCCTCGCCCTGCTCGCCGCCGAAGTGGCGCTGGACGACCAGCAGCATGTCGCCGATGCGGTCGCACTCAATACCGCCGAGCGCGCGCGCTTCGAGGCTGAGCTCACCGCCATGGGCTTCAAGCTGCTGCCGTCGCAGGCCAATTTCGTGACCATCGATTTTGGCCGCGATGCCAAACCCATTCATCAGGGCTTGCTCGAACAAGGGGTGATCGTGCGGCCCATGGCGAGCTACGGCCTGCCGACCTTTCTGCGCGTCAGCGTGGGCACGGCAGCAGAGAACACGCGCTTCTTCGATGCGCTGAAGGCCGTCATCGGGTGAAGCCGCGGCTTGCGATCATCGGACTGGGCTTGATCGGCGGCTCGTTCGCCCGGGCGCTGCGTGCTGCGGATGCAGTAAGCGCGATCAGCGGTTTCGATCCTGATCCTGTGCAGGGCAAGGCGGCGGTGGCGCTCGGCGTGATCGACCTCGCGGCTGCGACTGCGGCCGATGCTGTGCACGAAGCGGATGTCGTGGTGCTGGCCGTGCCGGTGCTGCGCACCGCGGAGGCCCTTGCTGACGTGCTGTCGGCATTGAAGCCTGGTGCCATCGTCACCGACGTCGGCAGCACCAAGCAGTCGGTGCTGCGGGACGTACACCAGGTCTGCGGCACCGTGCCGGGCTGGTTCGTAGCAGCCCATCCCATCGCGGGCACCGAGAAGAGTGGCGTGGCGGCAAGCTTTGCCTCGCTGTTCAGGGGCAAGCGCCTCGTCCTCACGCCGCACGCCGGTCAGCACGCGCAGGCGCTAGAGACCGTTCGATCGCTGTGGCTCGCTGCCGGCGCGCGCGTGGTGGAGATGGACGCGGCGCGCCATGACGCCATCTTTGCCGCCACTTCGCACCTGCCGCATGTGCTGGCCTACTCCTTTGTCGAGCTGCTGGCCGACCGCGCCGAGAGCGAGGAAATTTTTTCCAACGCGGGCGGCGGCTTTCGCGACTTTACCCGCATCGCCAGCTCCAGCCCGGAGATGTGGCACGACATCGTCCGCGCCAATGCCGATGAGGTGCTCTCGCTGCTGAAGGCGCAGATCGCCCAGTTGCAGCAGGTGCAAGGGCTCATCGAACAGCAGCAATGGCCCGCGCTGAAAAGCCGCTTCGAGCGCGCCCGGGTGGCGCGGGAGCATTACCTGACACAAATCGAATGAGTGCCGTCCCGATCAAGCTGCCGTTTCTGGATCTCGCACCCATTCCGCGGGCCACGGGTACGTTGCGGCTACCCGGTTCCAAAAGCGTGTCGATCCGCGCACTGCTGCTGGCCGCACTCGCCGACGGCGAAACCCGGCTGACCGGCTTGCTCGACTCCGATGACACGCGTGTGATGCGCGGTGCCTTGCAGGCCTGTGGCGTGCGCCTGGTAGATGAGGGTGAACTGGGCTTGCGGGTGGCTGGCAGTGCGCGCTTTGCGGTGCAGGAGGCTGACCTCTTCGTCGGTAACTCCGGGCTCTCCATCCGCACGCTGGTGGCGGTGCTGGCCTTTATGCAGGGGCGCTACCGCCTCTCCGGCGTGCCGCGCATGCACGAGCGACCCATTGGCGATCTGGTAGAGGCCTTGCGTCCGCTCGGGGCAAGCATTGGCTATGCGCAGGCACAGGGCTTCCCACCGTTGCTGATCGAGCCCGCCACCGCGCGGGTGGCCGGGCCGGTGCGCGTGCGTGGTAATGCCTCCAGCCAGTTCCTGACCGGCATCCTGCAATCCGCGCCGTTACTGGCGAGGGAACAGGACCTGGTGATCGAGGTGGAGGGTGAGCTGATCTCGCGGCCCTACATCGATCTCAGCCTCGAACTGATGCGGCGTTTTGGTGTGGCGGTGCAGAGCGATACCACTGCCCTGGGCGCGCCGCGCTTCACGATCCGCGCCGGTGCTTCTTATCGCGCACCGGGTGTATTTGCGGTGGAGGGCGACGCCTCTTCGGCATCGTACTTTCTAGCGCTCGGCCTGCTCAGCGGCGGCCCGGTGCGGGTGCAGGGGATGGGGTCTGCAAGTCTGCAGGGCGACCGGCGATTCGCCGAAGTGATGAGTGCCATGGGCGCGACGGTGATGCAGGGCGATGATTGGACTCAAGTTGCTTCGCCGGGCTTATCCTCGGGCTTCCGTCCCAGGGCGATTGATGCCGATTTCAATCACATCCCCGATGCTGCGATGACCGCTGCGGTGGTGGCCCTCTTTGCCGATGGCCCTAGCGTGCTGCGAAACATCGGCAGTTGGCGTGTGAAGGAGACTGATCGTATCGCCGCGATGGCCGCCGAGCTGACGAAGCTCGGCGCTACGGTGGAGGCGGGGGCTGATTACTTGCACGTGGTACCACCGGCCCGCGTGCGGTCTGCCACCGTCGACACCTACGACGATCACCGCATGGCGATGAGCTTTTCACTCGCTGCCTGCGGTGGGGTCGCGGTGCGCATCAACGATCCCGGCTGTGTCTCCAAGACCTATCCGGACTACTTCGCACAGCTCGCCGCACTGAGCCAGGGTTCGTCATGACAGGGTGCGCTCCGGTGATCACCGTCGACGGCCCCAGTGGCGTCGGCAAGGGCATGGTCACGCGTTGGCTGGCGACGCAGACCGGTTATCACCGGCTGGACTCGGGTGCGCTCTATCGCATTCTGGCGCTGGCCTCGGTGGAGCAGGGTATCCCGCTCGAAGAGGTGGATGCCGTGGCCGCACTCGCCAAAGACCTCGATATCCAGTTTGTCGGTGAAACCGAGGATGACGAGGCGATTCTGGTCGTCGGCAATGACTGGACGCGCCGTGTGCGTACCGAAGAAAGCGGTGCGCTCGCCAGCCGTATTGCAGTCGCGCCCGCGGTGCGCTCGGCCTTGCTGCAACGGCAGCATGATTTCCGCCGCCTTCCAGGGTTGATTGCCGACGGTCGTGACATGGGTACGGTGGTGTTCCCGGACGCGCAACTCAAAATCTTCATGGATGCTAGCCCCGAAGAGCGGGCTGCTCGGCGCGAGAAACAGTTGAGGAACGCGGGAATTGCTGTTAATTTCGCCGCCCTTTGTCAGGAAATCCGTGCGCGCGACGCGCGAGATCGGGGTCGTGAAATTGCGCCGCTCAAGCCGGCCAAAGACGCCCATCTCATTGATACGACAGGGCTTTCACCGGATGAAGTCATCCACCAGGTGAACGCACTGCTCGCAGCAAGCCGCTAGGCATTTCCAACGCAAACGTTCTTTTTGTTGCGCCCCACTCAAAGGATTGAGCGGGTTTCACCCCCACCTGGCCCGTCATATGGACTACGACGGAACATTCACTCCAACCCTGTAACGCTCCACACGTTTGTGGAAAAAGAGACCATTTTGATCGAATCCTCATTTGCTGAAATGTTTGAAGCCAGCCTCAAGGCTGGCCAGTCCATGCAGTCCGGCTCGCTTGTCAACGCGCTGGTGCTGGACATCAAGTCTGACGTCGTCATCGTCGACGCGGGCCTGAAATCCGAAGGCGTGATTGCCCTCGCAGAATTCATGGTCGACGGCGAGCTGAAAGTCGCCATCGGCGACATGGTGGAAGTGGCTCTCGAAACCCTCGAAGACGGTTTCGGCGAGACCAAGTTCTCGAAAGAGAAAGCAGAAAAGATCAAGGCCTGGGTGCGTCTGGACAATGCCTTCGCCAACAAGGAAACCGTCATCGGCATCATCACCGGCAAGGTCAAGGGTGGCTTTACCGTCGAGATGGGTTCGATCCGCGCCTTCCTCCCCGGCTCGCTCGTCGACGTCCGCCCCGTGCGCGACACCACCTTCCTCGAAGGCAAGCCGCTCGAGTTCAAGGTCATCAAGCTCGACAAGCTGCGCAATAACATCGTGGTCTCGCGTCGTGAAGTGCTCGAAGCCGAGTACTCCGCTGACCGCGACAGCCTGCTCGCCAACCTGCAGGAAGGCGTGGTGCTCAAAGGCGTGGTCAAGAACCTCGTCGAATACGGCGCGTTCGTGGACCTGGGCGGCATCGACGGCCTGCTCCACATCACCGACATGACCTGGAAGCGCATCAAGGATCCGGCTGAAGTCGTCACCGCCGGCCAGGAAATCGAAGTCAAGGTGCTCAAGTACGACCGCGAGCGTCGCCGCGTGTCGCTTGGCCTCAAGCAGCTGGGCGCTGATCCCTGGGCCGACATCGCCCGTCGCTACCCGGTCAATACCCGCCTGTTCGGCAAGGTCACCAACATCACCGACTACGGCTGTTTCGTGGAAGTGGAGCCGGGCGTTGAAGGCCTCGTCCACGTCAGCGAGATGGACTGGACCAACAAGAACGTCAACCCGGGCAAGGCCGTGCATCTTGGCGACGAGACTGAAGTCATGATCCTCGACATCGACGGCGAACGCCGCCGTATCTCGCTGGGCATGAAGCAGTGCAAGCAGAATCCCTGGGAAGAGTTTGCCCAGAACCATCAGAAGGGCGACAAGGTTGCCGGTGCCATCAAGTCGATCACCGACTTCGGCATCTTCATCGGCCTGCCGGGTGGCATCGACGGTCTGGTGCACCTCAGCGATCTGGACTGGAACGAGCCGGGCGAAACTGCCGTGCGTCGCTTCTCGAAGGGTCAGGAAGTCGAGGCCGTGGTGCTGGCCATCGACGGCGCGCGCGAGCGCATCAGCCTGGGCGTGAAGCAGATCCAGCAGGATCCGCTGACGCAGTTCATGGCCGAATACGCCAAGGGCACGATCATCAAGGGCAAGGTCAAGGCTGTGGATGCCAAGGGTGCTGACATCGAGCTGCCTTACGGCGTCGAGGGTTACATCAAGGCGGGCGATCTGTCGCGTGACCGCGTTGAGGACGCGACCAAGGTGTTGCAGGTGGGCGGCACGCTCGAAGCCCGCTTCATCGGTATTGATCGCAAGACCCGCGTCGTGACCCTGTCGGTCCGCGAGAAGGAAATCCAGGAAGAGCAGGAAGTGGTGGCCGAGTACAGCCGCAATGCTTCGACGGGTAAGACCTCGCTGGGTGACCTGCTGAAAGATCGCCTCGGCTAGTCGAGGTCGGTTTACTAAAAGCCGCGCTTCTTGCGCGGCTTTTTTTTGCCTTGCCAACCTTGATAGGACGGCTCGCGTGACGGTCTATTTGTCGAGGCGGTGAAGCGTCATCGCGGTCGAACTCGACGCACGCCGCAGTCTCAACCGTCGCCGGGGGCATGACCGGCGCGATTCATCTGACTTGGGGGTCTCCAAAGGTTCGGGGGAGGCTTCCTGAAAGCCCGGTGCGCGGACCGCGATCTGCAGGGCTCCTGTAGTTGCGCCCCCTCTTTTTTTTGTCTATGGTCACCTTAGAACGACTAATAACTATCTGAATCACATGACGAAATCGGAACTCATCGAGGTACTGAGCATGAAGCAGACGCACCTCATGCAGAAGGACGTCGAGCTGGCCGTCAAGTTAGTGCTCGACCAGATCAGCAATGCGCTCGCGGAGCAGGCGCGAGTTGAAATCCGAGGCTTTGGCAGCTTTGCACTGCACCATCGGCCCGCTCGCACCGGGCGCAATCCAAAGTCTGGTCAGCCGGTACAGATTCCGGCCAAATACGTACCCCACTTCAAGCCCGGTAAGGAAATGCGGGAGCGCGTCAACGCCGTCGCCCAGGAAGAAGCCGAAGCGGCTGCCGCCAAAGCTGCGGCCCAGCTTTTGACAGGAGCGGGTGCATGATCCGCGTTCTTGTCATCGGCACGATCTTGCTCGTCCTGGCCCTCGGCGTGGCCATCGGCTTTTTCAATGCACAGCCCGTCAGCTTCAACTACCTCGCAGGCACCTTGCAGCTACCGCTCATCGCACTCGTCATGGGTGAGTTCTTTCTGGTCGCCGTACTCACGGCACTGTTGTGCTGGGCGCGCATCTTTGGCTTGAAGGGTGAAATTCGCCGCATTCGCCGCCAGCTGAAAGATGCTCAGGCCGAGCTTCAAAGCCTGCGCAATCTACCGCTCAAAGACCAATAAGGATCCCCGTGCTCGAAAGTCTCGCACTGTGGCTGCTACTGCCGCTGGGTATTGGGCTGGGCATTGCATTGGGTCGCAATCCGCGTAGTGCCCTGAGCGACAGCGAAATGCTCGCCGGCCTCACGTTGGCGCAGGACAACCCGGACCGCGCCATTGCCGCACTGACCAAGGCGCTGGAGCGGGACCCGGCTGCCGCTGAACTCAATCTCACGCTGGGTGCCCTGTTCCGCAAGCGCGGTGAAATTGATCGTGCGCTGAGGCTGCATGAAAGCGTGCTTTCACAACCCGAACTCAAGCCCGATACGCGCGCACTGGCGCTGTATGAGTTGGGTCAGGACTGCGTCAAGGCCGGCCTGCTAGACCGCGCCGAAGAGGCGCTGAAGAAAGCTGCGCAGCATCCGGCTTTCGACGCACTGGCCTACGAACAGCTGCTGCCCATCCATGAGCAGCTCGGCGAGTGGGATCAGGCTACCGAAGTGGCCGAACGTCTTGCCTCCTTGAAAAGACAGAGCTACGCCACCGTCTGCGCCCACTATTTGCTGGAGATGGCCGAGGAGGCGCGAGCACAGGGTGACGCCGTGCAGGCCACCAAACTGGCACAGCGTGGCCTCGAAACCGACAGCGGTTGCGTGCGTGCGAATCTCTTCCTGGGGCAGCTGTATGAATCGGCGGCGTCCTGGAAAGAGTCACTAGCTGCGTATGCACGCGTGCCTGCGCAGGATGTGCGTTTCCTGGCCGAGGTTATTCCTGCCGTACAGCGCGTCTGCGCCGCCAGTCAGCAGCCGGAGGCCTTGCAGCATTTTCTGGATGATCTGGAAGCCCGACACAGCCTCGATTCCGCGGTTTGGCTCGCGCGCGCGCAGCTGATCGGCGACGGCAATGCGCAGGCCCGATACCTCGCCGAAAAGCTCTCGCAGAAGCCTTCGTGGCGCGGCCTCATCCAGTTTTTGAGCCTGCCTGTGGCGCAGGAAGCCGGCGTGCTCACCGAGCCCGTGCAAGCCTTCCGTGAGGCTTTGAGCAAGCTGTTGCAGAAGCGTCCGCGCTACCTGTGCGCACACTGCGGATTTACGCCCTCGCTGCTGTTCTGGCGCTGTCCCAGCTGCAAGCAGTGGGGCACGGTGACTCCTTCAGAAGACAGTCTCTGAGTCCGTTTGGCGGCATTGGGATAAGTTGCCGCCTCAGTGGATCGCTGGATTGCGCTGACGGTAAGCAGCATGTCGATCCGTCGTCTCAGCATGAATGTGAAACCAGCTTGCCGGTGACTGTTACCTTCTGCTTGGTGAAGGCTACGAAATTCGCCTTGACCTCACGTGAACCGGCGCTTAAGTTCGGATTACAGGTGTGTGAAATTTGAATTAGTTCCCTTCAAATTTTCACGCCGGACGAGAAGGTCTTTCTAAGTACGTTTGTCAACCACGCAGGGAGATGTAAATGAATCGGAACAATGAGTGGAACGCGTGTCGTCTATCTGCCTACACGCTCGCGATCGGCATGATGAGTGCGGTGCCTCTGGCATCAGCACAAGAAGCGGCGGCACCGGTTGCTCCTCCTGCGGCGGAGCCAACCAAGGCAGTCAATCTGGAGAAGATCCAGGTCACGGGTTCGCGCATTCGCCGCGTCGAAAGCGAAGGTGTGCAGCCGGTCGTGACGATTGATCGTGCCGCCATCGTCAACTCGGGTGTGACGACGGTCGGCGACCTTTTGCAGGAGCTGCCGTCTATTGCTGGTAACGCGACCAGCCCGCGGGTCAATAACGGTGGTGGTGACGGTGCGGCAGAAATTTCGCTGCGTGGATTGGGCACCGATCGCACCCTGATCCTGCTCAACGGCCGCAGACTGGTCCAGCAGGATGTCAACTCGATTCCCATCAACCTCATCCAGCGTGTCGAAGTACTGAAGGACGGCGCATCCGCAGTCTACGGCTCCGATGCCATCGGCGGTGTCGTCAACTTCATTACGCGCAAGGATTTTAAGAATCTCGAACTCAGTGCCGACTACGGCATCTCCGGCGAGAGCGATGGTGAGCGCCGGGGTCTTGGAATTTCGTGGGGTGCGTCCACCGAAAAGGCCAGCATCATGATCGGCCTGAACTACAACCAGCAGGACGCAGTTTCTGCGGCGGACCGTAGCTTCTCCAACTTTGCGACTTATCTGTCGAGCGGATCGATCGTCCAGGCCGGCTCTAGCCGCAATCCGCGCGGACGCATCACTGTTCCCCGCGCAACCACCGGCGCGCAGTACAACTGCCCGGGTACCGGCGCGAACGTCGATGTCTCATTGATTGCTGGCCGTTCCGGTGCCAGCCAGTCGGACTACCAGTGCTATCTGGGTTCGCGCGACGCCTTCAACTTCCAAGCCGTCGGCAACGTCGTGCTGACCCCGCAGGAACGCAGTGGCGTGTTTACCGTCGCGAATTACTCGTTCAGCGATTCGGTCGAGGGTTACACCGAGTTCTTCCTCAACTCGACCCGCTCCTCCTTCACGATTGCACCGCTGCCGTTCGACGCACGCAACGACAACACCATTGTTTCTGCCACTAACGCATTCAACGTCTTTGGCCAGGACTTCGGTGGCATTGATGGAACGAACCCCAACCTGCTGAGCCGTTTTTCATCGCTGGGCAACCGCAGCGCCGAATATCAAACCGACGTTGCGCAGATCAATCTCGGTGTCCGAGGCGATCTGGGCTTCCTGACTGCGTTTCCGAAACTCGCTGATTGGACCTGGGATGCAGGTATTGGCTACGGTCGACTGGAGCAGCAGGCCGACCGCGTTGGTTATGTCTTCGGCCCTGCGCTTTCAGCCGCCCTGGGTCCCAGCTTTACCCGCGCCGATGGTTCATTCGGTTGCGGCACCAGCGCAGCGACTGAGGTTTCCGGTTGCGTTCCGATCAACATCTTCAACCTGAGTGATCCTGCACAGGTTGCCTCATTGCAGTCGGTTGCTGCCAATGCGGGTAGCTCGCTGAACACCGTGCTCAAGACTGCGACCTTCAACCTGTCTGGCGACGTGGCACAGCTGCCGGCTGGTGCGCTGGGCATTGCATTCGGTGCCGAATATCGCAAGGAGATCCAGACGAACTCGGTCGATTTCCTCGCGCGCTCGCTGCCGCCGGACTTCAACAGCTGCTATCTGTCGCAGGAAACCTGCAGCAACCCGACCCAGGGTGACTTCAGCGTTACGGAGTTCTACGGCGAAGCCATCGTGCCGGTGATCAAGGACCTGCCTTACGTAAAGCAGTTGAACTTCATCACGGGTGTTCGCTTCTCGGACTACTCCAACTTCGGCTCGACCACCAACGCCAAGCTCGGTCTCGAACTGCGGCCAGTGGATGATCTGTTGATTCGCGCCAACTACGCGAAGGTCTTCCGCGCACCGACCATCGCTGATCTGTTCACACCGCCGTCGATCAACAATCCGCAGTTTGCTGATCCTTGCGTCGGAACTACCCAGGCTGTTGGTGTCAACGCTAACTTCGATCGCACTTGCCAGAACGTACCCCGCGACGGCAGCTATGCACCGCAGACGTCGCAGGTCTCTGCCACCGTCAGTGGTAACCCCAATCTCGATCCTGAGAAGGGCACGGTGCTGACCTATGGCTTTGTCTACGATCCGAGTTTTGCGCTGCTGAACGGCATCAGCCTGTCGGTGGATTTCTGGCGCTATCGCCTGAAGGACACTATCGAGACGCTTGACCCGAACACGGCTGCTGGTCAGTGCCTTGCAACCGGCAGCGACGCGTTCTGCAATCTCATCCAGCGCGCGCCTGACGGTCAAATCTCCAACTTCGGCTCGCCGACGTTCAACTTGGGTAAGGTCAACACCAACGGTATCGATACCGGCATCAAGTACCGTTCGCCGAAGACGCCTTATGGTCGCTTCAACGGCAGCATCGATGTGACCTACCTTGCCAAGTACGACCGTATCCCGGATGCGAATAATCCGAGCTTCGTGATCAGCAATGCCGGGCGCTACAACAACCAGGATGGCAACTTCTCACGCGTGCGTGGTGTTGGCTCGGTGGGTTGGTCGAACTCGGACTTCGAGGTCAACCTGGGCACTCGCTACATCGGCGAATACGAGATCGGCGATGCTGACCTGAGCAAGGGTGTGTCTGCTGACGGCTCGATTCCTGGTGTCGTCCTGAGCTTTGGCGGTACCTGGTATTACGATGCAACGGCTAGCTACAAGGTGAAGAAGACCAACACCAAGTTCTTGGTGGGTGTTGATAACTTGTCGGATGAGCAGCCGCCCGTGCAGTTTGCGAACAATTCGCTCAATGCGAATACCGACGTAAATACCTTCGATACGGTTGGTCGCTACTTCTTCTTCAAGATCACGCAGGGCTTCTAAGCACTCGCATACCTGATCTAGCGGTAACTTCAACCGCGCGGCCTAGGCCGCGCGGTTTTTTTATGGAGCAGCTTTTGTGCAGAACATCGAGCAGGCGTGGGAGGCCATCCACGCGGGTCATTTTTTACCAGCAGTTGATTTTGCAAGACGCGTGTTGCAAACCGAGCCTGAAAACGGGGCCGCGATTCAGTTGCTGGCCATCGGAACCTTCCAACTCGGCCTGGATGGCGAAGCATTGGCAGCCTACCAGCGACTGACCGCTCTACAGCCAACCGTTGCACAGCACTGGCAAGATCTCGCCACGGCTGCGCGTGCAAGCCAGCAGAACGATCTGGCCATGCAGGCTTATGCCAAGGCTTTCGAGCTCGGTGGCGACACCGCCGAACTACACTGGAACTATGGCTTGTTGCTCTGGGACATCGGTGAAATTCCCGTTGCTTTCGAACACCTGCAGCAGGCCTATCTGTTGCAGCCTCTCGACGCGTCGATTGCGCTGAGCTATGCCCGTTTGTGTGCAGAAACAGTTCGACAAGAGCCAGCGCTGACTGCCCTTCGTGCATGGCGACAGTGGCACTCATTGGCTGAAGAGCAGCTCGCACCGATGAGCGCACTTGCGCTGAAGCTGGGTGAAGTCGACGAGGCAGAAAGCATGCTCCGCTTGGCACTCACATTGGATCCCAACGATAGCCTCAGCAAGGTTCGACGGGCCGGACTGTTTGAGCGCCTGAATCGGCTGGACGAGGCTGAAGCGGCGCTACAGGCAGTTGGCAATTCGGTTGTTGATGTCGAGACCGACTTCGAGCTTCGAGCGACATGGGCCAAGCTGCGGCAGCGACGTGCCCAGCATGAGGAGGCACTTTCGCTTCTGGAACCACTGTTGTCCGAAGCCCGCGGTGACGAAGCGCGTGCCGAACTATGTTTTTCAAAGGCGAAGAGTCTGGATGCACTCGGTCGTTACGACGAGGTGCTTCCGGTACTGGAGGATGCCCATGCAGCCCAGATGCGCCAAATTGCCGTATTCACACCGAAGGTCAGCCAGCAACTGGAACCGTTGCGCATTGCCGACTACGACGTATCGGCGGACGACGTCCGTCAGTGGCGAGATCTGCTCGGCGAGACCCAGCCCGCAGATCCGGTTTTTGTCGTTGGCTTTCCGCGCTCCGGCACCACCTTGTTGGAACAGTTGCTGGATGCTCACCACGGGCTGCGTTCCATGGATGAGCAGCCGTATCTCCAGCAAGCGGTCATGGATATCCTTGCCGCTGGCGTGACGTATCCAGAGGGCTTGGCCGCCCTTACAGAGGAGAAACTCACGCGCGTCCGCGCGGCCTACTGGCAGCGAGTCGCCAACCGGGTGACAGTGCCCGCCGGGGTCAGGCTGGTTGATAAGAATCCCCTGAATCTACTGAGGCTACCGGCCATTCAAAGGTTGTTTCCGGACGCCCGCACGATCCTCGTCATCCGCCACCCCTGCGATGTGCTGCTGAGTTGCTATATGCAGCACTTCAGGGCGCCAGAATTTGCAGCGCTGTGTCGCAGTCTCCCTCGACTGGCAGAAGGCTATGTCAAAGCCTTTGATTCTTGGTATCGGCAGCAGCAGATTCTGCAAAGCCAAGTGCTGGAACTTCGCTATGAATCGATGGTGGTCGACGTGCCCGGCACCGCGCGCGCCTTATGCGAATTCGTCGATCTCGTATGGGATCCGCGAATGCTTGACCCAACTGGTCACGCTCAACGACGCGGCTACATCAGTACGCCCAGCTACACCCAAGTCATCAAGCCCGTGACCGGCAGTGCGATCAATCGCTGGCGGTGCTACGAAGATGCATTTGCGCCCCTCATGCCGGTGCTGCGCCCCTATCTGGATCGTTGGGGATATGAGGGCGTCTAGGTCGTCCGCCCCAGATCAGCAGGTCGGTAGAGAGGATGTATTCGTCGCCCCCGATGGGCGGCTCCCCTGCGTGTTGGTAGGGCCACTAAGGCGGGAAAACCAGCCAGCGGCCCTGAGTCGGCAGCAAGGTGAGCTCCTGGTCAGTAAACACGGGTTCACCACCAGAGGGAACTGCGTCGAGACACCAGAGGAAGACGAGATATCGACTGCTTGCCGCGGAAATGGAATCGAAGTGCAGCCGAAAGCGCTCGTCGTGATCAGGCCGATCGCGCTTGACGATGAAGTCTGCCAGCTTCGCCGAGGGTGTTACCGGCATCTATAGCCCTCCGTCTCGGTCGTAGCACTCCAAGGTGGAATCGATCTTCTGGCACAAGGTCTGCAGCACGGGCGGAGTGACCGTGGCGGGTGAGATTGCATTCCGTCTGCGCACCGCCCTCAAGGCCGGCGGGGTGGCCACGGCCGCTGGCTTTCTGTGCGGGAGCGAACGCTTGAATGATTCGACCGCCTCCAAACAGATCTCAGTGGGCCGATCGCCTTATGGACAGGTCCGGCATGCGATGACATTCGTCAATCGAAATTTCAGCACCTTCGACGAACGCACCTTCTTGCCGGTGCGTCAGCAGTTCGGCAAAGCCGACCTGGCACGCGTGGAGACCTGCCTGTCCATGCACATCGGACACACTCCCTTGCGTTAGAACGGTTGTGTAACCAAGCAGCAGCCGACTTTTCTCTATTTCCGGGGTTGCCGGCATCACCCTGTTTTCAGTCGTTGCACTGGATTGAATCGAGGGGCTGAAGCCCCAGGTGGCGGCGATCAAGGCTGAGCTTTCTGCGCTGCTACCCGGCGGCATCGGCCGTAAAGCGGTATTCGCTACTTGGGAATTGGCCGCCGAAGATCTCTTGGAACCGCAGCGAGGAGATCCAAGTGGTGCTGGTTTTCGATCTCTGAAACCCTCACCTCACTGAGGGTGAGCGTCTCGCAATTTCGGCCTTGGCCCTGGCCATGGGGGATTTTTGCAAGCAAGCCGGGTCGCCCGACGCAGGCTTTTAGCCTGCGTCGGACTTTACCGTTCGCGAAGATCAGCCGAGCCGCTCAACTGCCACCGCCACCGCCTCACCACCGCCGATGCAGAGCGACGCCACACCTTTCGTGCCGCCGGTTTTCTTTAACGCGCCCAGCAATGTGGCGAGGATTCGGGCACCACTGGCACCGATGGGATGGCCCAAGGCACAGGCACCACCGTTGACGTTGACCTTGGCGTGATCGAGGCCGTGCTCCTGCATGGCGGCCATCGTCACCACGGCGAAGGCTTCGTTGATTTCCCAAAGATCCACTTCGTCCTTGGTCCAGCCCGCTTTTTCCAGCGCCTTGCTAATTGCTGCGACCGGGGCCACGGTGAACTCTGCCGGCAGGCGGGCGTGGCTGGCGTGAGCCACGATCCTGGCTAGCGGTTTCAGTCCGCGTTTGGCGGCCTCCGAGGCGCGCATCAGCACCACGGCGGCAGCGCCATCGTTGATGGATGAGGCATTGGCCGCGGTAATGGTGCCGTTCTTGATGAAGGCGGGTTTCAAGGTCGGGATCTTCTCCGGCATGGCCTTGTAGGGGCCTTCGTCCTTGCTGATCAGTTCCGCGCCTTTGCGGCCGGCCACTTCTACCGGCGCGATTTCGAAGGTAAAGCTGCCGTCCTCATTCGCGAGTTTGGCCCGCCGCAGGGATTCCAGCGCAAAGGCATCCTGCGCCTCGCGGGTAAAGCCATATTTTTCGGCAGTGCGCTCGGCAAATACGCCCATCGGGGTGCGGCGCTCATAGGCGTCCTCCAGGCCATCGACGGCCATGTGGTCGAGCACTTCGCCGTGGCCGTATTTGATGCCGCTCCGCATCTTGGCGAGCAGGTGTGGGGCATTGGTCATGCTTTCCATGCCGCCCGCCACCATCACATCGTTGCTGCCGGCCAGGATCAAGTCATTGGCGAGCATGATGGCCTTCAGGCCCGAGCCGCACATCTTGTTGATGGTGGTGGCGTTGGCCGAATCAGGCAGGCCCGCCCCCCGCATCGCCTGGCGGGCAGGGGCCTGACCTTGGCCTGCTGAAAGCACGTTGCCAAAGATCACTTCCTGCACATCGCCCGGTGCAATGCCAGCTCGCTCGACTGCGGCCTTGATCGCTACCGCGCCCAACTGGCTGGCGGTCAGTCCCGCAAAAACGCCCTGCAGGGCGCCCATCGGCGTGCGGGTGGCGGAGACGATGACGACGGGATCTTGCTGCGACATGCCTGAGTCCTCTGGTTGGATGAGGCGCGCATTATGCCCAGCGGGGCGACCGGCTACTTCTTGGCACGGTCCACCGAAACAACCTTGCCGTCCTTGAAGACCACCCGCGTGTGCTCCTCGTACTGGCTGGGGCGGCTCGGTTCGCAATAAAAGGCTGCGCCGTAGTACGGAAAGCGCGGCGCACAGTAGCCGCTGTTGTCAAAGCCCGAGACCAGCGAGTAATACACCCAGGACTGGGTGATGCCCTCGGCAGTCTCGCGTTCGATCACCCGGTCTGGCTCGCCCAGCGCGAAGCGCACAGCGGCTTCATCGAAGCCGACGCCCACCCCGCCACCCTTGACCCGCTCCTGCTGCTCGGGCGTCAGCGCTGCAAAGGCGGTGGGATTCTTTTCGATCCGGGACTGTGGAGTCGTGGCGCACCCCCCGAGCAGCACGGTGGATAGCGCAAGACCAGCAGCAAGTTGAGAGTGCATGATGATTGACCTCCAGTATCAATTACAGCGAACAGACCCGCATTGAGGGTGTCGGGTTCAGCCTTCGGCCAGATGACCCTGTCACACCATCGCCGCTCCACGATCACCAGTCCATCCGCCATGCTCACCGATGCGCCACCATCCTCCCTGCTCGCACGTCTGGAGCGCTGGCAGTGGTTGCTGCCGGTGGTGAGCTTTGTGGTGGGGTGGGTCGGTTACATCGCCATTGAACGTGGGCCGGGACTGGCGCGCGGTGTTGCCTTCACTGCGCTGCTGAGCTGGCCCTGGCTGCTGCTCGAACCGCTGGCGGGGCGCTGGCTGCATCGCGTCAGCAAGGGGCGCTTGTCCGAGGATGCAGCCTGTTTTGTCACCCAGTCCCTGCAACAGGAGTTGTTGTTCTTCTCACTACCCTTCGTCATTGGCGCGGCGCAGCGCGACTGGGGGCACGGGCTCTTTGTGTTGGTGCTGGCCGCCGCGGCGGTGCTCAGCACGCTCGACCCGCTGTACCAAAAACGCGTTGCCCAATCGCCGGTAGCGGCGGTTTGCTTCCAGGTCTACTGCACCTGGGTCGTCGCACTCGTGGTGCTGCCGATTGCCTTGCACCTGCCACTGGAGCAGTGCCCACCCCTTGCCGCCGGGGCGGGGCTCCTCGCACTGGCTGCGGGTTTGCCACGACTGCTCGGGTCGGTGCAGGGCCTTGGTCGCTGTCTGCACAGGGTGCTACCGCCCATCATCGCTCTGCTGTTGGTGACGGGCCTCGCCCCAGCCTGGCCACCCGCCAGCCTCCGTCTCACCGAGGCGCGGATGACCACCGCCATCGTCCAGCAACAGCCGGGTGCGGCGGTCAGGCAAATCTCAGCCGAGGATTTGCGTCGCGATGGGCTAATTGCCTTTGCCGCCGTCCACGCGCCAGCGGGGCTCACCCAGGGACTCAGCTTTGACTGGTATCACGGCAGCCAGTGTATCGATCGCATTCCCGCGCAGATCGAGGGCGCGAGCGACAAGGCGCGCGGCTGGCGCACCTGGACCCGCAAGCAGAACTTCGATGGCGACCCTCGCGGCACCTGGCATGTCGATATCCGCACCGCAGGCGGGCAGCTGGTGGGACGGCTGCGGTTCAGGGTGACCTAGCACGCCATGGCCCAGCGGAGGCACCGCCTGATCAGTCTGCCGGTGGGACGTATGATTCAGCGCATTGCTCAACCGGGAACCCGCCATGCGTTCCGCCCTTGCCGTCGCCAACTACCTGTTGAACCGTGCCTTTTCGGACCGGACCCCGATCTCCGGTGACCAGCTGCAAAGCCTCACCTACTTCGCGCAGGGCCTGCGCCTGGCGCTCGTCAACGATGCCCTGCTGGACGAGGTGGTGATGGCCCGCCGCGACGGCATTTTCATCGAGAGCCTGGCCAAGTCCAGCGCCATTGGCACCCGCAACCTCACCAAGTTGTTGACTGATTTCGGCCGACTGCCCAATGGCCTGATCACCGAGCTGACGCCCTCACTCGATGAGGCCGACCCGGCCTGCGCCACGCTCGATCTCGTATGGTCGCGCTTTGGCAGGTTCAGCGGCTACGAGCTGGGGCTCTTTGCCCGCAGCCCTGGCGGCCCTTGGGATGAAACCTGGAATGACCCGGCGAGGCTCGACGCCAAGCTCAGCACCGCGGCCTTGCAGGCTTTTCAGGGTGACGACACCAGCGAGCGCGCCCTGGTCATCCCCAATTCCCTCATCCGCCGCTGGTTCCGCTCGCTGGTGATTCAGGAGCAGCGCGAGCGGTCCAGCGCCGATGGCCTGGAGGACACCGTGCATGCCGTGAGCGTGCATCTAGAAAAGACCGTGCGCATCAGCGCCGAGAAGAAGTTGCGGTCGGCGTAGGCCGACCGCAAGGCATCGCGGCGGCTAGTTCACCCGCCGCAAATCCAGCGTCAGGGGATATTCCGGATTGAGCTTCTCTTCCTTCGGCCAGTAGTTGCCTGGCGTATGCCCCAACGGCGAGAAGCGCGCCAGCCGCCGCGACTCCGCTTCATAGGAATTGACCGGAAAGTTGTCGTAGCTGCGGCCCGCCGGATGCATGACGTGATAAGTGCAGCCCGCGACCGCGCGCTTCGCCCAGGCATCGTAGAGGTCGAATACCAGGGGACTGTGCACGCCGATGGTGGGGTGCAGGCAGCTCGCCGGCTGCCAGGCGCGATAGCGCAGGCCCGCCACGTATTCGCCCTGGGTACCGGTGGGCGTCAGCGGTAGGCGACGGCCGGCAACGGTGATGAGATGCTTGCCCGGCGTGAGGCCGGTGGCCTTGATCTGCAGCCGTTCGAGCGAGCTGTCGACATAGCGCGCGGTGCCGCCGCCGCCGGGTTCTTCGCCCAGGGTGTTCCAGCATTCCAGCGCGTGGCGCAGCTCGATCTCGACCTCGCCGTAGCGGAAGCTGCCGTGCGCAGGAAACCGGAACTCGAAGTGCGGCGCAAACCAGGCGTTGTCGAAGGCGAAACCGGCGCTGCGCAGCTCGTCGAGCACGCCGGTGAGGTCCTGCCAGAGAAAGTGCGGCAGCAGAAAGCGGTCGTGCAGCGCCGTGCCCCAGCGGGCGAGTTCGCCGGTGTAGGGCTTCTCCCAGAAGTGGGCGATGAGCGCGCGCAGCAGCAGCTGCTGGGCGAGGCACATGCGCACATGCGGCGGCATCTCGAAGCCGCGGAACTCGACCAGGCCCAGCCGCCCCGTGGCGCTGTCGGGGCTGTAGAGCTTGTCGATGCAGATCTCGCTGCGGTGGGTGTTGCCGGTGAGGTCGGTGAGCAGATGCCGCAGGATGCGATCGACGATCCAGAGCGGGATGTTCCGGGCGTCCTTGTTCGGCAGCTGCGCGAGCGCAATCTCGAGTTCGTAGAGGTTCGCGTCGCGCGCCTCGTCCACGCGCGGGTGCTGCGAGGTCGGGCCGATGAACAGGCCGCTGAAGAAATAGCTGAGCGAAGGATGGTTCTGCCAGAAGCGCACCAGCGAGCCCAGCATGTCCGGCCGACGCAGAAAGGGTGAATCCGCAGCCGTCGCACCGCCAACGACGATGTGCGCGCCGCCGCCGCTGCCGACGCTGCGGCCATCCACCAGAAATTTCTCGGCGGTGAGGCGGCTGAGCCGCGCCTGTTCGTAGACGGTATCGAAGATGTGCGAAAGCTCCTTCCAGGAGTTGGCGGGCTGCACGTTGACCTCGATCACGCCGGGGTCGGGCGTGATCTTGAGGACTTCGAGTCGCGGGTCGTTGGGCGGCGGGTAGCCCTCGATGCGCACCGGCAGGCGCAGCTCGGCGGCGGTATGAACACGTAGAGGTGATCGCCACGCGGCTCGACCGCCATCGCGGTGCGCACGGTGCCGTCGACGTAGCTGTCCTTGCTCTTCACCGCCAGCAGCTCGTCGGTGAGCAGGCGCTGGGTGCTGCGGCGCTGATCCTGCTCGGTCTTGGGCAGTTGCAGATAGGGCTGGGCGAAGCGGCGCGGCAGCGCGGCGCGGATGGCGAAGGGATCGGCCTCGTGCATGAAGGGATAAGCCTCGGCCGGCACATGCGGCAGCGATTCCAGCGGCAGGCGGTAGCCCACCGGCGAGTCGCCCGGCATGAGTTGCAGGCGGCCGGTGCGCGGCTTCCAGTGTTCGCTCGCCCAGGCCTTGCTCTGCCAGCGCTGCACCGGCAGCACGTAGCCACGCGGCACGTTGAGGCCGCGCTCGAACACCTGCGCCAGACGGGCACGCTCTTCCTCGTCCTTGAGCTTCGAGTCGAGTGTGGAGACGTTGGGCGGCAGCTGGCGCTCGCGGTGCAGGTAGTAGAAGGCGTCCTCGTAGGCGGGCAGGGCGTTTTCGGGGTTGACCGAAAGCCTTGCCGCGATGCCGCGCATCAGCAGGCCCGCGCTTTTCACCCGCTCGGCGTGGCTGCGGCTGATGTCGGTGGCTGGCTTCGGTTTCTCGTAGGCCGGCACGGTGGATTCGATCACGCCCGCGCGCAGGATCGGTTCCTGATCCTTGCGCCAGTACATCGCATAGGCCCAGCGCGGCAGCTGCTCGCCCGGATACCACTTGCCCTGGCCGTGCGTCAGCAGCGCGCCGGGAGCGAACTCCGTGCGCAGGCGCAGCAGCAGGTCGTTGGCGAGCTTCTGCTTGGTGGGGCCGACGGCGGCGGTGTTCCACTCCGGGGCCTGGAAGTCGTCGATGCTGATGAAGGTCGGCTCGCCGCCCATGGTCAGGCGCACGTCACCGGCGTTGAGGCGCACGTCCACGTCGTCGCCGAGCTTCTGGATCGCCGCCCACTGCTCCTCGGTGTAGGGCTTGGTGATGCGCGGCGTCTCGCGCAGGCGCGTCACCTTCATCTCGTGGCCGAACTTGATCTCCATCGGCGGATCGTCTTCGCCGCGGGCATAGCTGAAGCCGCCGCTGACGGGGGCCGCGCTCGAAGGCTCCGGCGTGGCGCAGAGCGGGATGTGGCCTTCGCCGCAGAACAGGCCCGAGGTGGGGTCGAGGCCGACCCAGCCCGCGCCCGGCAGATAGACCTCGCACCAGGCGTGCAGATCGGTGAAATCGGTCTCGGTGCCGCTGGGGCCGTCGAGCGATTTCTGGTCCGGCGTGAGCTGGATCAGATAGCCCGAGACGAAGCGCGCCGCATAGCCCAGGTGGCGCAGCAGTTGCACCAGCAACCAGCCCGAATCGCGGCAGCTGCCGCTCGCCTTGGTGAGGGTTTCCTCCGGCGTCTGCACGCCCGGCTCCATGCGGATGGTGTAGCGCACGTCGTGTTGCAGGCGGGCGTTGAGCGCGACCAGGAAATCCACCATGCGCTGCTTCTCGCGCGGCAGGGCGGCCAGCAGTTTCTCGAAGTTGGGGCCACCTTTTTCCTTGCGCAGATACGGCTTGAGGTCTTCGACCAGCTCGTCCCGGTAGGCGAAGGGGTAGTCCTCGGCGTAGTCCTCGATGAAGAAGTCGAAAGGGTTGTAGACCGCCATGTCGGCGACGCAATCGACCGTCACCTTGAACTCGGTGATGGGCTCGGGGAATACCACGCGCGCCAGCCAGTTGCCGAAGGCATCCTGCTGCCAGTTGAGAAAGTGCTTGGCGGGTTCGACCTTGAGCGCGTAGCTGAGCACCGCGGTGCGCGAATGCGGTGCAGGGCGCAGGCGGATGAGCTGCGGCCCCATGGTCACCGGCTTTTCGTAGCGATAGTCGGTGACGTGGTGGATGGCGGCGTGGATGGACATGCGTTTCAAATCCCTTGAAGGTCGTCGGTGCTCGATGCGGGATTGTGAGGCAAGAAGTGAACCGCAGACCGGCCAACGCTGGCGGCCGCTGATGCGGGACTGATCAGCCGTGCGGCTCGTCCGCCTTGGGCAGGCGCAGGCCCACCTCGGTGATGCGCCCGCCATCGAGCTTGCGCACGGTGAGCTCGATACCGCCCACCCGCACCCGGTCGCCTTCCACGGGTTGCGGCAGGTGGCGGCGCAGGGTCTGCGCCAGCGTTTCGTGGGCCACGCTGGCGGGGGCCGTGGCCCCGTAGGCCGTCAGCACCTCGGCGGTGGGCGCATCGGCGGCAAGATGGAACACCCCCAGAAACTCGTCGCGCACCCGCACGTCGATGCTGCGAGGCCGCTCGAACAGGGCGTCGTAGCGGGGGATCTCCTCCGGCCGCGCCAACAGGGCCAGACGATCGCCCGAACTCAGCTTGCCCCACTCCTTGTAAGGCAGCAGCGTGCCGCTGCGGATCAGGCAGATCACCCGCGAGACATCTGCCAGGCCCAGCTGCTTCACTGTACGGCCCACCGGCTGCGTACCCTTGGCGATGCGGTAGGTGACGATCTCCCAGCCGCTCTGGCCCGGCAGGTCGAACTCGCTGCGCGAGAGCCGTGTGCGTAGCGGCGGTGTGAGCAGGCCCAGATGCTTCGCCACAAAGCCCACGGTGGAGCCCTGCAGCAGCAGCGACACCAGCACCAGGAAGAAGGTCACGTCAAAGATCACCCGCGCACTCGGCGTGCCTGCCAGCAAGGGATAAGTAGCCAGCACGATGGGCACGCCACCGCGCAGGCCCACCCAGGCGATGAAGGCCTGCTCCCGCCATTGGAACCGCAGCGGCGCCAGGCACAGGAAGACGGCCAGGGGCCGGGCGATGAAGATGAGTGCGGCCGCGATGCCCAGTGCTGGCCAGATCAGCGCCGGGAGCTCGTGCGGCGTGGCCAGCAGGCCCAGGATGAGGAACAGCCCCACCTGTGCCATCCAGGCGATACCGTCGTGAAAACGCAGCACCGCCCGCATGGACGGTGGGCGGTGCTTGGCGAGCGTCAATCCGGCCAGATAGGTGGCGAGAAAGCCACTCGCCTCGATGCTGGCTGCGAGGCCGAAGATCAGCAGTGCGCCGAAAAAGGCCAGCAAGGGCTGCAGCGGCTCCGGCAACTTCAGCCGGGTCAGCACCAGGGCGAGCAGGCGCCCGCCACCCCAGCCGATCAGGGCGCCACCGCCGAGTTGCAGGGCAAAAAACTGGAATGCCATGCCGCCCGTGTAGCTGCCCTGCGAGCGGATGAACTCGATCAGACCGACGGTGAGCAGCACCGCCATCGGGTCATTGGCGCCGGACTCGATTTCCAGTACTGCCTTCAGGCGATGGTTGAGCCCCACGCGCTGCGAGTGCAGGGTGCCGAACACCGCAGCGGCGTCGGTACTGCTGACCACCGCGCCCAGCAGCAGGGCGATGATCCAGTCCAGCCCCAGCAGCACATGCGCGATGGCCGCGACGATGCCTGCCGTCACCAGTACTCCTACCGTTGCCAGCAGGCCCGCGGGGGCCAGGCCGACCCGGAAATCGTCGGCGGCCGTCTTCATGCCGCCATCGAACAGGATTACCGCCAGGGCCATGGAGCCGGCGAGGTTGGCGATCCAGAAATTACTGAAGTGGATGTTGCCGGGGCCATCTTCGCCCGCCAGCATGCCGACCACCAGGAACACGAGCAGGATCGGCACCCCCAGCCGCGGCGCGACCATGGTCGCGACGATGCCCAGCGCGCCCAGTAGACCAACCGCGAGGATGAGGGTGTTGATGTCATGCATGGCGACACCTTAACCGCCAGCCCCCACCCCATTGAAGGCGCGGCACCGATTTATTTCGGCCGCCAGCGCTCCAGCATGGCGTAGAGCTCATCGACATCGATGGGCTTGGGCAGATGGTCGTTCATGCCGGCAGCCAGGCAGCGGTCGCGATCTTCGCTCATGGCATTGGCGGTGAGGGCAATGATGGGCAGGCCGGCAAAGCGCGGATCGGCCCGCAGCATGGCCGTGGCCGTCAGGCCGTCGATGTCCGGCATCTGCATATCCATCAGCACCAGCTCGGGCCAGCCCTCGGTGCACTGCTCAATGGCCTCGCCGCCGTCCCAGGCGGCGCGCACCTCCACCCCGGCCCTGCACAGCAGCTCGGTGAGGATCTCCATGTTGATGTCGTTGTCCTCGGCCACCAGCACCCGCAGGCCTTGCAGGGTGGGCCGGGCGAACGCTACCGGCGGCGACACCAACGCCTGATCGATCGGCGCCGCAACGCCAAAACGCGCGGTGAACCAGAAGGTGGAGCCCACGCCGGGTGTCGACTGAACGCCGATCTCACCCCCCATGAGCGACACCAGCTGATGACAGATCGAAAGCCCCAGGCCGGAGCCACCGTAGCGACGGCTGATCGAGGTATCGGCCTGCTCGAAAGGCTTGAACAGCGCGCCGACACTCTCGGCCGAAATGCCGATGCCGGTATCGCGTACGAGAAAGCTCAGCTGAACATCCTCATCGTCGGCCGATGGCACCCGCGACACCACCAAGCTGACCATGCCCCGTTCCGTGAACTTGATGGCGTTGCCGGTCAGATTCAGCAACACCTGCCCCAGCCGCATGGCATCGCCTATCAGCCGCTCCGGCACCTCGGCGTCAACCTCTATCTCCAGCTTCAAGCCCTTGGCGGCGGCCTCGGCGCCGGCCATGGTCCGCAGACGCTCCAGCGTGGCCGCGAGCGAAAACGGGAGTTCCTCGATATGAAGTTTGCCGGCCTCGATGCGGGAAACATCCAGCACATCGTTGATCAGGGACAGCAGCGACTGCGAGGCCCCCAGCAACTTGTCGAGATAGTCCTGCTGGCGCGAGTCGAGCGGGGTCGACCGCAGCAGGGTGGCAAGCCCGATCACCGCATTCATCGGGGTGCGGATTTCGTGGCTCATGTTGGCCAGAAACGCGCCCTTGGTGCGTGAGGCCTTCTGGGCCGTCGCGGTGGCGATGGACAGCGATTGTTCCAGCTGCTTGCGTTCGTCGATGTTGACGTTGGTGCCTGTCACGCGCAGGGCGCGCCCGTCCGCGCGGCGCTCGCTGACACTGCCGCGCCCCAGCATCCATTGCCAGCGGTCGTCCTTGTGTCGCAGCCGATATTCCAGGTGATAGCCCGCCTGGTACGGGTTTTCGATGGCCGCGTTCAAGGCCTCGACGGCGTTTTGCACATCGTCCGGGTGGCACAGCGCAATGAAAGTTTCCATCCGCATCGGCAGCTCCTGCGGCGCATAGCCAAGCTGCCGGTACCAGTTGTCTGAAAAATAGAACTCGTCGGTGACGAGGTTCCACTCCCAGACGCCATCGGTCGAGCCATCGATGGCGGCACTGAGTAGCCGCTCGTTCTCGGCCACCGCATCCTCCAGCTGCTTGCGGGCGGTGACATCCATGAACGAGCCATTGAACAGCACCTCACCGCTGGGCAGCGCCGTGCCACGCGACTGCGTTTCGAGCCATCGCAACTCATTGGTCACCGCATGCCGGATACGGAACTGGTACTCGAACTGCTTTCCCGGCGTCAGTGCGGCGGCGTCGATGGCGGTGACGAGCGCCGCAAAATCGTCCGGCAGGATCACGTGCGTAACCATCAGCGGCGTTTGCAGATACGCCTCGGTCGGCACGCCCGTCATCCGGGCGATGCCCTCGCTCATGTACAAGAATCGAAACTGTCCCGGCCACTGCCACAGCATCTGGCACACCGCACCGGGGCTGTGATCGGTGATCTCCTTCAACTGCTGGCGCGCGGCGCGCGCTTCCATCTCGGCACGTCGAGAGGCCTCGGTTTCACGGGCGACCCGCGCTTCGAGCTCCTGGTTGAGACGACGCAGCGCGTCCTCGGTTTCGCGCCGTTGCTGGGCGATGAGCGAGCGGCCCACCATGTCCGCCAGTCCGGCGGCAAAACTGATCTCCGCCTCGTTCCATTCTCGGGCAGGGCCGATGTGTTCGCAGCACAACACGCCGGCCATCACGCCATCCATGCGTACCGGGATGTCGAGGATGGAGCGGATGCCATGGATCGCCAGATAGTCCGCTGCCAGTTCTGCCGTGCGCGGGTCGTGCCAGGCATCAGCGGCGGCAATCGCCCGGGCCTCGTCCAGTGCGGCGAAGTAGGCCGGATACGCCGCCCGCGTGAGATGCGCGGGCACGGGCTCGGTCTGCAGGGCGGGGGGCTGCTCGGGGCTGTGCTGTACCAGCAGGCGTTCACGGCGCGCATCCCAGAGCCGCACGCTCACGCGGGCCACATTCAGTCCCTGGCGGGCCGCCGCCACGATGAGTGGCAGGCTGAGTTGCAGATCGCCGGTATCGATCTCCGGGCGGCAGGACAGCATCAGCCACTGCTGCTCGCGTTGTACGAGGCGGCTGTGGCTCTGCTCCAGATGCTGCCGCTCGTGCACTTCGTTCGAAACATCGAAGCACAGGCCACAGGCCGCGTATGGCCGCCCCTGCGCGTCCCGCAGGGGAAACTTCAGGGTGAGGACGTGCTTGACGCCGCTGGCGAGGTGCACCTGTTCGTAGAACTGCGCCGCGCGGCCGGTCTGCATGATCTCCCGATCCTTGAGGCGAAAGTGCTGCGCGTCCTCCGCTGCATAAAAATCATCGTCGCAGCACCCGGCGACGACCAGATCCGGCGGCAGTCCGAAGAAGGTCTTGTAGGCGCCGTTGACGAACAGGTACCGGCCATCGGCGTCCTTGGCCCAAACCGCAGCCGGCAGGTTTTCGAGAAATCGCTCCAGCGGCGCTGTCGAGGCGTCTGCTCGACCTGCGGTCGGATGGTTTCCCTCGGCGGTGCCGGGCCATTGGGTGTTGCGGACGTCCATCTGGCGGTTTTGATCCTTGGCGTTCAATCGCCCTGTGTTCACCGGATTCTAGGCGGCACTGATCAGCTGAAATTAAGAGATCGCCTGACAAGCGGTGAACTTCGCTACAGCCGGTGACGGCGCATAGCCGGGCGATCAACTCTCCACCAGCAGCCGGTAACCCACGCCCGACTCGGTGCCGATGAAGTGCGGCGTATCGGCGGTATCGCCCAGTTTCTGCCGCAGCTGGCGCACGTAGACGCGCAGGTACTGCGCATCGGCCTCGCTGGCCGTGGGCCAGACCTTGTCCAGCAGGTGCTTGTGAGTCACCACCTTGCCGGCGTGGCGGGCCAGCTGCTCCAGGATGGCGTATTCCTTGGGCGAGAGCTGCACCGGCTCGCCATGCAGTGTCACCTGCCGGCGCACCACATCCACCACCAGGCCCCGTGCCTCGTGACGCGGCATGTCGCCCGTGCTCTGCACCCGGTGCCGCAACGCCACCCGCAGGCGCGCCATCAGCTCGTCGGCGCCAAAAGGCTTGGTGACATAGTCGTCGGCGCCGGCATCGAGTGCGGCCACCTTGGCGGACTCGGCATCGCGGGCCGAAAGCACCAGCACCGGCACCGTGCTGGTCTCGCGCAGGGTCTTGAGCAGGTCGAGACCGTCGCCGTCCGGCAGGCCCAGATCGAGGATCAGCACGTCCGGCGCTTCGCTGCGCGCCAGCGTGAGGCCGGCATGAGCGGTACCCGCCTCCAGCACCTCATAGCCGTTGGCGACCAGGGTGGCCCTCAGAAACCGCCGGATGGCGGGCTCGTCCTCGACGATCAGCGCCAATCGAGAGCTGGCGGTCACGGCGAGTCGGCTTGCTGCTCGCCGCGCTTGACGATGAGCCGCGCCGGGAATTCGATCTCGAACACCGCGCCGCCCTCGTCGCGGTTGCGCGCCCTGATGCTGCCGCCCATGGCCTGCATGAAGCCGCGCGCGATGGCGAGGCCCAGGCCAGTGCCGGCGCGGGCCTTGTCGCCCTGCCGCACGCGGTGGAAAAGATCGAAGATCTTGCCGAGCTCATCCGCCGGGATGCCGGGGCCGCAGTCGCGGACTTCGAGCGTGAGGGTGAAGCGGTGTCGCTGGGCGACCACCTCGATGGCACTGCCGTCCGGGGTGTACTTGGCCGCGTTGTCGAGCAGATTGGTGAGCACATGCTCGAACAGCGCCGGGTCGAGCCACAGCGCCGGCAGGTCGGGCGGCAGCTTGACGACCACCGGGTGCGCATCGAGCTGGCTGGCCATGCGGTGCAGCACACCGCCCACCAGTTCCTGGAGCTGCACCGACTCGGTCCTGGGTGTGAGCGAACCGGCATCCAGCCGCGTGAGGTCAAGCAGGTTGCTGACGAAGCGCGACAGGCGCTGGGTTTCTTCCTCGGCCGTCAGCAGCAGCGCGGTACGCTCAGACTCCGGCATCTGCGCACCATAGGCCCGCACGCTGGAGAGTGCGCCGAGAATGCCCGCCAGTGGCGTGCGCAGATCGTGGCTGACGGCCGTGAGCATGGAGGCCCGCAGGCGCTCCTGATCCGCCGCCACCTTGGCCTGGTCCACATCCTTGGCCAGCCGCACACGCTCCACCCCCACGGCGGCGAGATCGCCGATGGATTCGAGCAGGCGACGCTGCGCCGAGCTGATCTGGAAATCCGGCTCGTCCCGCGAGACGCCCATCACCGCCACCACGCCATTGGCGGTACGCACGGGCAGGAACAGACGCTTGGCCCCCGGCAGGGTCTCGGAGCCACGACCGGCAACCTGCGATTTTTCAAACGCCCACTGGGCAGCGGCGAGGTCAGCTTCGCTGAGGGCCGCGGCGACAGGTGCAGCGCCGCGCTGGGCCAGGCGGTTGTCGGCATCGGGCATCAGCACCACGGCGTCGACCCGCAGCAGGTTGCGGATTTCCTGCGCGGCGGCATTGGCGAGTTCGTCCAGCTTGCGGGTGCCTGCCATGCGGCGGGCAAAGGCCAGCAGGGTGGCGGTGGTATCGGCCTGGGTGCGGGCCAGAAATGTCTGCTCGCGCACCTTCACCGTGAGCCGACTGGTAAGCACGGCGATGATGCCGAAGAACGCCAGTGCAACGATGTTTTCCGGGCTTTCCACATGCAGCGTGAATACCGGCTCGGTGAAGCAGAAGTTGTAGGCAAAGGTCGAGAGCAGCGCCGTCACCACCGCCGGGGCCAGTCCATAGCGGATGGCGGCACTCAGGATCACCGGCAGATACATGAGCGAGATATTGGGGATATCGACGTACTGGTCGATGAAATAGCCGGCCGCGCTCACGCCAACCAGGCTCACCAGTGATTCGGCGTAGGCCCGGGGCGGACCAGGCTCGAAGGAAAACGGCAGCGACACCAGCGGCTCTCTCGGGGCCGCCGCCGTCTCGGCGATCACCACCACGGTCAGGCCCGCAGCCTTGCGGACCAGCTCATCTACCACCGAGCCATGCAGCCACTCGAACCAGCGCGGGCGGCTGGATTTGCCGATCACGATCTGGGTGAAATTGTGCTCGCGCGCATAGTCGAGCATGTCTGCCGCGAGATCGATGCGGGCGGGCAGGGTGCGGGCTTCCGCGCCCAGTTCCTCGGCCAGGCGCAGGGTGGCGGCCACGCGGTCGCGTGCGGGTTCGCCCAGGCGTCGTGAGCGCTCGGTTTCCAGATACAGCGCCGTCCATGGGGCGTTGAGACGGTCTGCGAGTCGGCGAGCAGCACGCACCAGTTGTTCGGAATGCGGCGTCTCGTTGATGCAGACCAGCACGTTCTCGCCGGCGGCCCAGATGTCGCGCACGCCCTGCCGCAGCCGGTGCTGCTGCAACTGGTCATCCACCCGCTCGGCGGTACGGCGCAGTGCGAGCTCGCGCAGGGCGGTGAGATTGGCGGGCGTGAAATAGCCCTGCAGCGCGCGCTCGCCGCCATCGCCGCCATAGACCTTGCCCTCCTTCAGGCGCTCGATCAGTTCGGCCGGTGTCAGATCGCAAAGCTCGATCTCGTCGGCGGCGTCCAGCACATCGTCCGGTACGGTCTCCCGCACGCGGACGCGGGTGATGGCCGCCACCACATCGTTGAGCGACTCGACATGCTGCACGTTGAGCGTCGTGTAAACGTCGATGCCGTTGTCGAGCAGTTCCTCCACGTCCTGGTAGCGCTTGGGGTGGCGGCTGCCCTCGGCATTGCTGTGCGCGAGTTCGTCGATCAAGGCCACCTGCGGGCGACGGCGCAGCATGGCGTCGAGATCGAACTCGCCCAGTTCGCGACCCTGGTAGGGGACGATGCGGCGCGGCAGCACCTCCAGGCCCTCGACCAGGGCCATGGTTTCCCGGCGGCCATGTGTCTCGACGATGCCCACCACGACGTCCAGGCCGTCCCGCTGCTTCTTGCGGCCAGCGCTGAGCATCTCGAAGGTCTTGCCCACGCCAGGGGCCATGCCGAGAAAGATCTTCAGCTTGCCACGGTGCTCCTGCTGCGCATGCAGCAGCAGGGCATCCGGGTCAGGTCGCGCGTCGTCGGTCATGCCAGCGATTGTAGGGCTCTGCTGATCAGGGTTTGAGCGAATCCAGCGCCCGGTTGAGCGCCAGCACATTCACCGTCGGCTCACCGAGAAAACCCAGGGCGCGCGGCCGGGTGTGTTCCGCCACCAGCGCCTGCAACTGCGCCTCGGTCAGCGACCGCGCCTTGGCGACACGGGTGATCTGGAACCGCGCGGTTTCGGGGCTGATCTCCGGATCCAGGCCGGAGGCCGAGGTGTAGACCAGTTCGGGCGGTACGGGCAGTGCCGGATTTTCCGCTTTCAGCGCCGCCGTACGCTCTGCGATGCGGTCGTGCAGCTTGGCGCTGGTGGGGCCCAGGTTGCTGCCACTGGAGGCGCCGGCGTCGTAGCCGGTGCCGGCCGCCGAAGGTCGGCCCTGAAAATAGCGATCGCTGGTGAAGGCCTGGCCGATGAGGCTGGAGCCGCGCACGACCCCCTTCTCGACGACGAGACTGCCGGCGGCCTCGACCGGCAAGGCCACCTGGGCGATGCCAGTGACCGCGAGCGGGTAGGCAACGCCGGTGAGAAGCGAAAAGACGAGCAGCAGGACGAGGGCGGGGCGAAAGTGCTGGAGCATGTGGTTCTCCTTCAGGCGAGATGCAGGGCGGTGACGAGAACATCGATCAGCTTGATGCCGACGAAGGGCACGATCAGCCCGCCCACGCCATAGATGAGCAGGTTGCGCATCAGCAGTTGCGAGGCCGGCGCCGCCTTGTAGGCCACGCCCCGCAGGGCGAGCGGGATCAGCGCCACGATCACCAGCGCGTTGAAGATGATGGCCGAGAGAATCGCCGACTCTGGCGACTTGAGGCCCATCACATTGAGCGCGCCCAGCTGCGGATAGATCGCCACGAACAGTGCCGGGATGATGGCGAAGTACTTGGCGACGTCGTTGGCGATGGAGAAAGTCGTCAGCGCGCCGCGCGTCATCAAGAGCTGCTTGCCGATGCCCACGACCTCGATGAGCTTGGTCGGGTCGCTGTCGAGATCGACCATGTTGCCGGCCTCGCGCGCGGCCTGGGTGCCGGTCTGCATGGCCACACCCACGTCGGCCTGCGCGAGGGCGGGTGCGTCGTTGGTGCCGTCGCCGCACATCGCCACCAGCTTGCCCTTGGCCTGCTCGTCGCGGATCAGTTGCAGCTTCATCTCCGGCGTGGCCTGGGCGAGAAAGTCATCCACACCCGCTTCCGCCGCGATGGCGGCGGCCGTCATGGCGTTGTCGCCGGTGATCATCACGGTGCGGATGCCCATCTGGCGCAGTTCTGCAAAGCGCTCGCGGATGCCGCCCTTGACGATGTCCTTCAGATAGATCACGCCCAGCACGCGGCCATCGCGCACCACGGCGAGCGGCGTGCCGCCGAGCTTGCTGATGCGCTCGGTTTCCAGCTGCAACTCGCGCGGCACCGGGTGGCCGAGCTGCTTGATGTAGTTGATCACCGATTCGACCGCACCCTTGCGGATCGACTGGCCGTCCACATCCACACCCGACATGCGCGTCTGCGCGGTGAACGGCACGAACACCGCATTCGAGGCCGCGAGATCGCGCCCGCGCAGGCCGAATTTCTCCTTGGCCAGCACCACGATGCTGCGGCCTTCCGGCGTTTCGTCGCTGAGCGAGGAGAGCTGTGCGGCATCGGCGAGTTCCTGCGGGGTGACCGTCGGCATGGCGATGAACTCCACGGCCTGGCGATTGCCGAGGGTGATGGTGCCGGTCTTGTCGAGCAGCAGCGTGTCGACGTCGCCGGCGGCCTCCACCGCACGACCCGACATGGCGAGCACGTTGAAGCCCACCAAGCGGTTCATGCCGGCGATACCGATGGCAGACAGCAGCGCGCCGATGGTGGTGGGGATGAGCGTGACGAATAGTGCCGCGAGCACGATCAGGCTGATTTTGCCGCCAGCATGCGGCGCTGACACGGTGCCTTCGCGCAGCGAAGTGGGTGCGGGAAGCGCCGCAGATGCCGACCCGGCAGCATCCGTAAGATGTGCTGCACTCGCGGAGGCATAGGCTGCGAAGGCGGGGATGGTGGCGACCGCCAGTACGAATACTAGCGACATGCCGGCGAGCAGCACGTTGAGTGCGAGTTCGTTCGGGGTCTTCTGGCGGGCTGCACCCTCCACCAGCGAGATCATACGGTCGAGAAAGCTGGAGCCGGCCGCGGCGGTGATGCGGATGACGAGCGTGTCCGAGAGTACCCGCGTGCCGCCGGTGACGGCGCTGCGGTCGCCGCCGGATTCGCGCACCACGGGAGCCGATTCACCGGTGATGGCGGACTCGTCCACCGTGGCCACTCCGCTGAGGATGGTGCCGTCGCCGGGGATCACGTCGCCGGCTTCGGCCTTGACCAGATCGCCGACCTTGAGCTGGGTCGCCGAGACTTCGGTGAAGCTCACCGCGCTCTCGCTGGCGAGCTTCTTGGCGACGGTGCTGGAGCGGGTCTTGCGCAGGGTCTCGGCCTGGGCCTTGCCGCGGCCCTCGGCAATCGCCTCCGCGAAGTTGGCGAACAGCACGGTGAACCAGAGCCAGAGCACCACCTGCGAGGAGAACAGCAGGTTGGGCGCACCGATGGCTGCATCCCGCACGAAAATGACGGTGGAGAGGAGTGCCACGACAGCGGTGATGAAGATCACCGGGTTCTTGGCGAGCGAGAGCGGATTCAGCTTGAGCACGGCGCTCTTGAGGGCGGGCGTGACGAGTTTCTTGTCGAACAGCGAGGGCGCTTGGGGTTTCATGGGGTGTCCTTGTCTGCGGGCCTGCCGTGGCAGGCCCGGGCGATGACTAGAAGGTCTGGCCAGCGAGCATGGCCAGGTGCTCGACGATTGGCCCCAGCGCCAGCGCCGGGAAAAAGGTCAGCCCACCGACGATCAGCACAATGGCGATCAGCAGGCCCACGAACAGGCCGTTGTTGGTGGGAAAGGTGCCGGGCGAGGGCGGTATCACCGGCTTGGCGGCGAGACTGCCTGCCACCGCCAGCAGCGGCACGATCATCGCGAAGCGACCCACCAGCATGGTGATGCCGAGCAGCGTGTTCCACAGCGGCGCATTGGCAGTGAGCCCTGCAAAGGCCGAACCGTTGTTGCCCGCCGCACTGGTGAAGGCATACAGCACCTCGCTGAAACCATGAGGCCCCGCGTTGTTGAGGCCGGCCAGCAGCGTGGGCGACACACTGGCGTAGGCCGTGAAGCCCAGCACCACCAGCGGGATGCAGAGGATGGCGAGCATCACGAACTTCATCTCGCGGGCCTCGATCTTCTTGCCGAGGTATTCCGGCGTGCGTCCCACCATCAGCCCAGCGATGAACACGCTCAGCAGGGCGTAGACCAGCATGCCGTACAGGCCTGCACCGACGCCGCCGAAGATCGACTCGCCGAGCTGGATGTTGAGCATCGTCACCAGGCCACTGAGGGGATTGAGCGAGTCGTGCATGGCGTTGACCGAGCCATTGCTGGCCGCCGTGGTGGCCGTGGCCCAGATCGCGCTCTGTGCAATGCCAAAGCGCGTCTCCTTGCCTTCCAGGTTCGGGCCTTCGATACCCAGGGCCGCAAGGGCTGGATTGGTGCTGCTCTCGGCGGCATAGATGGCCGCGATGCCCGCGAACAGCAGCAGGGCCATCGCCCCGAACAGGGCCCAGCCCTGGCGCTCGTCCTTCACCATGCGACCGAAGGTGTTGGTGAGAGCACCGGCAATGAGCACGATGTAGAGCGATTCGAGAAAGTTGCTGAGCGCATTCGGGTTCTCGAAGGGATGCGCCGAGTTGACGTTGAAGAAGCCGCCGCCATTGCTGCCCAGCTGTTTGATGGCGAGCTGAGAAGCCACCGGGCCCTGGGCGATGAGCTGCTTCGCCCCTTCGAGCGTGGTGGCTTCGGTGTAGGCCGAGAAGTTCTGCGGCACGCCGAGAGCGACCAGCACCAGGGCTGAAATGATCGCCAGCGGCAGCAGCACGTAGAGCACGGCGCGGGTGAGATCGACCCAGAAGTTGCCGATGCCCGTCGCCTTGCGGCGCGCGATGCCACGGGTGAGGGCCAGTGCCACCCCGATGCCGGTGGCGGCCGAGACGAAGTTCTGCGTGGTGAGCCCGACCATCTGGCTGAAATAGCTCAGCGTCGTCTCGCCGCCATAGCTCTGCCAGTTGGTATTGGTGACGAAGGACACCGCGGTATTGAAGGCAAGATGCGGCGTCACCGCCGGCAGGTCCTGCGGGTTGAGCGGCAGAAGGTTTTGCAGCCGGAGAATCGCGTAGAGCAGCAGGAAGCCCAGCCCGTTGAAGGCGAGCATCGCGCCGGTATAGACGAGCCAGGACTGATCCTGCTTCGCGTCCACGCCCGCCAGACGGTAAAAGCTGCGTTCGACGGGGGCGAGCACCGGCGAGAGCAGCGTGCGTTCGCCCTCGAATACACGGAACAGGAAGCCACCCAGCGGCCGCGTCAGCAGCACCAGCGCCAGGATGTAAAAGACGATTTGCAGCCAGCCATTCGCGGTCATGTCAGAAGCGCTCCGGTTTCACCAAGGCATAGGTCAGATAGCCCAGCAGCACGGCGAGCGTGATGCCACCCAGGAAGTAGTCGAGCATGGCGAGGGCTCCTAGTGACGGTTGCAGAACAGGGCATAGCCCAGCATCGCGGCGATGCCGCCCAGGCCGAGCAGCAGAAACAGCACATCGTTCATCACGGGCACCCCTCGGGGTTTCTGGAATGTCGCCATTGGACGCCTTTGCGGCATGAAGAATCGAGGGGGGTACGCCGAGATCCGCATAAAGAACCCATAAGAGTTCGGCAGGCCGTGGCTGCCTCTAAACTCTCGACATGCCATTCACAAATCATTGGCGGACGCTGCTGAGCCTCGCCGTCGCTGCCCTGCTGTTGCTGCCGCTGGCCTGGATGCTGCCGGTGGCCCTGCATGCCCCCGGCGAGCCGCTGCGGCTGGCCGGTCTGGCCTGGCCCCAGGCGCCCTCGCTGGCCGCGTTTCGGCGGGTGTTCGAGTGGGTGCCGATGTGGATCGGTCTGGCCAACTCGGCGCTCTACACGGCGTCCGGTGTGGCCTTGAGCCTGGGGATGGCCTCGCTCACGGGCTTCGGGATCGCGCGTCTCGATGCCCGGAGGCGGGCGTTTGCCGTGATGGCCCTGGTCATCGCCGCCAGCATTCCGCTCACTGCCATCTGGGTACCGCGCTTTGTGCTCTTCGAGTCGCTGGGCTTGAGCAGCACCGGCCTGCCGCTGCTCGCACCCGCGCTCTACGGCGCGAGTCCGCTGTTCGTGTTGCTCTACCTCCTGGCATTCCGACGCCTGGGGACCGAGCCTTTCGAGGCCGCCACCCTGGAAGGGGTTGGCACCCTCCGGCAGTGGTGGCATTTCGCGCTGCCGCAGGTGCGGCCCACCAGCGTCGCGGTGGCAACGCTCGCCGCCATGCAGTTCTGGGGTGCCTATCTCGAACCGCTGCTGTATCTCGACCGTGAGCGCGAGCAGACCGCCCCCCTGCTGCTGCACGCGCTGGACCTGCTGGGCCCCACGCAGTGGGCCGTGCTCATGGCCGGCTGCGTGCTGCTGGCCGCCCCGGTGCTGCTCGTCTTTGCCACTCTTCAACCCTTGCTCAAAACCCTGTCGCGGGAGCCTGCGCCATGAACAAACCCAAGCTGTTGATCCTCACCGCGCTCACCGTGCTGCTCACGGCCGTGGCCTGCAAAAAGGCCGAACCTCCGGCGCCTGCATCCGCTGCGGCTGCGCCGGGCGTCGCCGCGCCCAAGGCCATCTCGATTCGCCTGCAAGTCTCCGGCGACCCGGCCGAGATCGCGGCCTATCGCGCGCTGGTGACGGCCTTCGAGAAGACGCATCCCGGCAAGACGGTGGAGCTGATTCCGGTCGGCAAGCAGAAGGACCACATGGCCAAGCTCTCCACGGCGTTCGCGGGCGGCAATCCACCGGACCTGTTCATCCTCAACTTTCGCCGCTTCGGGCAGTTTGCCCCCAGCGGGGCGCTGGCCCCGCTGGGCGAGCAGCTGATCGCCGACGGCCGCTACCAGCCCAGCGAGTTCTACGAACAGGCGACCGAGGCCTTCAATTTCGGTGGAACGCAATACTGCCTGCCGCAGAACGCCTCCAGCCTCGCGGTCTACTACAACCGCAAGCTGTTCAGGGACGCCGGTGTGGCCGAGCCAGCGGCCGACTGGACGTTTGCCGACCTGCTGGCCGCCGCCAAGAAGCTGCGCCGCGACACCGATGGCGACGGCAAGACCGACATCTGGGGTGTGGCCATCGAGCCGACCCTGATCCGCCTGGCGCCCTTCATCTGGGGCATGAAAGGCGCGCTGGTGGACGACCTGAACCGGCCCAGCCTGCTGCGCATTGATGGCGGTAACGCCGTGCACGCGATGGCCATGGTCAAGGCGCTGGTGACGGACTATCACGTCATGCCGGGGCTGGCCGAGTCGCACGCCGAAGACGCCGAGGCGCGCTTTGCCCGGGGTGGTCTGGCCATGCTGTTCGAGAGCCGCCGCTACACCGCATCGCTGCGCGACCTGGGCTCATCCGCGCCGGATTGGGATGTGGCGGCCTTCCCGCGCCTGCGCGAGCCCGTGGCGGTGCTGCATGCCGATGCCTATTGCATGGCGACCAAGGCGGCACAGCCCGACGCCGCCCGCGAGTTCGTCACCTTCGCGCTGTCGGCCGAAGGCCAGTCGCTGCTGAGTCGAAGTGGCCGGCTGGTGCCCTCGCGCAAGTCGGTGGCGACGTCCCCCGCCTTTCTCGACCCGACGCTGCCGCCGGCGCACGCGCAGGTGTTTCTCGATGCCATTCCGCACCTGCGCCGCACGCCCAACACCCCCGGCTGGCACGAGGTGGAGTCGACGGCCGACACGCTGCTGGAAGAATGGATGTTCGAGCCACCCACTCCCGGCGAGGCCGAGGGCGTGATCGCCTCCAGCCTGATTGCCGCCCGCGCCATCGCCAAGGCTGCACAGCCCATCCTGCTCGAAGACCTGCGCCAGGCGACCGCCGCACCAGCCGGGACCGCGAACCCGAAATGAGCACCATCGCAGGCCAGGGTCTGGTGCTGGATGCCGTGGGCGTTGAACTGGGCGGCAAGCCGGTGCTGCGCGGGGTCTCCCTCGCGGTGGCGCCCGGTGAGCGGGTGGTGCTGGCGGGGCCTTCGGGCTCTGGCAAGTCCACCCTGCTGCGGGCGGTGGCGGGGCTGCAGGCGCTGTCCGGCGGCGCGATTCATCTTGGCGGCGTGCGGATCGACGTGCTGGCCTCGGCACGCCGCGATGTCGCGCTGATGTTTCAGAGCTATGCGCTGTTCCCGCACCTGAGCGTGCTCGAAAACCTGGCTTTTGGGCTGATGGCGCGCGGCAGCAGCCGCGAGCACGCCAGCGAGCGTGCCAGCGCCGTCGCAGCCACGCTGGAGCTCACCCCCCTGCTGCAGCGCCGGCCGTCCGAGCTCTCGGGCGGCGAGCGCCAGCGGGTGGCGCTGGGCCGTGCCCTGCTGAGGCAGCCCAAGGCACTGCTGCTGGACGAGCCGCTCTCCAGTCTCGACACCCAGCTTCGTGCCAAGGCGAGGTCGGAAATCGTTCGCGCTCATGCCGCCAGCCAGGCTGCGATGCTGCTGGTGACTCACGATCAGGCCGAGGCGATGGCGCTGGCCGACCGCCTGGGCATCCTCAGGGACGGCGTGCTGCAACAGCTGGCCGCACCACGCGAGGTGTATGCACGCCCGGCCAACCGCTTCGTCGCGCAGTTTCTCGGCAGTCCGGCCATGAACCTGCTGGAGGTTCGCCTCGCGCTTGATGGCGGCCTGTGGTGGCGGCAGGCGCGGCTGGCCGACCGCATCAGTGCACCCGCCGCGCTGGTGCCGGGTACCGGGGCGACGCTGGGCCTGCGGCCCGAGCACCTCAGCCTGCCGGGCTCGCGCTGGGCGCTGGGTGGTGAGGCGACAGCCACGCTGGAGGCGCGCATCGCCACCGTGGAGGCTGGCGGCGATCACCAGATCGTCTGGCTGGATGCCGAGGGTGATCGCCTGGCCGTGCGGACCGAGCCGGAGTGGCAGGCCAGGCCCGGCGAGCGTGTGCCGGTGGCGCTGCACCTGGCCTCAGCCTGCTGGTTCGCCAGCGAGGGCGAGGGGCGGCGGCTGTGCTGAAGTCGTTGCGCCCCTGGGGCTGGTCGCTGCCGGGGTTGGGCTGGCTGGCCCTGCTGGTGCTGCTGCCGGCGCTCGCGACCGTGCCGCTGGCCTTGCTGCATTTCGACGGCGTGTCGCCCACCCGCTTTGCCGGTGCCGAAAACCTGAGCCGCCTGTGGAGTGACCCTCTGTTCTGGCAGAGCCTCGGCAATTCGCTGAAGGTGCTCTTGATCTCGGTGCCACTTCGCCTGGCACTGGCACTGGGCCTGGCGCTGCTGCTGCACCGGCCGGCGGCGGGTGTGGGCTTTGCCCGCGCGGCCGTGATGGCACCGGGCGTCACGCCTGACATTGCCTGGGCGATTCTCTGGCTGTTTCTGATGAACCCCCTCTATGGCCCGGTGGCCTGGGGCCTGGGCCTGCTGGGCTACCCGCCAGATTCCTGGCTGATTCGCCCCGGCGTGGCGCGCGGGCTGCTGGCCTTCATGACCCTGTGGCTGATCGGCGAGCTCACGGTGGTGCTGATCGCCGCCCGGCAGGAGCTGGGCAGCGAGGTCTATGAGGCGGCGCGGCTCGAAGGCGCCTCGGCCTGGCACATCTTCATCCGCGTGACGCTGCCGCTGCTCATGCCCGTGCTCGTGTTGCTGGCCTGCCGCGATGCGGCGCTGAGTTTCCAGACGAGCCTGACCCCCGCGATGGTCATCACCAAGGGCGGGCCGCAATACGGCACCCTGCTGCTGCCTTTGTATGCCTACCAGAACGGCTTCGAATATCTGCGCTTCGGCTACGCCTCGGCGATCCTGCTGGCGATGTTCTTCATCACCCTGCTGCTGATCGCCGTGCAGCTGCGCTGGCTCAAACGCTGGACGATGAGCACCCGCTAGCGCGGTGCAGTAGCCGGTGCGCAACGCCCACTGGTCACCTCCACACCGCCGTTGATGGGCTCGGCCTGCCAAACCCATTCAGGCGCCGGGAGTCGCCGCCGATAAAGCCCTGACATCCAGTCAGGAGCTTCAGAGATGCGCGCCAACTCTTACCACTGCGTCGGCCTGTTGGCCTGCGCGTTCATCAGCACCGCCGCCACGGCACGCGACTTGGCAGGGCCTGAGATCGACCTCAGCAGCTTCGCCGAGATCCACATCACGCAGGCGGAGCTGAATCAATCCCAGAACCTCGGCTACATCGCGCAGAACGGCAATACCAACCTGGGTGCTGCCATTCAGTCGGGCAGTGGCAACCAGGCCTATATCGTGCAGGCTGGCAGCAATGCCACGGCGCTGATCACCCAGACCGGGAGCGGCAACTATGCTTACATCCGCCAACGCTGATCGGGCGGCGGCGTGAGCATGAGTCAGCGAACAGCCGGGAGGCAGGCACGTAAAATGCGCGCCAATCGCCTTTGCCGAGCCTTTCCCCCATGTCTGTGTTTTCCCACCCCGAGTACGACCAGCACGAGCAGGTCGCCTTTCACCACGATGCGGCGACGGGCCTGAAAGCCATCATCGCCGTCCACAACACCCACCTGGGCTGCGGCCTGGGGGGCTGCCGCATGTGGCCCTACGCGAGCGACGCCGAGGCACTGAACGATGTGCTGCGGCTGAGCCGTGGCATGACCTACAAGGCCGCGCTGGCAGGTCTGCCGCAGGGTGGCGGCAAGAGCGTGATCCTGGGTGATCCGCGCAAGGACAAATCGCCCGAGCTGATGCGCGCCATGGGCCGTTTCGTCGACCAGTTTGGCGGCAAGTATGTGGTGGCAGAAGACTCTGGCACTTCGGTGCAGGACATCCGCGCCATGGCCGAGGTGACGACGCACATCGGTGGTCTGGCCGATGGCGAGGCGCTCTCGCAGGGCCGCACGGGTGATCCTTCGCCCGCCACCGCCTACGGCACTTTCGTCGGCCTGAAGGCTGCGGTGCAGCACCGCCTGGGACGCGATGATCTCAAGGGTCTGCGCGTGGCCATCCAGGGCGTCGGCAATGTGGGCTACCGGCTCGCGCAACATCTGTTCGAGGCGGGTGCCGAGCTGTGGGTGACTGATATCCACTTCCCGAGCGTGGATCGCGCCGTGCAGGATTTTCGCGCCAAGGCCGTCAGCATGGAGCAGATCTTTGCGCTGGAGGTGGACGTGTTCGCGCCCTGTGCGCTGGGGGCCATCCTCAACGACATCACGTTGCCGATGCTGAAGGCCCCCGTGATCGCCGGTGCCGCCAACAACCAGCTGGCTGCCCCCCGTCACGGCAAGGCCTTGCTGGAGCGCGGCATCCTCTATGCGCCGGACTACGCCATCAATGCCGGCGGCATCATCGAGATCTTTCACGAAACACACGGCTACGACGAGGCCAAGACCAAGGCGCACCTCGACCGCATCGGCAGTGTGCTGACGCAGATCTTCGACCGCGCCCAGGCCGAGCAGAAGCCCACGCATGAAGTGGCCGACCGCATGGCGGAAGAGATCTTTCGCCGATGAGCACCGCACTCGTCACCGAGATTGCAGCGCAGCTACTGGCGCGCCGCGAGTGGCTGGCCGTGGCGGAGTCCTGCACGGGCGGCCTGATTGCCGCGGCCTGTACCGAGATTGCCGGCTCGTCCGGCTGGTTCGAGCGCGGGGTGGTGACGTATGCCAACCGCGCCAAGCACGAGGTGCTGGGCGTGCCCGAATCCTTGCTGGCCGCGCATGGCGCAGTGAGCGAGCCGACGGTGCGTGCGATGGCCGAAGGGCTGATGGCGCGGGCGCCGGTGCAGCACACCATTGCGGTGTCCGGCATTGCCGGCCCTGGCGGCGGCACGGCGGAAAAGCCGGTTGGCACGGTGTGGATCGCCTGGGCGGATCGCCAGGGCCTGCGCACCCGCAGCTTTCACTTTGCCGGCGACCGGAGCCAGGTCCGTCAGCAGGCGCTGGTGGCAGCGCTGGAAGGACTCGTGGAGCAGCTCAGGGGCGGATGATTGGCGGGCTGGTGGCCCGCGGCATCGAGACTCAGCGGGTCTTGGCGGAGATGGCGCGGCCGATGGCGCGCAGCATGGGCCACAGCAGCACCGGCACCAGGAACAGGGTGACCGCCACGACCTTGGTGCCATCGCCCATCACCGCCCAGGACTGGCAAGGCAGCTCGAATTCGAGCTTGGGCAGCTGGCTGCGCACACCGGCGGCGCAAAAATCGTTGGTTTGCGACATCTGTTCGCCTGTCACCAGCACGCAATCGAGGCAGAGCTGGCGGCTGCTGGCTTCCTGCTTGGGGTAGACCGCGCGCGCCTTGCCGGAAGAATCCACGTGGTAAAAAACCCCCTCGGGATCGCGCATCACCATGCCCGCACCCGGAATCACCGACAGATCGTTGACGCGGAACTTCATGTTCTCCGACATGCGGTCGGCGATCAGCACCGAAGCCACGCCCCACAGCAGCACGAGCGTCCAGTAGATTCGGCGTGCAAGCAGCTTCTGGCGTTGCGGGGCAATGGTCTGCATGGCGGGTCGCTGTTCGAGTGGTTGGGCTGATTGTATCGGCAGGGTGTGACTTTAAGTTTTGCGCCGCCATGCCACTGGCATACTCACCAAGGCGCGCGGGATTCACCGGACTGCAGAACGGTGTGCGGCGCGTTTCAACCCTAGCAAGATCGCTGAAAGCGACTCAAGGAGATATTTATGCCCAGTTCCCTCACGGCGCCGGCCGCGCTGCGTGCCGAGATGGAGTCGCTTGCCACCGGCCTGGCACCCGCACCGCCTGCCGCGTTTGTGCATCAGTATCTGGCAGCCGTATCGGATGAGGTGCTGGCGGCCCGCACGCCACAGGCCGTCGCCGCACTGGTGGCGGCCCACTGGCAGCTGGCAGCGCGACGGGAGGGCGAAGGGGTGATCGTCACGGTCACGCCGCCGGCATCGGCACAGGGCCTGGCCACAGTGCAGACGGTGGTGCCCGACATGCCCTTCCTGGTCGATAGCCTGAGCCAGCGCGTGCGCGAGACGGGGGCTGCCATTGACTGGTCTGTGCATCCCATCCTCAACCTGCGGCGTGATGCGCAGGGCGTTGCCGTTGCAACACTGGCCGATGGTGAGGCGGGTGGCGTCGCGGAATCGCTGATCCACATCGAATTCGAGCCGCTGGCCGACTCGGCAGCCTACGGCAAGCTCGAAGCATCCCTGCGGGACACGCTCAGCGAGGTGCGCATGGCCGTTGCCGACTACGCAGCCATGCGGGCGGGCCTTGCTGCGCTGCAGGCGTCGCTGCATCGCCTACCCCTGGGCGGCAAGCCGGAAGAATTCGCCGAGGCGCAGGCCTTTCTGGGCTGGCTCGACGAGCGGCACTTCACCTTTCTGGGCCTGATCGAGAGCCATGCCCGCGCGACCGAGGGTCGAATCTCGCTGCAGACCGATGTGGACTCCGGCCTGGGCCTGTTGCGGCCCGGCAGCCGCCTCGCCGCCGCGAGCGAGCTGATCGCGCCGCAGGAGGAGCTGGACAAATACGTCCATCACAATGCTGCTGCGGCGCGCCTGCTGGTCATCACCAAGGGCAATGTGCGCTCCACCGTGCATCACGACGAATACCTCGACGTCATTTCGGTCAAGCGCTTCGCAGCCGATGGAGGCCTGACCGGCACGGTACGGCTGATCGGGCTCTTCACCGCCGAGGCCTATCACGCCCGCCCCACCGAAATCCCCATCGTGCGCCGCAAGGTGGCTGAAGTGATGGCGCGGTCTGGCCTGGCTGAATACAGCCACAGTGGCAAGAATCTGCGCGAGATCCTGCAGACCTGGCCGCGCGACGAATTGCTGCAGACCGGCGAGGACGAGCTGTTCAATGCCACCCTCAGCGTACGCGCGCTGCGGGACCGGCATCAGTTGAAGCTGGTCATGCGGCGCGACCGCTATGGCCGCTTCTACTCCTGCCTCGTATTCGTGCCGCGCGAGCGCTATTCGCGCGAGTTGCGCGAGATCGTCGCCCGCGAGCTGCTCGCCGCCTTCCAGGGCACGTCGGTGGATCGCAACGTGGAGTTTCTGCGCGGTGGCTTCACGCGCCTGCATTTCATCGTCCGCACCGTGCCAGGCACCGTGGTCGCGTTTTCGGCTGCCGAGCTGGAGGCGCGCCTCCTGCAGGCCACGCGCGGCTGGCGCGAGCAGTTCCGCGAAGCCCTGGCGGATCCGGCACTCACTGCTGCCTACGGCGAGGCGTTTCCGCTGTCGGCGCAGGAGTCACTCAGCCCGGCCGAGGCAGCGGTCGACGCCCGCATCCTCGCTGCGCTTTCGCCCGGCCGACCGCTGGCACCACGCCTGCTGGTGGATGGCGCCGGGGTGGTGGTGGGCCTCAAGCTGTATTGCCTGCAGCAGCCCCTGCCGTTGTCTGACGCCCTGCCGCTGTTGGAAAACTTTGGCCTCAAGGTGAGCAATCACGACCCGCTGGAAGTGCGGGCGGCCACCGGCGAGATCGCCTTTATCCAGCACTTTGTGCTGCAGGCACTCGCGGTGTCGGGCTTTCATCCCGAGGCGCTGCGCACGCAGTTCGAGCGTGCGTTTCTGGCCGTGCAGCGTGGCGAGGCGGAAAACGACAGCCTCAACCGTCTGGTCATCACCGCCAGCATGACGGCGCGGCAGGTCACGGCGCTGCGCACGATGGCGACCTATCTGGTGCAGACCGCGCTGCCCTTCGGACCGGCCTACCTGCAGGGCGTGTTTGCGGGCCATCCGGCGATTGCCAAGCGCATCGTCGAGCTGTTCGAGGCGCGCTTCGATCCCGCTCTGGATGCCACGCAGCGGCAGGCGCAGGTGGTGGCCATCAACCAGTCGCTGGAAGACGCGCTGGACAAGGTGGCCTCCCTCGATGCCGACCGGATTCTGCGTGCGGCAGTGGCGGTGGTTCGGGCGGGCTTGCGGACCAACTTCTACCAGCTTGACGGGGATGGGCAGCAGAAGCGCTATGTCAGCATCAAGCTGGATCCGGCCAGGATTCCAGACCTGCCGCTGCCACGGCCGGCGTTCGAGATCTGGGTGTATTCACCCGAGGTCGAGGGCGTGCACCTCAGAGGCGGCAAGGTCGCCCGCGGGGGCCTGCGCTGGAGCGATCGCCGCCAGGATTTCCGCACCGAAGTGCTGGGCCTGATGAAGGCGCAGCAGGTGAAGAACACGGTGATCGTGCCGGTGGGCGCCAAGGGCGGCTTCGTCGTCAAGCAAGGCAACCCGGCGGATCGCGAGGCCTGGGCGAGGCGCGGCATCGAGTGCTACCAGACTTTTCTGCGGGGCCTGCTCGATATCACCGACAACCGCGTGGGTGAGGCCATCACCGTGCCGCAAAACGTGGTGCGCTACGACGGCGATGATCCGTACCTCGTCGTCGCCGCCGACAAGGGCACGGCCACGTTCAGCGATATCGCCAATGCCATCTCCGCCGAGTACGGCCACTGGCTGGGTGATGCCTTTGCCTCGGGCGGCAGCGTCGGTTACGACCACAAGAAGATGGGCATCACGGCCAAGGGTGCTTGGGAGAGCGTGAAGCGGCACTTTCGCGAGCTGCCGACGCCCAAGGACATCCAGGCCGAGAACTTCAGCGTCGTCGGTGTGGGCGACATGTCGGGCGATGTTTTCGGCAACGGCATGCTGCTCTCCCGCCACATCCGCCTGCTGGCCGCCTTCGACCATCGCCATATCTTCATCGACCCCGCACCGGATACCGAGGCGAGCTTTATCGAACGCGAGCGGCTGTTTGCACTGCCGCGCTCGTCCTGGGACGACTACGACAAGGCGCTGATCTCGGCCGGCGGCGGCATCTGGCCGCGCTCGGCAAAAAGCATCGAACTCTCCGATGAAGCGCGGTCGGCGCTGGGCATCGAGGCGAAACGGCTTACGCCCAACGAGCTGATGAACGCCATCCTCAAGGCACCGGTGGACCTGCTGTGGAACGGCGGCATCGGCACCTACGTGAAAGCCTCGACCCAGAGCCACCCCGAAGTCGGCGACCGCGCCAACGATGGCGTGCGCGTCAACGGCCGTGAGCTGCGCTGCAAGGTGATCGGCGAGGGTGGCAACCTGGGCTGCACGCAGCTCGGCCGCATCGAGGCCGCACTCAACGGCGTGCGGCTCAACACCGATGCCATCGACAACGCGGGCGGCGTTCACAGCAGCGACCGCGAAGTGAACATCAAGATTCCGCTCAATGCACTGATGCGCTCTGGGGCTCTCAGCCGCGAGGTGCGGGACCCGCTGCTCGCCACCATGACGGACGACATTGCCCGCTTCGTGCTGCGCGATAGCTATGTGCAGTCGATGGCGGTTTCGCTGCTGGAGGCGACCGCCGCGCCACGTTTGGACGAACACGCCGAACTCATCCGCACCCTGGAGCGTGAGGGCCTGCTCAACCGCGCAGTGGAGTTTCTGCCCGATGAGGAGGCCATCAAGGAGCGGCAGCGGCAGGGCAGGGGCTTGACGCGGCCAGAGCTGGCCGTGCTGCTGGCCTACTCAAAGATGAGCCTGTTCGAGGCCACGCTGAAGAGCGACATGCCGGACGACCCCTTCTTCCTGCGGGACCTGCTGGCGAACTTCCCCGAGCCCCTGGTCGAGCGGTATACGCCCGAGCTGCGCAACCACCAGCTCAAGCGCGAGATCATCGCCACCATCCTCAGCAATGCCGTCGCCAACCGCATGGGCGTGAGTTTTGCCCACCGGCTGGCGGAAGATCACGGCCACGACCGCGGCGAAGTGCTCAAGGCCTATGCCACGGCGCACGAGATATTTGGTGGCGACCAATACTGGCGCGAGATCGAGGCGCTGGATGGCGCACTGCCGGCTGCGACGCAGTATCGGCTGATCGGCTTTGCCGCCGGCCTGCTCAAGCACGCCACCGGCTGGCTGGTGATGTCCGGCTTTGCGCGGCAGCCGGTACTGGTGTCAGTGGATCGGTTCGCGGCCGCCATCCGCGAGCTGGAAACCTTGCTGCCCGGCGTGCTGCCGCCGAGCTACCTGGAGGAATGGCACCGCACCGTCACCCAGCTCGGCGCGCAGAATGTGCCCGCAGGGCTCGCCCGCCGTCTTGCCGCCACCCGCGTGCTGGGTGCAGCCATGGACATCACCGAGTTGGCGCTGGAGGCAAAGGTCACGCTGGCTGCTGCTGCCGACGTCTACTTCGCGACAGCCGAGCGCTTCCGCCTGCTTTGGCTCTACGGGGCCATCAACAATTTGCAAGTGCAGGGCAAATGGCATGCGCTGGCGCGGCAAAACCTGCGCGATGACCTGTTCCACCTGCATCGGTTGCTGGCGGCACGCATCCTCAAGCACCCGGGCGATGCGACACAGCGGCTGGAGGCCTGGGTCGCGCAGCATGCCGAGGCCATCCGCTTTGCGGAGCGCCGCATTGCCGACCTGAGCACGGCGGGTGCAGTGGACTTTGAACGGCTGGTGGTCGCCGTACGGGAACTCCGCAAGCTGCGCTCACTCTAAAATCGCGACCTTGAGTTAAGGTTTTATTGACTCAAGATTGACAAAGACCCACCCACGGAGAATCTCCATGCAGCAACCCGTTCGTCTCAACGGTGTCAGTACCTACGGTAGCGCCAGTTCGCTGCTGGCCACTCACAAGGTGCTGCGCAATACCTACATGCTCTTGTCCGCCACCCTGCTGGTCTCGGCCCTGATGGCCGGTCTGTCGATTGCGGTGGGGGCCCCGCGTGGCGTGGGTCTGGTGACCTCCCTTGCTGCCATGGCGCTCATCTGGTTTGCCCTGCCGCGCACCGCGAACAGTGAAAAGGGCTTGTATGTGGTGTTTGGCATCACAGCGCTGCTGGGCTTTGGCCTGGGTCCCATGATCAGCCACTACCTCAAGTTGCCGAATGGGGGGCAGCTGGTGATGACGGCCCTCGGCGGTACGGCACTCATCTTCGGCGGCCTGTCGGCCTATGTGCTGACGACCAAGAAGGATTTCTCCTTTATGGGCGGTTTCCTGATGACGGGCGTGATGGTGCTGTTCTTTGCTTCGCTGGCGCTGGTGGGTGCGAGCTTCTTCGGCCTCAACGTCAGCATGGCTTTCATCGCCATGTCGGCGGTGTCGATGCTGCTCTTCTCCGGGCTGATTCTGTTTGACACCAGCCGCATCATCCACGGCGGCGAGACCAACTACATCATGGCGACCATCGCCCTGTATCTGGACATCCTCAACATTTTCACCAGCTTGCTCCACTTGCTCGGCTTTGCCAGCAACGACGATTGATCGATTGGCAAGGCAGCAAGAAGGCCCTGCGATGCAGGGCTTTTTTGTGGCCGTCGTTCGGTAGGTGACAATACGCACCCTGCATCAACCCGCTCCCGGGTAAAGAACCTGGGCCGACAAGCCGCCATGATCCGTCTCACCGAACTCTCGCTACCCATCGACCACCCGGATGAGGCCCTGCGCCCCGCCATTCTCAAGCGGCTGGGCCTGGTGGACGAGGCGCTGCTCGAAGTCACCGTGTTCAAGCGCAGCTACGACGCGCGCAAGAAGTCGGTCGAACTCTGCTTTGTCTACACGCTGGACCTCACGGTGGCTGACGAGGACAGCGTGTTGAAGCGATTCGCCGACGACCGCAACGTCAATGTCGCGCCCGATACGGCTTATCACTTCGTCAGCACCGCGCCACCGGCGATGGCGCATCGCCCCCTCATCGTGGGCTTTGGCCCCTGCGGCATCTTTGCGGCCCTGGTGCTGGCGCAGATGGGGTTCAGGCCCATCGTGCTCGAACGCGGCAAGGCCGTGCGCGAACGCACCAAGGACACCTGGGCGCTGTGGCGCCAGAACATCCTCACGCCCGAAAGCAATGTGCAGTTCGGCGAGGGAGGGGCCGGCACCTTCAGCGACGGCAAGCTCTACAGCCAGATCAAGGACCCGCGCTACCTCGGCCGCAAGGTGCTGCACGAGTTTGTGAAGGCCGGTGCGCCAGAGGAGATTCTCTACGTCAGCAAGCCGCACGTCGGCACGTTTCGGCTGGCCAGCATGGTGGAAAAGATGCGCGCCGAGATCATCGCGCTCGGTGGCGAGATCCGCTTTCAGCAGCGCGTGACGGATGTGCTGATTGAAGGCGGCCAGATGCGTGGCGTGACGCTGGCCAGCGGCGAAGAGATCCGCAGCGACCATGTGGTGATCGCCCTTGGTCATTCCGCCCGCGATACCTTTCGCATGCTGCATGGGCGCGGCGTGTTCATGGAGGCCAAGCCGTTCTCGATGGGGTTTCGCATCGAGCATCCGCAGTCGCTGATCGACCGTGCCCGGCTGGGCAAGTTTGCAGGCCACCCCAAGCTGGGGGCGGCCGACTACAAGCTGGTGCATCACGCCAGGAATGGCCGGAGCGTTTACAGCTTTTGCATGTGCCCCGGCGGCACCGTGGTGGCCGCGACCAGCGAACCGAACCGTGTGGTCACCAACGGCATGAGCCAGTATTCGCGCAACGAACGCAACGCCAATGCCGGCATCGTGGTGGGCATCACGCCCGAGGACTATCCCGGCGGCCCCTTGGCGGGGCTGGCCTTGCAGGAGCACTGGGAATCGCGCGCCTTCGTGCTGGGCGGCGGCACCTACGAAGCCCCGGCCCAGCTGGTGGGCGACTTCGTGGCGGGGCGTGCCTCCACGGCGCTGGGGAGTGTGGTGCCCTCGTACAAGCCGGGCGTGAAGCTGGGCAGCCTCGATACCGCCCTGCCGGACTACGCCATCGAGGCGATCCGCGAGGCGCTACCGTGCTTCGAGAAGCAGATCCGCGGATTTGCCTCGCACGATGCAGTGCTGACGGGCGTAGAAACCCGCACCTCGGCGCCCTTACGCATCACTCGCGGGGAAGATCTGCAAAGCCTGAATACGCGG
>Ga0255091_1000048_pt1 | contig 57638 bp, 50 predicted proteins | sample Colum_Yuk_RepB_8_2_FD_188439 | JGI IMG/M metagenome (GOLD analysis project Ga0255091, IMG submission 188439) | Freshwater microbial communities from Columbia River, Oregon, United States - Colum_Yuk_RepB_8d | ecosystem: Environmental > Aquatic > Freshwater > River | place: USA: Oregon... | reverse complement strand
ACGCATAGCACTCCAGGTTTCTCCCCGTCGATCTCTCGATAGGGAGTCTGGCGCCTGCTCAGTTTTACGTGATCAGGACGCCTTAAACCTGCTCAGCTTTGCGTGAGAATTCACAGTTGAGGGGGCAATTCAGACGCTGAAGAACTCCAACGGCCTCACCGGCATGGCGGCCATGATGATTGCCATGCACACCGGTGATCGCCAGAACACCATCGGCGTGAAGCTACTTCAGCTTCAGCATAAAGATTGTCTTCCGCCGCTGACGGGGGGCACCTAATCCGCCGAGCGATGAGATGGGAAGCGGCAGCCCTTGCTATGGCTTGGCTGCGCGGCAATCTGAGTAAGGCCAGCAGAAGAGGTCAGGGGCTTAATCGAAGGGGCTGAGCTGAGCGAAATTCCAAGGATCGGTCTGCTGCGTCTGTTGCCAGCTAAATTCGCCACCATTGACCACGCCACTTAGTTCGTCTTGCAGTTCAATTCCTTCGCGGCTGCGGAGAAATGCTATGAACTGAGTGAAGCACTCTGTCACCGCGCGACGCAACGCCGGATCTTGGTAAGCATCTTCATCCATGATGAAAAAAACGGCCATGCCGTATGGCTGGTTAGGCGCGAGCTCCCTATCGTTAGGGGTGACCGCGACTCGAATTTCTGCGAGGTCTGCTCGGATCCCCTGAAGCACCTTCACCAGCGTTTGCTTGTCGCCTAGCCGAGGGACGAAGTTTTCCGGCCAAGCCGGCCTTGATATGCGTAAAGCTAGCCAGCCCTGCAGGCGTTGAGTTGCTCTGGTGCTTAAGGTTTTCTCTGGATCCGGACGATGCTTCGTCAGCAGTTGGCGTGGAACTAGATAGCGCTCGTGGTTGGCGTGTGCACTGAGCACCAGCCCCTCGCGTTTTTGCTTGTCGGGGTAAAAGTCGAGAATTCGAGTTGACCGAAGTTCGGCGAACTGGGAGCGTGGTTTGTCGCCCTTGAGTGGCTTGGCAAGCAGGATCTCGGCATATCGCTCCGTTTCCTCGCTTGCGGCAACAAGGTCACAGGTCTGGGTGATCACAATGGCCCAGGTTTGCTCAGATATCTCCACCGGTTCTTCTAGCCCATGCCGCAAGTGGGGGCGCAGCTCTTGAACCGCTGCAGGTGTTAGCACGCTCCCCGCCTGCCATCCATTCCCGGCAAGCAATGCGCCAATGGATGGTTCGTGGACAGCGGTCATGCATCATCCGACTGCGCCCAAGCAGAGATACGACGGGTAAAGCCGGCGTCCCGCATTTTTTGGCTCGCGGATCGAGGAGCTTGCGCAAGCTCGCTGGCCGCTTGCTGCATGTATCCGCGGATATCGTCCATGAGCAAAGTGTCAGCCTTGAGCAAGCCCAGCAGCGTGGCTGCCTGGTGGCTTTGCTTCAGCCAAGCATTCAGTGGCTTGGGGGACTGTTGGTCCCAGTATTGAGCTAATTCGAGGATCTGGTTCAGGCGTAGGCGCGAGCTCGACTGCATGTTTACGTCGTTGTTTGCGTCTAGCCACTTGTATAGCTGCGGGCGTGAAATATTGAGCGTCTCCGCCAAGCCTTGTAACGGCAGACCGAGACTGCTCTGCAGCTGGACTAACTGCTGCACGCGCAACTGAGTTGCGGCAGGCTGAGCAGCTGCCTTGGGTGGCGGAACTGGCTTGTGAGCGCCCTGTACACCGCTGGTGGCATTGCTCCAAAGCTGTTGCTGGAAAAGCTGCTGAGCATCTTGCTGTGAAGGAAGCGCGTGAGGGGCAGAAGGAACAGGCTGAATCGTGCTTGCGTTCGCCGCCGGCAGAGATACCAGGACCAGGGTGGCCACGGCACCGACATGCGCTAAGAAGCAGGCGCGGTTATCCACGGCTGGTTGCTTTTGGGGAGAGATAGTGGGCATCAGAACCACTCCTTCTCGGCGAGAGGGGAAATAGCTGCGCGGAACGTGCTCGAGACGTATTCGTGTAGCTGCTGAAATGCGGTCAATAGGGAAGCTGACTCCAAAACCTTGCCGATGTTTTGGACGCAGTCCGTGTCCGCGAAGCCAAAGGGCTTGCCGGGCAGCAGGTAGTGTTGTTCGGCCCGAGTCATTACCTCTGGCTTTGCAAGCGGCATCGCGTTGAAATTTGGCGGCAGAAGGTTACCCGCGGGCGCGGGCGCCATGACCCGCAAATTGATCGCGCATCCCTCCGCCATTTGGTAGGTGCCGCCCCAAGCTCCGTTTTCAGGCCGACGACCCTCTTCTAGTGTGAGCCCCCGTAGTTCCTGCTTCAGATAGTCTTCTGGTCGATGGCCGTCACTGGGCAGCAGATAGTCCACGTAACGCAATCCGATGCGCTCGACATAGGCACCGAGCCCCGAGTTCTCCACTGCTCTGAGCAATAGTCCTAGGGCCTGGGCGAAGTCTTCGTAGTGCTTATAGCGGGTGGTGTGCAGGGCCAAGGCTCTGGGCGACAAATATGCGCCCAAATAGTTATCTCCCGAATACAGTTGCCACACCTTGTCGAACTGGGGTTGTGGCATGGACTCAGTGCCCATTATCTCGAGGCGTAACGCTTGCGCTTCGGCAGTGCGTGGAAATGGTGCGCGTAACTCTTGCTGAATCGCGGGTAGGTGGTTCTGCAGGCTGTAGTGCGGTGAAATCACAACCTCAGCAACTACGTACGCGATGGGTGGGTTGCGCCAAGACGCATCGCGTTTGTCACTCATCGGTCTCTCCGGGGCGGGCATAGAACAGCAAACAACCCTCTGTCGGGGCAATGACAGCAAAGTTAACACAAAAGTTAACAAAATAATCGTCGCCGAGAACTACTACAGCTTGCTTCCCGTTGGCTCGCTGGCTAGTGGCGCTCGTCAAAAAATATCCTTTTAGTACAATTACTTGTCTGGTTTTTAGGCATTGGTGCGAGTGCCGCTTCCGCATCCAAAGGGTCTTGCGGCCGGCGATGGCAGCGGCTTCGATGGGGTTCACGCCTCTCTCAGGCGGCCTGCTAGTTGCCTTGTGGCGAGGGTCGCGAAAATGAACAGTCGGACCCGCTCGTGCGCGCTAGCTCGCTCTTATGCCAGCGAGCCCGGCGCTGGAAGTGGAAGGAGCTGAGAGTCATGAGTCCGTCCCGCGGAGGCATACGTCTGCTCGGAGTTGAAAACTGGCCTAGCTGCGCTCACTGGATTTGCAGCAATTGGGGCCGAACCGGCTCGGTTCCGAGCCGTCTTGAGTCAGACGGACTTTCTGCAATTTGCCAAATATTTTGTGCGGCCCAAGTTCAAAGACTTAACCGCTTGGCGCAAACGGACTTAATTTGTCCCGATCAGGCTGATGCGAATCAATAAAGTCTGTCGGAGCGGTAAAAAGTCCGTCGGGCTTTATTTCGACCAGTGCGTCTAGGGAATAAAGTCAGTCAAGAAATTGACTCTTGGATAACGTCCTTACTATCCGGCCGCCGCTGCAGGCGAAGATTTTTCGCGTTAACAGGATCGATAGCCAAGCCTGTCGATCAACAAGTGTGGCTGAGCAATTTTTAGTGCTTAACGCTCAAGTTCACCGGAAAAACAGCCGTAGTGCAGCAAAGCGAAACGAAGGCTGTTTGAGGTGAGTGGGTGCCAGAAGCGGTCAGTGGCGTGTCGGAATGACTCATCCGGTGCAGGCTGCTAGATGCAGAACGCTCCTACTTTCTCCAGTAGTTATTGGCGGCGGCGATGGTGGCGAATTCAACGGCGACGGTCTGGCCGGCCTGCAACAGAGCCATGGCGTCATTGGCGTAAACATCGCGCAATCTCGAGCGCACCGCCTCATCGGGTTGCGTGGCCTTGATGACGAGTCGCGCCATTTTCATGGCGAGCTCGCGGCCTTCTTCAGGTGTCGTCGTGATGAGGGAGTTATCGGGAATCAACATGGGATTGCTCGGTGTGAAGGGAAGTTCTTGCTTCAAATGCTCGCAGCAGGCTTGGCCTGGCGAGCCAGGGACAGCAGCAGGCACGCCCCAGTGCCAGTGGACTTGTTCTGATCCACTGAAACTGGGACGCAGCCCTGCCAGCGCCGCCGGTTACTGACCGACCTTGCGAGTGGCCGGCAGACCTTTCACCACCTCGTCGTGCGCCTTCAGATCGCCACAGACCGGCTGGCTCCAAGGACCGCTGAAGGCAATCTGATCGACGTTGTTGGGGCCGAGGCCAGCCGGCACGTAGTCGAGCTTGAGCGTGTTGCGCGTGCGCCAGCTGATGAAGTGGTCGGCGCAGGAGCTGTCACCGGAGCTGCCCAGCGCGCCGATCAGCTCGCCCTTGGCGTTGTAGAGCGGCAGGCCACCGCCAAACACATTGAAGCCGCCCACGCGCTCACCCACCATCGGGTCGTTGCCCTGACCCCAGTAAGCGGTAGGGCCGGCGTAGGCGCGTTCCGGCACGATGGGGTTGGACTCCTGGATGCCGAAGGCGAAGCCTCCCGGCTGGGCAATGCTGTAGAGATTGGCCGTGGCCATGGCGAGCTTGGGCAGGCTGAAATTGTTGCTGGTGTAGGCCTTCTGCGCGGCGATCACGCGGCTGCCGGGCCACTGGTCTCCCCAGTTGTCGCCGGTGAAGGCGACGGCGCAAACCACACCAGCACGGTTGACCACCGCACCCCACATGTTGAGGCCGAAGGCGGCGTTTTTTTCTTTCTGCGCGGCCTGCAGTGCGGCCTTGAACTCGGCCTGCGTCGGCAGGCCGGCGCAGGACTTGTCGGCGGCCAATAGGGCTGCGGTGGACTTGCCCACGGGGGCGGCGTGGGCCGATGCGGCAGCAGCCATGGCGAGTGCGGCAAGGGTGAGCGTGTGTTTCATGGTCTTCTCTGGGAATGGTTGGAGGGAGTTGGCGCGGTGTAGTGTGCGAGCGACAGGGCGGCGCACCGTGTGGCGGCCAAGACAACAAACCGGCAAAATCCGCCAACTATCCAAACTCCGCCCGCTCGCCATGCACATCGTGTTGCTCGCCCTCGACGGCAACCTGCCGTCCGGCCTGGTTGGCCTTGCGGATGTGTTCTGGCTAGCCGGGCAAGCCAGTCAGAGCCAGCCCAAGGCCCGCCAATGGCCGCTGTGCGAAGTGATCCTCGCTAGCGCCAACGGCAAGCCCGTGACCGATGGGCGCGGCCGCAAGCTGCCGGTGGATGCCGCAATGGAGGACATCCCCAAGGCCAGCGCCGTGCTCATCCCCGGCCTCATGCCCGCCAGCGACGGCCTGCCGCCGCAGACCGCGCAGACCGCCAAGGCTGCGGCCTGGCTGCGCCACCAGCATGCGCATGGCGCGCTCATCGGCGGCAGCTGTGCTGGCGTATTCGTGATGGGCGAGGCAGGCCTACTGAATGGCCGCCGCTGCACCACCACCTGGTGGCTGCACGACGAGCTCAAGCGCCGGTTCCCCAAGGCCGATGCCGCCTGGGGCAGTGCCTTGATCGAAGACGGCCGCGTGGTCACCGCCGGCGGGCCGCTGTCTTGGATCGATCTGGCACTGCACACCATTCGTACGCTGGTCGGCCCAGAGGCCGCGCGCATGGCAGCCGACTTCGCCGTGGTGGATACCGCGCCGCTGGCGCAGAGCATCTACGTGCCGCCCAGCCATATGCAGGCGCACGATCCTTTCCTGCTGGCGGCGGAGAAGGCCGTGCGCAATCATCGGGGCGGCGCGGCCCTCACGCCGCACACGCTGGCCGCGCAGCTCGCCACCAGCGAGCGCACGCTGCACCGGCGCCTGAAGAGCTTGGGACAGGGAGCGCCCAAGGGCTTCATCTCCCGCGTGCAACTGGAAACCGCCCGCACCGTTCTGGAAACCGGCAGCGCGGCGATCAAGGCCGTGGCACAGGATTGTGGCTGGCGCGATGAAGGTAGTTTTCGCCGCGCCTTCGTGCGGCACACCGGCATGACGCCTACGGCCTATCGCACTTGGGCACGGCAGCGGCGCGGGGGAAGTGATCGTTAGCGATGCCGTGCTGAACCTCCGCCTCGGGCTGATCTGAGTTCGTCATTGCTGGCGAGTAACTCGAGACCCAAAAAACATATTTGGTTCGAGACAGCAGCTCGAACTAGGGATATCCAATTCGACATCTTTGAGGAAGACGCGTAGGGTCCGCGCGGCTGTACATCGAGTATTAGAGTCCTGCGCGATTCAACCGTCACCACGCGGCTGTCTTCACTTCACGTTCTTTCTTGTGTGCACATCACCGCGGATAATCTTGTCCGCATTTACCAAGGTAGAAAGCAACATGAGCGATATCACGACAGGCACCGTTAAGTGGTTCAACGACACCAAGGGCTTCGGCTTCATCACCCCGTCTGCTGGCGGCGAAGATCTGTTTGCACACTTCAAGGAAATCCAGGGCGACGGTTTCAAGTCGCTCGCAGAAGGCCAGAAGGTTGAGTATGTGGCTGCCCGTGGTCCGAAGGGCATGCAGGCCACCCGTATCCGTCCCGTCTAAGACGCGGCGCAGGCGATGGATGAGAAGACCGCGCCATGGGCGCGGTTTTTTTTGGCCAACCGGAATAATGAGTAAGGCGAAGCGATCCGTGGGCTATCCCCTACTGCGAGATTGCAGTCGTTCAAGCTCAGATTTATTTGCAGGTGACCTCGCAAGCCCACCACCTTAGGCTCGCTTCGACTCAATCCCCACCAGGACTTCGCATGAACCACCCGATGTATACCCACTCTGTTCCCGTCTTCAAACAAATGCTGACGGCTCTGCAGGCGATTCTCGTCCAGACGGCGGAGCATGCTGCCGCGAAAGCCATAGAGCCAGATGCACTGCTCCAAGCGCGGCTGTTTCCAGATATGTTTCCCCTGATTAAGCAGGTGCAGATTGCGGCTGATTTCTCGCGCGGGATTGCGGCGCGGCTTGCAGGTATTGAGGTGCCAGCCCTTGAGAGCAATCAGAAGACCTTTGGTGATCTTGACGCGCTGCTGACACAAACCATGACCTTTCTGGACGGCGTCACCCCAGGTCAGTTTGAGGGTAAAGAAGGGATCGAGATCGTGCTTCGGCCCGGCACGCCGAAAGAAAAGAAGTTGAGCGGCCAGGCGTATCTCGCCAGCTACGGGCTACCGCAGTTCTTTTTTCACGTCAGCACGGCCTACGCCATCCTGCGCCACAACGGCATGGCCATCGGCAAACGCGACTACATGGGTACGTATTGAAGCAAGCGTTATCAGCGGGCGACTGCTTACGCTCCCATCGCGAGTTCGTTGAGCTCGCTCAAGGGCAGTGTGTTGGGCGCCCGCTGTCGTGAATCGAGCACCTCCGTCACATGGCTGGCGTCCCGCGCGATGCCCGAGAATCTTCCGGACCCCCAGGTGTAGAGCCAGGGCAAGCCCAGAAAGTAGAGGCCGGGAACGGTGGTCACTCCGCGGTCGTGCGCAGGGTAGCCACGGCCATCGAACACCGGCACCTCGACCCATGAAAAGTCGGCGCGATAGCCGATGCACCAGATGATGCTGCCGATGCCCGCTGCGGCGAGATCCAGCGGGGCCGCGTTCTCCGCCGGTTGCCAGCAGGGCACATAGGGTGGCTCCACGGGTGCTGAGATTTGATGGCTGCTGATGTAGCTATCAATGGTGCTCTTGATGCTTTGCGCGACGGCGTCGGCATGGTCGAGGTTCTGCTTCAGGTCATTGTCGAAGCGCAGCACGCCATCGGCGATGGCTTGCAGGCGGCCATGGAGCCGCATGCCCTCGGCAGCAAATTTGCGCAGGTCGATTTCACGGCCGCCGTCACGCCCGGTCAGATAGTGATTGGCCTTGGCGCGCACCTTTTCGCGGTTGGGATGTTCGTGCACGGGGATGTCGTAATAGCCCATGGCATGCAGCCATTCGACGGCATCCTTGCCACGATACTGGCGCGGTGCGCGCGGTGCGCCGCCGACACAGAGATGCACCTGGCGGCCCGCGAGGTGCAGGTCTTCGGCAATCTGGCAGCCGCTTTGGCCGGTACCGACCACCAGCACCGCGCCCGGTGGCAGGGCGGCGGCATTGCGATAGTCCGGCGCATGCAGTTGCTTGATGTGCGCAGGCAAGCGTTCGGCCATGCGCGGCACGGTGGGGATGTGATAGCCGCCGACGGCGACGATGACCTGGTCGGCTGTGTAGCTGCCGATGTTGGTCACCACGGTGTAGAGGCCCGCTGCATCGCGGCTGAGCTTGGTGACGCTCACGCCTTCGAGCAGTGGCGGGTTGAAGCTGGCGGCGAAGCCTTCCACATAGGCGACGATTTCGTCCTTCAGCATGAAGCCTTTGGGATCAGGCCCGGCATAGGGCCAGTTCGGCAGGGTGCATTGCCAGTTGGGCGTGACGAGGCAGAAGGAATCCCAGCGGCGGTTCTTCCACTCATGGGCGATGCCGTGCTTCTCGAACACCAGGTGGTCGATGCCTTTCGCCTTGAGAAAATAGCTGGCGCTCAGGCCCGCCTGGCCGCCGCCGATCACCAGGGCGGCGTAGTGGGTTTGCACGGGCTTGATGGCAGCGTTCATGGGGCTCAATCCTCAAAGCGTTCGATGGTGACGCGGGCATCCTGGGTGTCTGCAAATCGCCGGGCGGCGTCTTCGATCTGCTGCAACTGCCCCATCGCGCTGCTGCAGGCAAAGCCGTAACGTTGGCGCACGCGCTCGCTGGCGTGGTGCAGGGCGCGACGACTGCGGTCGAGAAACTCGTCGAGCGGATAGCTCTCGCCGGCGGTGAAGAAGTCCTTGATCGTCGAAGAAGGCGAATAGCAGCGCTGGGCGCTGGCATCGGGCCAGCGGACATGAAAGGTCACTTCAGGCATGGGCGGCTTGTTGCGGGGCGATGAGGCGTGCTTGAGGGGCAGCAGGGCCGCAGCCGATGAGTGCACTGTGGTGAAAATCCCAGGCGGTGACTTCTTCGGTGCCATCGCGCAGGCGCAACTGCCGATGTGGCTCGATCAGGCCAATCGCGGCGCAGGCGAGATCACGCGCCTTGAAGCGGCTCATCACACAGGCCACATGCGCGGGCTTCACGGCCAGCAGGAATCCGTAGCTGGGAAAGGTCTGCAGAAGCCATCTTTCAGGCACGGCCTCGCTCGGCATAGGCACCGCGCGCAGGTTCACGGTGGCGCCCACGCCAGAGCATTCGAGCAGCATCAGCAGCGTGCCGAGCAGGCCGGCCTGCGAGATGTCCTTGCCGGCTTTGCACAGGCCGTCTTCGGCGAGCGAGGGCAACAGTTCGAGATCGCCACGCAGGCGCCGACCATCCACACCCGAGGCGGCGTCCCAGTTGGAGAAGTGTTGGCGATAGGCGCCGCGCAGATCGGTGACAGCCAGCAACACATCGCCGGCCTGTGCATCGAAGCTGGTCAGCAGTTTCGAGGCACGGCCCAGGATCGCCACCGAGAACTGCTCGCGGTCACAGCGGGCGTTGCTGTGGCCACCGACCACGGGCACGCCATAGGTGCGCGCGGCGGTGGCGAGGCCATCGAGCACGGGCGCGGCGCGCGCCTCACCGGCGCTCCACAGGGCATCGACCACGGCAATGGGACGGCCGCCCATCGCGTAGATGTCGCTGACGTTCACCATCACGCCGCACCAGCCCGCAAACCAGGGCTCGGCCGCGACGAACTCATTCAGAAAACCTTCGATGGCGAGCAGCAGATAACCATCACCGTCCGGGATGGCCGCGCAGTCATCGCCGACGGCAATCGCCGCCCCGGGATCGGCCACGCCCAGGGCGGCAACCACCGCAGCAATATCCTTCTTGTGGGCAACGCCGTGGCTGCTGCGCAGACCCTCTGCGATGGCGTGCAGATTCATGCGGCCTGCCGCAAGGTGGAGACAAAACCGACCTCGCCGATGAAGCAGGGCGGGTAGTGATAAAGACTCGCCTGCATGGTGTGATGCAGGCGACCACACAAGCTGATCTCGCCCAGAGATTGCCAATGCAGGCGCTGGAACAGCGCGACGTTCTGCGCCTGCACCTGGGCCAGAAAACGGTGCGCGCCACGGCCGTGGGCGGTGCTCACCGCCATGCGGATCAGCTCGCTGCCCAGCATCGCACTACGGCGATAGTCACGCTGCACCGCCAGCCTGGAGCCATGCCAGATGCCGGGTTGGGTTTCGTGGATACGCACCGTGCCCACCACCTGCTCCGGCAGGCCGAACAGGCAGGAGATGGCGACGATGGTGGTGGCGATGCGGTCGATGGCATCGGCATCGCTGCCTTCAAACAGACCCTGCTCGGTGCAGAACACCTGGCGGCGCAGGCGTGCGGCTTCGCGTCGCTCCCAGCGCTCGGTGACGTGCTTGATGATGTATTCCGTCGGTACGAACGGGGCGTGGCTGCCGACGTTCGCCGCCGGCGGCATCTCGATCACCGTGTGCTCAGGCGAGCGCATGGGCCTGCACCAGCGGTGCGTCGATCTCGAACGAGGCCAGTGATGAACACGCGCCACACTTGCCGCAGCCCGCCTTGATGTCAGCCGATTTGAGCCCACCCTCGACCAGCATCTTGCCGAGCGGTGCGAGCAGGCCGCGCATGGCAGCCGCACTGGGTGAGGGATAGTGCGCGAGGGGCGTGCCACCCACCGGCACAAAGGGCACCACGAAGGGGTAGACGCCGAGCTGAATGAGGTCGGCACTCATCTCAAGAATGGCTTCGTCGCTATCGCCCAGGCCCGCCAGAATGTAGGTGCTGACCTGGCCGCGGCCGAACACGGCGACGGCATCGGCGAAGGCGGTCATGTATTCGCGCAAGCTCACGGTGGCCTTGCCGGGCATGATGCGATGACGCACTTCCGGCGTGACGGCTTCAAGGTGCATGCCGAGCGAATCGACACCGGCATCTTTCAAACGCTGATACCAGCGGGCGTCATCGGGCGGTTCGCACTGCGCCTGAATAGGAAGCCCCCGGCGCTCAGCGCCGGGCAGCCCGCGCCGCGCGCCGGGGGCGCCGAAATGATCGACCGTCGCGGCTTTCACGCCGAAGGCACTCTCGCAAAGAATCTCGGCGCCACGGTCGGTGAAGTTGGGCGTGCCGGTGGTCATCACCATGTGCTTCACGCCATCGAGCAGCACGGCAGCGCGGGCGACTTCGCCGAGCTGCTCCGGCGTCTTGCGGTTGATGGTGCGGCCTTCTTTCAGGCTCTCGCCGATGGCGCAGAACTGGCAGCTGGTGCTGCGACGGCCGTAACGAATGCAGGTTTGCAGCACGGTGGTGGCGAGCACATCTTTGCCGTGCAGCTGCGCGATCTTGCCGTACGCGATGCCATCGAAAGTTTGTAGCGCGTAGAAGCGCGGTTGCAGGGGGAACTCGATGCGGGCGATGGCGAGGCCATCGCGTTCGAGCACGCTCACGCCCTGGGCATCCGGTGCGCGCGCGAAGAAGGGCGAGGCTTTGGCGGTGTCGCTATGCACCGGCACCATCACCGTGCGGCCATCTACCGTCACCGCCTTGTGGTCGGTGGGGCCGGCGCCGCCCTTGCGTGCGGCGGCACCCGCTGTGGGGTCTTCAAGGCGCACGCCATTGGCCTGTAGTTCGCTGATCACTTCAGCACTCGCCATCGGCATCGCTCGGCTGCGCAGATGCTGACTGAGGTCTTGCAGCGAGACCGAGGCGATCTGTGTCATGGCGCTTTCTCCAGCATCTGGGCGATGGCGTTGAGGTAGGCACCCTGTGCGCTGTCAGCGGACTGTGGCTGGCGCATGAGAGCGGCGATCTGCTGCATGTCTTCGAGGTCGCGTGGGTCGGCGCGCGTTGCTTCGACGGGCTTGGCGGCGGCCACAACAGGCGCGCTGGTGACTTGCGCAGGCGCTGTAGCGCGCCTGTCGATGTTGAGACTCAGCAACTCCGGCCGCGCGTAGTGCCCGACGCTGTCCATCATCCGCTTGCGCTTGGTGATGAGCGCGAAATCGAGATCGGCAATCACCATGCCTTCGCCCTCGCGCAAAGGCTCGGCCAGGTGCTTGCCTTCGGGCGAGATGATGGCCGTGTAGCAGCCGCCGCTGAAGGCCTTCAACAGTTCAGGCGTGGGCGCTTGCGAGGCTTTCTGCGCGTCGGTCAGCCAGGCGGTGGCGTTGACCACGAAGCAGCCCGATTCCAGCGCGTGATGGCGCATGGTCACTTCCATCTGGTCGGCAAAGATCGGCCCGACCAGCGAGCCGGGAAACTGTGAACAGTGGATCTCCTCGTGCTGCGTCATCAGTGCAAAGCGCGCGAGCGGGTTGTAGTGCTCCCAGCAGGCGAGCGCCCCGATCTTGCCGACAGCAGTCGACACGGTGCGCAGACCACTGCCATCGCCCATGCCCCAGACCATGCGCTCGTGATAAGTCGGTGTGATCTTGCGGCGCTTGAGCGCAATCGAACCATCGACATCAAAGACGACCTGCGCGTTGTAGAGCGTGCCGTGGTCGCGCTCGTTCACGCCGAGTACCACCACCATGTGGTGGGCCTTGGCTGCGGCACCAATCGCATCGCTCATCGCACCCGGAATGGTCGGTGAGTGCTCGTAGAGCTTGAGGTGGGCAGCACCCATCGTCACGGCGGGCGTGACGAAACTGAAGTAGGGGTAATACGGAACTACGGTCTCGGGGAACACCATCAGTTGCACGCCCTGCGCTGCACCATCAGCGATGGCTTGCAGCACCTTGGCGATGGTGCCGTCGGCGCTGTCCAGCACCGGATTGAGCTGGACAGCGGCGGCGCGGACGACTCTGTTCGTCATGGCGCGATTCGGCTCACACAGTCCAGGTGTGGATCATGAAAGCATTGTCATTGCGATTGATCAGAATGAGATCAAGCACATCGAGCGGGCTGATCGGGATGATGCCGGGCAGCAGCGAGTGCTCGCCGTGGCCGTAGAGCATCTGCAACGCGAAGCGGCAGCAATACACCTTGCCGCCCTCACCCATGAAGGCGTTGAGCTGGCCCGAGAAGTTCTGCGCACCGGGAAAGGCCTCATCGCCAATGGTGGGGAAGCCGCGCTGGATGCCGAGCGTCACGCCGGGGCCGTAGAGCAGAATCGCCGTCTCGAAACCTTTGCGCTGCAGGCGCTTGGCTTGCAGGATGTTGACGAGGCCAATCGAGCCTTCAAATGCGACGGTGTGAAACGTGACTAAGGCCTTTTCGCCCGGCTTGGCTTTCACGTCCTCGAACAGCTTGTTTTCGTAGTCGACGAAGAAGTCGCCTTTCTTGGTCGCGGGCATGGTCGGTGTGGGCATCGGTGTCACTCCTTGAGGTGCGGCGGGGGGCGGGGCGAGAACTGCGGTTGCTCCGGTGTTACCGCAACCGCTGTGCCGCGCGCCGCAAGACGCACCCGATCAAGCTGCAATCAATGGGATGAGCAAATGGTTTTGCTGGATTTTTTCCTCCAGGGCTTTCCCATTGATCGCATTTCAATGGCGCGAAAATGCAATCAATGCGACCTGTCGATATATCGCTCGTGCGATTCGCCAATCCCCTGCAGCAGACCATGCACCGTGCTGGAGCACGGCTCGTATGGCGTAGTGATTGCGTGCCTTGTTTCGACGGGCGCGCCTGCAATCGCCTCTCATTGATCGCATTTCATGCAATCAATCGCCACTGCGGGACGAGGTGCATGAGATGCCTGAAAAAGCCCGCCGCTGGAAACTCAATCTGGAAGCCAGCGACAAGCCGGCCTACCTGGCACTGGCCGATGCCATTGCGGAAGACATCCGCAGCGGCCGCCTCACCGCGCAAGATCGGCTGCCACCGTTGCGCACGCTGGCACTCGCACTGGGCCTCAACTACACCACCGCCGCGCGCGGCTATGCCGAGGCGCAGGCGCGGGGCTTGATCGACAGCAAGGCCGGCCAGGGCAGCTTCATTCGCGCGACCGCAGCCGCCCTCAACAACCGCAGCGCGCGCAGCGTGGGCTTGGTCGAGATGACCATGAACCTGCCGCCAGAGCCGCAGGACGCCACCCTGCAAGCGCGGCTTCGACGCGGCATGGCCGAGCTGCTGGCGCAGCAGGATTTGCCCACGCTTCTGCGCTACCAGGAGTTTGGTGGCAGTGCAGCCGAACGCGATGCCGGCGCACGCTGGCTCTCGCCCTTGCTGCCCAAGCTGAGCCGCGACCGCGTGCTGGTGTGCCCCGGCATCCAGAGTGCGCTGGTGGCCCTGTTCAGCACGCTCATCCGCCCTGGCGAAGTGCTGTGTTGCGAGGCCATCACTTACCCCGGCGTGAAGGCGCTGAGCGCGCAGTTCGGCATCAAGCTGCACGGCCTGCCGGTGGATGCCGAGGGCATCGTCCCACACGAGTTCGAGACCGCCTGCCGCGTGCATCGGCCCAAGGCGCTGTACTGCAACCCGACCATTCAGAACCCGAGCACGCAGACCATGTCGCTGCCGCGGCGCGAAACCATTGCCACCATCGCCAATCAGTACGGTATCGCGATCATCGAAGACGACGCCTACGGCCTGCTGCCCACCACGCCCGTGGCACCGCTCGCCACGCTGGCGCCCGAACTCACCTATTACGTCACGGGCCTCGCCAAGCACCTTGGCGCGGGCCTGCGCATTGCCTATGTGGTGGCACCCGATGCGCGCGCCAGCCAGCGCCTGGTCTCCACACTGCGTGCGACGACGATCATGGCCGCACCCCTCACCGTGGCGCTCGCCACGCGCTGGATCAACGACGGCTGCGCGAACGTGATGCTGCACGCCATACGCCGCGATTCGCAGGCCCGCCAACGCCTCGCGGCTGATCTGCTGCCGCGCAAGAGCTATGTCTCGCAGCCCGATGCCTTCCACCTTTGGCTCACACTCCCGCCGCCGTGGAATCGCATCGACTTCGCCACCCACCTGCGCTCGCGCGGTGTGGGTGTGGTGGGCAGTGATGCCTTCGTGGTGAGCGGCACACCGCCCGAAGCCGTGCGCGTGTGCCTGGGCGGTAGCGCCACACTCAACGATTGTCGACACTCGCTGGAACTGATTGCCGATGCCTTGAAAGAGCAGCCGGCGGTGGCCTCGGCGATGCTCTGAGCATCGCCTGTGAGCGGCTCAAAACAGGGCCGCGAGTGCGAAAGTGATTGGAGATTGATTGCAGCCAAAGGCCCAGCTGCAGCGCGGGCGGCTCACTGCACGGCGCGCGAATGCCGAATCATTTCAAACAGATTGCGCGCTGATCGCACATTGACTGCACCGCAGTGAAACAACGGGGCACATGGCTTGCGCCGACGGGCAGCACATGCAGGCCGATGTGGCTGCATGAACCAGATCCGTCCATCCAGCCTCAAGGGAGCCGTCCGTGAAAAAACCAGCTTTCATCCATCGCCTCGAAGCCGTCGTTGCTGTTGCCAGTGTGGGCCTGCTGCTGCCTGCGGGTGCAGCCCATGCAGTCGAGTTCAAAACCGAGCAGTGGAGCTTCAGCGTCACTGGCAACGTCAACACCAACTACACCTACACGGCCTGCGACAAAAATCCTGCGGTGGTAAAGGGCAGTCTGCTCTGCACGGCGGCAGCCGGTGAGTCCAAGGGCTCATCGTCGGTCAGTTCCGGCAACTTGCCGAACGGCATTGTGTTCGGTGCCAAGACCACGCAGGAGGGCTATGACCTCGCGGCGACCTTCGGCTATTACCCCGGCATTGTCGGCAACGATTTTGGTCGCGGCCCGAACGTGGCCATCAACCCCGCCACCGGCGCCCTGCCCAGCGGCAACATTGGCCTGGCCTCGCCCGCGCAAGACATTCGCCAGGTGTTTGCCACCGTCGGCAATAAGGACATGGGCACGGTTCTGATTGGCCGCAACTACTCGCCCGTGGGCTTCGATGCCATCGTCAACGACATCACCTTGATTGCTGTGGGTGTGGCGAGCAGCTTCACGGCGCGCGCACCGGCCAACACCACGCTGGGCACCATTGGCTTCGGACATCTCTACCCCAACCCGCAGGCACAGCTGGCGTACACCACGCCGGACTACGAGGGCTTCAAGGCCACCATCGGCATCTTTCAGCCGACGGATGTGTTCAGCCTCACCGGCACCTCGGCAAGCTCATCCAACTCCACCAAGAGCACGCCAGGCGTGCAGGGCAAGTTGCGGTATGACTTCAAGGGCAGCGATTTATCAGGCTTTGTTTCCAGCTCTGGCCTGTATCAAAAGCAGGCACTCAATGCTCCCGGTGCGGGTGCCACTGCACTGGCCGAGTCCAGCCCCAAAAGCTATGTGCTGGATTTCACCGGCAAGCTCGTCTATGGACCGTTCGAGCTGGTGGCGCATGCCTACACGGGCACGGGCATCGGCATCTACGCCTATTACTTCGATGGCTTTTCACCGACCGGCAAGCCGCGCGATTCCAGCGGCGGCTACCTCCAGGCCGCCTACACCGTCGGTAAGACCAAGTTCGGTGCCAACTACGGCATCAGCTCGCTCGACCAGGGCAAGGGCGACACCGATGACACCCTGCTGAAAGACAACAGCAAGGTCACGCTGGGCGTCTATCACAGCCTCACGAAAAACGTGACGCTGACCAGCGAGTTCACCTCAGCCAAAAGTGAGAACCATCAGGGTGGTGATGTGAAGACCCACAACTACAACGTTGGCGTGTTCTTCGCCTTCTAACGGAGTGTTCCCCTTCAAGGCGGGGCGCTCCAAGACTCTGGCCGGAGCAGATGCCCGGTCACTGTCTTATGAGCGCCATGAGCTTGAACAAGCCAAGCCTGACGAGCTTGGTTTGCTCCGAGGCCAAAACTCAACGTCTGCTCTGGTCTGGGTCTCGTCGGCTAGTTAGTGCCAGAAGCCGCCATTCGCCAAAGTAACGAATGCCGGCTGATTGACTAAGAGTTGTACTCTCCGTGAGCGACACGGCTTCCCTTCCAGCCTTCACGGAGGTCGTGCAGGGTCATCACCAGCTGCTGGCTTTCGGTTTTCACGGGCACAGGTTTCAGCTGCGCACACCGATAGGCTTCGAGCAGCGCCTCCGCGTCGGCCGCATCGCTTCTGTTTCGACGGCGGTAGGCCTTCACGTGCTGAGCAGGGATTAGACGCACTGCCAGGCCGATAAGCTGACATACGCGGCCCTAGTAGTGAGCGGTGGTGGTGAGAGACCGCTCGATGTGATCCTGAAAAGAGGAGAGAAAGGTGTCGAGGAAGTGATTCGCTACCTATCTGTCTGAGCGCAGCCTCTGCGCCTTATTGAGGCTCTCTCGCAGCTCTTTGGTGCTGATGGTCATGAGCGACTTCGCGGCTGCCTGACTTTCGGGTGTCTGCATCCCCGTGACCATCTGCGCAAATGCATCGTCTGCCTCTCGCAGGAGTTTGGCATCCAAGTCGAGCACGTTCGGCCGATGCTCGACTTCCGGCGTTCTGGCCACCGACGTTTCGAGGGTAACCCGACCCGAAGCCACGGGGCGTACTGTGATGACGCCGTCGCGCTCCTCGATCTCGACCGCTTGGTCGATGCTCAGATTTGCAGCTTTCATCACGGCGGTTGGCAACCGCACCGCAGCGCTCTGACCCCACCGCTTGATGATGACTTTCACGGCAATCCTCCGATGCTAAATCGTTGATATCCATACTTCTCGGCCTTGCGGCGCAGTTTGATCCCAGCGACGAGAGATGGCCAATAGAAAGCGGCGCGGAGAACATCTCGCGGCCGCAGCACCGACGACCAAGCTCAAACACGCAGCCGGCTATCTCGACGAAATGAATTATCTGCTGCACGGCCCACAGGTCGGCGCGGGCTGCTGCCTGTAACGACACTAAGTAGGCCGCCGGTGCTGATCAGCACTCGTCATCCTCGGAATGGCTGGCAGGTCGTATTCACAGCGACAGTCTCAGAATTGGTGCCAGAAGCGGCCGGTCAGGACACACGCCACCACGCATCAACCCTGGTCAGTTGGCAGGCGCCTCTCTCACAGCTTGATTGGCGACGCTGGTCGACTGAGTTGACTGTGAGTGATCAACCAGGTTGGAGATCAACGCTATAAGCAGACAGTCAAAATCCTAGAAATCATAGCTACTACAAATCAGGGGACCTCGTCGGCACGGAATTCGTTGCTGCTTTGCACCGTGTCGAGCACACCGAGGTCTATCTCGCTTTTTCGTAAGCGCAGATAAAGTTATCCCACTCCTCGAACAGCCAGACGATCAGAATGAGATGACGCAAAGGATGAGAGTTTGTTCGCATGTGGTGAATTAATCTCACGATTTCGCGGGTTGCGACATAGGGCTCGTCAATTAGAAGTGATTTCCTTTTTTGCTCTGGGATATCGATCAGGCTGCTCTGTAGAGCGTTGGCGCACTGGTCCGCTTTCATCATTCCATTCCGCGCGATCAAGTCCCTCTTCGCAAGCGCATGCAAGTAGCAACGTCTGACTGCGCTAAGTTCGAGGAAACTCCCTTGCGGCATATTTGCGAGACCCATCGCGGCCCTTGCAATCTTTGGCAACACGTCCGCTCGACGGAATATTGCTGTTTGAACCTGATCACTTTGACTGGCAAACAGGCTCTCATCCGGCATAACGAACTCGTATCGCCTACTAACGGCAAGCTCTCGACTAACCAACCACTGACGGTGCTTCAGGCAGACCAGGACGCCTGGATACTGGTGGGTGAGATGCCAATACCCACCGCGATGCCTCGTGACATCATCCTGATAGCACTCGCGGCACGCACGCAGTGCCGTCAGACCTCGTTGCGGACTGGACCACAGTGACGGCGCCGGAACCTTTTCTGCAGGACTAGCCTCGGCGTATCTAAGCAATCTTGTTCCGATTTCGGGCGTCGTAAATGGCAGGAAATAATGGATGATCGTGTGCTCGGAAATAATTGAAGCAACAGAGCCCATACGTCCAGCGCTGCGCCTGACCAGTTCAGCGATACCAATTGGGAAGTCATGACGGGAGCGCCCGAGTCGATCTCCAAAGAGCGCTACCTTGGTTGATGATGCTCGCGTGTGGAGCATCCATTGGTGATGCCGCGCTGCAAGGCTAAACAGGGTCTCTTCCGGCAACCAGGCGATCGAACCTGGTGGTGCCAGCAGGTCAGCTTGATAGGCAATTTGCACGATTTGTCGGCGGCCAATCAGCGATCATCAAGCGCGACGAAGGCGGGCTCATCTAGAAGGCAACAGATCAACTCTTCACCTCATGATTGAAAGCCATCGTCCAAACAGGGGCGACCGATGCTTTGATTGCCTCCCTGAGGTCTTGAGGAAGGCATTTCGTGGAATACACCCTCCGGCCTAAGGCGCGCGGCATTTGTTCATCGGCAACACTGTCCGCGGTGGTGGTCTCTGCGTCTCCTACGGCCCCATCAAGATAGGCACGCACCATCAACATTCCGGTGAACCCCCACTCCTGGATTACTTCCACCGGCTGGAGATTTTCAAAGGCCCGGTTGCGCGTAGTCATCCAGCGATATGCCAGTTCCCGATCTTGCGGAAACAGTAAGCGAAGGTTTTTATGGATTGTGAGTAAGTGGCGAATACGCTCCAATCGGTCTCCGACTAAACCTGCTGGAGCTCCCTTGCGATAGCGGGCCAACATGCGGCGATTTGTGCTCTCTAGCCCAAGCAACGCGGCTTGTTGCTCCGTCTTGAGCTGCCAAAGATCCATCATTTGCATAACCATTTTGCAGGCAGCGCCACTACCTGAAGTTCCTTGGTCAGCCAATTCATGATCTGGCCGCATATCCACTCCATGGAACAGATCGTTGATCAATCACCTCAGGCGTTGGGCGCGCCGACGTCGCGACAGGGACAAAAGAGGGACAAGCAGGCCTCCACACCTTCAAACTTCTCGTCGACCACAAGTCCATTTTCGATCCACATTTATTGGCTGCAGATCACAACTATATGGAATGATGGGGAGACAGAAAATGATGCTCTGCTGCCACTCAAACATCCAAATTACCCAGTAAAAACAACAGTTCCAGCGATAGTTCTGAATTGTCGACAGACCTTATTCCGCAGATATTTTTTTGCGGCCTGAGGTTGAAAAACCCTACCGACTTCAACCCTCGTTTTCCTAAGTTCTAAATCCTATGCAGTCGGACATTGCACCCGACAGACCTTATTGTTTTCGATCACTGGCGCATCATGGCGGCCCATGTCGCCCGCTCTGATCCCCCTACCAGAACTGCTGGCCACCGCCCGGTCCGGCGCGGCGGCAAACGCATCAGCCGTCTTTTCAGATGTCCCTGCGCTGCTGCTGTCTGCGGATTGGCAATCGCAGGGGTTGATGAGCGGGGACGTCGAAGCGCTCTGCACCTGGTTGCGCCAGCAGCCCTGCCCCACCATCGCGCTGAACGGCGGTGCCGACGACTCACGTCTCGCGGACGCCTGTGACGTCCAGCTTCCAGAAGCCGACCAGATCAGCCCGCTGCTCGGGAGCATCACCCGCAGCCCGATGGCCGCCACGGTGCTGGTGCAACTGCTGCGTATCAGCGAGGGTATGCCCGTCGAGGCAGGGCTGATCGCCGAGTCGCTGGCCTATTCCACCCTGCAGGCTGGGCCGGAGTTCGGGCGCTGGCGGGCCGCGCATCCGCCCCAGGCCCGGCCCGCGCTAGACGAAGGGCCAGCGGTGCGGATGCACCGCGAAGGCGGGCGTCTGAATCTGCAACTCAACCGCCCTGGCCGTCGCAATGCGCTGTCGGTGGAGATGCGCGATGCGCTGGTTGAGGCGCTGCAACTGGTGCTGGCGGACGACGCCATCACCGAGGTGACACTGAGCGGCCGGGGACGCTGCTTCTCCACCGGCGGCGAGCTGGCGGAGTTCGGCAGCGCGCCGGACCCGGCCACCGCGCATCTGGTGCGCAGTCTGGCCCTGCCCGCCCGGTTGCTGGCGCGCTGCGCGGCGCGGGTGACGGCGCGGGTGCATGGTGCGTGTATCGGCTCGGGTATCGAGATACCGGCGTTTGCGGGTCACCTGATCGCCGCGCCAGATGCCTGGTTCCAGCTGCCGGAGCTGAAGTTCGGGCTGATTCCCGGTGCCGGCGGCTGTATCGGGATCGCGCGGCGCATTGGCCGGCAGCGTACGGCGTGGCTGGCCCTCTCCGGCCAGCGGATTGATGCGAAGACGGCCCTGGATTGGGGACTGGTCGACGCCATTGAGCCGTCCGCGTGAATTTTCTCGCCCACCTCTGGCTGGCGGATCAAAGCCGCACCTCGCTGGCGGGTTCGATCCTCGGTGACGTGGTGCGGGGCGCTGATCTGGCAGCCTACCCAGACGACATTACCCACGGCATCCGTCTGCATCGGCAGATCGATGCCGCCACGGATCGCCATCCGCGCATCGCGGCCTTGCGGGCCGCGCATCCCGAAGGCCGTCGATATCTGGGCATCGTGCTCGACCTCGTGGCAGACCATCTGCTCTGCGCCGACTGGCCGCGCTACAGCACCGAGTCGCTGACGGATTTCTGTGATCGTGCAGGTGAGGCTGTCGCCGCTGCGTCGCCGTGGTTTTTGCTCGCGGGCGGTCGCAGCAGCAGCGCGCCGGAGTTCTCGCGACTGCTGTGCTCCTACGGCGAGCCAGCGGGGCTGACCCGCGCCATTGCCCGCACCGCCCAGCGCCTGCGTCAGCCGCAGCCCCTGCTCGACGCCGGCGCTCACTGGCCGTGGCTGGCCGCAACGCTGCGTCCACATCTGCCGGAACTGCTGGCGGACCTGCGCGACCTGGCGCTGCAATTTCCGCAGCATCCCGTCCGCTGAAGTCACCTCATCAACTTGGACGAAGCTGGTGGGCAGATGGGTTGGCTACAGTAGTGGTAAGTCAGACTCACCAACCGAGCTCCCGCCATGACCCTCATGACCCGTTCAGAACAGCCCAGTGTGCTCCAGGCTTTTTCAGGCCTCTCCAACGACGAGACGGAGGTGCTGGACAATGCCGACCGCTTTGCCCAGAACGAGTTGTATCCGCTGGCGCAGCGCATGGACGACGAGGAATGGTGGCCGAAGGATATTTTCCCGAAGATCGGCGCCACCGGCTATTTCGGCATCACCGCGCCCGAGCAGTACGGCGGTTCGGGCATGGATGTGTTCACCTCCGGCCTGATCCTGCAGGCCTTTGGCCGCTGGAACCATGCACTGGCCCTGAGCTGGGTGGCGCACGAGAACCTCTGCCTGCACAACATCCTGCGCAACGCCAATGAGGATCAGAAGAAAAAATACCTGCCCGCGATGTGCAAGGGCACCAGCATCGGCTGCCTGGGCCTCACCGAGCCAGGTGCGGGCTCCGATGCCCTGGGCTCCATGCGCACCACGGCACGGCTGGAAGGCGGCCACTACGTGCTCAATGGCAGCAAGATCTACATCACCAACGGTCCGGTGGCCGATGTGCTGCTGGTCTATGCCAAAACCGACAAGGATCGCGGCGCGCAGGGGATCTCGGCGTTTATCGTCGAAAAGGATTTTCCGGGCTTCAAGGTGGCGCAAAAGCTCATCAAGATGGGCTTCCGTGGTAGCCAGACCGCCGAGCTGGTGTTCGAGGACTGCAAGGTGCCGGTCGAGAATCTCGTGGGCGGCGAGAATCGTGGCGTGAAGGTGGTGATGTCCGGTCTCGATCTCGAGCGCGCGATGATCTCGCCGATCTGCCTCGGCATTGCCGAGCGCGCCTTTGCCCTGGCACTGGACTACGCCAAGCAGCGCAAGCAGTTTGGCCGCTCGATCAGCGATTTCCAGATGGTGCAGGCCAAGCTCGCCGACATGTACACCTGGGTGGAGTCGATGCGCCTGTTCACCTACCAGACCTTGCGTGCCGCCAACGTGATTGGCGAGGACGACGGCGGCCGCGGCGAAATCCACAAGCTCACCGCCGCCGGCGTGCTGTATGTGGCCGAGACCATGAACAAGGTGCTGAACGACGCCGTGCAGGTGCATGGCGGCACCGGCTACATCTGGCAGAGCGAGATCAACCGGCTCTACCGCTCGATCAAGCTGCTGGAGATCGGCGCTGGCACCAGCGAAGTACGCAAGATGATCATCGCCAAGGAACTGCTCACCGCATAAGCCATGGCCCTGTCGCCCGAAGTCGCGCTGCTGAACTCGCCCGAGCATCTGTGGACCGCTGAAACGGTCTACCGGCCTGATTTGTTCAAGGGCAAGGTGGCCCTGGTCTCGGGCGCGGGCAGCGGCATTGGGCGCGCCTGCGCGCTGCTGTTCGCACGGCTCGGGGCCAGGCTGGTGATCTGTGGCCGCACCGAAGCCAAGCTGCAAGTCGTCGCCGACTTCATCCGCGCCCAGGGCGGCGAGGTGCTGGTGGTGCCGACCAATGTGCGCGAGCCCGAACAGGTCGATGCCCTGTTCCAGAAAGCCCACGACGCCTTTGGCCGCATCGACTACACCGTGAACAACGCCGGCGGGCAGTTTCCGCAGGCGGCCATCGACTTCGCACCCAAGGGATGGAACGCGGTCATCAACAACAACCTCAACGGCACCTGGCTGATGATGCAGCGCGCCGCGCAGTACTGGCGCGACCAGAAGACGCCGGGGTCCATCGTCAACATCGTGGTGGTGATCGAGCGCGGCATGCCAGGCGTGGCACACACAGTGGCCGCGCGGGCTGGCGTGATCGGCGCGAGCCGCACGGTGGCCGTCGAGTGGGCGCCACTGGGCATCCGCGTCAACTGTGTGGCACCGGGCCTCACCGCAACGGAAGGGCTGGAGGTCTACCCACCCGAGGCGCAGAAGGAATTCCCGCTCGCCAACCCCATGAAGCGCCCCGGCACGCCGCTGGAGATCGCCGAGGCCTGCGTGTACCTCAGCGCTTCATCCGGCAGCTTTATCAATGGCGAAGTGCTGACCGTGGATGGCGGCGGCAAGCTCTGGGGCGAGCTGTGGACAGCTGGCCGGCCGGACTATTACCGGCACTGAGCCCTCCCGATCAGGCGCAGTCGTCGCAGAGGTCCGCAAACACTTCGCGGCTGATCCGTTCCATCAAGGCATCCAGCGCGGCTTCGTCGGCGAGATCGACCAGCGGCTGCCAGCCATAGCCGTTGAGCAGCGTTTGCAGGTGGCGGCAGAACAGCCGGTAGGGATTGCTGACGTTGAAATCCTCCATCACGCCCTCGGCATGCACGAGGTTATGGGTGCCGATGGTCAGCGCCCAGGTGCCGATGCAGACCTGATCCGGCGTGAGGCCCTGAAGCTTCAAGTCACCGGAGTTCACCGCGTCGTTGATGATGCCGGTGACGATGTCGGCGATCGGCTCGTTCACGTCCAGCAACGCCTGCCGTCGCGCCGCCGAAGCTGCGCCCCAGACCACCTCGGTGAACACGTACTGGCCGATGCGGAAGTGCTCCGGGTGGCGTCGCACGAAGATCACGTCCGCCACGCCGATCGCCAGCATGCGGTCGCGGGATGAGGCCTGCCATCGCGCCACCCGCTGGAACAGCTCCACATGCGTGCGGGCGTCTTCCACCGTCAGCGCCAGCAATAAATCTTCCTTCGAAGCGAAATGCAGATACAGCGTACCGACGGCATATTCGGCGCGCTCCGCGATGCGGGTCATCTGCAGGCTGAGCAGGCCGTTCTCGTGGATCAGCTCACGCGCAGCCGCGAGGAAGCGCGCCTCACGCTCCTCGAATTGCCGCTGCCGTCTCTCCTTGGTTCCCAATGTCGTTTGATCCTGCTGTGGCGAAAAGAACCTGATTTCAATCTTGAATTAGATTCACGGATTGGTCAATAATGATTCCATCGTGATTTTTCCGGCTGCCTGATCGACAGCCCCATGCCCGAGAAATGCCATGCATCCGGCTTCTTCAAAACTCGCCAGCGGCCCCGCACTGGCAACGCTGCTGATGACACTGAGCGCCACCGGCTGCGTGCTGGGGCCGGACTACAAGGCGGGCGAGATCGCCGCGGGTGATCGCTACGGCGCCACCGCACCGGCAGAGCAGACCGTGGCGACCCCAGTGGTCGGCGGCGAGGCCCAGCGATTTCTCGCCGGCCGTGATGTGCCCCAGCAATGGTGGACGCTGTTCCGCTCCGAAAAACTCAACGCCCTGGTCACCGAGGCGCTCGCCGCGAGTCCCACCGTCAAATCGGCGCAGGCCGCCCTGCGGCAGGCGCAATTCACGCTGAAGGCACGGGGTGCGGACCTCTACCCCACTGCCGAAGTCAGCGCGGGCGGCACGCGGCAAAAGATTGATACCGGCAGCTTCGGCAACCCCGGCGGCGGCAGCAGCATCTACAACCTCTACAACGCCTCGGTCGGGGTCTCTTACGGCATCGACCTCTTCGGCGGTACGCGGCGTGGTATCGAGAGCGCCATCGCGCAGGCGGATTTTCAGCGCTACCAGAGTGAGGCCGCTTACCAGACGTTGATTGCCAATGTGGTCACCGCCACCGCGCAGGAGGCCTTGCTGAAAACGCTGATCCAGGGCCAGCAGGCGATTGTGGCGGACCAGGAAAAGCTGCTGAAACTCACCCGCACGCAGTTCGAGCTGGGTGCCATCGGCAAGTCGGATGTGCTGGTCGCCGAGTCGGTGCTGGCCAGCGAGCGCGCCAAGCTGCCGGCACTGCAACTGCAGATCACCCAGGCGCAGAACCAGCTTGCGGTCTACCTCGGCAAGCTGCCGAGCGAGCAGGTCGCCAGCAATATCGAACTCAGCGATCTGACCCTGCCGCAGGACCTGCCGGTGTCGCTGCCCTCCACGCTGGTGCGTCGGCGGCCGGATGTGCTGGCCGCCGAAGCCTCGCTGCGGGCGGCCTCGGCCAACGTCGGTCTGGCCGAGGCGGATCGTTTTCCCAAGCTCGCACTCTCCGCCAGCTACGGCACCCAGGCCTCGAAGGCTGGTGACCTGTTCAAGGGCGATGTCTGGAGCCTGGGTGCGAACCTGACGGCGCCGATCTTCAACCACGGCGCGCTCACCGCACTGTTCGGTGGCGCCAAGGCCGCCTACGAGCAGTCCGAGGCTGACTACCGCCTGACGGTGCTCAATGCCTTCCGCAACGTGGCCGACGCCCTGCGCCAGATCGAGACCGATGCGCTGCAACTGCAAGCGCAGAACGACGCCGCCACCTCGGCCGCGCAGGCGCTCAAGCTCGCCAAGTTGCAATACGAGCTGGGTGCCGCGAGCTACCTGACCCTGCTCAGCGCGCAGCAACAGGACGTGCTGGCCCGCACGGGCCTGGTGCAGGCGCAGGCTGCACGACTGATCAGCACCGTGGCCTTGTTCCAGGCGCTGGGCGGTGGCTGGAACACCGAAGCGACAGCCACACCTGTCGCGGCAGCGCCCTGATCCCGTTTCCGACTCCCTGATTTCCACTTTCGTAACGAAGGCGACCCGCCATGCAAAACGGATACAAGACCCAAAGCCGCGCCAAATCCTGGCTGCTGATGATTGCCTTGGTGGTGGTGCTAGTGCTGATCATCGGCGGCATCAAGGCCTTCAAGGTCAAGCAGATGATCGACGGCTTTGCCGCGATGGGGGAGCCGAAGTCCACGGTTTCAACCGTGAAGGTGACCTATGACGACTGGCAACCCAGCCTCAGTGCGGTGGGGTCACTGCGCGCCGCGCGGGGTGTGGATCTCGCCGCCGAGGTATCGGGCGTGGTCGAAACCGTGCAGGTGCGCTCCGGTGAAGACGTCAAGCAGGGCGAACTGCTGGTGCAGATGGTCATGGACTCCGACTACGCCAGGCTGCGCGCACTGCAGGCCGAGGCCGAACTCGCGAAGAGCGTCGAGCAGCGCGCCCGCAAGCAGCTCGCCGCCGAGGCCATCAGCCAGGCACAGGCCGATAGCGAAGCCGCCAAGCTCAAGGGTGCGGAGGCCGCCGTAGCCGAACAGCAGGCGCTGATCCGCAAGAAAGCCATCAAGGCACCGTTCGCAGGCCGACTGGGCATCACCACCGTCAACCCGGGCCAGTACCTCAACCCCGGCGACACCTTGGTCACGCTGCAGCAGCTCGACCCGATCCATGTCGATTTCACCGTGCCGCAGTCGGCACTCTCCCAGCTCAGCAGCGGCATGTCGGTGACGGCCACCACCGATAGTTTCGCGGGTCAGCGCTTCACCGGTACCATCACCGCCATCAATCCGGTGGTGGATGCCAGCACCCGCAACGTGAAGGTGCAGGCCACCCTGAAGAACCCGGAGCGCAAGCTGCTGCCGGGCATGTTCACCAACATCGTGGTCGCCACCGGCACCTCCAACCGCTACCTGACGCTGCCCTCCAACGCAGTCGCCTTCAACCCCTACGGCGAAACCGTGTTCGTCATCGTCAAGCGTGGTGAAGAAAACTCGGCCGACGCCAACAAGCCGGAAGACCTCCTGCAGTCGGAGGCGCTGAAAGCCGCCGACGCCAGGCTGAAGGCCGAGGCCGAAGCCGCGAGCCAGAAAGACCAGCCTGCTGCCGCACCCGCAGCGGCGGCAGCCGCCGAGCCCGTGCTGGTCGCGCGCCAGGTATTCATCAAGACCGGCCCCAGCCGCGGCGATCAGGTGGCGATTCTCAATGGCCTGAAGGAGGGCGACGAGGTGGTCACCAGTGGCCAGATCAAGCTCAAGAATGGCACTGCGGTCGTCATCAACAACGAGTTGCAGCCCTCCAGCGATCCGGACCCGCGTCCGGTGGACCAGTAAGGCGCTTCACGCCGAGCACGCCATGAACTTCACCGATACCTTCATCAAGAAACCCGTGCTGGCCCTCGTGGTCAGCGCCCTGATCCTGGTGCTGGGCCTGCGCGCCGTCGCCCAGCTGCCGGTGCGCGAGTATCCGGAATCGCAGATCGCAGCCATCACCGTCACCACCACCTATTTCGGTGCGGACGCCGATGTCATCGCTGGCTTCATCACGGCACCGCTGGAAGCCGCCATTGCCCAGGCGCAGGGCATCGACTACATCTTTTCCACTTCGCTCAACGGTGCCAGCGTCATCACCGTCAACCTGAGGCTCAACTACGACGCCACCAAGGCGCTGTCGGAAATCAGCGCGCAGGTGAACTCGGTGCTCAACCAGCTGCCGACCGGCGCGCAGCAGCCCAGCCTGAAAATCTCCACCGGCGAGAGCACGGCCTCGATGTATCTGGGCTTCACCAGCGACCAGCTGGCGGCCAACCAGATCACCGACTACCTGCTGCGCGTGGTGCAGCCCAAGCTGCAGGGCATTGCCGGCGTACAGAACGCCGAGATCTTCGGCGCCCGCCAGTTCGCGCTGCGCGTCTGGATGGACCCCCAGCGTCTCGCCGCCTACAGCCTCACTGCAGCCGATGTGTACGCCGCACTCGACAGCAACAACTACATCTCCGCCATTGGCTCCACCAAGGGCCAGATGGTGACGGTGGACCTCACCGCGCGCACCGATCTGCACTCGCTGGAAGAGTTCCGCCAGATGGTGGTGAAGTCGAGCGAGGGCGGCATCGTGCGCCTCGCGGACGTTGCCAATGTCACGCTCGGGGCCGAACAGTACGACTTCAATGCCCGCTCCAATGGTCGCCGCGCCCTGTTCATCGGCGTGCGTGTAGCGCCGGACGCCAACGTGCTGACGGTGATCGGCCGCGTGCGTGAAGCCTTCCCGGATATCGTCGCGCAGCTGCCGAAGGGCCTGACCGGCGAGATCGACTACGACGCCACCGACTACATCCGCAGCGCCATCAGCGAGGTGCGAACCACCCTCGTCGAAGCGCTGGTGATCGTCTCCATCGTGATCTTTCTGTTCCTGGGCTCGCCGCGTTCGGTGCTGATCCCGGCAGTGGCCATCCCGCTGTCGCTGATCGGCGGCTTCATCTTCATGCTGGCCCTCGGCTACTCAATCAACCTGCTGACGCTGCTGGCGCTGGTACTGGCCATTGGCCTCGTCGTGGACGACGCCATCATCGTGGTGGAAAACGTCGACCGACACATGAAAGACGGCATGACGCCGCTGCAGGCCGCACTGCAGGGCGCGCGCGAGCTGGCCGGACCCATCGTTGCCATGACCGTGGTGCTGATCGCGGTTTATGTGCCGATCGGCTTCCAGGGCGGGCTCACCGGCACGCTGTTCTCGGAGTTCGCCTTCACGCTGGTGGGCGCTGTGGTGATCTCGGCGGTGGTGGCGCTCACGCTCTCGCCCATGATGGCGGCGTACTTCCTCAAGCCCGGCGAGCACGAAGGCAATCGCCTGATGCAGGCCATCGACCGCAACTTCGAGTGGACGCGCGCGAAATACGAGGCGCTGCTCGGCTCAGCACTGGCGAACTGGAAAGCCGTAGTGGTATTCGGCTTCGTCATCATCGGACTCATCGGCGTGATGCTCTCGCTGCCCGCTTTCATCGGCTTCAAGAAGGAACTCGCGCCACAGGAGGATCAGGGCTTCGTGATCAGCTTCGGCTACGCCATGCCCAATGCCACGGTGGAGCAGATGGGTGTGTACTCCACCAAGATGTTCGAGTTCATCAAGAACACGCCGGAGATCGACAAGGCCTTCACGCTCGATGGCCTCAGCACGCCCAACACCACGCTGACGGGCATGATCCTCAAGCCGTGGGAGCAGAGAAAGCGCAGCAGCTTCCAGTTGCAGACCGATTTGCAGGAGAAATTCAACAGCATCGCCGGCGCGACCATCTACGCCTCGCAGCCGCCACCACTGCCCACTTCGAGCGGTGGTGCGAATACCTCCGTGGTCTTCGTGATCGGCACCACCGACAGCTTCGTGAACCTCGACGAGGTCGCCAGCGACATCCTTTCCGAGGCGCAGAAGAGCGGCAAGTTCTACTACATCGACACCGATCTCAAGCTCAACAAGCCGCAAGTCTCAGTGCACGTGGACCGCGACAAGGCCGCAGCCCTGGGCCTGAACATGCGCGACATCGGCTCCTCCCTGGGTGCGATGCTGGGCGGCGGCTACGTCAACTACTTCAGCATCGCCGGCCGCTCGTACAAGGTGATTCCGCAGGCGCAGCAGTTGAGCCGCCTCAACCCCGACCAGCTCAGCAACTATTACCTGCGCACGGCCAGCGGCAACGTGGTGCCGGCCTCGACCGTGGTGACGTTGAAGACCGAGGCCATCCCCACCCGCATCAGCCGCTTCCAGCAGCTCAACGCCGCCACGTTCAGCGGCGTGCCCTCGGGCACGCTGGGCGATGCGCTGGATTATCTGAAGAAACTCGCCGACCAGAAGATGCCCGCCGGCTACACCATCGACTACGGCGGCGAGTCGCGCCAGTTCGTGCAGGAAACCTCGGCCTTCGCGCTCACCATGGGGCTCGCGCTGGTAATCATCTTCCTGACGCTGGCAGCGCAGTTCGAGAGCTTCCGCGATCCGCTCATCGTGCTCACCTCGGTGCCAATGGCGATCTTCGGCGCGCTGATCTGCATCTTCCTCGGCGTGATGGACGCCACCATCAACATCTACACGCAGGTGGGACTGGTGACGCTCGTGGGTCTGATTGCCAAGCACGGCATCCTCATCGTGCAGTTCGCCAACGACGAGCAGAAAGCCGGCAAGAACAAGCTCGATGCCGTGATGGCCGCGGCCGGCGTGCGCCTGCGCCCGATCCTGATGACGACCGCCGCGATGGTGCTGGGCGTGATGCCGCTGGTGACGGCTGAAGGCGCTGGTGCCGTGGGCCGCAACCACATGGGCCTGGTGATTGCCTCCGGCATTGCCATCGGCACCTTCTTCACGCTGTTCGTGGTGCCCGCCATGTATCTGCTGCTGGCACGCACGCATCACCGCGGCAACCCGGTCGAGGTCACACCCGAGCCTGCGTTGCATTGAGGGCCGAAAGCCCGCAAGAAAGCCCGGCCTCGTCCGGGCTTTTTTTGTGATTGCGGTACGAAACACATCGGGCGAATAGCGTCAAGCCGTAATCCGGGTATTCGCGGCGCGCGGATTCGCGGGACAGTTGCTGAAATTGCTGTACGTGCGAATCCAAGGAGTCACCCATGTCCGTTGCCGAATCCATCGCCTCGCGCGAAACCCCTGTCATCCCTGGTCTGCCCCTGATTGGCAGCCTGCTGGGCATGGCCAAGGACCCGGCGCAGTTCTTCGTGGACTGCTACCGCCGGTATGGCAGCGTCGCGCGTCTCTCCATCCTGGGCGAGAAGTACGTGCTGATTTCCGGCATCGAGGCCGCCAACTTCATGGGCACGCGCGAGGGCCGCGAGTGCCTGCGCTCCAAGGAGTTCTGGCAGGGTCTGGTGAGCGAATACGGCGCCACCCGCATCCTCACCGGCGAAGATGGCGAGAGCCACAAGCAGCTGCGCGACATCATGCGCCACGGCTACTCCAAGGAATCCATCAAGGGCCGCTACAACGAACTGGTGGAGATCACCGACGGCGCGCTGCGGCGCGACTGGCCACAGGGCAAAGCGGTGCCGGTGGTCGAGGCCATGCAATACATGGTGGTGGACCAGCTCGGCACCATCCTCACGGGGGCGGCACCGCTGGAATACGTCAAGGACATCCGTACCACCATCCTCTACATCCTCAACGTGCTGGTGACCCGTCAGCGGCCGAAGATCCTGCTGAAGCGCCCGCAATACAAAAAGGCGAAGGCTCGCGTGTTCGAGCTGGGCGAGAAGATGATCGCCGATGCCAAGGCGCGCTTCGGCAAGATCGCCGAAGAAGACCGCAACCTCATCGACGACGTCTACGCCGCACACGTCAACACACCGGAGATCATGCCGGCGAGCGACCTGATCGTGACGCTCACCGGCCCCTACGTGGCCGGCCTGGACACCGTGGCCAACACCACCGCCGCCATCGTCTACACCGTGCTCAAGCATCCCGGCGTGAAAGAGCGCGTGTATGCCGAGGTGGATGCACTATTCGCCGATGGCACCGTGGACGAGGAAGGCCTGCTCAAGCGCCTGCCCGCGCTCAATGGCGCCATCATGGAAACCATGCGGCTCTACCCGATTGCCGTGGCGCAGATGCGCACGGCGACCCGGGATTTCGTGTTCGAGGGCCACCAGATCAAGGAAGGCGAGATGGTCTACGTCGGTACCAGCGTGCCGCACTTCATGGACGAGTACTACCCCGACGCGAAGAAGTTCGACATCGACCGCTACCAGAAGCCGCGCGCCGAGCATCTGAAGCCCGGTGCGTATTCCCCCTATGGCCGCGGCCCGCACACCTGCTTGGGCAAGAGCCTGGCTGAAGTGCAGATCGCGCTCTCGATGGCGCGGGTGTTCTACAAGCTCGATCTGGAACTCGAATCGCCGAACTACGAGTTGAAGACCAAGACCGCACCCACGCCCGGCCCGGCCATGGACTTCAAGGTGCGGGTGAAAGGCTTCCGCCACTGATCTCAGCCAGACAGCGCGCGCTGGTGGCGCGCGCCACCGTGAAATCGCCGGTCATGGCTAGTCCTGACTCGCTGCGAAGTTGAGAATAGAGATCGACCGATACCCCCCAAGCGCGTCCGGAGCAGGCCACAGATGACATCGCAAAAAGCCACCAACGTGGTCTGGCACGACGGCGAGGTGAGCCGCACCGACCGCTACCGCATCCTGGGCCAGAAGGGTGTCACGCTCTGGTTCACCGGCCTCTCCGGCAGCGGCAAGAGCACGGTGGCGGTAGCGCTCGAACATGAGCTGCTGCGCCGTGGCCGCATCTGCTACCGGCTGGATGGCGACAACATCCGCCTCGGCATCAACAAGAACCTCGGCTTTTCGGCCGAAGACCGCACCGAGAACATCCGCCGCATCAGCGAGATCGCGAAGCTGTTCGTCGATTCCGGCGTGATCGCGCTCACCAGCTTCATCAGCCCCTATCGTGCCGACCGCGAATCGGCCCGCGCCCTGCATCAGCAGGCGGGCCTGGAGTTCATCGAGGTCTATGTCGACTGCCCCTTGAGCGAGGCTGAGCGACGCGACCCCAAGGGCCTCTACAAAAAGGCCCGCGCCGGCGAGATCAAGAACTTCACCGGCATCAGCGACCCCTACGAAGCACCCGACAACGCCGACCTCGTGCTGAAGACCGCCGAGATGACGCTGGCCGAAGAGGTTCAGGCCCTGCTGGCGCTGCTGGAAAAACGCGGCCTGCTGCTCGCGGTGTAGCGCGCGCCGTGTTCAGTGCCCGCTGCGCGTCGCGGCATCGGGGCTGAACATCCGTGCATTCAGGTCTGTGCGGTTGAGCCGCCACCAGTCCTTGCCGGCCTCGTTGACGAGATAGCCGGCTTCGTAGGCATCTGCGTTGAGGTCGTGATAGACCGATACCCCGCGATGAAAGGCCTGCGCATCCGGCGCGTAGCGGTAGTTAACGAAGGCCGTGCGCCACAGCGCACCACGGGCGTCGTAGTGATCCGCCCAGTGCGCGAGCCAGGTGTCTTCGTCGGCGTAGATCACGCGACGCGCGTAGGCGTGGCGCACGCCGGTCTTGAGCCGGGCCTCGATCACCCAGACGCGGTGCAGCTCGTAGCGCATGTACTCCGGGTTGATGCTGCCCGGCGTGAGCAGGGTGCTGTATTTCAAGGCCGGGTCGTTGATGCGGAAGTTGTGGTATGGAATGTATAGCTCGCGCTTGCCGACCAGCTTCCAGTCGTAGCGCTCGGGCGAGCCGTTGAACAGATGATCGTCATCCACCGTACGCAGGCCCGACGGCGGCACTGCGTAGTCGAAAGCGATGTCCGGCGCCTGCCGTAGCCGCCGCGTACCGGGGTTGTAAGCCCAGACGCGGGTGCTGCCCTCGCTGAAATCCACCGGCTGAAAGCCCACACCGATCGTGCCCTTGTCGCGCAGCGGCAGCAGGGTCACGTCGTGGAAGTACGCCCCCACGTTGTCCACCACCTTGCCGTCACCCCGCGGATCAGCCGACGGGGCCAGGGTCATGTATTTGCGCTTGCCCCAGGCGATGCGCCCATTGCCGAAGACATCGGCGATATCGATGGTGGCCGTCTCGTTCCAGACATGGCGGGTGGCCAGCACATTCCAGATCGCCTGCAAGCCGTCACTGGCGAAGGGGAATGGCACGCCGCCACCGACGGCATTGGCGAGGGCAAGGCCGTTCTTGCTCAGTGCTGCCGAGGCGGCGTTCTGCCGCGTGGCTGCGCAGCCCGCGTCCGGAAAGCGGAAATCGCGATGACTGGGGTATACCGGCATGCGAAAAGTCTGCGGATACCTCTTCAGCAGCGCCTTCTGGCCCTCGCTCAGGCGCTCGGCGTACTGGGCGCTGTTCTCGGCGGTGATGGTGAACAACGGTTTCTCGGCCGCATAGGGGCCAGGGTCGTAGCCCTTGGGGTCTTTCAATCCCGGCCAGGTCTCCAGCCACTGGCCGGTGTAGGCCGCCACGCCGCCCGGGCTACCGGCCTTCTCCGCACCCACGCAGCTGAGCTTGGCGCCGCCAAGCTGGGCGATCTGCTCGGGCGTGGGCCTGGCGTGCACGGCCGGCAGCAGCAGGGCGCTGACCAGGCCGAGGATTCCGATCCCTGCCGGACGTCTTGTCTTCATCTTGGCCTCCATCACCTCGTCAATGTGCGCCGCGGCTGACCTCCGCCTTGGGCTTGGCCAGCAGCGGCACCAGCAGCAGCGTGCTGGCCACCGTGGCGGAGAGCAGCAGATACATGTCGTTGTAGGCGATGGTCAGGGCCTGACGCTGCGCCAGACGCGCCAGCATCGCCAGCCCCAGGCCAGACCCATCGCCGCTGCCCGGTGCCAGCAGTGCGCCGGTGCTGTCGATGAACTCGCGCACCATCGGGCGGCTCAGGCTCAGTGATTCGTTGATCGACTGCCAGTGCAGCTGATAGCGCGTATCGAGCAGCGTGGCGACCAGTGCCAGGCCAATCGCCCCACCGATGTTGCGCATCAGCGTGTAGAGCCCGCTGGCATTGTTCACCTCATCGATGGCCATGGTGCCAAGCGCGAGATTGGTCATGGGGATGAAGGCGAAGATCATCCCGATACCGCGCAGCACCTGCGGCAGGATGAACTCGTGATGGCCCCAGTCGGCGGTCATGTGGCCGTTGAGCCAGGAGCCGCTGGCAGCCAGCGCCACACCGATGGCAATGACCATGCGCGGGTCCATGCGCCGCGACAGTCGCGATACCACGGGGGCGGAGAGAAACATGCTGCAGCCCTGGATCATCAGCACCTCGCCGATCTGCAGCGAGTCGTAGCCGCGCACGCGGCCGAGAAACAGCGGCGTGAGGTAGTTGAGCGTGAACATCGTCATGCCCAGCAGAATCGACACCAGCGAGGTGAGCGCGAAGTTGCGGTTGCGGAAGGCCCTGAGATCGACGATGGGGTGGACACTGGTGAAGGCTCGCCAGAAAAACAGCGCGCCGCCCGCTGCCGCCAGCACCGCGCACACCGCCACGCTGCGGTCGGCGAACCAGTCGGCGCGCGGGCCTTCATCCAGCGTGTAGGTGAGGCCGCCGAGAAACAGCGCCATGAACACCAGGCCGGCCCAGTCGGTGAGCCTGAGCATCTCGGGCTTCGGCCGGTCGAGGTCCACCAGCGTCCACACGCCGTAGGCGCAGAGCAGGCCCGGAACCAGATTGACCAGAAACAGCCAGTGCCAGCTCGCGACACTCGTGATGTAACCCCCGAACGTCGGCCCCATCGAGGGGGCCAGGATCGCCATCAGCCCGCCGATCAGCTGCGGCAAGGCGCGGCGCCGGTCTTCGCGGAACAGCAGGAACATCGCGGCAAACGCCGTGGGGATCATGCCGCCGCCGAGAAACCCTTGCAGGATGCGGAAGCAGACCATCGACGGAAGGTCCCAGGCACAGGCGCAGAGCAGGCTGGCCAGTGTGAACCCGAGTGCCGACAGCGTGAAATACACCCGCGTGGAGAGCAGGCGCGCCATGTAGCCCGAGAGCGGGATCGCGATCACCTCGGCGATCAGGTACGAGGTCTGCACCCACTGGATTTCATCGGCGCTGGCCGAGAGCCCCGCCTGGATCTGGTTGATGGAGCTGGCGACGATCTGGATGTCGAGGATGGCGATGAAGCTGCCCATCGAGATGGCGAGAAAACCCAGCCACTCGCGGCGGCGGCGCGCACGCTCGTCGGCATGCAGCACCGACGCGTCGGCTGCCAGGGCCTCAGCCATAAAAGGGAGTCGGCTTCATCCGCGGTGCCTCAAGTGATGCTTACGCACTGATGCAAGCCCTCGCTTGCAGCCTGTAGCCGCCCGCTCCCAACAGCCGGAGCGGGCGACCTGCATCCAGCCGAAGCCTCAAGGGGTCAGGCGCCGAGCACCGACCGGGAGATCAATTCCTTCATGATCTCGTTGGTGCCGCCATAGATGCGCTGCACGCGGGCGTCGGCAAACATGCGGCTGACCAGATACTCGGTCATGTAGCCGTAGCCACCGTGCAGCTGCACGCATTCGTCGATCACCTGCTGCTGCATGTCGGTGATCCAGTACTTGGCCATCGAGGCGGTGGCGTTGTCGAGCGTGCCGTCCACCACCTGCTGGATGCAGCGGTCGATGAACACGCGCGCGACGCGGGTGATGGTGGCGGCCTCGGCCAGGGTGTACTTGGTGTTCTGGAACTCGGCCACGGCCTTGCCGAAGGCCTTGCGCTCGCGCACGTATTTCACCGTCTCGGCCACCGCGCCTTCCATGGCGGCGACGCCGCCGAGTGCGACGATGGCGCGCTCGTACGGCAGGTCGCTCATCAGCTGCGCGAAGCCACGCCCTTCGACACCGCCGAGCAGGTTGGCAGCGGGGATGCGCACGTCCTCGAAGAACAGCTCCGCGGTGTCCTGCGCCTTCATGCCCATCTTGTCGAGGATGCGCCCGCAGCGGTAGCCCTTGAGGTCCTTGGTCTCCACCAGCAGGATCGAGATGCCGCGGGAGCCCGACACGGTGGTGTCGGTCTTCACCACCAGCATCAGGAACCCCGCGAGGTAGCCGTTGGTGATGAAGATCTTCGAGCCGTTGACGATGTAGTCGTCGCCGTCGCGCACCGCGCGGGTGCGGATGCCCTGCAGGTCGGAGCCCGCACCCGGCTCGGTCATGGCGATGGCGCCCACCAGCTCGCCCGAGGCGAGACGCGGCAGAAACTGGTGCTTCTGTGCCTCGCTGCCGTGATTGAGCACGTAGTGGGCGGCGATGCTGTGCACGCCCTGGCCAAAGCCGGTGATGCCGCGGCGCAGGCACTCTTCGTAGACCACCGCCTCGTGGCGAAAGTCACCGCCCGCCCCGCCGTACTCGGCGGGGATGTCGGTGCAGAGAAAACCCATCTCGCCGGCCTTGCGCCAGATCTCGTGACCGACGTGGTGCTGCGCACGCCAGCTTTCTTCATGCGGGACCATCTCGCCTTCGACGAAGCGGGACACCGCATCGCGGAAGAGTTCGAGATCGGCATCCATCCAGGGCGAGACATACGGCAGGTTCGGCGGGGCAACGCGGGCGTTCATGGCAGACGGCATCCTTGCAAAGTGGGGTGCGAACAATAATTCAGGGTGAGGGAAGGCGTCCGATCACGAGGCTCTGCACCGCCTCGGCACCGAGCTTGAGCACCAGCGTGGAGGTGACGACGCACCGGGTCGCCGTGATCTTCCAGCCTGCGGTGGTCTTGCGGTACTCATCCTCGTAGTAGGCGCCCAGCTGCGTGAGCGTGCCCTCGTTGGTGTTGATGAGCTGGTAATGCAGCCCCCAGCGGCCGTCGGCGTGATCCGCGCTGCGCAGGGTGATCTGCGGGTTCACGCCGTGGTGCATCTCCACCATGTGGGGATGGCAGCCAATCTGCCGGAAGATCTCGACGAGGGCATCGGCGCGGTCGAACTGCCCCACCACGCCGTAGTCGATGGCCACGGGGCCATCGGCAAAACAGGCGCGCATGCCGACCGGGTCCTTGGCATCGCAGCAGGCGAGGTAGCGGGCTTTGAGCGCGCGGATGGCCTCAAGGCTTTCGAGCGCCTCCAGGCGGGCTTCCAGAGCGGTGGTCGACATGGTCGGTTCCAGAGCAGGGTGGGACTTGCAGTTCAACCCATGGCCACGCAGATCGAATCCCCCATTCGGCTGAGACGACTCATGCAGTCGGACGAGGCTCGACCGGCAGTGATCGGAAAAGCTTGTCGCCGCTGCACCCTACGCCGCATGTCCTGCGGCGAGAAGTCGAGACGGTGGCCGCCACGGCGAGCCCCCGCACACAGGAGAGAGGATCGCGCATGAAGCTCAGAACCCTGCTGCCCGCGCTGGCTGTCGGCATCGCCATCGGCGTGCTGGTCTACCTGGTGAAGATGACCCAGACCGTCGATGGCCGGCTGCACGAGGCGCGCCTTGCCAACCTGCGCACGGTCAACAACCTCGATGTCGATCTCAACCGCAGCTTCAGCCAGACCCGGGCCAGCTCGCTGAGCGAGGCAGACAGCGACCGCGCCAAGGTCAGCAAAGACATCGGCGCAGCGCTGGACAAGCTGGACAAGGGCGAGCAGTCCCTGCACGGCCTGAGCCCTGAACTCGATCAGGCACTGGACCGCCTGCTGACCACGCTCGACGACAAGTTCGGCCTGGGCTTCGACTTCGAGATCCGTAACACCCAGTACACCCAGCGGCTGGTGACCAGCATGGATGCCGTGCCCACCCATGCCGCCCGCCTGATGGCCCTGGTGCCGCCGGAGCAGCTCGCCGCCATCGAACCCCTGGTGACCCAGCTGAAGACCGAGATCGTCAGCCACGGCGTATCGCCCTCGCCCACCAATGCCGGGGCGATCCGGCAGCTGCTCACCCAGCTGGACGCGAGCGCGGAGGGCCAGAGCGAGGCCTACCGCGAAGCCCTCACCACCCTCAAGACCAGCGCGGAGGAAGTGCTGGCCGACAAGAACGAACTGGTCAGCCGGCTGAACAAGTTCCTCGACGAACCCACGGGCGTGCTGTTGCAGGCCGTCGAGCAGGCCTATTCGCGCTGGTACCAGGCCCAGGCCGCCGTCGCCAACCAGTACCGGCTGTACCTCGCCGCGTTCTCGGCGTTTCTGCTGCTGGTGCTCGGCTGGCTGGGATTGCGCCTGCGCTTGAGCCACGCCGAACTCGACCGCGCCAACGCCGGGCTCGAAGCGCAGGTGCAGACCCGCACCAAGGACCTGCAAGGGGCGCTGCTCGATCTGCGTGCCTCGCAGGCGCAACTGGTGCAGTCCGAAAAAATGGCCTCGCTCGGCCAGATGGTGGCGGGCGTGGCCCACGAGATCAACACGCCGCTGGGCTATGCGCGTAGCAATGCCGAGATCGTGCGCAACACGCTGCCAGACCTGCGCGGCCTCTGCCTGGCACAGGAGAAGGCCCTGACGCTGCTCGAAGCCGCCAATGCCAGCGACGAGGACATCGCCACCGCATTGCGTGCGGCCACGGCGCAGCGCCAGCAGACCAATGCCCCGGAAGTGCTGGATGACCTCGAAACGCTGCTGCGCGACGCCGACCATGGGCTGGAGCAGATCACCGACCTGGTGGCTAGCCTCAAGGACTTCTCGCGGGTGGATCGCTCGCGCACCGACCTCTTCGACCTCAACGCCGGCATCGAGTCGGCGCTGAAGATCTGCAACAACCAGCTGAAGGGCCGCATCGAGGTGGAGCGTCTGTTGGGCGATCTGCCGGATATCGAATGCTCGCCCTCGCAGATCAACCAGGTGTTTCTCAACCTGTTCACCAATGCCGCGCAGGCGATCACGGGCGAGGGGCTGATCACCATCATCACCAGCGCCGATGCCGACGGTGTGACAGTGCGCGTGCGCGACACCGGCAGCGGCATGACGGAGGAGGTGCGGCAGCGCATCTTCGAGCCCTTCTTCACCACCAAGTCGGTCGGCAAGGGCACGGGCCTGGGGCTCTCCATCGTCTTCCGCATCATCGAGGACCACGGCGGCCGCATCTCGGTCAAATCGCAGCCCGGCGAGGGCAGCGAGTTCCTCATCCACCTGCCGCTACGTCAGGCCGACAGCGACACGCGGCTGGCGGCCTGACCGAAGACCCGACCCGATGAACACCACACCCACCAAACCCCGCGTGCTGTTCGTGGACGACGAGCCCCGCGTGCTCACCACCATGCGCATGCTGTTCCGCAGCCAGTACGAGCTGTTCTTTGCCGAGGGCGGCCAGCAGGCGCTGGACCTGCTCAAGACCACCTCGGTGGATGTGATCGTCAGCGACCAGCGCATGCCGAACATGACCGGCATCGAGATGCTGCGCACTGCCCGCGAACTCAACCCGCATGCGATGCGCATCCTGCTCACCGGCTACTCCGACCTTAACGCCATCATCGGCTCGGTGAACGAGGGCGAGATCTTTCGTTTCGTGAACAAGCCCTGGTCCAACGAGGTGCTCAGCAGCACCGTCGCCAATGCCGCCGTGGCGGCCCGGGCGAGCGCGGCGGTGGCGCTGCTGCCACCATCGCCGCCGAGCACCGCCGCCAGTGCTGCCGCACCCGGCGTGCTGGTGCTGGATGACGATGCGCAGATGGCCGCCAAGATCCAGTCGATCCTCGGCAGTGAATACCGCGTCTTCGGCGCTGCCAGCATGGAAGACGCCGTGAGCCGGCTCGAACAGGAGCGCATCGGCGTGGTGATCTCCGACACCCGCGTGCAGAACCATCCGGTGGTGAGCCTGATCGGCACGCTCAAGCAGCACCACCCGGAGCTGGTATCGGTCATCCTCACGGCGCGGGCAGATGCCGGTGCCGCCATCGACCTCATCAATCAGGGCCAGATCTACCGGCTCATCACCAAGCCGATCCAGGACGTGGCCTGCCGCATCACCGTCAACTCCGCCCACAAGCAGCACCAGCGCCTCGCACAGCACCAGGTGCTGCACCAGCGCTACGAGGTGGAAAAGCCCGCCGCACCCGCGCCGGGCTCGGCACCGCCGCCCACGCTGAAGCTGATGGACCGCATCCGCTCGCTGCGCAACTGGGTGACAGGCCGCGCTTAGCGAGCACTGCTCGCTGCGGCCTGTCACGCCCGGCCATGGATGACCGGGCCGGGGCCAGTTAAGAGTCCTGCCGTCCCGCCATGGATGGAAAAGCGAACCTGTAGCTCTACACCAAACAGGTGAAGGCACCACGGCTGTGGCCGCCTAAGGTGCAGGCCTAGTGCAAGGAGAACACGATGGCGCTCGATCAGGACGCGCGGAACGCAGTGATCTCGGGCGAAGCCTGGGATTCATTCTGTGAGGCGCTCAAGCGCGCCGGCCAGCAGGTGCTGAGGCCCGAGGCCCCGGCCGACGAGCTGACGCGGGCCGAGGGCTATCGCTATCTCACACGGCTGCTGCGCATTGGCCTGGAGATGCATCTGGAGTTTGCCGACCCGGACTTTCCCGGCTTCTTTCTGCCCAGCCACGAGACCGGCAAGATCGGCGCGGACAACCCGGACAACCTCTACTACTTTGCCAAGATCAATGGGGCGAACGAGTACGTGATCCGCGGCACGCGTGGCACGGTGAGCTACCTCACCATCGGCACGCAGAAGGGCGGCTACGAAACCGACGGCAAGATGGAGCAGACCGGCTTCATCGACGCCAATGCCCTGCAACTGGATGCCGAGGGCCGCTTCGAGATCACGCTCAGCGCCGAGCAGAAGCCCGGCAACTGGCTGCGCATCGAGCCCGCGAGCAACGCCGTGATCGTTCGCCAGACCTTTCTTGACCGTAAAGCCGAGCGCCCCGCGCAGCTGAAGATCGAGCGCATCGGCAGCGGTGCCACGCCCACGCCCCTGAGTGCCCAGCGCCTCAACAACGGCCTCAACAACGCCGCACGCTTTGTCGAAGGCACGGCCACGCTCTTTGCCAACTGGGCGCAGAGCTATCTGAAGCACCCGAACGAATTGCCCCCCGCCGACCAGCGGCTGTGCCAGCGCGTGGGCGGCGACCCCAACATCTTCTACTACCACTCGTACTGGCAGCTGGCCGACGACGAGGTGCTGATCGTCAACGTACCGCGCATCCCCGAGTGCCGGTTCTGGAACCTGCAACTCAACAACTGGTGGATGGAGTCGCTCGACTACCGCTTTCACCGCATCCACCTCAACCAGCACTCGGCGAAACGGGATGCAGATGGCGGCGTGACGATGGTGCTGGCCGCCAGCGACCCCGGCCACGCCAACTGGCTCGATACCGCGGGGCATGACCGCGGCACCTGGTGCTTCCGCTGGGTGGGTGCCAGCGAACACATCCACCCCACCACGCGTGTCGTCAAGCGCACGCGGTTTCTGCAGGAGCAGCGTGCATGAGCCTCATCTTTGATCCTAGCGCGCTGGAAGCAGCGGCCATTGCTCAGTCAGGTGGCCTCACCGATTTCGGTGACCCGAGCTACCGCGTGGCACTGGAACAACTCTGCGCCTCGCTGGAGGCGGAAGCGAAGCTCTCCGACTTCGGCCGCCAGTTGCTGCACCACAAGTTTGTCGAAATGCTGGTGAACCGCCTGCGCATCGAGGACTACTTCCGCCGGCATCCGGAAATCAACGACGAGGTGCTGCTGCCGCCTGTGCTGATCGTGGGCCTGCCACGCACCGGCACCACGATGCTGCAACGCGTGCTGGCCTGCGACGCGAGCTTCTACTCCATGCCCTGGTGGGAGTCGCGCTACCCGGTACCCTTCCCCGGCGAGGATCTGAAGGCCCCCACCGAGCGCATCGAACGCGCACGTGGCGAGGTGAAGATCATGGTGGAAGCCATGCCCAAGCTCATGGCCATCCACCCCATGAACGCCGACGCCGCCGATGAGGAGGGCATGCTCACCGAGCACTCGTTTCGCGCCTCGTTCAACGCCTACGCGCACGTGCCCAGTTACATGAACTGGCTGCACAGTACGGATGAAACACCGACCTACGAGTTCCTCAAGCGCGGGCTGAAGTTTCTGCAATGGCAGAAGCGCCAGCGCGGTATCGTGGCTGACCGCTGGGTGCTGAAGGCCCCGCACCATTTGCTGCGCATGCAGCTGGTACTCCAGATGTTCCCGGGCATCCAGGTCATCCAGACGCACCGCGACCCGGTGGACACCATCCCTTCCATCGCCAGCTTCATTGACACGCTGTGGCACATCTACAGCAACGCCGTGGACTCCACCGCCGCCGGCCGCGAATGGAGCGATCTGATGGCCAAGGCCTTTCGCCATGCCATGCAGGCAAGGGCGAGCAGCCCGCAGTCCTTTCTCGACGTGCGCTTTGCCGACACGGTGAAACAGCCGCTGGAGGTGGTACGCGCCATCTATGCCTTTGCCGGCCGCGACCTCACGCCGCAAGCCCTGGAGGCGATGGCGCACTGGATCGAGGACAACCGCCGCGAGAGTCGCGCCGCGCACGACTACCAGCCGGAGCAGTTCGGTTTGAGCGAGGCGCAGCTCAAGCAGGATTTTGCGGAGTACCGCAGCCGGTTTGTCGAGACCGCGACGTAATACAGAACTCCCCGCTCCCACGAGCGGAAGAGAAATACAAAACAAGAAGCACCATCCGAGGAGAAAAGCATGCTGCTCAAAAACAAAATCGTCGTCGTCTCCGGCATCGGCCCCGGCCTGGGCGTGAAGCTCGCCATCGAGGCCGCACGCGAAGGCGCCAGCGGCATCGTTGCGGCAGCCCGCAGCGCCGCCAAGCTCGATGATGCCGAGCAGCGCGTCAAAGCCGTCAACCCCGACTGCCAGGTGTTGAAAGTCGTCACCGACATCACCGACCGCGCCGCCTGCGACGCCATGGCCGCTGCCGCGGTCAAGGTCTTTGGCCGCATCGACGCGCTTATCAACAGCGCCTTCGTCCACGGCGAGATGGACTACGCCTCCACCGCCGCGCTCGATGGCTGGATGGACGTGATGAACACCAACCTGATCGGCACGCTGAAGATGACGCAGGCCGTCATCCCGCAGATGAAGGCGCAGCAGCGCGGCGCGATCGTCATGGTCAACACCATGGCGGTGCGCACCATTCCCTCGCTCGGCGAGGCCGGTTATGCGGCGTCGAAAGCCGCTCTCGGCAACAGTGCCAAGTGGCTGGCCAAGGAACTCGGCCCCAGCGGAATCCGCGTCAACACCATCCACATGGGCTGGATGTGGGGCGCGCCGGTGCAGGGCTACATGGAGTGGCAGGCCAATGAGCTCAAGGTGCCGCTGGCACAGCTCAAGGGCAGCGTGGAGGCCAGCATCCCGCTGGGCCGCATGCCCACCGATGACGAGTGCGCCCGCGCCGCGCTCTTCCTCGTCTCGGACTACGCCAGCGCCGTCACGGGCGCGGCGCTCGATGCCAACGGCGGCATGTACATGCCCTGATCGGGGCCAAGGAGCAGGCGATGGAAAAAGTGATCTACGTGGTGTGGCGCGACCCGGCGCAGTCGGCCGAGGCCTTCGGGCAGCAGCTACGCAAGTCGCTCGCCCCCAAGCTCAAGACGATGGGCGTGAAGAGCCTGCGCATCAATGTCGCCGATGACGCCATCGCCCCCGCGACGGCGATCTGGCAAAAGCACAGTACGCCGCCGGTGGAGGCGCTGGTGCAGGTCTGGCTCGACAGCGCCATCACGCAGCGCCGTGCGCCGGTGGATGCCGCCATCGCCAGCCTCGCAGCGCGCCATGCGGCCTACCTGGTCACCGAGTCGGTGCCGCTACCCAACGTCTTGCACCCGGCCCACTTCGGCGAGCGCACCGAGGGCTTCGCGCAAATCGCTCTCTTTCCGCACCTGGAGAGCCTCACGCACGAGGCGTTTCTGAACCTGTGGCAGGACTCGCACACCACCGTCGCCATCGAGACGCAGTCCAACTTCGAATATGTGCAGAACCGCGTGGTACGCGCCCTCACACCCGGCGCACCGACGTATCACGCCATCATCGAGGAGTGCTTCCCTACCGCCGCGATGACCGATCCCCAGGTGTTCTTCGATGCCGAAGGCGATCCGGCGAAGTTCGACCGGAATCTGAAGTTGATGATGGACAGCGTGGGGCGCTTCATCGACATGGGGCGCATCGATGTGGCGCCGACGAGTCAGTACCCGATGTTCTGAAAAGAACTCTGCGCTGCAATCTGTAGGGCGGGCAAAGCGAGGCGTGCCCACTTGGAGTGTTGCGTCATGTCCGCGTAGGCAAACGAAAAGACGTTTGCTCACCCTACATCGCTCAGTCACCAGCTAAGACGCCCAGCCGCTCCGATATCGCTCATCAAGCTCGGCGCGGAACACGTTAACTTCCTGCCGATATTTTTTCTGTCGTTTTGCCCATGCTTTGTCGTGCTTCGACTCCAAGAATTTAATGACAAAGTCAGCTGGAAAAGCTCCCTTGAAATTATTTATGGCCTTCGTCGCTAGAGCCAAGTTGATCGGCCAATTACTGCCCCCGTCAGCGATGGGGACGATGTGGTCTACGTCGAAGTTTTTCGGCGACTGCGTCAGCGGAGCCCCGGTGTAGTAGCAACGCCCCTGCTGTATCTCGAACAGCTCATTCAGACACCTCTCGTCATGTCGGCCGCCAGCGTCTTCAAGGCGGTCGCGCCTGGTCCTTGAGGCACGCTTGCCTTTAGCGCTTTGCATGACCAGCAGCACCATCTCATTAAACACTGCAGGGTCATCGAAGATAAATCGGTATATGTCACGAAGCGCCTCAGGCTCATCGGCTAAGGCAGTGAAGTCGACTCTGATACGGACAACACTCGTGGAGGAATCGGAAATTCTCTGCCAGCACTGTGTACTGACCCACCAGGGAGAAACGAGATCGATGTAGCTAGACTCGCTCGATTTGGGCGAGCAGGGGCTTGAGTTCCATCCGTAATCGAAGAGCCGCTCGACAGAAAGGTTTTGGTTTATTTGCTCGGTCATGGTTCTCACCAAAAATGATTGCAATCCTCTTGCAACATCAGCTGGACAGCCCGGGTGCAACCCGGGGCTTCTCGTAGCTGAGGGCGCAATCCCGGATTGCATCCGGGCTACTGATTCCTGCGCTCATCCGCGTTGCCGATTTATCGGCAACGCGCTTAAGTCGTCCACCCCGACCCCGGAATCTTGCCCGCGCTCAAGCTCGGGTCGTCCCACAGCACGGAGGCATCGGGGTCCACCACGCTCAAGAACCGCTTGAGCAGGGACTTCAAGATCGCGCCGTCTTCGGCCCCCATGCGTTCGAGAATCTCCAGCTCCACCGCCTTGGCGGCGGAGATGAGGCGCAGGGCCGTATCGCGGCCCTGGTCGGTGAGGCGGTATTCGTCCACCGGGGTTTCGGCGGCCACGGCAAGCTGCGCCACCAGGCCGCGCTGGGCGAGGGCCTGCAGGGTGACCGCACTCGGGCGGTTGAGCACGGCGGCCATGGCGGCGTCGAGCACCGCAGCAGTCATCACGGGCTTGAGTGTGAGCGTGGAGAGAAGGTAGAACTCGTCGTCGTTGAGCCGCTCGCTCGCCAGCAGCGTGCGGATCTTGCCGAAGAACTGGAAGTGGCTGCGGCCGAGCAGATAGCCGAGAAAGCCCTCGTTGAAGCTGCCGGACAGAAACGCATCACGCGGCTTGGCATCCAGCGCCTCGCGCCGGGTGGCGTGTGCATACTTGCCGCCGTGGAAGAGCAGCGGTGCGGATTCGCTGCGGTCGAAGTCCAGCACTTCGCCGACGAAGATCACATGGTCGCCGCCCTCGTACTGAAAAGCGTTGCGGCACTGGAAGCGCGCCGTGCAACCTTTCAGCAGCGGCACGCCGCCCACGCCGGTGTCGATATCCAGCCCCGCGAACTTGTCCAGCCCGCGCTTGGCGAAGCGGCCCGAGAGCGCCTCCTGGTCTGTTGCCAGCACGTGCACGGCCCAGTGCGGGGACTCACGGAAGGCGGGCAGGCTGAGCGAGGATTCCGCCAGGCTCCACAGCACGAGCGGCGGGTTGAGCGACACCGAGTTGAAGCTGTTGGCGGTGAGCCCCACCAGCGTGCCATCTGCCGCCTTGGTGGTGATGATGGTGACACCGGTGGCGAACGCCCCGAGGGCCTTGCGGAACTCGACGGCATCAAAAGCTGTGCTCATGCGGAACGCTCTGGCTTACAGGTTGTACTTGATGTTGAAGGCCACGTAGTCGCGGTCTGAATACGGGTTCTGCGACAGGTTGCTGCCGCCGGCGGGGCTCTCGTTGGCCCCGGCGCGCTGCACGGCGGTGGGGTCGCCGATGAATTTCTGGTAGGTGATGCCCACTTCGAGGTTCTGCAGGTACTGGGTAGAAAACCCGATGCCCAGGCGGCGGTCACCCTCGCCATAGATGGGGCCGAAGGCGCCGCTGAGTGAGGGGTTGCCCTGCTCGATCGCACCCCAGGAGACGGTGGTCTTGAAATCGAAGCCCGGCACGATGTTGCGCTTGTTGAGGAAGGACAGGAACTGATAGCCCAGCGAGTTGCGGTTGGTGAACAGCTGCGCGCCATCGCCCACGGGGATGATGCCGGGCTCCTCGGGGAAGGGCGTGACATCGTAGACATGCACGTAGCCCACTTCGCCGACCACCACGAACTCGTCGAAGAAGAACTGCGGGTTGAACACCGACAGCACCGACACCAGCACCTGGCCCACATCGCCACGCGTGAACACCGGTGCCAGCACTTTCGAGATCACTGCCTTGGTTTGCAGGTCGGAGTTCTGGCGGTAGTTGATCTCGCCACCAAAATTGAACTTGCCCACCGCCGTCGAGAACGTGAGGCTGGTGAGGTGAATGCCGTTGAAGTACTGCGCCTGGTAGGTGGTGGGCACGTACTGGTTGATGATGCCGGTGGTGATCACCGGGCCCACGGCCTCGCCAGTGACCGGGTTGCGCAGCTGGCCGATGGGCGCGAAGCCGGGGTTGAGCTTCACGGTCGGGTTGGCGTCGGCGTAGCGCAGGTGGTAAAGGCCCAGCGTGGTCGTCGATGTGAAGGGATACTTGATGCCCAGGCCCCACTGGCCCCAGTTGCTGGGGCGGATGTCGGGCCGGCGCTCGACATTGATGGTGGGGTTGGTGACCAGCACCGCGTCATTGAGGGCGGGGATGCCGCAGACGATGCCTTCGGCCTCCGGGCTGCCAAGCAAGCCCGCGCAGCCGCGACCAGCCGCAGGGTTGACCGAGCCGTACGCAAACGTGCCGCCGGGGCCGATGATGTCCACCGGCGAGAGAAAGTCACCGGGCGGAAACAGTTCGGTGGGCTTGAACTCCAACTGGTAATAGCCGAGCAGGCTGATGCCGTTGTCGAAACCCACGGACAGCCCGAGCTGCTTGATCGGCAGCAGCAGCTCCTTGATCTCCGCACCCGGCACCGAGGCGCGGGTGGCGTCGGCGCGGCCGGCCGAGAGCGCCATGCCGCGCAGGAACAGACTCTCGCCAAAGGCGATCACCTGCTGGCCCAGTCGCAGGTTCACGGCCATGCCGTCGACAGGCGTGAAGTCCACGTAGCCATAGGCATCCAGCAGGCGCGCCCGCTTACCGTCAAAGCGCTTGGCCTGCTTGGTGAACGCCCTGTTGTCGCCGGTCTTGTTCACCGTGCTGGGCGAGTCGTTGTCGTTCTTGTGGCGGTAGACGTCGTCGTAGAAGGCATCGCCACTCAGCACGCCGCCATAGCTCTCGCCGCGCAGCTGCACCTCGCCAAGGGCGCTGACGCGGTTGTGGAACAGGCTGTATCGCTTGAAGTTGCGATTGCCGTCATCCATGTTGATGGTGCTCGACAAGCCGGTGCGGCCAAAGCTGGCGGGCTGTGCGGGCTGGGCACCGGAGGCCGCCACCGGCCCGCCGGTTTGCAGCGGGTCCACCGCACCGTTGATCAGGGCTTGATCGGGGTGGCGCAGCCGCGCCGCCAGCGCATAGCCCAGCGTCATCTTGTAGTCGCCCTCCAGGCCGAACAATCCGAAATCGCCCGCCCGCGCCGCGCCCGCCGTTGCAGCCGTCGTCACGGCCAGCGCCGCACTGATCGCCGCACGGCACAGCCTGTTCTCTCTCCGCATCGAGTGTTCTCCCGACTAGTCGTTATGTGGGCGACACCGTAAAGGAGCGATGCCGAGCACAGCCTCCCCCGAACTGATTAGGGGGTCATTTCAGCTGGGTCTCTGGCGGCGCGGCGTGGTCTGATGCACCGTAGCGCCACAACCATCAGCGCGTCGCCCTCGAAGAGCGCAGGCGCGCGAACGACACCGGAGCGAGACGCCATGAAATACCTGGCCCCGATTGATGCCGCCTTCCTGCGCATGGAATCCAAGCGCACGCCCATGCACGTGGGCGCGATGATGACATTCAAGCTGCCGGAGGACGCGCCGCCGGACTTTGTGCGCAACCTCATGCTGCGCATGCGCGAAAAGCCGTTCATGCCCGAGCCCTTCGGCAGCCGCCTGGCGCAGGGCGCGCGCTCGCGCCTTGCGCCCGCCTGGGAAGACGCCAAGGTAGAGATGGACTATCACCTGCGCCACTCGGCCCTGCCCTACCCCGGCGGCGAACGCGAACTGGGCCAGCTGGTGGCGCGCCTGCACTCGCACCCGCTCGACCTCTCGCGGCCGTTGTGGGAGTGCCATCTCATCGAAGGCCTGGACCCCAAGCTCGATCCCGAGACGGGTAAGCCCGTGGGCAGCGGACGGCGTTTCGTCCTCTATTTCAAGGCGCACCACTGCGCCATCGACGGCATGGGCGCGATGCAGATGGTGCAGCACTGGCTCTCGCCCGACCCCGACAACCGCGATACCCCCGGCCCCTGGATGCTGGCCAGCAAGCCGCCACGGCCGGGCAGCCGACGCCTGAACTGGCTCGACACGTTGCGCCAGCAGGTGCGTGCCACGGCTGAGCAGGCGCGGGGCGCCCGCGCCCTGGCCGGGGCACTGATCGGCATGGTACAGGGCGAGGACAGCAGCGCCCGCGCCGCACTGGCCACGCCGCGCACGCTATTCAACAAGCCGGTGTCGCAGCAGCGCCGCCTGGGCACGCAGATCCTCGAACTGGCGCGCGTCAAGGCCGTGGCTGCAGCCGCGGGTGCCACGGCCAACGACGCCATGCTCGCGATTGTCGGCGGGGCCATCCGTCGCTACCTGCTGGAACAGCAGGCCCTGCCCGCGAAAAAATCCCTGCTCGCCTCGGTGCCTGTCGCCATCCAGCGCAAGGATGGTCAGATGGGCAACGCAGCTGCCGGCTTCGTCGTGCCCATGGGCACCGATCTCGACGACCCTCGCGAGCGTCTGCACCTGATCCGCCGCGTCACCATGCGCGGCAAGAAGGAGCTCAGCAACATGCCGGCCGAATCGCAGATGCAGTTCGCGCTGCTCGGCATCACGCCGCTCATGCTCGGGCAGATGACCGGCCTGCTGCCGAAGATGCCGCCCTTCTTCAACATCGTGGTCTCCAACGTGGTGCTCTCGAAGCAGCCGCTGTATCTGACCGGGGCCGAGCTGGAGGCGATGTATCCGGTGTCCTTCCTGTTCGATGGCTATGCACTCAACGTCACGCTCGTGGGCTACGTGGATCGGATTGCCGTGGGCTTTCTGGGCTGCCGCGATGCCATTCCGCATCTGCAGAAACTCGCGGTCTACACGCGGGAATCGCTGCAGGAACTGGAGCAGGCATTTGACCTGAAACCGCCACCCGCCCAAGCCGCAAAGACCGTCTCGTCAAAGTCCGCGCGGTGAAACACGGGGACGTTGGCTACTGGCAATCGGCAGCGGGAGCAGGATCGCTGCGGCCGTAGTTGAACTCCAGCACCGCGCTGCCCACAGGGCCCGGCTGCACGATGAACAGCCGCGAGAAACTGGTGTCGCACAGCCGCACCGGCCGGGCACCGGACAAACCCGCCACGATGTCGGTGACGGTGTTGCTGTGTCCGACCACCAGCACCACGCCGCGCTGCGCGTGGATGGCCGCCAGCACCTCCGGCACATGGGCATCCATCGCCGTACGCCGCACACCAACCACGATAGGCTCGATGCCAAAAGCCTTGGCGGTGGGCAGCGCGGTTTCCTGTGTCCGGCGGTAGTGGGTGGTGATGATCGCGTTCACGTGGGCGTTCGCCAGTCGCTCGGCCAGCTGCTGCGCACGCTGCACCCCTTCGGCCGACAAGCTCGGATCGCCTTCGGGTTCGAGCGCGCGCTCGGCATGGCGTACGACGATGACGAGCGTGGGCTCGGCCTGCGCCGCGGCGCTGAACAAGCCGGTGAACGCGAGCAGCAGGGGCAGGATGATTTTCATGGTGACCCCGAGGTTACGCGCTTTGCTGCGAGCCTTGCCTTACAGTGCGCATCGCCGCTCCACGCGGTAATCCCATCCAACGAGACCCAATACCTATGGCCACCAAGAAGTCGCCCGCGAAAAAACCCGCTGCCGCCCCCGTCAAAGCCGCTGCCAAACCAGCCGCCGCCAAGCCCATCAAGGACGTGCTCAACAAGACGGCGCTGCTGGCGCACGTGGCCGAGCAGAGCGGTGTGGAGCTGAAGTCGGTCCGCCTCGTGCTCGCCGCACTCGAAGGCGCGATTGCCGCCTCGGTGAGCAAGAAGGGTGCAGGCACCTTCGTGCTGCCGGGCTTCCTCAAGATCTCCGCGCTCAAGGTCGCTGCCAAGCCGAAGCGCAAGGGCATCAATCCCTTCACCGGCGCCGAGCAGACCTTTGCCGCCAAACCCGCCTCGCTGAAGATCAAGGTGCGTCCGCTCAAGAAGCTGAAGGACGCGGTCACGGTTTGATGTGATGCGCCACGGTGGTGAGCGCATCTCGCCACCGTGGCAATCTCCGCTGCACCTCGCACGTTTTCATCATCAGGATTCGGTATGCCCAGGAAGAGCACCGGCAAAGCCTCACCCGCCATCAAGAAAAAAGTGGTGAAGACCCAGATTCGCAAGGCCACCGCGGCACCGTCTTTGGTGGCCAGGCCGCAACGCAGCGGCAGGGGACAGGTGAAGACCAACATCCTCGCTGCACTGGCCACGGGCCCCAAAACCAGCGCACAGCTGCTCAAGAGTGGCGGCTTTTCGGTCGCCTCGCTGTACCTCAACCTCAAGCAACTCAAGGCCGAGCACCGCGTGATCGGCGGCGGGCGTGGCGGCGCGATCCGTCTCGCCGAGGCCGTTGCCAGTGCCGCGCCCGCCGCCACGGCAAGGCCTGCGCTACCGGTGTTGAAGCCGGCACCGACTGGCCCGGTGGTGATGCTCTCCGACTACGTGTCCGGGCCGCTGCACGACGCGCTGGAGTCGGTCAGCGCCCGCTTTGCAGCACCGGATCGCATCGGCGAAAAGCTGCACACGCTGGAGCAACTGGCACGCAGCCTGCCCGCCCCGGTGGCCGAAGTGCTGCTGTCGATCCGCGAAGATTTGCTGCGGCTCTCGCCAGCCCGCAAGGACTGAACCGATCCCTGGCCGGACCGGGCGCGATCAGTCGTCGCGGTCGTCGCGCATTTCCAGATTGCGGTTCACGCCCAGTGCCAGCAGGGTGCCCACTGCGCCCGAGAGCAGATACAGCCCCACATAGCCCACGCCGAAGTGCGCGGCGATGAACAGCGCCACCAGTGGTGCAAAGGCTGCGCCCACCAGCCACGCGAGGTCGGAGGTAATGACCGCGCCGCTGTAGCGATAGCGGCTGGGGAAAGTGGAGTTGATCGCCCCCGCCGCCTGCGCATGGCAGAAGCCCAGCAGCACGAAGCCCCCGAGCACGAACAAGAGACCACCCAGCACGCTGCCGTGCAGGAACATCGGCAGCAGGCCGCCCAGACTGAACAGCGCAATGAGCCCCGCGCCGATGGCCAGCGTCGCGCGGCGGCCAATGCGATCTGCCACCTGGCCCGAGAGCAGCATGCTCACCATGCACAGCACCGCGCCGAACATCTGCACGATGAGGCAATCCACCACCGACTGATCGCTGAACAGCGTCACCCAGGACAGCGGAAACACCGTGACGACATGGAACAGCGCGAAGCTGGCGAGTGGCGCGAAGGCACCGAGCACGATGCTGGCGCGCTGGGTGCGCAGCAGCTCGCCAAGCGGTGAGGGATCGAGCTCGCGGGTCTTGAGCAGGGCGGTGAACTCCGGTGTGACCACCAGCCGCAGGCGCGCAAACAGCGCCACCACGTTGATGGCGAAGGCCACTGCAAAGGGATAGCGCCAGCCCCAGTCGAGGAAGTCCGCCGTGGTGAGCGCAGAAACCAGATAGGCGAACAGGCCCGCCGCGATGAAGAAGCCGATCGGCCCGCCGAGCTGCGGCAGCATGGCGAACCAGCCGCGGCGGTTTTCGGGTGCATTGAGGGCAAGCAGCGAGGGCAGGCCATCCCAGCTGCCGGCAATCCCCAAGCCCTGCACGATGCGCAGGAAGGCGAGGATGGCGATGGAATAGTTGCCCAGCGTCGCGTAGCCCGGCAGGAAGGCCATCACCGCCGTGGCGGTGCCGAGTGCGAACAGCGCTACCGTCAGCCGCACGCCGCGACCATAGCGCTGGTGAATGATGCGGAACAGCAGCGACCCAAAGGGCCGTGCCACGAAGGCGAGCGAGAAGATGGCAAAGGCGTAGAAGGTCCCGGTCTGGCTATCCACGAACGGGAAGAACACCGCCGGGAACACCAGCACCGCCGCAATGCCGAAGACAAAGAAATCGAACATCTCCGATAACCGGCCAATCACCACACCGATGGCAATCTCGCCGGGCGAAACCTGCTCGCTCGCAGCGTGGGGGGTGGCAGTGTGCGGAACAGGGGGCGTGGCAGTGGTCATGGGCAGGCGCAACAGCCTCTTTCGGGGACTGGACATTGGCATGGTGGCAGCGGCCTGCCCATAGGACAAAACGTCCAATCGCGGCTGCACAGCCCGAGGCCTAGAGTGCCAATTCGGAAATCGGAGCACCCGCCGCCATGCCGTCCCGCCTCATCCGTCGCCTTCTTCTACTCTCGCTACCTGCCCTGCTGGCGGGCTGCGATGCCGTGGTGATGTCGCCCTCGGGCGATATCGCAATGCAGCAGCGCAACCTGATCGTGATTGCCACCGTGCTCATGTTGCTGATCGTGGTGCCGGTCATGGTGCTCACGGGATTGTTCGCCTGGCGCTACCGGCAGTCCAACACCAAGGCGACGTATTCGCCGGACTGGAACCACTCGACGCAATTGGAGCTGGTGATCTGGTCAGCGCCGCTGTTGATCGTGATCGCGCTCGGCGCGGTGACCTGGATCGCCACCCACACGCTCGACCCCTATCGCAAGCTCGACCGCCTCGACGCCAACCGTCCCATCCCGGCCGATGTGAAGCCGCTCAAGGTGCAGGTGGTGGCACTCGACTGGAAGTGGTTGTTCATCTACCCCGACTACGGCATCGCCAGCGTCAACGAGATGGCGGCCCCCGTGGATGTTCCCATCGAGTTCCAGATCACGGCCTCGTCGGTGATGAACGCTTTCTACGTGCCCGCGCTGGCCGGGATGATCTACGCCATGCCGGCGATGGAGACGAAGCTGCACGCGGTGATCAACAAGCCGGGCGACTTCGAGGGCTTTTCCTCCAACTACAGCGGCGCGGGCTTTTCGCACATGCGCTTCCGCTTTTTGGCCCGCGACGGTGCGGCCTTTGACCGCTGGGTAGCCGATGTGCGCGCCAGGCCCGAGTCCCTGACGCGCGAGGCGTATCAGGTGCTGGAGAAGCCCAGCGAGCGCGAGCCGGTGCGCCACTACGGCACCGCCATGGCGGGGCTCTACGACGCCATCCTCAACCTCTGCGTCGAGCCTACCAAGATGTGCATGCACGACATGATGAAGATCGACGCCCAGGGCGGGCTGGGCTTGAACAACGTCTACAACGTCGCACGGCTCTCGTACGACGAGTCACGCAGCCTGCTGCGCCAAGGCCCCTATGAGGACAGCTACGTGCTCGCCCTTTGCCAGACCACCCCGGACCGCCTGATGACCGCCCGCGACGATGTGCCTCTCTACGGCGATACCACCCGAGAACTGCCATGAACGCCCCCGCTGCTGAACGCTCCCCGCTGATGCAGGCCCTGTTCGGCCGCCTGGGCCTGGATGACATCCCCTTCCACGAGCCCATTCTCATCGCAACCTTCATCGTCGCGGCTTTCGGCGGCCTGGCGGTGCTGGTGTGGATCACCCGGGCCAAGGCCTGGGGCTGGCTGTGGCGCGACTGGTTCTGCACCATCGACCACAAGAAGATCGGCGTGATGTACATGGTGCTCGGCATAGTCATGCTCATCCGCGGCTTTGCCGACGCGATCATGATGCGCCTGCAACAGGCCATGGCCTTTGGCGACTCCATGGGCTACCTGCCACCGCACCATTACGACCAGATCTTCACGGCGCACGGCGTGATCATGATCTTCTTCGTTGCCATGCCCTTCGTCACCGGGCTGATGAACTTCGTAGTGCCGCTGCAGATCGGCGCGCGCGACGTGGCGTTTCCCTTCCTCAACAACTTCAGTTTCTGGATGACTGCCGCGGGCGCAGCGCTGGTGATGGTGTCGCTGTTCGTGGGCGAGTTCGCAGCCACCGGCTGGCTGGCGTATCCACCGCTGTCCGGTATTGCCTACAGCCCCGGCGTGGGTGTCGACTACTACATCTGGGCGCTGCAGATCGCGGGGGTGGGCACCCTGCTCTCCGGCGTGAACCTGCTGGTCACCATCGTCAAGATGCGCGCACCCGGCATGACGCTGATGCGCATGCCCGTGTTCACCTGGACGGCGCTGTGCACCAATGTGCTGATCGTCGCGGCCTTCCCCGTGCTCACCGCCGTGCTGGTGCTGCTGTCGCTCGACCGCTACGCCGACATGCACTTTTTCACCAACGACTTCGGCGGCAACGCCATGATGTACGTGAACCTGATCTGGATCTGGGGCCACCCGGAGGTCTACATCCTGATCCTGCCCCTGTTCGGCGTGTTCTCCGAAGTGGTGTCCACCTTCAGCGGCAAGCGCCTGTTCGGCTACACCTCCATGGTCTACGCGACAGTGGTCATCACCATCCTGTCGTATCTGGTGTGGCTGCATCACTTCTTCACCATGGGCTCGGGGGCGAGCGTGAACAGCTTCTTCGGCATCACGACCATGATCATCTCCATCCCCACGGGGGCGAAGATCTTCAACTGGCTGTTCACCATGTATCGCGGCCGCATCCACTTCGAGGTGCCGATGCTGTGGACGATGGGCTTCATGTTCACCTTCGTCATCGGTGGCATGACGGGCGTACTGCTGGCGGTGCCGCCGGCGGATTTCGTATTGCACAACTCGCTGTTCCTCATCGCGCACTTCCACAACGTCATCATCGGCGGGGTGCTCTTCGGCGTGTTCGCGGGCATCAACTACTGGTTCCCGAAAGTGGCCGGCTTCAAGCTGGACGAGTACTGGGGCAAGGTCTCGTTCTGGTGCTGGCAGATCGGCTTCTTCTTCGCCTTCATGCCGCTCTACGTGCTGGGACTGATGGGCGTGACGCGCCGCGTCTCGCACTTCGAGGACGCGACGCTGCAACCCTGGTTCATCGTTGCGGCCTTCGGCGCAGTGCTGATCGGCTTCGGCATCCTCGCCTTCTTCGTGCAGCTGCGTGTCAGCTTCAAGCGCCGCGAGGCGCTGCGCGACCCGACGGGCGACCCCTGGAATGGCCGCACGCTGGAGTGGTCCACCGCCTCGCCACCGCCCGCCTACAACTTTGCCTTCACCCCGCGCGTGCATGATCTCGATGCCTGGTGGGACATGAAGCGCCGCGGCTACGTGCGTCCCACGCAGGGCTTCATCGACATCCACATGCCCAAGGGCACAGCGGCCGGCATGGTGCTGGCAGGCCTGAGCGCGGTGTGCGGCTTCGCCCTCATCTGGCACATCGTCTGGCTCGCCATCGGCGCCTTCGTGGCGCTGATCGCGGCGGCCATCGTCCATACCTTCAACTACCACCGCGACTACCACATCGACGCCGCCGAGGTGACCCGCGTGGAAAACGAACGCACGCGCCAGCTCGCGGCGCTGGGAGCCTGACATGGGGAGCACTGCAATGACGGCGACCGCAGACGCCAACGCGTTCTACCTGCGCGAAGAGCACCACCCGGAAAACGGCACGCTGCTGGGCTTCTGGCTGTATCTGATGAGCGACTGCCTGATCTTCGCCGTGCTGTTCGCGACCTATGGCGTGGTGGGCACCCGCTATGCGGCCGGGCCAGGGCCGAAGGAGCTGTTCGACCTCTCGCTGGTGGCCATCAACACCGCGATGCTGCTGTTCTCATCCATCACCTACGGCTTTGCCATGCTGGAGATGGCGCGCAAGCGGATCAAGCCAACGCTGATCTGGCTCGCAATCACTGGCCTGTTCGGCGCGGCTTTCATCGGGCTGGAGCTGTACGAGTTTCATCATCTGATCCATGAGGGCGCAGGCCCGCAGCGCAGCGCCTTTCTCTCGGCCTTCTTCACGCTGGTGGGCACGCACGGACTGCATGTCACCTTTGGCCTGGTCTGGCTGGTGGTGCTCATGGTGCAGGTGCAGCGCTTTGGCCTCACCACCGCCAACTGTCGCCGGCTGTCTTGCCTGAGTCTGTTCTGGCACTTCCTCGATGTCATCTGGATCGGTGTCTTCACCTTCGTCTACCTATTGGGAGTGCTGCGATGAGCGCGACGGACCATGCCAACGAACAGCGCCAGGACAACCTGGTCCACAGTCACGGTCACGACAGCAGCGAGCCGCACGGCAGCTTCAAGGGCTATGTCACGGGCTTTCTGCTCTCGGTGGTGCTCACCGCCGTTCCGTTCTGGCTGGTGATGGGCGGTGCCATACCCAACAAAACCACGACGGCGCTGATCGTCATCGCCTTCGCCTTTGTGCAGATCCTCGTGCACATGGTGTATTTCCTGCACATGAACACCCGCTCCGAAGGCGGCTGGAACATGCTGGCGCTGATCTTCACGACCGTGCTGGTCGTCATCACGCTCGCGGGCTCGCTGTGGGTGATGTACCACATGAACGAAAACATGATGCCGGCGATGGACGCCCACGAGATGCGCGA